>Ga0068629_1000024_pt1 | contig 24276 bp, 19 predicted proteins | sample InSIn3gowninarea_FD_77432 | JGI IMG/M metagenome (GOLD analysis project Ga0068629, IMG submission 77432) | Clean room microbial communities from NASA Spacecraft Assembly Facility at Jet Propulsion Laboratory, Pasadena, California, USA -... ...
CAGATTATTCACGATGGTAATTTCGTCGGTAGTAGGTTCGGTAAGAGGCACTTCCGAGGAGGTAGCAATACCGGGCTGCCGGCCCGTAATAAACTCCCCCCCCGCAGCTCCGTGGTACCCCATTTATTTAAAATCTTTAACTGCGCATCGGCCCCCACGTAACGGCGGGTAGCAATTTTACCAATGTTGGTTTCGGCGGAATCTACCTGAAACATCGGTCCGGCGGGAGTTTGAGTGATCCGGTAAACTTGCTTCCCAAACTGGCGCATGCCGCCATTGTAGTGCGACACACTACCGGACAAAACTGCCTTTTTAGCAATTTTAGTGGGCTTTACGGATACCCGGCCAATAAAATCTTTGTTACTATCGTAGTCGGTAGGGGCCGCTACGCCGGTGCCGTTAAACAAACCAGCTTCAATCCGCAGGTTTTTTAAAGCATCATTTTCCCGCTGCGGTTCAAAACTTAGCATCAGGCCTAAATCCCGTTCTGTGCGGAATAAAATCTGCGACATGCGCCCGCGTTCCGGCGCTTCGCGCTGCGACGAAGAATAATTTACCTCAAAGCCAAAGGGGCGCGGAAACATACCGGTTGTTACATGAAATTTACTAAACCGGTTTTCGTAAATTTTGCCGTAAAAATCCCGGATTTGCACGCCTCGTTCGGTTACATCAAACTGAAAAGCAAAGGCCACGGAAGGTAATTTATCTTGCTGGTACATGGTATAATCCATCCGGATCCGGCCCCGGCGCAACATAAACCGGTTATTAGAGTTTGCCGCAAAATTACCGCCGGCATAACTCGGAGCACCCGGGCTCTGCGCCAACTGAAACTGCGGTTGAATGTAACCGCTGAATTTTAAATTCTCGAATTTTTTAAAAACGGAATAAATTCCTTCGCCTTGCGAAGTGGTAGAATCCTGGGCACTTTGCTGGGCCACTGCCCGGTAAGCAAAAGTATTTACCAGTAACCAGGCCGTAAAATAGCACCAACGGCCCATTTTTAGTTTGGGCAGCCAAACATTCTTTCTCATCTTTCGTCTCTTTTGTTTTTAAAGCCGGCGCTGGTGGAGGGTGGAGAGAACGCCTAAACTTTAAAATTTTACAAAAGTAGAGAATCAAGATCAGTTTAAGAGAATGCGCGAACCCTTCCCTTTGTTAAGAAATTGTTAAATTTTTGTTATTACTTTGCTACGGGTTACTTAAAAACTACGCTTTTAACCCAGCAGCATTGTCTTAATACACTGGGCTATACAGTGGGTAATCTTCTACCTGAAGCCAGTTACGAAAGCCAATAGATGTAGCACTAATGACAAACAGGAGAACTTCCAAACTGTTTTCCGGTAAATTTTTGAGAATGGTATTTCAATTTTTCTGATACAAGTAAACAGTTTATGAAATACGAATTTGTGCACCAAAGATTAGATGACTGGAACTTTGAGGAAAAAGCTATCATTAACCGCACCATTCAGTTGGTGAAGCAAATAGATCCCGCCCGAGTTCTGGAAGTTTTAGCGAAGCACCTTTACGAAATTACGCGGGTTAAATACATCCTGATCAGTAAAGCGCATACCGAGGATTTATCGGAATTAAGCTCTTTATTATTCATGGCGAACGGCGAATTACTGGACAATGCCGTGTACAGCACCATTGGCGCGCCTTGCCAAAATGTATTAAGCCACAGCATTTGCTATTATCCCTTGGGTATTCAGCAAGAATTTCCGGATGCACTTATTTTGCAGCATTTGGGCGTGCATAGTTACATGGGGGTAGCTCTAAAAAACTTACATCAAAAAAATATTGGCATTATTACTTTATTAGACGACAAATCCATCGAAAACCCAGGCCTGGTGGAACATGTATTAACCATTATTGCTCCGTTGGTAGAAGATTATATTATGCGGTTAGATGAAAACATAATTTAAAGATTGAAGCAGTTTTCTAAATTTTAAATCAGAAAGAGCCAACACCCGTAGGTGCGGCTCTTTCTGATTTAAATTAGTTAGCATCTGTGAGGTATTATTTTAAATATGGTTTCTGGGGCAACTCTCCGTATTTTTTATCTAACATGGCTTTCAGAGTCGGGTCGTTTAGATCGTATACTTCATCATCTTCTGCTCGCCCGGAATTTGCCATAATAATCACAGCCCCGTCTTCATCCCAGCCAATTGTTTTTACTTGCGGATGGCGTTTCAGAAACGCTTTATAATCGGCTGGTAAAGGATCCATATCTATGTAGGGCATTGCAAATTCTCGAACTACTGGTGGCGGTGGCGGGGGCAGATTTTTGACATTTACCGGATAATCCCCGTATTTCTCTCTGAATTGCGCTAATTCGGTTTTATCATCTAAATTATAAATTTCTTTTTTACCTGATCTTAGGGCTACTTCCACCGACTTAAAATTGTTATTCCTGAATATAGGAGTAATATAGAATACTGTTGGATTTCGCTTTAGAAAATCTGCATCACTATAATTTTCTGTTTGGGGATCTGGTTTGGCAGGTACTGGTGGTAGCTGCGGTGGGGCCACTTCCTGCAAGGCTTCGTTTTTAGAGGTTTCGGATACCGGTAGTTCCTCTTGGCAAGCCAGTAATAAAACGGCCATAACCGGAAATATCAACAAGAATTTAGCTAATTCCCGTTTGCTGCTGGGCATTTTGTTCATCATCATAATTCGTTTTTTAAGTGGTGAAAAATTAAACTGATTAGCTAATCGAAAGTCCGGTTGTCCGATTACCTGGGGAAATAAATATTGGTAATGCTTTTTATCCGTGCCGGATTGCAATACGTGGTGGTCGGCGATAAACTCGAGATTTTGCCGTAACTGCTGGCGCAGCAGCCAGGCAAATGGATTATACCAATTCAGGAGACACACGATTTCCATCCAGATAATATCCACGGTATGAGCCTGTTGCACGTGCACCAGCTCATGCCGGATAATTTCCGGTAAGTCCGCCAACTGAAGCAGATCAGAATTTAAAAAAATAGACTGGCCAAACGAAAAAGGAGCCAAATTTTGATCTATTTGATACACCTTTTCCGCATAACCAGGTAACCGCTGGGCGTGTTGGCGCAGCCGGTAAAAAGACCAGAACTGCATACCTAAACGGGCACCCTGCACCAGAACTCCGAAAATGAATAGCAATGGTAGCCAAAAATTTAAAAAATCGCTGTAAAAGTCCGGATTAGCCGCTGCGGGAGAACCAGGGGTAGCAAACGTATACAGCCGGGGAATAATTTTTAAAACCGGACCATACGGAGTTGGTGAACTTTGAAACCAAGACAAAGTTGCCAAGACTGGAATAGCGCAACAGGCCAGGGAGCCCAACAACAAAAACCAGCGATTCCAGTTATAAAACGTCAGATGGCGCAAGGCCAGGAAGTAAAACCCGTAGAGCACTCCCAAACAAACCGCCACTTTAAAACTATAAATGAGTACGGCCTCCATCCTACTGGTTTTTATTTTTTCCCTCGATCATATTTATAATCTCCTGGAGCTCTTCGGCTGATAATTTTTTCTGTTCCACGAAAAAGTTAACCAGCTCTTTATAGGAATTAGCGAAGTAATTTTGCACCACACCGCTCATAAACTTTTTTTTGTATTCGGCTTCCGAGATGGCGGGTTGGTACAAGTAAGCGTTCCCTACCAACCGACTGTTTAAGTAACCTTTTTTTTCCAGGTTTTTGACGGTAGAAGCTAGCGTGGTATAGGGTGGCTTGGGTTCGGCAATTTGCTCTAAAAATAATTTCACGTGGCCTTCACCAATTTTCCAAACGGCCTGCATGGCCTGTTCTTCGGGGGGAGTTAATTTTTCCATGGCAATTTTTACATTTACTTCTTTATACTACGACTACTCCGTAATGTTACGAATATTTCGTAGTATTACAAAATATTCGTAGAAAAACTTTTACTAATTCTTTTGCCTAAAATTTTAGAAACTGAACCGGGTAGTTTGCGTGTTAGAAAAGAAGAGAGTACCACAATTTTTTTTAACTTGCCAACCCTTTTCCCAGACAGCCTAGAAGCAGATGGATTACCTGAAACTACTTAACGAATCCCAACGAGCCGCCGTCCTGCATACCGACGGTCCGGTCATGATTATCGCCGGCGCTGGTTCCGGCAAAACCCGGGTGTTAACTTACCGGATTGCCCACTTAATCAGCCAGGGCGTAGATCCTTTTAATATTTTATCCTTAACCTTTACCAACAAAGCCGCCAAAGAAATGCGGCACCGGATTGAAAAAGTAATCGGGAACGAAGCTAAGAATATCTGGATGGGCACCTTCCACTCGGTATTTGCCAAAATCCTCCGGTCCGAAGCGCCTAAAATTGGTTACCCCAGCAACTTTACCATTTACGATACCGATGATTCTAAAACCCTGATCCGGAATATCGTGAAGGAAATGAACCTTGATGACAAGCTGTACAAGCCGGGCATGGTGCTGGGCCGGATTTCGGCCGCTAAAAATAAACTGATCACCGTCGCGCAGTATCGCCAGGACCCCACCATTCAAGCCGACGACGAGGCGGCTATGCGGCCCAAGATCGGCGAAATTTACCAGGCCTACCAAAGCCGCTGCTTTAAAGCCGGCGCGATGGATTTCGACGATTTGCTGTTTAACACCAACGTGTTGTTTAAAGAGCACGTGGATGCCCTGAACAAATACCAGAACATCTTTAAATACGTGATGGTAGACGAGTACCAGGATACCAATTATTCGCAGTATTTAATTACCCGTAAGCTAGCCGCTAAAAACCGGAATATCTGCGTGGTGGGCGACGATGCCCAAAGTATTTACGCTTTCCGGGGCGCCGACATCCAGAATATTTTAAATTACGAACGCGATTATCCGGAGCTGGAAGTTTTTAAACTGGAGCAAAATTACCGGTCTACTAAAAACATTGTATTTGCGGCTAACTCGGTCATTAAAAACAACAAAGCCCAACTGCGCAAAGATGTTTTTACCGACAACGAAGAAGGTCCGCTGATTGAAGTAATTAAAGCCAACTCCGACAACGAAGAAGGTAAACTGGTGGCCAACGCCATTTTCGAGGAGAAGATGAATAACCACCTCTCCTACGAAGATTTTGCGATTTTGTACCGCACCAACGCGCAAAGCCGGGCTATGGAAGAAGCCTTGCGGAAGATGAACATTAAATACCGCATTATCGGGGGTTTATCGTTCTACCAACGCAAAGAAATCAAAGATTTAATCTCCTACTTGCGTTTAACCGTTAACCCCAACGACGAGCAAGCTTTGCGCCGCGTCATCAATTACCCGAAGCGCGGCATTGGCGATACCACCATCGAGAAAATAATTGTATCGGCCGACGAAACCAACCATACCATTTGGGAAGTAGTGAGCAATGCCAAAAGCTTTTTAACCGGCCGGGTAGCTTCGCCGATCGAAGATTTTGCGACCAAGATTAAAAGCTTTGCCATTATGGCCGAGCACCACGATGCCTTTGAAGTAGCCAAACACATCGCTAAACAATCCGGCATCGTGGAAGAATTGTACGCCGATAAATCCATTGAAGGTCTGGCCCGCTACGAGAACATTCAGGAGTTACTCAACGGGATTAAAGAGTTTGTGGATGACCCCGAGAAAGAAGATAAAAGCTTGTCGGCCTTTTTGCAGGATATTGCTTTAATTACCGACGCCGACAAACCGCAGGATGACGGCAGCGAATACGTGACCATGATGACCATTCACTCGGCCAAAGGTTTGGAATTTAGAAACGTACACATTGTGGGCATGGAAGAAAACTTATTTCCGAGCCAGATGATGCTGAATACCCGCGCCGATTTAGAAGAAGAACGGCGCTTGTTTTACGTGGCTATTACCCGGGCCGAAAAAAAACTGACTCTCTCCTACGCTACCAGCCGTTACCAGTGGGGTAATCTACGGGCCTGCGAAAAAAGTAGGTTTCTGGACGAGATTGATCCTAAATTTCTAAATTTTCAGTACGGCGAAGCAGAAAATGTTTTCGATAAAGTTTTAAAACGCAAAAGCACTCTGATTCCGAGTACGCCCGTGGTCAAGAAAGCCACCAATTACGTGCCCCCCGCCGACTTTGTAGCCAGCGACACCGCCAACTTACAAGCCGGTATGCGCGTAGAACACCCTAAATTTGGGTTTGGTGTGGTTGCTAAAATGGATACTCAGGGCAACAGCATTAAAGCCATTATTGAATTTGAAGAGGCCGGCGAAAAAACCTTACTCCTCAGCTTCGCCAAGTTACGCATACATGAGTAATAGATGTTCGATTATTCGATGTTCGATATTCGATGTTTAGAGAAATTTAAAAATCGAACAATCGAATATCGAACAATCGAACATCGAATGTCTAGCATCCAAAAAATCCTTACCTTTACCCTATGATTGCTAATTCCAGTTTTAAACAAGAACTGCTGCTGCGGGAATACGGCAGAAATGTTCAGAATATTGTTTCCTACATCTTATCCATCGAGGACCGGGCGCAACGCAGCCGCAGCGCGCAATTGCTGGTAAACCTCATGGCGAAGCTTAATCCTTCCATCCGGGATATTCAGGACATGCAGCAAAAATTGTGGAACCACTTGTTCGTGATGTCGGATGGCAAGCTGGATGTGGATTGCCCATATCCGTTAAGCGCCATGGAATACCTGAACGATAAGCCAGCCCGTATGGATATTCCGCACGATATTCCGAAGTACAAACATTACGGCAAAAACGTAGAGCACTTAATTAGCAAAGCCATCGAAATAAAAGACAAAGACGAGCAGGAAGCCGCCATTATTTCGTTGGGCAAGCTCATGAAAACGCTTTACCGCACCTATAATAAAGATTCTATTACCGACGAAATCATTCTGAACAACATCCGCGAGCTATCCGGCGGTAAGTTAAACATGGATCTGGCCCGCATCGAAGCCAACAGTTTATTTGAGGTGAGCGCCAAAGCAGCTTATCAAAACAACAATTCTTCTAATAACAATAATAATAACAACACTAACAACAACCGGAAGAAAATGCCGGACAACAAACAGCAGCAACGCAAAAAGCAACAGTAATTTATTAGTCCATGGTCGATAGTCCACAGTCGACAGAACTTACATTTTTTGAAATTTCACATACGGGGTTGGTGTAAAAGTTTAACTTTTAACTCATAACTCTTAACTCATAACTCATTTAAATGGCCTGTTTTGAAGTAATTGGTGGCAATAAACTTAAAGGAGAAATTATACCGCAAGGCGCCAAAAACGAAGCTTTGCAGATTTTATGTGCCGTATTACTGACCTCCGAACCCGTAACAATTTCTAATGTGCCGGACATTCGGGATGTAAATAAATTAATTGAAGTTTTAGGGGATTTAGGCGTAAAAGTAGAAAAGAAAGATGCGGCTACGTATACCTTTATCGCCGACGATATCAATCTGGATTATCTAAAAACCGAGCAATACGCGGCGCAGGGCCGGGCTTTACGGGGCTCCGTCATGATTATGGGTCCGATGCTGGCGCGTTTCGGGGTGTGCGCTTTACCGAAGCCGGGCGGCGATAAAATTGGCCGGCGCCCCATGGATACGCATTTTAATGGCTTAAAAAAGCTAGGCGCCACGTTTAATTACGATTCTCAGGATTCTTTCTTCCAGATTACGGCGCCGAACAAACTAAAAGGAACCTACATGCTGCTGGATGAAGCTTCGGTAACCGGTACCGCCAATATTGTTATGGGCGCCGTTCTGGCCGAGGGGACTACCACCATTTACAACGCCGCCTGCGAACCTTATTTGCAGCAGCTTTGCCGGATGCTGGTGCGCATGGGTGCCAAAATCAACGGCATTGGTTCTAACTTACTCGTAATTGAAGGCGTCGAAAAACTGGGTGGCACCGAACACCGCATGTTACCCGATATGATCGAGATTGGTTCTTTTATTGGCTTGGCCGGCATGACTGGTTCCGAAATCACGATAAAAGACGCGCAGATCCAAGAACTAGGTATTATTCCGGATACTTTCCGGCGTTTAGGGATTCAAATGGAGTTCCGAGGGGATGATATTTACATTCCGGCCCAGGATTCTTACGAAATTGATACCTACATCGACGGCAGCATTTTAACCATTGCCGATGCTATTTGGCCGGGTTTTACCCCCGACTTAATCAGTGTGGCTTTAGTTACCGCTACGCAGGCCAAAGGTACCGTGCTCATTCACCAGAAAATGTTCGAGAGCCGGTTATTTTTCGTGGATAAATTAATTGATATGGGCGCCCAGATTATTCTCTGCGATCCGCACCGCGCTACCGTTATTGGCCACAACCGGCAAGTACCGCTGAGAGGTATTAAAATGACTTCGCCGGATATCCGGGCCGGGGTAGCTTTATTGATTGCGGCGCTATCGGCGGAAGGCAAAAGTGTGATTGATAACGTGGAGCAAATTGATCGTGGCTACCAATACATCGATCAACGCTTAAACGCCATTGGTGCGGATATCAGACGGTTATAGTTTTTAGAAAACTTATTTTTTAATTTTTAAAAAGGAAAGCGTCTGATAATGATTTTCAGACGCTTTTTGTTTTTGTCTGCTTACCTCAGTTCAAGTTATAGCGCGGATTTACTTTCGTGCCTTGCTTAAGAGCTTATTCAAAAGCTTAATAATTTCTAACATTATCTTACCTGCATTATTCGGAAACTCACAGAAATAAATCCGCGCCATTTTGCCATAGAATTCATAATCCTAACCGGCCCTCTCTGGCGCAAGTCTTAGCGCAGCGAGACTTGTGCTGAATAGACCATGGCAAGTCTCCTGACTTGCTTGTTGCCATTTTTATGATTATCAACGCTTTCGGAAGTCTGGAGACTTCCTTTTGTCATCAAGTCGCAAGTCTCGCTGCGCTAAGACTTGCGCCAGATATTAAAAAAAGCTTTTGCAAAATCCGTAACTACGCTACGAATTTATTTCTGCGCCATAGTTAGATGAAACGCTGATCTAATTCTACCCTTCTACTGATACAAAATTTATGAAAACACCAGCTTAACCCCGGTGTTTTTTGTTTGTCAGAACCTGCTAGTTAAAGAAAAACGGTAACACCACTGCTTCAGTAATTTTTAAAGTAGTAAATTCTTCTTTACTTTCGAGATTCAAAACAACAGGCTATGTCCAACACAAATTATAGCATCCGCACCGATTGGGAAATTGATGAAATCCGGGCCATTTATCATAAACCCATCCTGGAATTAATGGTGGCAGCCGCCAATGTACACCGCCAACACCACACGGGCAGCGAAGTGCAGGTTTGTACGTTATTATCGGTAAAAACCGGCGGTTGCCCCGAAGATTGCGCGTATTGTCCGCAGGCGGCCCGCTACCAAACCGGGGTAAAAGCCCACGGTTTGTTAAAAGACGAAGAAGTGCTGGCAGCCGCTGCCCGCGCTAAAAATGCCGGCTCTACCCGTTTCTGCATGGGGGCGGCCTGGCGCGAAGTGCGCGATAACCGCGACTTTGACCGGGTACTGGGCATGGTTACCCAAGTAAATAATATGGGCTTAGAAGTATGCTGCACCTTAGGCATGGTAAACGAATACCAGGCCGAGCGTTTAAAACAAGCCGGTTTATACGCCTACAATCACAATTTAGATACTTCCGGCAATCATTACGGCAATATTATTACTACCCGTAAATACGAAGATCGCTTACATACCATTGCGCACGTGCGGAAAGCCGGCATATCGGTGTGCAGCGGCGGCATTATTGGCTTAGGCGAAACTACCGACGATCGGATTGAGATGCTGCACGTGCTGGCCACCATGCCCGAACATCCCGAATCAGTACCGGTGAACGCCTTAGTACCCGTGGCCGGCACCCCTTTAGAAAACCAACCGCGGGTATCGGTTTGGGACATGATCCGGATGATTGCCACGGCGCGTATTACCATGCCCCGAACCATGGTGCGCTTATCGGCGGGCCGGAGTAGCATGAGCGTTGCCGAACAAGCCCTTTGTTTTCTGGCGGGAGCTAATTCCATCTTCTCCGGCGACAAACTATTAACCACTCCTAACCCGGATTTCAACGAAGACCAGGCCATGTTTGCGTTATTAGGCTTAGAACCGCGTCAGGCGTTTAAGAATGCGTTGGCGCCGGCTAGTTAAGCCATGCAGTTTCCGGAAAATTTACAGCAGAAATTAATTACCCGCCAGGATCAAGGCACCTACCGCCGCTTAAAAGTTAATCAGGCGCAAATAGATTTTTGCTCGAATGATTATTTAGGTTTAGCGCGTTCCGCGGCTTTAAAGCGGCTAGTAACTTTGGAGGCCGAACAATTTTCGGATTACTTGTTAGGCGCTACCGGGTCCCGGCTTTTATCCGGCAATCATCCGGTTTACGAACTACTCGAAACGCAACTGGCCACCTTTCACCAGGCCGAAGCCGCTTTGCTGTTTAACTCCGGCTACGTAGCTAATTTGGGTATTTTCTCGGCGGTGCCGCAGCGCGGCGATACCATTTTTTACGACGAAGCCAGCCACGCGTCCATTAAAGAAGGCATCCGGTTAAGTTTAGCCAAAGCGTATTCTTTCAAGCACAATTCCCTGGAAGATTTAAGCCGCAAGTTTAAACACGCTACGGGTAACGCTTACGTAGCCGTAGAATCTATTTATTCCATGGACGGCGACCAGGCCCCTTTGCCCGAACTGACTGCTTTTTGCGAAAAGCAAGGCGCTTACTTAATCGTGGACGAGGCGCATGCCAACGGTTTGTTCGGGCCTCAGGGCGAAGGCTTAGTAGTAGAACATAATGTAACGGCGCAGGTATTTGCCCGCATCATGACGTTTGGCAAAGCCATTGGCAGTCACGGGGCGGCCATTGTGGGTTCCACTGCTTTAAGAGAGTACCTGATTAACTTTAGCCGGCCCTTTATTTATAGTACGGCTTTGCCGCTGCATAACCTATTAGCCATTAAAGGCGCCTACAGCTTTTTACCTTCGCTCCAAACCGAACGGCAACATTTAAAAGCTCTTGCCGGGTACCTGAATCAGCAATTAGCCGTTACCACGGGTATTTTTTTAAAAAATCCCGGCCCGATTAACTCTATTTTTGCAGAAAATGTGTCCCAGTTAAAAAAAATCAGCGAACAACTGCAAGGAAACAATATTGATGTGCGACCGGTTTTTAGCCCGACGGTCCCGGCGGGTAAAGAACGGCTGCGCGTTATTATGCACGCTTTTAACACCCAAGAGCAAGTAGATCTTTTATTACAGCAAATAGCTATTTTAAATTCGTGAAGCGCCTATTTGTAACCGGCATTGGCACCGATGTGGGAAAAACCATGGTGGCCGCCATTATTACCGAAGCCTTAGCAGCCGACTACTGGAAACCCGTCCAAGCCGGCAATCTTGATTTTTCGGATACCGACCGGGTAAAAGAACTGGTTACGAATACCCAGTCGTATTTTCACCCGGAAACGTACCGGTTTAAATTACCCGCTTCGCCGCACCTAGCGGCGGCCGTTGAGAACATCACGATTAATCCTTCTCTATTTAATTTACCCGAAACCCAAAATCATTTGATTATAGAAGGCGCCGGTGGTTTAATGGTACCTTTAAATGATCATTTTTTGATAATCGACTTAATTGCGCAACTGCAAGCCGAAGTTATTTTGGTGTCTCAGAATTACCTGGGCAGCATTAATCATACTTTACTTTCGGTGCAAAGCTTACGGCAGCGCCAGATACCAGTTAAAGGAATTATATTTAACGGGCCACCTACGCCCGCCTCCGAAGATTATATTACGGGGTACTCCGGTATCCCCAAACTAGGCGCTTTGCTACCAGAAACCGAGATAAACCCGGCGGTGGTAAAACAATACGCCGCCCAATGGAAAGCTTTTTTACGATGAATTTAGCCGCTCGCGATCACGCTATTATCTGGCACCCGTACACGCAAATGCAAACGGCCGCTTTGCCCATTGGCATTGTGCGGGGGGCAGGCAGTTTATTATACTCCGAATCGGGCGCTGTTTATCTGGATGCCGTGTCGTCGTGGTGGGTAACTATTCACGGCCACTCCCACCCTTCCATTGCCGAAAAAGTAGCCGCTCAGATCAAAGAATTAGATCACGTTTTATTTGCCGGATTTACCCATCGGCCCGCCGTTGAACTCGCCGAAAAGTTACTGACCATTCTGCCCCAAAATCAGAAACGGATATTTTACTCCGATAATGGCTCCACCGCCGTAGAGGTAGCTTTAAAAATGGCGATTCAATTCTGGGAGAATCTGGGAACTCCCAAGAGAAGAATTATTGCTTTCCGGGATTCGTACCACGGCGATACCTTCGGGGCTATGTCGGTAAGTAGCCGCAGTGCATTTACCCAGCCCTTTGTGCAGTATTTATTCGAGGTAGATTTTCTGGATGTACCCGTTCCGGGGAAAGAACAAGGGGTACTCGCGCAGCTACGGGAAATTTTAAAAAAAGAAGATGTAGCCGCCTTTATTTTTGAGCCTTTATTGCTGGGCACCGCCGGCATGGTCATGTACGAGCCGGCTATTCTGGATGAGTTGTTAAAAATTTGCCAGCAGCAGCAGGTGCTAACCATTGCCGACGAAGTAATGACGGGTTTTGGCCGAACGGGTAAAAGCTTTGCGACCGAATTTTTAAAAAATCAGCCGGATATCATGTGCTTCTCCAAAGGTTTAACCGGGGGGGTAATGGCTTTAGGCGTTACCAGTTGCACCGCGGTTATTTACGAAGCTTTTTTAAGCGACAACCCGGCCAAAACTTTTTTTCACGGGCATTCTTTTACGGCTAACCCAATAGCTTGCGCTACCGCTCTGGCCAGCCTGGATTTGTTTATGGATACTGCCTGCCAGGATAATATTAACCGGATCAGCCAACAACACGCGCAATTTCGTAACCAATTGGCGAATCACCCCATCATTAAAGAATGCCGGCAATTAGGTACGGTGTTGGCCGTAGAATTTAACGTGGGCGAAACTTCGTACTTTAATAATATCCGGCAAAAACTGTATCAATATGCCCTGGACAACCACGTTATTTTACGACCGCTCGGCAACATCATCTACGTGATGCCGCCTTATTGTACCACCAACGCACAATTAGCGCAAATTTACGGGGTTGTTTCGGGCATGCTTACTTTAATGGCGGAAAACTGATTTGACACCCAAAAGCTATATCACCCTGCAAGGCTTGGGCGCTATCTCGCCCCTGGGCAGCACTTCTCCGGAAGTACATGCCGCCTACGCACAACCTGATTCCCGGATTTTCTTAAAAATTTTTCGGGATTCACCCGTTCCGGTGGCTGCTTTAACGCCGGAAGCAGAAGAGCTTTTAACGGCGCTCCGGCAAGAGAATAAAATGTACAAAAACCTGGACCGGACGGTGTTGTTAGCTATTCACGCGGCCCGGCAGGCCGTGGCAAAAGCTGGGTGGCAAGCAGAAAATGAGATAGCTATCAATATTGGTTCTTCGCGGGGCGCTACCGGTTTACTAGAACAATACCTGGAAGAGTTCCGGATGAACCCAACGCAGTTATCGTCGCAAACATCTCCCACTACTACTTTAGGCAATATTTCGAGTTGGGTAGCCCACGATTTGCAAACCGAAGGCCCGTTGATCAGCCATTCGGTTACGTGCAGCACGGCTTTGCAGGCCATTGCCAATGGTTTTGCCTGGCTGCAAGCGGGTATGGCTACGCGGTTTTTGGCGGGTGCCGCCGAAGCCCCGCTGACGCCTTTTACCGTGGCCCAAATGCAAGCCATTGGTATTTACGCCAAAGAACCAGAAAACAATTATTGGTGCCGTCCCTTAAATGCCGCCCGGCAGAATACTTTTGTGCTGGGCGAGGGAGCCGCTTTGTTTGCGCTGGAACGGATTCCCGAAAAAAATTTAACTGCCGCCAGTATCATACTCGAGGCAATCGGGTTTGGTTTTGAAAAAATTACGAGTAAAACGGGTATTTCGCGGGCGGGTTTAAACTTTCAGAAGGCTACGCGGGGAGCTATCCAACAATTACCCCAAAATGATCAAACTATTGAGGCCATCGTATTGCACGCCCCGGGTACCGCGGCCGGCGATGCCGCCGAGATGAACGCTCTTCGAGCGATATTCGGGGAAAATATCCCCATACTGACCTCTAACAAATTACTGATTGGTCATACTTTAGGAGCCTCGGCCGCTTTAAGTCTGGAATATGCCGTTTGGATGTTAGAAAATCAAAAATTTTTAAGATTTCCTTATCCCGTGTTTACGGAGGAGCAACCAAAGCCGAAAATAATTCGCCGAATTCTGCTATTAGCGGCTGGTTTTGGGGGCAACGCCACCGCTTTAGTTATCCGGAAAGCAATTAGTCCCTAGTCCATGGTCGATAGTCCATAGACCACAGTCGATAGCGCGAAGTTTCTAGGAAGAATTGTTGAATAATTGGATTGTTCGGTTGCCGGAATGTTGAATTGTTGGATTGTTGAATGGTTAGATGGCTGAATGGTTAAATTGTTTAACGAAAAGTAGATCAAGTTGATTTTTTTAACTTTCCAACCTTTCAACCTTTTAACCTTCTAACTAACTTTTAACCTTGTAACCTGCAACTTGTAACCTGCAACCTGCAACCTTTTAACAATCAAACCCGGAAATCAAAATAGTTAATTTCTTCAATTTCTTTCAAGAACTTGAAGGAAGCGTACTTATTCATGATAAACTCATCGCCGCGCAACCAAACTAATTTATTATCATTGCCGAAGGTGTTGTACACGCAGGTAGTCGGTGAAATAATGTAATCAACGGGTTCGTCTTCCAGGAAAAGCACGTCGTAGGCATTAAAAGCCTGCAGCTTTTCGCTGTAGTTTTTATTGGCTAAAGAGTTAACGATAAAAACGCCGCCTTCAATTTTGCCGATCTTCATAAAACCTGCGGCCGTTTCGGCCACGCAATCAATACCGCCTTGTTCAATGGAAGGCCCCAGCATTAATCCGCCGTTACGGGCATCAATAATTAACCCGGCTTTTAACAATTTCCAGAATTCTTTTTTTAAAATAATGTCTAATTCCGTGTCGGAATAAGTGTAATTGTAGTTATCCATATTAAGCTTAAATGTAGGAGTGAGTAGGTGAATCGGGTAAATTTCTTTTACTTTTATTACTGCAGCAAGGTTATAATTTTTATAATATAAAGCACAGTTTACTAACCAACTAAGAAGGAAATACGGTAATTTCAAAGCTAATAAAGCTGCTTTACGCCCACCCTTTTTACCAAACTTTCAGAAAACCAGCTCTTGCCTTTATATTCCGGTATTTTTCACAACAGAATCCGCTATAATCCTAAAAATTCAACAATAATGTAACAAATTTCTGAGAATTTAAAACACATCAAGGCTAATTTCATAGATTTGTAACAAGTTGCTAAAGACTAATTCTAATGAAAGTATTAAAATTTGGCGGAACTTCCGTGGGCTCGCCGCACCATATGAGATCCGTAGCTACGCTCATCACCGACGAAGACCCTAAAGTAGTTGTGCTATCGGCGATGGCGGGTACTACGAATAAATTAGTGGAAATCACAATTAAATCATACCAGCAGAAAACCGCAGAAGCGCTCGAACTCGCGGAAAGTTTGCACAAAACGTACCGCGAAGTAATTGACGAGTTATATACCACCGAAAAGAAAAAGTTTGCCGCCCTCGACTTTTTACTGTCGCACGTAGATTTTATTAAATCTTTAGTTACTGGTCCTTTTTCCATCCGGGAAGAACGGGCCATTCTGGCGCAAGGCGAGTTACTTTCTACTAATTTGTTTCAGTTTTTAACAGAAGAGTTAAACCAGGATTCGGTGTTGTTACCCGCCTTAACCTTTATGCGGATTGACGAAAACGAAGAGCCTGATTTGAAATTCCTGGAACAAGAATTAACCGCCACGCTGGCCAAATACCCGCAAAACAAACTTTTTATTACCCAAGGCTACATTTGCCGCAACGCTTACGGCGAAATTGATAATTTAAAACGCGGTGGCAGTGATTACTCCGCCTCTTTAATTGGGGCAGCTTTAAAAGCCACGGAAATTCAAATCTGGACGGACATTAACGGGATGCACAACAACGATCCCCGCCTGGTATCCGACACTTACCCTATCGCGGAATTATCTTTTGATGAAGCGGCCGAATTAGCTTACTTTGGGGCCAAAATCTTGCATCCGTCCAGCGTGCTGCCGGCTAAACAAAAAAACATACCGGTAAAATTACTGAATACCCTGCAGCCTACCGCTAAGGGAACTACCATTTCGGCGCAATCTTCGGGCAAGAGCATTAAAGCCGTAGCCGCGAAAGACGGCATCGTGGCCATCAAGGTAAAATCGAGCCGGATGTTGTTGGCTTACGGCTTTTTGCGGCGTATCTTCGAAGTATTTGAAGAATACAAAACGCCCATCGATATGATTACTACTTCGGAAGTAGCGGTGTCGTTAACGATTGACAATCCCAAATACTTACCGGAAATTATTGCGGAGTTAAAAGAATTTGGCTCGGTGCAGGTAGATCAAGATCAAACCATTATTTGTTTAGTGGGCGACTCGATTGCAGAAGTACCGGGAACTACCGTTAAAATTTTTGAATCGTTAAAAGCCATTCCGCTGCGCATGATTTCGTACGGCGGCAGTAAAAATAATATTAGCTTGCTTATACCAACAGCCGATAAAAAAAGAGCTTTACAAGCTTTAAACAAAGGAGTTTTTGAAAGAATAGCCGAACATGCCTAATTTAAAAGAACAAAACTGGAACGGTACCCCCACTCCATTTTATTACTACGATCTTAACTTATTAAAGCAAACCTTAAACTTAGCCAGCCAGGAAGCGGCCCGGTACGGTTACCACATTCATTACGCTTTAAAGGCCAACAGCAACGCGCCCATTTTAAAATTAATCCAGCAGTATGGCTTGGGGGCCGATTGCGTGAGCGGCAACGAAATTAAACAAGCCCTCGCCACTGGCTTTAAAGCCGACCAGATAGTTTTTGCGGGCGTAGGCAAATCGGACGCGGAAATTAAAATAGCGCTGGACGCCGCTATTTTTTGTTTTAATTGCGAATCGCTACAGGAGCTGGAAATTATTAATGAACTGGCAGCGCAGCAAAACCAAACTGCCCGGGTGGCCTTGCGCATCAACCCGAACGTAAACGCCAATACGCACAAATACATTACCACCGGCCTGGAAGAAAATAAGTTCGGCATTAATACCTGGGAACTGCCCGCGGTACTTACTTTACTCAAAGAATTAAACCGCGTTGAGTTAATCGGCCTTCATTTTCACATTGGTTCGCAGATTACCGATTTGCGGGTTTTTGAGCAACTATGCGGGCGGGTAAACGAAATTCAGCAAGGCTTCCGGGAGCAAGGCTATCACCTGAAACATTTAAACGTGGGCGGCGGCTTAGGCGTCGATTATTACTCCCCGGAAAATAATGCTATTCCGGATTTTGCGGCCTACTTTGCCATATTTAACCGTTTGTTAGCCGTCCAATCCGATCAGGTAGTGCATTTTGAATTAGGCCGGGCTTTGGTGGCCCAGTGCGGGGCCTTAATTTCGCGGGTGTTGTACATAAAAAAAGGGCAAAAAAAGAATTTTGCCATTCTGGACGCCGGCATGACCGAGTTAATCCGGCCGATGTTGTACCAGGCTTACCACAAAATTGAAAATCTGAGCAGCAACTTGCCCGAACAAACCTACGACGTAGTGGGGCCTATATGCGAGTCCTCGGATTGTTTTGCGCAAGACGTGGTATTACCCGAAACGCACCGCCACGATGTAATTGCCATCCGCACTGCCGGCGCTTACGCCGAAGTAATGGCCTCCAACTATAACCTGCGCGAAAAAGCCGCGGCCATTTACAGTTCTAACTAAAGTACACTTCTTATTTTATAAACAAAAGCCTGGGTTCAGGCTTTTTTTACGCCTTAAATTTTTGGAGTAAATTTTTAGTAATTATCTAGGGTCTTTAGCATTTCTATTTTTTAGTTCAGTAATTTTTAAAGGCCAAAATTCTCCTAAAAAACCGTTTTTTTGTATAGAAAACCCTTTCTAGGTATTACTTACATAAGTTAAGGTACTAAATTCAGAGAAATGCCTGATTTATTTCCGTATTAAGACTTATTTTGACCTAAGGAATATCTTGCTAACTTTGTGTTCAATTTTGAATGTAGCTGCATGCAGGCTCTTAAAGAGACAAACTTTAAATTTGAGAATCAAACTGGTTTTTACCGCGGTAAAGTTCGGGATGTATACTACTTCCAGGATAAACTGGCCGTAGTAGCTACCGACCGTATATCAGCTTTTGATGTAGTTCTGCCGCGGGCGATCCCTTATAAAGGGCAGGTATTAAATCAGATTGCCGCTACCTTTTTAGAAGCAACCGCCGACATTGTTCCGAATTGGGTAATTTCCCACCCCGACCCTAACGTAACTGTAGGGATTAATTGCGAGCCGTTTAAAGTAGAAATGGTGATTCGGGGGTATTTGGCGGGCCACGCCTGGCGGGAATACCAAAGCGGCAAACGCGAAATTTGCGGCGTTGCTTTACCCGAAGGCTTAAAAGAAAACGATAAACTGCCTGCTCCCATTATTACGCCTACTACCAAAGCCGATGAAGGCCACGATACGGACATTTCGGCGCGGGAAATTGTGGCCCACAATATTGTTTCGGCAGCCGATTACCAGCAATTAGCGCAGTACACTTACCAGCTTTTTGCCCGGGGTACCCAAATAGCCGCGGAACGGGGATTACTACTGGTTGATACTAAGTATGAGTTTGGTAAAGCCGGCGATAAAATTTATTTGATTGATGAAGTGCATACGCCGGACTCTTCGCGTTACTTCTACGCGGACGGTTACGAAGCGCGGCAACTAGCCGGGGAAACGCAAAAACAATTATCCAAGGAGTTTGTTCGTAAATGGTTAATCGAAAATAATTTTCAAGGAAAAACCGGGCAAAGCGTCCCCGCCATGGACGATGATTGGATCAGCAGCATATCCGAACGCTATATTGAATTGTTTGAAGTGGTTACCGGCAAGACTTTTGAGAAAACGGACTACCACCAGATTAATGACCGCATACAAGTAAATATCTTGCAAAATATTTAATAAAGTAGGGGCTGATAGCCGCTTAAATTATAAAAATAATTATTTTAGTACATTCGCATTCTAAACCTTATTTCAATAGTTATGAAATACACCATTGATAAAAAAGAAAACTACACTATCATCACTATTGATGAGAAAAAGCTTGATACAACCATTGCTCCGGATCTGAAATCAGAATTTGTTAAATTAAACGCGGAAGGTATTTCGAATTTAATTTTAGATTTAAGCAACGTAAAATATACCGATTCATCGGGCCTTAGCTCTATTTTAATCGCCAATCGTTTGTGTAACTCTACCAATGGCTTGTTAATTTTATCTGGTTTACAAGATCACGTTATGAAGTTGATTACCATTTCGAAACTGGAATCGGTTTTAAATATATTACCCACCGTTGAAGAAGCCATTGATCGCGTATTTTTGCACGAAATTGAACGCGATTTAACGAATAAAGAAGAATAATCAGGTAAGTCGCGGAAGTATTGGATTTTGAACTTAAAATACTGGGCAGTTCTTCCGCCACTCCCTCCCCAGATCGCCACCATACGTCCCAGGTTTTAACGATTGGCAATCAAATTAATTTAATTGACTGCGGCGAAAATACCCAGATGCAGCTGATGCGATACAAAGTAAAGCATCAGCGCATTTCTAATATCTTCATCAGCCATCTCCACGGCGATCATTTTTTTGGTTTATTCGGGCTGCTTTCCACCATGCACCTGCAGCACCGCACCTTGCCCCTGCAATTATTCGGTCCGCCCGGTTTAGCCGAAATTCTTACCACGCAATTCCGGTATTCCTACACGCAGCTAAGCTTTAAACTTATCTTCCAGGAGCTGGACACCACCGCTTATGTTCCCATCTTCGAAGATAAATTTATAACGGTCCATACCTTACCCATGCAACACCGCGTTCCCTGCTGCGGTTTTTTGTTCCGGGAAAAGCCGAAGCTGCGGCATTTAGTAAAAGATAAATTACCCAGCTTTTTAACGCCGCCCCAACTTATTCGCTTAAAACACGGCGAAGATATCATCGATGAAAACGGGGAATTATTAATAGCCAATCTGGATGTAACCCGGGCACCGAACCACAGCCGTTCCTACGCGTATTGCTCCGACACCAAGTACAAAGAAGATATTCTGCCTTACATCAAACACGTTGATTTGCTGTACCACGAAGCTACTTTTCTGGATGAGCTGCAGCACCAAGCGGCTTATACCATGCATTCCACGGCCCGGCAAGCCGCTACGCTGGCCTTAAAAGCCGAAGTAAAGCGTTTACTTATTGGCCATTTTTCGGTGCGTTACCGCGACTTAGAACCGCTGCTCACCGAAGCGCAAGCAGTTTTTGCCAACACGCAACTCGCCCTGGAGGGTAAAACCATTCGGGTGCTGGAGTAATCTTGATTCTTCTTTTTCAAACTTTTGTTTTTTTAAAATTCACGGCTGGCCTTCCGGATTGGTATTTGGGTGGTTTAAAAGTTTAAAATAAGCTTGGTAAGTAGTTAGTGGTTATTAGTTGTTCGATAGATTGATTACCGGTAATCAGCAAAGTAGAATAAAGTATAGTCTAAACTAATTGCAGCGAAGTACTGGTAATAAATGGTACTTTAAACGTAGGTTTGAACCAATTCTATTACGGAAATCTACTGAAATAGCGCCGCTAGATGAGCAGAGTAACTTTGCCCCCAAGATTTTAATTTTCGCCGTTTTCAATCCAGACATCTTCGTGTAACTTGCTGGTAAAAACCATTTATGGCTGACCTAACCACTTCGGCAAAACAGAAGAAAAACACCTTGTTTTTAGTTTTATGCAGCATTTTTTTAGCGAATGCCTTGCTAGCCGAATTAATCGGGGTAAAAATATTTTCGGCCGAAGCGCTATTTGGTTTACCCGGCGCGCAAATTCCGGTACTTTTTGATTTTAAACTCGACTTTAACTTAACGGCCGGGGTGATTATTTGGCCCATCGTATTTATTAGTACGGATATTATTAACGAATACTTTGGGAAAGCTGGAGTAAAGAAAATCAGTATTATCACCGTGCTGCTGATTCTGTACATGTTTCTGGTTATTTCGGTAATCAGCGCTTTGCCCCCGGCTCCTTTTTGGTTGGACGTGAACAGCAAAGATGCGGCTGGGCAACCTTTTAACATCAACTACGCTTTTAACAGCATTTTTCGCCAGAGTTCGGGCATTATCATCGGGTCGGTAACGGCTTTTTTGATCTCCCAGTTTTTAGATGCTTCGGTATTTCACTGGCTGCGCCGGATTACGGGTAACCGCAAAATCTGGCTGCGGACCACGGGTTCTACCCTGGTTTCCCAACTCATTGATTCGCTAGTAGTGTTATTGGTGGCTTTCTACTTGTTCGGCAATTGGCCCTTCAAACAAGTTCTGGCAGTGGCTACCATTAATTACATGTATAAATTTGTAGTAGCGGTAGTACTTACGCCTCTGTTATACCTCGCCCACTTCGCCATTGATCGCTATTTAGGTAATAACCTGGCTGAAGAAATTCAAAACGAGGCGGTAGGAACTTAGGAGGTTGCAGGTTGAAAGTTGCAGGTTACAAGTTGCAGGTTGGAAGGTTGGAAAGTTAGAAGGTTACAAGTTGCAAAGTTAAAAGGTTGGAAGGTTGAAAAAATTAATTTATTATGATCAACCGATCTTCAAGAACGTTAAGCAAAGCAAAATTTACACTTGCTATTAAGTTTTAAGACTTTATACTATAAATAGCTAATGATTTTTACTCTATCTAAACCCTCCAACCTTTTAACTTTGCAACTTGTAACCTTCTAACTTTCCAACCTTTCAACCTGCAACCTGCAACTTGTAACCTGTAACCTGCAACCTGTAACCTGTACCCTGCAACTTGCAACCTGCAACTTTCATAACTAACTTACCGGAAATTTAAAAAACTAGTATGTCGCGCATTTTAACTGGAATTCAAAGCTCGGGACGGCCGCACTTAGGTAATTTACTGGGAGCTATTATCCCGGCCATTGAGCTTTCTAAAAATTCCGCTAACGATTCTCTGTACTTTATCGCCGATTTACATTCGCTTACGACCGTGCGCGATGCCTCGCAATTACGCGCCAATACGTACGCGGTAGCGGCGGCCTGGTTAGCTTTTGGCTTTAACACGGATCGGAATATTTTTTACCGCCAGTCGGATGTACCGGAGGTTACCGAGCTCACCTGGTATTTGAGCACCTTAACCCCGTTTCCGATGTTGGCCAACGCGCATTCGTTTAAAGATAAATCCAACCGTTTAGCCGAGGTAAACGCCGGTTTGTTTACGTACCCGGTTTTAATGACCGCCGACATAATTTTGTACGATGCGGAGTTTGTGCCGGTGGGTAAAGATCAAATCCAGCACCTGGAAATTGCCCGCGACATTGCCACCGCTTTTAATAACACCTACGGCGAAACATTCGTGATTCCGCAAGCCCGCGTCGACGAAAACGTAATGACGATTCCGGGCACGGACGGCACCAAAATGAGTAAGTCTTACGGCAACATCATTGATATTTTTGTGGACGATAAAGCTTTGCGTAAATCAGTAATGTCGGTTATCTCGGACAGCAAAACCCTGGAGGAGCCCAAAGATCCGGAAAACGATACTATTTTTACTTTGTATTCTTTACTAGCCTCACCCGCCGAAACGGAAACCATGCGCGCTAATTATCTGGCGGGTAATTACGGCTACGGGCACGCCAAACAAGCTTTATACGAATTAATTATATCGAAATTTAAGCAGGAACGGGAGCTGTTTAATTATTACATGAACAACCTGCCCGAAGTAGATCAGAAGCTGGCCGAAGGAGCGGCCAAAGCGCGGGCCATTGGCTCCCAGGTGCTCACCCGCGTACGGCAAAAATTAGGGTATCAGGTATAAGCCTAACCTTTGTAAGATAAGCATTATTACAAAGATTAAATCGGGTAGAATTTAAACACCATCAACTGCCTCTCCGTGAATCTGTTTCTTATTATAAAGCTTAATGGCGGTTTTATCTAGCATGAAACTGCCGTCTTACGGTGAGCCGACTCCCGTTTAGCACTCTGTGCTACTGTTCATCCTACATAATACTAAACGCACCTAATACCTTTTATTTTTATCAATTTTATAGTTTACAGCCAGATCTTAAAAATTTTGCTGGCTGGAACTACCTAATCATTATCCTTTACTATAACTTATCTCATAAATTAAAGATTGATAGATGATATAAAATGATCATTTAAAACGTTTTTTGCTAAAAAGTCGATTTTCGGAGGTGCTGATTTTGTCTCTAGCAACGGTCGATTTTCTTGAGACGATTTCTGTCAACGTATATTAAATGCAGCAGCAGGACTCATCTTGGTCAGGTTACGCCTTGTAAAAGAAAACACAAGAGTAAACTTTATAAAAGGATGGTAAAAGTGGTACCTTGGTTTACCGTACTCTTTACCTGGATTTTCCCCTTCATTCGGGTCACTAGCCGGTGTACGATAAATAAGCCCAACCCACTTCCTTCCACGTGGCTATGTAAGCGCTGACCCTGGTCAATAATGATCTGGACACGATCGTGTACACGGCCTCTCACGATTTAAAGTCGCCGCTGGTGAATATGGAGGGCTTGCTGCAGGCTCTTTCTTACAACTTAAAAGAAGAAAATCTCAACCGCGAAGAGATTAATCAGATTATTCGCTTAATGCAGTCCTCGCTGAAGCGTTTCAAAGGGACCCTCCGGGATTTAACCACCCTCATTGAAACGGATAATAATAGTGGGAAAGAAATAACCGCCGAAATAAGCTGGTGGGAGTTGGTCGGAGAGGTCAAGCAGGATTTAAACAAGTTAATAGCCGAGTCACAGGCCATTATTGAAATAGCAGGAGTAGATAAAATCTTGCTTTCTTTTTCTCGTAAGAATTATAAAAGCATCTTGTATAATCTAATCAGTAATGCCCTGAAATACCGTTCACCTGACAGAGCGCCACACGTGCGGGTGCAATTAGAGCAAGTAGCGGGAAGAATTCAGTTGACCATTACGGATAACGGATTAGGAATTCCGCGCGAAAAACAAGAAAAAATTTTCAATTTGTTTCAACGCTTACATAGCCACGTGGAAGGAAGTGGGTTGGGCTTATTTATCGTACACCGGCTAGTGACCCGAATGAAGGGGAAAATC
>Ga0068629_1000026_pt1 | contig 24195 bp, 18 predicted proteins | sample InSIn3gowninarea_FD_77432 | JGI IMG/M metagenome (GOLD analysis project Ga0068629, IMG submission 77432) | Clean room microbial communities from NASA Spacecraft Assembly Facility at Jet Propulsion Laboratory, Pasadena, California, USA -... ...
AAACAATTTCGGGAGACGGAATTGAATTTCTAAAGCATACCAATGACCACTTTAGCTGGATCTACATTGACCCTTCCAGAAGAAATAACGCCCGGGAAAGGGTTTTTCACCTCTCCATTATTCTTACTCAGCCCTATGAGTAGCCTGAGCAAGTATTCCTGCATTTTTTTTGTAAACTGTGCCACCATACCCAAATCCATAAGTGCTATCTTTTCGTTATCCATTAGGTGGATATTTCCCGGATGGGGATCAGCATGGGCAAAACCATCAGAAATAATTTGCTTCAAATAGCTTTCAATAAGTTCGTCTACCAGGGCTGTATGATCATCTTCAAGCTTTCGCAAAGGGGAAATACTGGTAACTTTCTTACCTTTTACATATTCCATGGTAAGTACCTTCGACGTAGTATAATCTGGTATTGGTTGGGGAACCAATAATCTTCTGTAGGATTTGAGATTGGTTCCAAGGGTTACCAGGTTTTCTGCTTCTCTTAGATAGTCCAGTTCATGTAACATGATCCTCTTTAGTTCAGCAAGAACATCATTAAACGCATACTGTTTTCCAATTTCGGTATGACTGGCTGCAAATTCTGCTACTTCTTCCAAAGTTTCAAGATCTTCAAGAAATTTTTTTCTGATTCCCGGACGCTGGATTTTGACGGCAACTATTTTACCGGAACGCAGTTCTGCTAAATGAACCTGACCAATAGAAGCACTCGCCAGGGGTTCTTCCTGAAACCAGTTAAAAGCTTTTGAAATTCGGCTTCCTAATTCTTCCTCTACTATCTCACGGATTTCTTCATAGGGTATCGTAGGTAGATCATCCTGCAGGCTTGTAAGTGCTTCTAAATAGTTATCAGGAAGCAAATCGGGGCGTGTGGACAATAGTTGGCCAAGCTTGATATACGTAGGCCCCATATTTTTAAGATCATCCACAAGTTCTTCGGGAGATTGATCATAGTCGGAAAATCTCTCTGTAGATTCATCTTCCAGTGCATTAGATGCAGTTTCATTTAAAAGGTCACTGTTCCAGTACTTGAGCATAAAACTCAGGAATTTTTGATATCTCGTAAGTCTGTTAGGCAGAATAGACATAAAATTGGTTTTTTGATGCCGTTCTTTACCGGCAGTTCTAAGATAATTAATTCCTACAACACTTTGGAAACATCAGCATTTATAAAGAACAATTTATGAAAATCTGTTAAGGAAAATTCAAGAACCTATCGGGCTACTATATTAAAAACAGATATGAAAAATGGGCTTTGGAAAGAGAAGGAAGAGCAGGGAAATGATTAGGTAATCGAACACCGTTAATTCTATGCGATATCAAACAAAAAAAAGATCCTCAGTATTAATAATATCTGGAAATCAAATATTTAAATTTTATTTGCTGCCGATTGATAAGGCAAAAGTCGACTAATTCGCTAAATAGGGTGATATCGAATAATATAAGTAAAAACAAAAAAAAACACTGATAATCAATAGATTAACAGTGTTTTTATGCCCTCTTTTAAACAAGGTTCGTCGGGGTGGCAGGATTCGAACCTGCGGCCTCCTGCTCCCAAAGCAGGCGCGATAACCGGGCTACGCTACACCCCGCGACAACAGCTTGCGCTGTAAATTCCAATATTTTTTAATTCCTTTTCTGAAATCAAAAATAGCGGAGAGTGTGAGATTCGAACTCACGCGACAATTGCTCGTCGACAGTTTAGCAAACTGCTCCATTAACCACTCTGGCAACTCTCCGTTAAAAAATGAACTTTTGCAATGATTTTGCGGATGCAAATGTAAGTTTTCATATCCTTTCCTCCAAACCTTTTTAGTATTTTTTAGAAGGAAAAATGAAATGTAATCTGCAAGTTTCTTGACATCAGATTATTGTGTCGAAAATTTATTCAAAATATTTTTAATGCGGGGCAGGTTTGAAATAACTTTACTCCATATACGTTATGAGCTGGATTTATTATGAGAAAATGAAATTTTTCGCAGAAAATTTTTAATTTTATAAAAAAACTCGATTTTGCATATAAAACCTTTATTTCAGGAACAATTTGAGCGCTTTAACTGCTGTGTTCTTATTCCCACCTATAACAACCAAAATACCCTTGCAAAGGTGATCTCACAGGTGTTGAGCTACACTTCAAACATTATTGTGGTGAATGATGGTTCTACAGATGCGACGGAAAGCATTTTAGCTGGTTTTGAAAGTCTAAAGGTGGTTTCTATTCCGGAAAATAAAGGAAAAGGAAATGCATTAAAAACCGGATTTAAAATAGCCGCAGAGTCTGGTTATGATTATGCCATCTCTATGGATTCAGATGGGCAGCATTTTCCAGATGATCTGTCCGTTTTTCTTCAGGCATTAGAGGACAGGAAACCCAACGATCCCGAACTTCTTGTTATAGGAGCAAGAAAAATGGATGATCCTAGCGTTCCTGATAAAAGTAGCGTGGGAAACCGGTTTTCTTCCTTCTGGTTCTGGGTGGAGACAGGGATTAAACTTACAGATACTCAATGTGGCTACAGGTTGTATCCTTTACAAATTGTAAATTCTCTTTATCTCTATACTTCCAGATTTGAACTGGAGATAGAAGTGATTGTAAAGGCGGCATGGAAAGGAGTAGAGGTTAAAAACCTTCCGGTGAAAGTATTGTATGATCCAAATGAAAGGGTGACTCATTTCAGGCCGTTTCAGGATGTCGCAAGAATCACTCTTTTAAATATATGGTTTGTTGGAGTGGCATTTTTATACATTGCTCCGGTTAATTTCTTTAGGAAATTTTTTGGCAGCAAAAAGGAGGCTGTGGAAAAAAAAGCTTATTCTAATCGTGGCTTACCGGTTGAGGAAAAAGCCTGATCTCAGGCCCTGGCACAAACAATACAAATCTTTTCTTCTTTTATGGTCGTGGTGAAAAAAAGATAGTGTTCTCCTCCTTCTTTTAGTTTAAGATGCTGGCGTAATTTTTCTACTGATTCCGGAAAATTGCGGGTTGTAATATTTGCTTTATCCATCTTCAAGTGCTTTTTCAGCTTTTTTCGGTGGAAGGGAAGTACTTCCAGAACTTCAAATTTTCTTCCGGGGAAATTCTCTTTTAATTCTTCAGAAGTAAAAAGATGGCTATTGGAATGTAATTTCGGTAAACCAAATTCCTGCCCCAAAGCTCCAAATAATCCACTTTTCATAATAGCAGCATTTGGTTCATAAAGATAGGAGAGTGGTTGACTATAGCTTTGTTCTGAAAAATTTTTGAAGATGTTGTTGTAGATTTCGTTCCCCTTATTTGTGAAGTTCAGGGTTTTTATCTGTACAGTTTCCGAAGCATCCTCCCTAAGGATCCATAATAATTCCTTGACGTCGTTATCTACTGCAATTATATGAATCTCCGCTACTTTTTTTAATGCGCTAAGACCGGCCTGTAAATCGAGCAGGGGAGAAGTTTTAACCATGACTCCGGATGATTTACTGAATAAAAGATCTAGATGCAAGGGAACATTTGGCATGCAGTCGGAGAGGTGAAAAACCCTTTCCCGGGCGTTATTTCTTCTGGAAGGGTCAATGTAGATCCAGCTAAAGTGGTCATTGGTATGCTTTAGAAATTCAATTCCGTCTCCCGAAATTGTTTCAATGTTGTTGATGTTCAATTGAGAGTAATTGTGAGCTACCATTTTTGACAAAGATGGATTTAACTCGCAGTGCACTACCTTTCCAAAATTTTCTGAAAAAAAATATGTATCAATTCCAAATCCTCCGGTGATATCGAGTAAATTATCTCCCTCAATAAGAGAAGCTTTGTATTTGGCAGTCTTTTCTGAAGAAGTTTGTTCGATATTGATTTTTGGCGGATAAATGATGCCTTCGGAATGAAACCAGGTAGGAAGTTTTTTCTCAGCTTTCTTTTTTCCGTGTAGCTGTACTGCCAGTTCCTGTACGCTAACATCTTCAAAAGGACTGCCCTTCAGTACAATTTTCGAAATATCTTCTTTATAGTTTTCCTGAATAAAATCCTGAACTTTTTTATGTAAAAGAGCCCGGTTCAAAACTAGAGGTCGCGGGTTAGTCGTTTCACGATCTTATATTCGCTTAGGGATTCCTTTGCAATCACCTTTAAAGCGGTGTAAAGTGGTACGGCGACTACCATTCCCATTATACCAAAGACGAGTCCTGCAATAAGGATGATCAGGAAGATTTCAAGAGGATGCGAACGTACACTTGCCCCGAAAATTAATGGCTGATTGATAAAATTGTCTATCAATTGACAAACAATGTATCCAGCCATTACAAATGTCAATTGCGGTAAAATAATGGCCTGAAAATCGGCTCCCAGGTTGCTGGAGATCACGAAAAGTGAAATCAGGATTCCGGCAAATATTGGTCCCAGGTAGGGAATTATGTTCAGAAAGGCACAAATAAAAGCAATAGCGATGGGATTATTAACTTCAAAAATAGAGAGTAATATGCTGTACAAAACAAAAAGTACGGCTATTTGAAGTGTAAGTCCCACAAAATATCGGGACAGTAAGATCTTGATCTTGTTAAAAACCCTTTGAAATTTATCCTCGTGGCCTTTATTCGCAAATACAAGAATACTGTTCAGCATTAATTTCGAATCCTTCAATAGGAAAAAAGAAATAAATATGATGGCAAAAATACCGATAAAACCGGCACCTATAATTCCGAAGAAGTTGTTCAAATATCGGGGAATGGTCGAAATGTCAAAGGTCCTGAGGAACTCTGTCTGCTTGATACCTTCAATGATATTGATCTCCTCTACGCCAAGGTAATTATTGATCTGGTTATTGAGTTCGTTGAGATCACGCGTAAAGGCATCCATATCGATTTGACCCAGATTCTTGCTCTGTTCAACCACTATTGGAATAAAAATAGCGATAAGACCAATAAAAATTCCTACTACGAGCAGGAGAACTATGACCACAGAAATTTTATTAGGAATCCTGAATTTATCTCTAAGGAAAATAACTGCCGGTCTTCCAATTAAAGAAATCACAGCAGCAATGGCAATGTAAATGATTACCGACTGAATCTTGTATAAAAAGAATAGCAGCAAAAATACCCCCAGCAAAATTGCGATGGCACGTAGGATACCGTAAGAAAATTCTTTTGCGTTCACGCAGTAAAGATATTATTTTATTTAAATGTGAGGCAGGCTTTTGGTGATTTCATAAAGCGCGATTCCGGTAGCCTGTGCTACATTCATACTACTGTTTTTGCCAAACATATTGATGTGTAGCCTGTGATCTGTCAAATCAAGAATTGCCGTGTCTATTCCAGCTTGCTCATTTCCAATTACTAATACTAATTTTGAATGATCCCGAAACGGAAAACTGTCCAGAGAACTACTGTCTTCGGTAATTTCAAGAGCTAATAAAGTATAATTCTGCTCCCTGTATTTTTTTAAGACATCACTGGCCTTTTCCTGCTCTTCAAACTCCACTTTTTCTACCGTAGATCTTGCGGTTCTTAAAAGTCGGTTGCTTTTCATATCTGGTTTTGAGCCACATAGAATTATTCTTTCGATGCTGAAAGCATCTGCAAGCCGAAATAAACTTCCAACATTAGCGGGGCTGTTTACTCCATCCAATAGTAGAATGACAGGAAATTTCCTTTCTACAAAATTTGTATTGTAGTGTGAAAGCTGGCTCAATTTTGAAAAACGTATTTTATAATGTTCGCTCCCATTTGCAGAGCTTTTAATCGTACTTCTTCAGGATCATTATGAACCTCCTGATTTTCCCAGCCGTTGCCTAGATCTGTTTCATAAGTAAAAAGAACTATTAGCCGGTCTTTTTCAAAAATTCCGAAAGCCTGTGGACGATTGCCATCATGTTCGTGGATCTTTGGCAACCCCTTCGGAAAAGGAAAGGCTATACTAAAGATAGGATGTTCGGCAGGAAGTTCTGTAAGTTCTTTTTCCGGAAAAACCTTTTTTAATTCCCTGCGTATGTATTCATTCATTCCGTAATTATCATCAATATGCAGAAATCCGCCCGAAAGAAGATAATTTCGAAGGTTGGCAGCATCTTCTTCGCTAAAAAAAACATTCCCGTGACCCGTCATATGCACAAAAGGATATTGAAAAATGTCTGTACTACCGGGTTCTACTGTTTGCGGTTTCGGGTTTAGAACTGTATTAAGGTTCTGGTTACAAAAAGTAATAAGGTTAGGAAGAGAAGTAGGGTTGCTATACCAATCTCCGCCCCCGCCATACTTTAGAACAGCAAGTTCCTGCCCACGACCAAAAAAGCTGGTTGAGAGAAGAAAAAAGAAAAAGAGAAAATGTTTCATTTTGCTGCAAAACGTAAAAATAGGAAAAGCTTCAGGAATAATCCTATTAATCTTCATGAGCCAGTGCTACTGTGTGGCAGGCTACGATAGCAGCTGTTTCTGTTCTTAAACGGCTTTCTCCCAGGCTTACCGGTTTCCAGTTATCGTGTAGTGCTTTTTTGATCTCTTCAGGAGAAAAATCTCCTTCAGGTCCAATTAAAATTATTATTTCAGAATTTTTCTGTAATGCACTTTTTAAAGACTGTTTGTCCTTGCCTTCCTCGCAATGCGCAATAAACCGCTGACCCTCTTTTTGCTCCTGAAGAAAATCTGAAAAAGTAATGGCTTCATTAAGAATGGGAAAATAGGTGTTTAGCGATTGTTTTACGGCACTTTGAACTACTCTTTCAAAACGGTTTAGTTTTACCACTTTTCGTTCACTGTGTTCGCAAATTATAGGTGTGATTTCATGAACCCCAATTTCAGTGGCTTTTTCCAGGAACCATTCATAGCGGTCGTTCATTTTGGTGGGGGCAACAGCAAGGTGCAGGCGGTAAGGTGCAGGTTTCTGCTTTTTTGCAGATAGCACTTTGACACTGCAGTTGTTGTGGCTTGCAGAAATAATTTTAGTTTCAAAAAGAAATCCTTTTCCGTTGGTTAGGTGCAGGATGTCTCCTTCTATTTTACGTAAAACTTTAACTATGTGCTTGCTTTCATCACGTGGAAAAGTCACCTGCTGGCTGTCTTCAGAAATTTCGGGGTGAAAGAATAATTGCATGGGTTTTAGAATTTTATTCTAGCTTTTGCGGTGGTGGCCATATCTGCAAAATCTTTTTCCAAAAACTTATAATGTCCTGCAATGGCAATCATCGCAGCATTATCTGTAGTGTACTCAAATTTTGGGATAAAAGTTTCCCACCCGTACTTTTTCTCGCTATTTTTTAGAGCCTTTCTTATTCCGCTGTTGGCAGAAACTCCGCCGGCAATGGCAATGCGTTTAACTCCGGTTTGCTTCACCGCTTTCTTAAGTTTATCCATTAAGATCTTAATAATGGTATGCTGAATGGAAGCACAGATATCTTCCAGATTTTCTTTTATAAAATCGGGATTTTCTTTCACCTGTTTCTGAATAAAATACAGAATGGATGTTTTTAATCCGCTGAAACTGAAATTCAAATCCCCCACCTTGGGTTTAGGAAACGGAAAAGCCTCGGGATTTCCCATCTGGGCATATTTGTCAACCAAAGGTCCGCCGGGATAGGGGAGTCCAAGGATCTTGGCGCTCTTATCAAAAGCTTCTCCCACAGCATCGTCCATGGTCTCTCCAATTACCTCCATCTTGAAGTAATCTGAAACTTTAACTATCTGGGTATGTCCGCCGCTAATGGTGAGGCAGATAAAAGGAAATTCGGGTGTTTTCAAGCCGTCTTCTTCAATAAAATGGGCCAGGATATGAGCCTGCATATGATTGATATCCAGCAGCGGAATTCCCAGCCCCAGTGCCATGGATTTTGCAAAAGAGGTTCCAACAAGCAATGAACCCATTAGCCCGGGACCACGGGTAAACGCTATGGCAGTAAGATCATTTTTATGTATGTTGGCACGTTTTAGTGCTTCATGAATTACCGGCACAATATTTTGTTGATGGGCCCTGGAAGCCAGTTCGGGAACCACGCCACCGTATTTTTCATGGATTTCCTGTGTAGCGACAACATTAGATAATATTTTTCCATTACATAATACCGCTGCGGCCGTGTCATCACAGGAGGATTCAATGCCGAGAATGTAAATATTTTGTGATGCCATTGCTATGTTTTAGGCCTGAAAATTGTTAATATTGCTCGCAAAGTTAAAACTAAAAAACGTATCAAAAAATTCTGGAAAATATTAGGCAGAACAGTGGTGGTACTGTTACTGCTTTTTGTCATTTTACTAATCGTATTTTCCATTCCGGCGGTTCAGACTTCTGTGGCCAATCGTCTTGCAAATTCCATTAATGAAAAAAATAATGTCGACCTTTCTATAGGTAGGGTTAAACTAACTTATTCGGGTAAAATAGAACTGGATGAAGTGCTGGCAAAAGATCACCATAAGGACACGCTCATTTTTGCTGAAGAGATACGTACTTCAGTCCTAAGCCTTTCAGCATTGCTTGACGTTACTCCCATGTTTGGAAGTACCATGCTTGAGGACCTACAGGTGCACATGAAAATCTACGAAGGGGAAAATCAGGATAACCTGGGGATCTTTCTGGATAAATTTAAACCTGAAAAACCTACCGGGAAATCAAATTTTAAATTAACCGTTAGTGATATTGAGGTCATTGATGGCTGGTACAGCTACACGAATGAGAACCAAAATAATCCTGAGGTTCTGGTAATTGACAGACTTTTTATTAATGCTGAAGATTTGCTGGTGGCCGGCCCCGATGTGTCTGTCAATATCCAGAAAATGTCGGGATTTGAAAAAAGAGGGCTTCAAATTGATTTTTTAAGTACGGCTTTCTCGTATTCCAAAACTGCGATGGAACTTCGGGATCTTGAAATAAAAACGCCCGAGTCTTCCATCGCAGGTGAAATTATTTTTGATATTGAAAACGGATTTGGAAAATTTAATGATACGGTAGAGATTCTTGCCGATTTTGAAACGGCTTCTATTTCCACCAATGATCTCCAGCCTTTTTATGGAGAATTTGGAAGTGAACAGCAACTTGATTTTACTACCAGGCTTGAAGGGACCTTAAATGATTTCAGACTGCATGATTTTAGGTTAAGAGGAATGGATCGCAGCGTATTAAACGGGGAGCTTGTCATTCAGAATATCCTGGCTTCAGAAGAAGACCGGGTTTTCAGCATTCGTGGGGATCTGCAGGAATTTTCCACCAATTACTATGATCTCGTCAATCTGCTTCCGGGGTTATTGGGAAGAAGTTTACCTAAAGAACTCAGGGAATTTGGGAGCGTCACCTTAGTAGGAAATGCTTTGGTAACTGCAAGGTCGCTGGATGCCGATGTGCTTCTTTATAGCCAGTTAGGAAATGCTAATGTGGATATTAGCATGAGTGATTTTGGAGATTCTGCCCTGGCTACCTATCATGGAAATCTTACGGCCAAGGACTTTAATGTTGGAAAACTCCTCAATAATCCATTGATAGGAAGAACTTCATTTGATATAGATATTGATGGAAGTGGCTTTACAGCAGAATCTTTAAATGCAGATGTGCGGGGAGCGGTTTCAAAGTTCCGGTTTAATGGGTATAATTATAATCATCTAAGGGTGATTGGGACTCTACGAGCCCCAGTCTTCAACGGTAATCTGGTTTCCATGGATCCCAATTTACAGCTGGAATTCAACGGACTTGCAGATTTTTCTGAAGACACAAATGTGTATGATTTTGAAGCTGCAGTGGGCTATGCAGATCTTTCGGCACTTAATTTTGTGAAACGGGACAGCGTAGCGGTTTTTAAAGGGGATATCATTACCAATATGACCGGAACCAATCTTAACAATGCTGCCGGAAGGATCCTGCTAATGAATACTTCTTACCAAAATGAAAACGATCTCTATTATTTTGACGATTTACAAATTACCTCCAGTTTCGAAGGCCCTGTAAGGACGATTGAGGTGAATTCCCCCGATGTAATTAGCGGAAGTATAGAAGGTATTTTTGATGTTAACCAGGTGCAGGCTCTTTTTGAAAATGCCGTGGGAAGTCTTTATACCAATTACCAGCCTAATAAACTCACTACCAATCAATACCTGGAATTTGATTTTGATATCTATAATAAAATTGTAGAGGTTTTCTTTCCTGAAATTACGTTGGCTCCCAATACGTTTATTAGAGGTAGGGTAGAGTCCGATGAATCAGATTTCAGATTGACCTTCAGGTCTCCCGAGATCAGGGCGTTTAACAATATGCTGCAGCAGGTGAATGTTCAGGTAGATAACACCAACCCGCTTTTTAATACGTTTATTGAAGTAGACAGCGTAGCAACCAGTATTTATAATTTGTCAGATTTTAACATGATCAACGTGACCATGAATGATACGCTGTTTGTGCGATCGGAATTTCGTGGGGGACCCAAAGATGATGATGTTTTCAATTTAAACCTTTATCACACGATTAATGAAGATAATAATTCGGTGGTTGGAATTCAGAAGTCAGATATAAAATTCAAGGAAAGTGTCTGGTTTTTAAATGAATTTAATAACAAATCCAACAGGGTGATTCTTCAGGATGGATTTCAGAATGTGAGAATAGATTCACTGGTACTAAGTCATCAGGATGAAGAGATAAGATTGAATGGGCAGTTGCGCGATTCTACTTATAAAGATATCAGGATGCAGTTCGATAGGGTTAATTTAGGTAAGATCACGCCAGATATTGATAGTCTTTCCATGGGCGGGATCGTCAATGGAAGCCTCAACCTCCTTCAGCAAAACGGTGCGTATTATCCCAATACTTCTTTGACAATTAGGGACCTGGAGATCAATGAGCAGAGAATGGGAAATTTACTGCTTGATGTGATGGGAAACCGTGACCTTACTTTTTATAATGTAAATGCCACTTTGAAAAATGAAGGCCTTGAGTCCTTAACTGCCATTGGAGAAATAGCGGTAGACAGTGATACTCCCGAAATTAATCTGGATGTTTCCCTTCGGAATTTTGATCTCTCGGCATTTAGTCCTTTGGGCGGGGCGGCTATAGATAATATTAGAGGATTGGTTTCGGGAAATGCCGATGTAACCGGAAATTATAAGAATCCTGATATCTCCGGAAGTCTTACCTTAAACGAAGCCGGCCTGCGAATCCCGTATCTCAATGTAGATCTCGATTTTGAAGAAAATGCAGTGGTAAACCTTTCAGAGCAACAGTTTAATTTTGTAGAAATCCCTGTAACCGATACAAAATATGGTACTACAGGAGTTCTCGATGGAAGCATTTCCCATCAAAATTTCTCCCGTTGGAATCTGGGATTGAATATTTCTACCAATCGCCTGCTTGTTCTTGATACCGAATATTCTGAAGATGCTCTGTATTACGGGACCGCTTTTATAAGTGGTAATGCCTCCATTTATGGACCTACAGATGAGCTGGTAATTGATGTGATCGCTACCACCGAGAGTGGAACTGTATTTAAAATTCCAATTTCAGATACCGAAACGATAGGAGATAATTCCTTTATCCATTTTTTAAGTCCTGAAGAAAAAGCAGCAAGACTGGCAGGAGAAGAGATAGAATTGCAGGAGGTGAAAGGGCTGGAACTGAATTTTGATCTTGATGTTACGAATGATGCCCTGGTAGAACTGGATTTAAGTGGGAGTATCTTAAGAGGTCAGGGTGCAGGAACCTTGTTGATAGAGATCAATACCCTGGGTAAATTTAATATGTGGGGTGATTTTATTGCCAACAATGGAGTATATATTTTTAATTATGGGGCACTTCAAAAGAGATTTGATGTGCGGCCGGGTGGAAGTATCAACTGGAGTGGAAACCCCGCCCAGGCCGATCTTAATATTAGCGCGGTGTATGAAGCCAATGCCAATCCTGCCATTATACTGGAGAATCCTTCTATAAGCCGCAGGATTCCGGTAGATGTGGTCATTAACCTGCAGGGGGAGCTTCTTCAGCCAGATTTTACTTTTGATCTTGAATTTCCCAGTGCAACTTCTGCAGTAAGTTCAGAGCTGGAATACAGGATAGAAACCGGAACTACAAAGGATATTCAGGCTTTTTCGTTAATTACCCTGGGCCAGTTTTATACTCCCAATGTACTTGCGGGAAACAGCGGAACTGCCGTAGCCGGAAACCTTTTTGAAAGTGCATCCGGATTTTTCAACAGCTTGCTTTCTGATGACAGCGGAGTCTTCCAGGTGGGTCTTAATTACGAACAGGGCGCCCGTACTCCTGAGCAAACCACCGCCGATAGGTTTGGAGTCACCCTTTCCACACAAATAAGTGAACGCGTGTTGATCAATGGGCAGGTAGGTGTTCCTGTGGGTGGAGTTACGGAAACAGTAATTGTTGGAAATATTGAGATCGAATTTTTGCTGAATGAAGACGGAAATTTACGTGCAAAGATCTTTAACCGCGAAAATAATATTCAATATTTTGGAGAAGAACTGGGCTTTACCCAGGGGGTTGGTCTTTCGTATCAGGTAGATTTCAATACTTTCAAAGAGCTTATCAGAAAAATTACAGAAGGGAAATTTAATGCCGTGAGGGAAGAAGAAGAGGAAACTGAAGTGCCACAAAAAAGCCTGGCACCAGATTATATTCGTTTTCCTGGAGAAAACGGAAGATAAAACTGAATTCCTCTAATGTCCTATAGCTTTTAAAAAATGCAGCGGTATAAAAAAAGCCGCAGAAAATGATATTTCTACGGCTTTCTTTTTATCCTTTTACAGCAATCATACTAATCTCCACATTCACAAATTTCGGAAGATTGGCTACTTCTACTGTTTCCCTGGCGGGAGCTGTTTCCTCATTGAAATACTTTGAATAAACTTCATTTATCTCATTGAAGTTGTTCATGTCACTAATGAAAATGGAACTTTTCACCACATTTTCAAAAGTCATTTCTGCGGCTTCCAAAATGGCTTTCAGGTTTCTGAAAACCTGCTCGGTCTCCTCTTTTATAGAATCCTGCACAAGCTGACTATCCACCGGGTTAATGGCAATTTGACCTGAAATATAGAGGGTGTCACCCGTTAATATTGCCTGATTGTATGGTCCAATAGGAGCAGGCGCATTGTTGGTCTTAATGATCTTTTTCATATGAATAAGTATTAAAGTTGTCGGTCTCTTTCTCTGCGTTTATCATATTTTATGTCTCGCAGTAAATTAGATTTTATACCAATGAAGAAATTCCATTGTTTGTATCGTCCAAATGGGGTCCAGTTAAAACTCATTCTCCAGCTTTGAAGGTCCCTTGAGAAGCGCAATTGTGTATGGGTAAATCCATTATTCACAAAATCATATCCCGAGGAAGCTCCTACCGTCCAGTTGGGGGAGAGCTCTACATCTCCCGAAAACATGAGGGAATGTGAGGATACAGAATTTTGCCTTGCATTATTCGTATAATTCATGGCGTACTGCAATCTTAAATTCCAGGGGATCTTGTAATTATAAAGCTCATTGTTATCTTCTTCATCCTCTTCTTCCTCATCCTCATGTTCATCGTAGAAGGTACCGTCTGTTTCCATTCCTTTTCCGAAGAGATCATCGGGTCGTCCACCATTTCTGTAGGTTTCATTGTCCATTCGGTTTGGGTTTGATTCTCCTCCTTCAAAATCTGTGCTGGAGAAAGAATATCCAAAACTAACATTTGCATTGGTGAGTCTGAACAAACTTCCGCCGTTATTAATATTGAGCCTGTCAATTCTCCGGTTGTTGTTATCCAGTGCGTAAATATCCAGGTTGGTTCCAAAGTTTATGCTAAGCTTGTTTTGTATAACAGGAATACTCCCTCTAACGCTAATGGGCGACAGTTGTAAAGAATCTCCTGCAAGATTATAAGAAGTGCTTACGTTCAGGTTGTTGAGAAGGATAATTTTCCGGGGTTCGGCATCAGCTGAATCTTTAACTTTTGCTTCAAAATTATTGCTTAGAGATAAACCAATGGAACTGGAGTAATTTCTTCCAGGCGCCCCATACAAAGTTCCCTGGAAGCGGGAATAAGAAACTTCTCTTTCTTCTCTTCCGGGGCCTTCTGGAATAAGATAATTATCGTAATAGTAATCAAATCCCGGGTTCACATTGTAGCTTATCGAGGGCCTTATAACATGTCTTATGGCCTGTATCTTACTATCGGGATCAAAATTCATGGTTCCATAGATCGTGGTTCCAATACTTGTATTGAAGTTGTAGGTTCGGTACGAATCGAAGCCGCTAATGGTGTCAACAACTTCCCGTTCCAGTTCTTCATCATAAGAGCGTTCAAAGGTTTTGAATACCCAGTTTTCATTATAAGTGGTATTGGCACTTACGCTAAAGTAATCGAATACTTTAAAATTGGTGCTCAATGGAATGCTATGCTGGGCCCCAAGGATTGCATCCTTGAACATCTCAGGTTTGAAGAACAGGGAATCGGTGGTGTTGAACCTGTTTTCTGCTCTCAGGTTATATTGAAAGTTAATGTTTTCAATGATCCCGCTTTTGGACCCAATGGAAGGTTCAAAAGGGAAGATCCTGTCCACACTGGCCTGCAAGGTAGGCAAGGTCATGTTAATCTGTTGCGTATTCGTATTCTGGGAATGCGTGGCAGCAAGGCTTAAATTTACCTGCGGAGTCCAGTTGAAGGTTTTTGAGTACGAAACAGAAGAGCTAAGGGTATTGGTCAGCCTGCTCCCTGCGTTGCTTTGATTTACAGATTCCTGATAATAATCACTACTACCAAGGTTTACTGAAGCAGAGAACCTGGAGGAAGGATTTGCCTTCGCATCCTGAGAGTGGTTCCAGCGAATGTTGTAAAGAGTACCTTCAGAATAATCTGGGAAACCTCTTTCGCTGTTGATCTGTTTCTCGTATCTGAAACTTAAATTTCCACGGAACCTGTACCGGGCTGCATAGGAAGATTCCAGTCGCAATCCATAACTGCCATTGGTGTAGTAATCTCCCAGAGCCAGAAGGTCTGCATATTCATTGAGGGCAAAATAATATCCTCCGTTCTGCAGGTAATAGCCCCGATTGTTATCATCCCCAAAGGAAGGGATCACAAAACCTGAAGTTTCTTCATCGGTCATTGGAAAATATCCGAAAGGAAGTCCCAGGGGAGTGGGAACATCTGCAATGTACATGTTCACCAGTCCGGACACAATCTTTTTATCGGGTACAAATTTTATACGTCGTGCAAAGAAATAATAATCGGGATTTTCCTCATCTTCAGAAGTAGTGAAACGCACATTCTGCATGTAGTATACCGAGTCGTTCTGTCGCTTGGTGACCTCTCCGCGAACTTTAAACTCTCCCTGTTCTGTGCGTGAGTTAAAAACCAAAGCTCTTTCCGTATCAAAATTAAACCGGATTGAATCTGGCCGTACCACACTTTGCGCCTGGGTAAATACAGGTTTTTGGGTATAAACGCCGGCCGAATCTGCTATTCCGTAAGCGTAGACTTCATTCTTTTCATTATCCACAATAATAAGTCCCGCAGTAATATTTATGTCGCCATAGGTAATCTCGGCGTTGTCATAAAGATACATCCTGTTTTCTCCCGGGCTAAGCCGCATATAATCTTTAGCCGTATACACCACTTTATCTGTAAGAAATTGATTTTGCTGCTTTACAGTGTCTGTTTCAACTGTATCTCTGGATATAATATTTATTTCCGGCAGTGGTGCCTGGACATTGACAGAATCTAAAATTGGGGTAACGGGTTCCCTTTCTGCAGGAATGCGAACCCCTTCTCTTTGCTCTATTTCCTGTGCTGATACGTTAACGCTACATAACAGCAGGAAAATACAGCAGGAAAGTATATTAAGTATGTTTGTTCGCAACGCTATATGTGCTAATTTTGTAAAGTGTGGCTCATTTTTTGGAGTTCCAAAATTACATATATTTTTTAAGCTACCTTTTGGGTTTAAAGAAAAATAAAATAACAATACTAAACAACCGTTACTTCTATATGAGAACGAAACTATTTCCACTTTTAGTCTTACTATTTACAGGAATCCTTTTTATGGGGTTTACCCCAAAAAAATCACCTGTTCCAAAAGAAAAATTTGTGGTGGTGCTTGATGCGGGTCATGGTGGGGAAGATCCAGGTAACCGGGGAAACGGATATTTTGAAAAAGATATTGCCTTGAATATTGTGCTTCGAATAGGTGCAGAACTGGAAAAACTTCCAGATGTGGAGGTGATCTATACCCGAAAAAAAGATGTTTTTATAACCCTTGCAGGACGAGCAGATATTGCAAATGAAGCAGATGCAGATCTTTTTATCTCGGTGCATTGTAATGCTCACAGCTCCCAGGCATCGGGTACAGAGACATTCGTTCTTGGGCTTCACCGAAACAAGGACAACCTTGATGTGGCCATGCGGGAAAACTCAGTGATTTTTCTGGAAGAAGATTATGAGGCTACTTATGACGGATTTAACCCGAATTCTCCGGAATCCTATATTGGGCTGACTCTTATGCAGGAAGAATATTTAGATCAAAGCATACTTTTAGCCGACTTCATTCAGAAAAAATTTACAAATGAACTGAAAAGAAAAAACCGGGGGGTAAAGCAGGCCGGATTCCTGGTACTGCGTCAAACCTACATGCCCAGTGTATTGATTGAAACGGGATTTCTTTCCAATAATTCTGAAGGTGCTTATTTAAACAGCAAAAGCGGACAGGAAAGAATCTCTGATGCCGTGGTAAAAGCGGTAAATGAATATAAAAACAGCATCAACCTGGATGTACTGGAAGGTTTGGCAAACAATTCAGATATTAATATTGTATCCACAACAAAGGATGCCCCATCAGATATTTATGATGGCATAACGTTTAAAGTACAACTGGCGGCCAGCAGTAAAAAACTGGATCCTGCCCCTAAAAACTTCAAAGGTCTCAATGAAGTGACCCGAAACAAGGAAGGAAAGCTGTATAAATATTATTACGGAAGCACTTCCAGTTATCTTCAAATAAAAGATTTACACGAAAAAGCAAAAAAGAAAGGGTATTCGACCAGTTATATCGTCGCATTTAAGGATGGAAGCAAGATTACCGTTAATGACGCGTTAAAAACAAAAGTGAATTGAACCTTCTTTCTATATTTATTTTTAAATTTGTGCTTCCACTCTAAAACAAAAAATTTTTGTGAAATATACTAAAGAGGTTAAAACCGCTCTCCTGGCTATTATAGCTGTTGTTTTGTTGATTTTTGGATATAGTTTTCTAAAAGGAAAGAATTTACTTGATTCCAGCAGAACATTTTACGCAATTTATGAAGATGTGGAAGGACTTTCTCCATCCTCACCTGTCACCATTAATGGTTTGAAGGTGGGAAGTGTTACAAAGATTGGATTTCTTGATACATCAGGTGACCTCATAGTTACTTTCAATGTTGAAAATGATTTTCCGTTTTCTAAAAACAGTACTGCCCAGGTTTATGGGGGTGGTTTAATAGGAGGAAAAAGTCTTGCCATTGTTCCTGAATATGATGAAGGAAACCTGGCAAAATCTGGGGACACCTTGCCGGGAGAAATAGAGGAGGGACTTCTTGAGCTGGTAAATGACCGGTTGTCTCCTTTACAGCAGAAAGTTGAACAGGCGATTGTAAGTGCAGATTCCCTAATTAGTTCCTTTAATGAAGTGATGAATAAGGATACGCGCCACAACATCAGGCAAACTTTTGAAGATATTAGCCTTACTGCAAGCTCTCTTAAGGGTTCTGCGCAATCTGTTGATGGATTACTGTCTGAGAATTCCGCAAAATTAAACAGGACGTTTACCAATCTGGATGAAATGACTGGAAACCTGAACAGTTTTTCAGATACCCTTACGCAGGTGGATATAGGTCGAATTGTAGGAGATCTTGAAAAAGTGATTGCAGATTTGGAGAGTGTTTCAGAAAAGATAAACAATGGAGATGGAACGGTTGCCAAATTGATCAACGATCCTAGCGTGTACAATAATCTTGAAGGAGCGACCAGGCAATTGGATCAATTGATCCAGGATGTAAAGCTTAATCCTAAACGTTACGTACATTTTTCTATCTTTGGGAAAAATCCGGGGCCTTATGCACCACCTAAGGACTCCTTAAAATAACCCTTTATGCAGATTATTGCGCAAGTTGCCTTTGTAATTGCCCTTATAGTGGGAATCGGCTTTTTTGTAAGAAACGTACGCCGCCTCGTCCGGAATATTAAATTAGGAAAAGAAGTTGACCGTTCAGATAATTCTGCTGCCCGGTGGAAGAAGATGGGTAAAATAGCCATTGGGCAATATAAAATGGTGCGCAGACCGGTTTCCGGGATTGTCCATATTATTGTTTATTTAGGCTTCATCGTTATAAACATAGAAGTTTTAGAAATCGTTATCGATGGAATATTCGGTACCCATCGCGTGATGTTTTTCATGGGTGGTTTCTACAGTTTTTTAATTGCAACTTTAGAAATTCTGGCTCTTCTGGTGCTAATTGGGGTGATCATTTTCTGGACCCGAAGGAATATTTCTAACATCTACAGGTTTATGTCTCGCGAGATGACCAAATGGCCTAAGGATGATGCTAACTACATTTTATACTTTGAAATGGCATTAATGTCGCTATTCTTTATAATGAACGCGGCAGATCTTCAGTTACAATTGTTGGGCGCGCCACATTATGCCATTGCAAATGAAGGAGAGATCGCAGGATATTTCCCGGTAAGTCAGGTGTTGCTGCCGTTGCTGGATGGTTTAAGTATTTCTACCCTCGTTATTATTGAAAGAACTGCATGGTGGCTGCATATTTTAGGAATTCTTTTCTTCCTTAATTATTTGTACTATTCCAAGCATTTACACATTTTACTGGCATTTCCTAATGTGTATTATTCAAAATTAAAGCCTCAGGCAGAATTTGATAATATAGATGCTGTGACGAAAGAAGTGCAGCTTATGATGGATCCAGATGCCGATCCTTTTGCCGCGCCGGCAGAAACCGAAGAGGAAGGGGAGCCTGAGAAATTTGGAGCGTCAGATGTTTTTGACTTAAACCGCGTGCAGTTATTAAATGCATACACCTGTACAGAATGTGGTAGATGTACATCAGAATGTCCTGCAAATAATACGGGGAAACTGCTTTCTCCCAGAAAGATCATGATGGATACGCGTGACAGGCTGGAAGAAGTAGGAGAGAACATCAACAAAAACGGAAGTTTCAAAGATGATGGAAAACAGCTTCTGGATGATTACATTTTGAGAGAAGAGCTTTGGGCCTGTACAACCTGCCAGGCTTGTGTAGAGGCTTGTCCGGTGGGCATTGATCCGCTTTCTATAATCGTGGAGATGAGAAGATATTTAATGATGGAGCAAAGTGCCGGACCTGCAGATCTTAACAATGCAATGGGTAACATTGAAAATAATGGTGCGCCATGGCCTTACAACCAGATGGACCGTTTAAACTGGGCGAACGAAAATTAATAACTTCTGAAGTTATCTTCCGGAAACGGAATTTTTCAGAATTGATTTAATACTAAAATACACCGAAAGGTAAAAGAATACATAATGGCAGAAAATATTAAAGTTCCTACAATGGCAGAGTATATGGCGGAAGGTAAAAAACCTGAAGTCTTGTTCTGGGTAGGATGTTCCGGAAGTTTCGATGACAGGGCAAAGAAGATCACCAAAGCATTTGTAAGATTACTCAACAATGCCAGGGTTGATTTTGCCGTGTTGGGGACAGAGGAAAGCTGCACCGGGGATCCTGCAAAGCGTGCAGGGAATGAATTTCTATATCAAATGCAGGCAGCTGCAAACATTGAGGTTCTTAATGGTTACGAAATAAAGAAAGTGGTGACTACCTGTCCTCACTGTTTTAATATTATTAAAAACGAGTATCCTGGATTGGGTGGAAATTATGAGGTAATGCATCATACCACCTTCCTTAAATCTTTACTTGATGAAGGCAGGCTCAAAGTGGAAGGCGGAAAATTTAAAGGAAAGAAAATTACATTTCATGATCCTTGTTATCTAGGGCGTGGAAATGGAGTTTATGAAGCACCACGTGATTTATTAAGAAAGCTTGAAGTGGAGCTTGTGGAGATGAAAAGGTGTAAAACCAATGCAATGTGCTGCGGTGCCGGAGGTGCTCAAATGTTTAAAGAACCCGAACCTGGAAATAAAGAGGTGAATACCGAACGTACCGAGCAGGCTATGGAAGTGAAACCGGAAGTCATTGCAGCTGGTTGTCCTTTTTGTAATACGATGATGACAGATGGGGTGAAGAACAAAAATAAAGAAGATGATATCGCTGTCATGGATATTGCTGAAATGATAGCAAATGCACAGGACCTTTAGAAAAAAAAGTATTAAAATATCCTTTTAAAACCTCTGTATCCCAGAGGTTTTTTTATACTATAAAAGTAGCTTTACATTTTAATATTTAACGCTACTATTTTTGAACCACACTTATTAATCAGTTAATTTTGTAAAAATTAAAAATACATCACAATGTTAGTCCCATTTCAAAATTTACCAGACTCTTCCCGGGTTTGGATATACCAGGCCAATCGTTCTTTTTCAGAAAAGGAACTTCAGGAGATCACTTCAAAACTTGAAAACTTTATCGAACAATGGACAGCCCATGGAGCTAATCTTAATGCATCCTTTGAAATTAGGTACAATCGTTTCATTATTATTGCTTTAGATCAGGAAATGAATGCTGCTACAGGATGTTCAATAGATGCTTCAGTTAACTTCATTCAACAGCTTGAAAAAGAGTATGATGTAGATTTACTGGATAAGATGAATGTTTCTTATAAGCAGGGTGACTTTGTAGCTTATAAATCTCTTACAGATTTCAGGAAGATGGCAAAAGATCGTGCTGTTTCTCCTAAAACTATCGTTTTTAATAACCTGGTAAATAACAAAGCCGAGTATCTGGAGGATTGGGAAGTACCTGCCTCCGAAAGCTGGCACAAGCGTTTTTTAAATTAAATGTGGCAACCTAGATTTTCATTTCCCGTTTTTCTTGTATTCTTTACTTTTTTCTTCGGAAATACCTTCGCCCAACAAATAAATAATCCGCTTTTAGCAACAGATTATCAGTTGCAGCGGGAATGGGTGGATAGTATTTATAACCAGATGACCCTGGAGGAAAAAGTAGGCCAGCTCTTTATGGTTGCTGCCTATTCCAACCAGTCAAAAGCTTTAACCGATAAAGTGAAGGAGCTTATTGCGACGCATCATGTTGGAGGAGTAATTTTTTCTAAAGGAGGTCCTTTGCGACAGGCAAAGCTAAATAATGAATTTCAGGAGGTTTCAAAAATTCCGCTTTTGGTGGGAATGGATGCGGAATGGGGACTGGCAATGCGGCTTGATTCTACATTTGCTTTTCCATGGAATATGACGCTGGGTGCTATTCGGGATCCGAAGTTGGTGGAAGAAGCTGGAGCTGCCATTGCAAAACATTCTAAAAGACTGGGCGTACATCTAAATTTTGCTCCCGTCGTAGACATTAATACCAACCCCGAAAACCCTATTATTGGGAATCGGTCGTTTGGAGAGGATAAAGAAAATGTGACGACCAAAGCCCTTGCTTTTATGAAGGGAATGCAGCGAGAAAATGTTCTTAGCAGTGCCAAACATTTTCCGGGCCATGGAGATACAGATTCAGATTCCCATAAAACCCTGCCTACGGTGGGATTTTCCAAAGGAAGGCTTGACAGTATTGAACTGTATCCATACCGGCGTCTTATTGAAGAAGGATTATCCAGCGTGATGGTGGGCCATCTCAATGTTCCCGGACTGGAACAAAACCAAAATTTACCCTCTTCCATTTCCAGAACTATTGTTACAGATCTTCTGAAAAATGAGCTTGATTTTCATGGGCTCATCATTACAGATGCTTTGAATATGAAAGGTGCTTCAAACCACAGCGCCCCCGGGGAGATAGACCTTGCAGCATTTTTAGCGGGGAATGACATTTTACTGATTTCTGAAGATGTTCCAAAAGCTTCACAACGTCTCATAGATGCCTACAACGCCGGATTAATTACAGAGGAGCGCCTGAAGCATTCTGTAAGGAAAATCCTGTTTGCCAAGTATAAAGTTGGATTAAATCATTACAAACCTGTTAGGGAAAGTTACCTGTATGGCGAACTCAATAGCATAACAAATAATGTGCTGGAGCATAAGCTTATGGAAAATGCCTTAACGGTAATTAAGAATGACCGGGCAGTTATCCCTATAAAGGATCTTGAAAAAAGAAAGATTGCTTATGTGCATTTTGGAGATGATGATGGCACTCCTTTTTTTGATCAGTTAAACCGTTATGGGAAAGTAGATAGAGTGGAGGCAGACCAATTGGGAGATCTACTGGAGGAGCTCGAAAATTATAATCTGGTGGTGCTGGGTTATCATAAATCGAATGCATCTCCCTGGAGTTCTTATAAATTCACGAATAAGGAACTGGTGTGGTTATATGAGATCGCCCGAAAAAACCGGGTAATCTTAAACGTATTTACACGACCCTATGCTCTACTTGACCTGGAGACGAACAGGAACTTTGAAGGGATATTGATGGCTTACCAGAACAGTCCTGTTGCACAGGAAAAAGCAGCCCAGCTTGTATTTGGAGCTATTGAAGCCAAGGGCAGGTTACCGGTTAGTGCCGGAAAAGAATTCCCCGAAGGTACAGGTTTCAGGACTAAAAACCTGAACAGGCTGGCTTACGGGTTACCCGAGAGTGTGGGCATGAATTCTTATAAACTCAGTAGGATTGATTCCTTGATCACTGCTGCGATTGAAAAAAAGATGTCTCCGGGAATGCAGGTTTTGGTGGCACGTAAAGGAAAAGTGATCTACGAACGAAATGCAGGATATCATACCTACGAGAAAGAGAAACCTGTATCGGCAAACGATGTTTATGATATTGCTTCCCTTACCAAGATCCTTGGAACACTTCCGTTGGTGATGGAACTTGTGGATCAGGATGAACTCGATCTCAATACACTGCTATCAGATATGCTTCCTGTTTTCAGGAATTCCAATAAAGATAAAATTAATCTTCAGCAGATGCTTTCGCATTATGCAAGATTGAAGCCCTGGATTCCATTTCATCGTCAAACTTTCGATCCTGCCACCAAAGGTCCCTCATTTGTTTATTATAGAAATGAAGAAGAACCCGGCTTCAATACAAGAGTCGCCGAGGGCTTATATATCAGAAATGACTTAAGGGATTCTATAATTCAGGTGATCCAGGAAAGTGATTTGCAGAGCAAACTGGAATACAGGTACAGTGATCTTCCTTATTATCTTCTGAAGGATTTTTTGGAAAATATTTATGGAACTTCACTGGATTACCTTACCAAAGATCATTTCTATAATTCGTTGGGAGCCAATTATACCACTTATTTACCACTCAATCATTTTCCGAAGGAACAAATTGTACCTACAGAAGATGATAAACTGTGGAGGAAACAACTGCTGCAGGGGTATGTGCATGACGAAGGTGCTGCTTTACTGGGCGGGATTGGTGGTCATGCCGGTCTTTTCAGCAATGCTAATGACGTGGCGAAGATCATGCAAATGTACCTGAATGGCGGTAGTTACGGAGGCAAAGAATATTTCAATAAGGAAACGGTCGATATGTTCAATACCTGCTATTACTGTGATAAAGATGTAAGAAGGGGAGTAGGTTTTGACAAGCCACAACTGGAAAAAGCAGGGCCAACCTGTGGCTGTGTTTCCATGGAAAGTTTTGGACACAGCGGATTTACAGGAACTTTAACCTGGGCAGACCCTGAGGAAGAAATTGTTTACGTATTTTTGTCCAATCGTATACACCCTTCGGCAGAGAACAGAAAACTTATTAGAGAAGGGATACGAACCAAGATCCAGGAAGTTATTTACGAAGCAATAGACCAATAAACACATGAAGATTGCCATAGTATGTTACCCTACCTTTGGAGGTAGTGGAGTAGTGGCTACCGAGTTAGGTATGGCCCTTTCCAAAAGAGGCCACGAAGTTCATTTTATCACTTATAAACAGCCGGTAAGGCTGGAACAATTATCGGGAAATATTCATTTTCACGAAGTAGATGTTCCGGAATATCCTCTTTTCCATTATCAGCCTTATGAGCTTGCATTAAGCAGTAAACTGGTAAACATGGTAAAGCTTCACAAAATCGAAGTACTGCAGGTTTGTAAAATGGATGGTTTCCCACCAAAGTAATATCTGTACCTTGCAGCGTGGTTACCATAGGAATGTGAATTCCTTCTTCT
>Ga0068629_1000027_pt1 | contig 24177 bp, 20 predicted proteins | sample InSIn3gowninarea_FD_77432 | JGI IMG/M metagenome (GOLD analysis project Ga0068629, IMG submission 77432) | Clean room microbial communities from NASA Spacecraft Assembly Facility at Jet Propulsion Laboratory, Pasadena, California, USA -... ...
ATGAACCAGGTAAAGAAGGTTTTGCAAGTGTTGATGACGGCTTAGGTAAGATATTAGAAACTAAGGAAATTAGGGAAGAGATATTAGATATACTTAAGTTTAATTATGATAATATAGATTTCTTAAATATAGATAATGATTTTGACTTTGATTGTCCGCTAGATGTTCATTGTAGTTATTCTACTTCTCAAATATTAGCATCTTTTGGGTATTATAACGAAAATGAGTCTCCATCTTTTAGAGAAGGTGTAAAGTATTTTAAGGATAAGAAAACAGATATCTTCTTTGTTACTTTGAACAAGTCAGAAAAGGACTTTTCTCCTTCAACTCTATATGAGGATTATGCTATTAATGAAAAGTTATTCCATTGGCAAAGTCAAAGTAAGGTATCTCAAGAAAGTGATACTGGAAGAAGATATATAAATCATAGAAAAACAGGAAACAAAGTAGCTTTATTTGTTAGGGAATATAAGAAGCAAAATGGATACACTTCTCCTTTTATATTCTTAGGAAGTTGTGAGTATGTAAGCCATGAAGGGAATAAGCCTGTAAGTTTTGTATGGAAATTAAAAGAGGACATGCCTCCTATGTTTGTACCAAAGGCTAATAAGAATATATTATAATATATATGTGGGTTATTATTTAGAAAGTAGTTGAAATGAAACTAATTTTAAATATAATTCTTGAATTTGTTACAAATTCCTTAAACAAGAATACTTACACTATATTATAAACAAATGATTATGATATAATCTAACTATAAAGTTTTGAATTATGTATATAGTGAGGTATATAAATGAACAGTTCAGAGGGTGTAGTAAAGAGAGTAAAATTAAGAAAAAAGATATCATCAGGGGACTATAAAGACAAAGCTCAAAGTTACATAAAAAAATTATATGGCGAAAATGCACAATTTAGAGATGGACAATTAGATGCAATATTATCTGTACTTAATAACAATAGAACTTTAGTAGTACAAAAAACTGGTTGGGGTAAAAGTTTAATATATTTTTTATCAACTAGAATTTTAAGAGATATGGGTAAAGGACCCACTATTATCATAAGTCCATTATTATCACTTATAAACAATCAAATAGAATCTGCACAAGGACTAAATTTAAAAGCACTAACTATAAATTCTACGAATAAAGATGATTGGGATGAAATTGAATATGAAGTAAAACACAATAAATGTGATGTATTATTAATATCACCTGAAAGGCTAGGAAATGAAGATTTTATTAAATCAGTATTAAATAATATAAAAGACTCAATAGGTATGTTAGTTGTTGATGAGGCCCATTGTATATCCGACTGGGGTCACGACTTTAGGCCTGATTATAAGAGAATAAATAGGATAATTAAATTATTGCCACCAAACATACCTTTTTTAGCAACTACAGCAACTGCAAATGATAGAGTTATCAATGATATAAAAAATCAATTAGGAGAAAATCTAAAAATAATAAGAGGACCATTATCTAGAGAATCAATAAATATACAAGCTATAAATCTAAATAGTCAATCAGAAAGATTAGCTTGGATTTACGAAAATATAAATAAGATAAAGGGAACAGGAATAATTTATTGTTTAACTAAGAGAGACTGTGATCTGGTAGCTAATTGGTTAAATAAAAAAGGAATATATGTAGCAAGTTATCATGCAGGCTTTGATTCTGAAGAAAGAACTATTAAGGAGCGAAAGCTAATAAATAATGAGATTAAAGCATTAGTAGCTACAGTAGCATTAGGTATGGGATTTGATAAGCCGGACATAAGCTTTGTTATACATTTTCAAAGACCAGGAAATGTAGTAGCATATTATCAACAAATAGGTAGAGCAGGGAGAGCAATAGATGAATCCTATGCTATATTATTGTATGGATCACAGGATGATGACATAATTGAGTATTTTATAAATACAGCTTTTCCAACACATGAAGAAATGAATGGAGTAATTAATATATTAGAGCAAAGCTATAGCGGACTTAGTATAAATGGTATATTGCCTTCTATAAATATGAGGCATGGAAGATTAGAAAAGTGTTTGAAGTTTTTGCAAATAGATGAAGCAATATACAAAGAAGGCAGTAAATATTATAGATCCATAAATCATTGGAAGCCAGATCTTGAGCATAGCAGAAAAATAACAGAAATAAGAAAAAATGAATTAAAAGCAATGAATGACTATACAAAAACTTCAAGATGTAATATGGAATTTATATCAGATGAGCTAGATGATAAATTTTCTAAAAAGTGTGGTAAATGTAGTAACTGTAGAGGTGAAGATATATTTCCTAATACAGTAGAGTTTAGAAATGTAGTAGATGCTGAGAACTTTATTAAAGGTGAATTTTTAATTATAGATCCGAGGAAAAAGTGGCCTACAGGTATAAAAGTAAATGGAAAATCTAGTATACTACCAGATATTATGATGGAAGAAGGATATATGCTTTGTAGCTATGGAGATAGTGGATGGGGAAAGTTGGTCAAACAAGGAAAGTATAATGATGGATATTTTTCAGAGGAACTTGTTGATGCTAGCTATAAATTACTTAAGGATAAGGTTAAATTATGGAATATTCAATGGATAACATCCATACCTTCAATAAGAAGACCTGAGTTAGTTAAAGGCTTTGCTCAAAGATTAGCAAAAGATTTAGGATTATACTATGAAGAAGTTTTAAATAAAAAAGCTGATACACTAGAACAAAAACTTATGGAAAATAGCTTTGGTCAATATGAAAATGTGCGTGAAGGACTTGGAATAACTAAATGCTATGAGGGGAATGTATTGATAATAGATGATATGGTAGATTCAAAATGGACACTGACATATGCTACCTATTTATTGAGAAATAGCGGAGCAGGTAAGGTATACCCTTTTGCACTAGCTAAAACAACATCAAATGGAGGGGATTAGAAAATTGAGACTGACAAATGACGACAAGGCATTAATACTACTTTGTTCACATATAGGGATTAAGGATACAGAGTTAAAACCATTAACCTTAAAACAATGGAATGAACTAGCGAATAAAATAGCTAATTCAAGTATAAAAAGACCCCAAAACCTATTTTCAATGGATTTTGAAGAATTAAAAGGTGAGTTAAAAATACCAGAAAATCAAATTGAAAATATTGAAAAGCTACTATCTAGAAGTTTAGAGCTAGGTGTTGAGTTAGAACGATTATATTCTAAAGGTATAAAAGTTGTAACTAGGGCAAGCTATTTATATCCTAGAAAGCTGAAAAAAATATTAAAGGATGCTTCTCCTCCTGTAATATTCTATTGTGGTAATCTTGAATTAGCTAATGAAGACGGAATAGGAATTGTTGGATCAAGAAACATTAAAGAAGAGTATGTAGAATTTACAAAAGAGTTAGTAAAGAAGGCTATAAATGAAAATTTAGTAATATATTCTGGTGGAGCAAAGGGAATAGATGATACATCTGAAAAAGAAGCATTTAATCAAGGCGGAAAATATGTATCGTTTTTGGCAGATTCTCTAGAAGCTAGGATAAAGAAAAAGGATATTAGAGATAAGTTAGCGACTAATAGAATTTTGTTAATGACATCTATGAAACCAGATGTAGGTTTTAGTGTTGGTTCTGCAATGAATAGAAATAAATACATATACTCTTTATCAAATGGAACTTTTATAATTGCATCTGATTATAATAAAGGTGGAACCTGGACAGGAGCAACTGAAAACTTAAAGAACAAATGGACAAAAACATTTATAAGAAAAGATGTAAAATTAAAAGGTAACGAAGAGCTTATAAAATTAGGGGCAATGCCAGTTGATGATATAGCAAATCTAAGTATACATGATATATTAAAAAATGATTCAAAACCAGAAATAAAAGAAGAAGATACCATTGAACAACTTGACTTAGAAAGTATGTTAATGGTAAAAGAAGAAAATGGTACATATGAATCTAGAGAAATTGAAGTTAGTGATAATAAAATAGATAACAATTTTGATTTATATTATCACGTAATAGATGTAATAATAGATGCAGTAAAAGGAGAAAAAAGTATAGATGAGTTAAGTGAGTTATTAAACGTAAATAAAGCTCAAATAAATGTATGGTTAAAAAGAGCTGTTGAAGATAATAAAATAAAAAGATTACAAAAACCTATTAGATATATAAAGTCAAATTTATAATGAAGTACAAAAACTAAAGGTGATAGAATGACAAGTCAAACTATTGAATTTATTTTAAACGAGGTAATAAAATCAAGAATTTTGTTTAACAACTTTAAGAAAAGTGGAGATATGTTTAGACATTTAGAAAGATTTAATGAAGGTCATGGAACAGGGAATAATGATCTTTATAATGAATTTAAAATATTCGGTTTAAACACTTTTGAAGATGCTTACCCTACTGTTGCTAAAAAATTTAAATATCAAATAGAAGACGTAACGGTACTAGATGATTTTGTAATAGGAAGAGAATATACAGGATATGATATTGCTATATTTTCTAGAACATATAATGTTCAATCAGGAATATATTTAATAGGTGATGAACAAAACTATCAGGCAATATTTATAAAAGTTACATTAAAAAATGGGAAATACCCTAATGAATGGATAATACCAGGTGAAGAACTAAAGTATTATATGTATGCACCAAAACAAAATTATGATCCAAACTATAAGTATAATAGGGCAATTATTAATTCGAAAGATATACCTATATATGTATTTATAAAAAATGAACAAGAATATAAGCTAGAAGGTATATTTAAATACATTGAACATATTGTAGAAGCTGATGATTCAAAGTGGTTTAGATTAAGAAAAATTGATATAAAAAATATAGATCAACCTATTACACAAGATCAGTACGAGAAAGAGTTAGACAAAAGTATAAAAAACTCTACTAAATTATCACATATTGAAAGAAAAGACAGATTAAAAGATGCACCGAAAAAACTTGAAAAGATAAATACTACAGTCACAAACTATAAAAGAAATCCATATGTTATTGCTGAAGTGTTAAAAAGAGCTAATGGGAACTGTGAAAAGTGCACTAAGCCAGCTCTATTTATTAGAAAATCAGATAATACACCATATTTAGAAGTACATCACAAAATACCTCTTTCAGAAAATGGAGATGATACTGTAGAAAATGCTATGGCTGTTTGTCCTAACTGTCATAGAGAGCTGTATTTTGGAGTGTAACATTGGTATTAATAGGTTAGATAGTAATTAGTAAAACAGAGAATTTTAAAAATAATATAGGCAATGAAAGTGTGAAAATCTTATTACTAGAATTTCACACTTTTTTATTGAAATAAATTAAGAAGCAAAATGAGCTTTAATAATAGATAGATAGGTATTGTTTTACAAAAAATGGAAATAAACAAAATATAAGTATTGCTATTATTATATTTTCGAAAAGTTAATAAAATAAAACTTGGGAGGTAAGTATTTTGAGTATTGGATTTATAAATAATTTATCGAGTTATGCAATTTATTTCTTTATAGGATTCGCTTTTATTGGATTTTTAAAGTATAAAACAGAAAAAGCAGCATCATTGTGTTCAGGTATAGCAACATCTTTAGGAGTATTAGGGACATTTATAGGGATTGCTATAGGTCTTGCAGGACTTGATGTAAATGACTTAACTAATAGTATTCCGCAATTATTAAAAGGTATGAAGTTCGCATTTGTTACTTCAATTGCTGGAATGTTTGTATCTATAATTATAAAAATCTGGTATACATATATTGATAGTAAAAATGATAAAGAAGAGAATATTGATGACATAGTAGAATTGTTTAATAATATGTCTAGAGAAATTAAAAAACTAAATGAAACTTTAATATATAACCAGAAACAGACAAGTGAAATATTCTCAAATTTAGATGAAAGATTTGATGATAATCAAAAATCACTAAAAGGTGAATTGGAGTCATTAAATAGCAACTTAAGCCAAAAGCAGGACATACTTATAAATGAGTTTAAAGTATTTGGAGAAAGAATGGCTCACAACAATACAGAGGCATTAATAGATGCTTTAAATGGTGTAATAAAGGATTTTAATAATAAGATATCTGAGCAATTTGGAGAAAACTTTAAAGAACTAAATATTGCAGTTACAAAATTACTAGATTGGCAAGAGAATTATAAGGATACCATTGAGTCAACACAAAATCAATTAAGGACAACTACAGAAAGTATTAAAAGTATAGATAATTCATTAGGCAATATAAGCATTAGTTCTAGTACATTGATAGATACAAGTAAGAGCATAAATTTAGAACTTGAAGCTGTAACAAAATCACAAGAAGAAGTTAGAAAAGGACTAATATCTATTGACGAAATAGCTAATAAAGCTAAGGAATCTATTCCTAGTTTAGATAACTACTTTGAAAATAACATTAATAATATTATAAAAACAATGGATACCTTAAACATATCTTTAGATAGTAATTTATACTTACTAAATAATTATCTAGATCAACTTATGAAAAATGTAACTAGTACGTCAACGGAATCTATAAAAACTATTACATCAAACTTAGATGAAAGTAATAAGTTGATTAAAAACCAAGCAGCTACATATATAAAAGATCTTGAAGAGTTAACATCGGAATTTAGTAAATGTATTCCAGGACTAGCTGAAGAAATTAGCAGAAATCATAAAAAATTCACTGAAACATTGGATTATTTCTCAACTAATACTAATGACACATTAAAACTAAGTACACAACAAATAAAAGCTCAATGTGAAACATTAGAAAAGACTAATGTAGATTTAAGAGATAAGTTACAAATACAGTTAAATCATATACATGAGGATACATCAAAACAAATAGTTAAAATTGTTGAAGAAATGGAAAAGGTATTTTTAGATAGAACCGATAAGGTTAATCAAATGTTAGAACATGAGTTGAAGGAATCTTTAAACTCACTCGGTACACAGCTTGCAACACTTTCAGGGAAATTTGTTGAAGATTATATGCCTCTTACAGAAAGGCTAAAGCAAGTTGTTAGTATGGCGGAAGGGGTTTAATTAATATGAGTAAACTAGATAAATTTAGAAGTAGCAAGAAAGATAAGACTGAAGATGTTTGGTCATCGATAGCAGATCTTATGTCAGGTCTTATGATAATATTTTTACTAGTATCTATTTCTTTTATGTTAAAAACAAATGAGGATAAAGCTAATGCTGTACAAACATCTGCAACAGTAAAAGATATTGTAAATGCTTATAATAAAAACAAAAGGGATATATACGAAGACTTAGTTGTAGCATTTGGCGATAAAGCTAAAGAGTGGAACATGAGAATAGATGAAGAAGATGGAACTATAAGTTTTGAAGAACCGGATGTTTTATTTGATGAAGGCGATGACAATGTCAAACCAAAATTTCAAGCTATATTAAACGAATTTTTCCCAAAGTATATAGAAACTGTATACAAAGGTCACAAGGATTCTATAAAAGAGATAAGAATTGAGGGTCATACTTCTAGTGCATGGCACGAAAACTCTACTGAGCTTGATGCGTTTTTTTATAATATGGAACTATCACAAGATAGAACTAGAAAAGTTTTAAATTATGTAATGGCTATTCCACAAACTAAAGAATACGAGGAATGGCTTAGAAAACATATGACAGCTAATGGTATGTCATCAAGTAGAATAGTTATAGATAAAAACGGAAAAGAAGATCCAGATAAATCAAGGAGAGTTGAATTTAAGATAATAACCAATGCTGAAGATACAATAGGAGAAATTTTGAATAAGGTAAGTGAATAGGAGAATAAGTAATGAAAAACTTTTTTAATGATTCAACATTTCAACTTCTAAGACAGAAAATGGGCATAGATAAGAGTAAGTATGCAAGTTTTGAAGGGCTAAAATCAAATCCATTTGGATTAAAACTAGATCCTATACAAATAAAAAAGCTAGAAAGTGGAGGAGATATTGATATAACCCTAGATAAACTAGATTTTAGTGAAAACGATCCAATATTAAGAGTGGGAAAGGTAAATGTAGTTCTCTATGTCAGAGATCAATATCATCCACCTAGACATGAATACAAATACCATATAGCTTGGTGTGAGACTCTAGAAAAGAGAAAAATAGATAATAAAATAGATAGATATGTTATAACTAGAAAAGATGATGAGAATTTTAATGTAAATGTTATTAATAAAGATTCACATAAAGTAATTGAAAAAAATGGTGTACTAAAGATGAGTGTATGTAGGGGATGTCTAAGAAAGATAAATTATAAAGGCTACAAAAGTGCAGGATATAATCGCAACAAAAAAGATAATATATATAATGTATTTTCATTAGAAGCATTTTTAAAGAGTGAAAAAGTTAAATTTGATTATCTACCCCAATACTCAGAATATACACAACCTATAAATCAATATACATCTAATTGGAAAGAGATATCTAGACTATATAGAAAAAAAGTAAATTGGAAATGTGAGAAATGTGGTAGAGATTTTTCAAGTAACAAAGGTAACCTAGATACACATCATATTAATAGTAGTAAGTATGACGTTAAAGATGAAAACTTAATTGCTCTTTGTAAAGATTGCCATAAAAAAGAACATGCAATGAGCTAAATTTTCAATGTTCATCATATATCAAAAACACAACCAATATTTTTAATGCTGGTTGTGTTTTTGGTTGTATAAAATCTAATGATAATAAGTATTAAAGATACAAATATTACCAAAATATATTAATTGATTTTTTTGATTATGATATAATAAATATAAAATACTAAAGTAAATATAAAGGAGTCTTATTTATTAATTAAAGATTTCAATAAGCCTTACCTGGCTTGAATATGCATGATTGTTAATTTGAAATTACAATTAAAAGGGGAATAAAATCATATGCTTTTAATGAATAAGTACCAATTTCCATGTTCAAAATGTGGTATGTGTTGCAGAAATTTAAGTATGTCCTCTTTGTATAATGATTTGCATGATGGATCAGGTATTTGTAGACACTTGAATACATATACAAACTTATGCACTATATATAATGATAGGCCAGAAAAATGCAACATTACTGACGCGTACCAACATTTTAAAAATATAATGAGTTTTGATAAATATATACAACTCAACATTGAGTCATGTAAAAAATTGAAGGGGGATTAATAAAAATGCCAATACCATTAATAATAGGATTAGCAGCAGCTGCAGTAACCGGAGTTGTTGGACATTGTGCAAAGGAAGTTGCTCAGGATTATGAAGATGAACTCAATAGTATAAATTGGGATATGAGTAATATGCAAAGCGAAACAAACAATATAATTAAGCATTCGAAAGAAACATTTGAAGATAGTATAAATGTTTTATACAATCAGAGAAAAAACATATATGATGTTACTTTAACAAATTTTTCTGATTCATTTTCAAAAATAAAGAATGTAGATTTTGACAGGAACTTTGACTTTAAAGATGATATATCAAGATTCAAACAAAGTCTAGTTGGATACTATAATAATTCATCACACAGTAGTGAATTTTGGACCAATCCAGCAACATCACTAGCTACATCTGTTCTTCTAGGTTCAGTGGGTGGCGGACTTATGTTTGTAGGTGGGTTTATAAAAAGTATGAAACTATCATATCAGATAGACGATGCAAAAGCTGAGCAGGCTAAACTTCGCGCAGAATGTGAAGCTGCAAAAAAGGAGTGTTTAAAGTTAGATAGCCTTTCAGAGTATTGCAAAAGGGCATACTCTTCCATTGATGTATTGAGAAACCTGACAGATCGAGCAGTTACTCAAGTTGAAAATATTATTGTTGAATCTGGCACAGATTATTCAAAATACACTAGGATAGAAAAGCAGGAAATGCGTACAGCTTGTAATTTTGCAATGGCATTAAATGATATTGTAAATACTAAGATTTTTAATGATGAGGGAGAAATTAATTTTCAATTAAAAAAATATGTAGATGGAATATATGAGTTAGCTGCAATCGAGGGAAGGTAATATTATGGATGAAAAAGAAAAAGATAAAGCAAAAGATAATACTGCCCAAAGGATCACTATTGTAAAACAAGTTGAAAATAGGGTGCCTAAAATTGAGATAAAAGGCAATTATAATAAACAAGTTAGGAACAAGGTAGACAATGTAAGCAAAAGAAATAAGTTTAAGGAAGAAGTATTTAACGGCAAGAAAACTATTGACGATGTATATACTGGAGCTAAGTTACATTACAATAAAGATGCTGCAAAGGCAAAATATGGGGATAAGAATTATACAAAACATATCGCTGATGTTGATCATACTGTTGCATTAGAAAAAGTCTATAAAAAAGGTCAATATAATCCATTTTTAACAACAGATGATATAAAAGAAGCAGCAAATATAAAACAAAATTATAAGGTTATTAACGCAAAAACGAACCGTGGTAAGGGTTCAAAAAGTAATACTGAGTATATCAGGGATAATAATAATTTACTTGCTGAAAATCAAAAGATAAAAATGAAAGTAGAAGAAATTAAAGCTAATGTTGCTGTTAACACTACTCTTACTGGAAAAACAATAAAGAATATAGCGAAGAGTGGTGGAAAAGCAGCAATTGAAGGGGCTAAATTTGAAGCTGCTTTTTCCTCTGTAAGAAATCTCAAAGAAGTTACATCTGGAGAGAAAGACTTGGGAGAAGCTGTGATAGAGGTTGGCATCGATTCGGCCAAAGCTGGAGCAAGATCATTTGGCACAGATATAGGATCAAAGCTTATAAAAAGCACAGTCGAGAAAGCTTCTCAAAAAACTACGAACGCAATGTTAGAAAAAGGCCTTACAAAATTTGTAGAGTCCGGAGGACCAGGGAAAGCAATAGTTGTAATTGCTGAAGCGGGCCACTCTTTAAAAAGTTATCTAGATGGAGATATAAATGAAACAGAATTAGTAATTGAATTAGGAGAAAAAGGAACGGGTATTGCGGCATCATTTGCACTAGGAGCTCAAGGGGCTGTTGTAGGTGCTTCTGCAGGGGCTTTAATTGGAGGAATTGTTGGATCTGTTATTCCTGTAGCAGGAACTGTTGCGGGAGCAGAAATTGGGCTTACGGCTGGAGCTATAACTGGTGAAATTGTAGGGAATATGGTCGGATACATGATGGGAACTGAACTTTATAATGTTGTCAAAAACTATATTGCATCAAATTCTTTTGACCCTGAAAGAGCACAAAGATTATATAATTTATATAATAAACTAGCTGATGAAATTCACGAGTCACGCATGGCGTTGGAAGCAAATTTAAAACAAATTCATTTTGAAGAACAGCAGAAAATAATGCATGGGTTTACCAATATGCACAATGCTATTTTAGAGAATGATTATGATGCAATCAATAATTCTTTAGCGTATATATGCAAACGTTTTGAAGTTCAACTTGCTTTTGAAACACAAGATGAATTTGATGATTTTATGTTAGATGATACAAAAAGTTTAAAGTTAGGACGAACTACTGGATAAACATAGATTACATTATGGATTTACATGTTAAGTGAAAAGCTAGCAAAGGCCATGAAGTTTATCATGGCCTTTACTATGATTTTAAAAAGAGGGGGGCGTGTTTCACGACCTAGGGGAAAACATTACCATATATAAAGTTATGTAAACTTTATATATTCCGTACTCAAAACGAATACGGAACATATAAAAATATAAGACCTTTGTAATGTATTAGAAATATTATGAAAGGAGACCATAATAAAATATAGGCGTTAGTAGTTATACAAAGGAGGATATTGGTATGGAAATAATACTAGCTTTACCTTTTATGTTGATATTAATGATTGTACCTATTATACCTATAATAGTAATAATATGTATTTTCTTAAAAAGGAGAGCTCTAATAGCAAATTATGATAAAAGTGATTATAAAAAGGTATCTGGATTATCTTATAAAGAGATGAAATACAACAAAGGTTATACAGGGGAATATAAGCTATTTAACGAGCTAAATAAAATAGAAACTCCAATATTAACAAATGTATATATTCCTAAATCAGATGGAGAAACAACAGAAATTGATATTGTACTTATACATGGAACTGGTATATATGTCTTTGAAAATAAGAATTACTCAGGAACTATATATGGAATGGAAAAAAGTAAGCAGTGGATACAGTACATAAAAAGCAAGTCCTATAAGTTTTTAAATCCTATAATACAAAACAAATACCATATTAAGCATCTAAAAGAATACTTAGGAATTGAAGATGACAATGTATTTAAATCTATAATAGTATTTGATGATAAATGTAATACAAGTAAAATTAATATAGAAAATAAAGATATAGTATTTATTAAATCTTCAGAAGCAATGATAACTATATATAAAATGCTTAGAAATGGTGAGATGGTTATAACAGGGGAACAAATGAAGGATATATATAGTAAATTAGAAAAACATACAAAGGTTTCAGAAGATATTAAAAGTAATCATATTAAGTATCTTAAAGAGAAACAGACTAGTTAAATACATACAGAAAGCAAAAAATTTATTCAGGGGGTATAAGTAATGAAATTAGAAAAACATGATTCTTCGAAATTAAAACTACCATTTATTTTGCGCGGATGGTTTATAACATTCACGATATTATTGACTTTTCCACTTCCATTTCTATGTGTTGTTTCAGTAATACTAATTTACGCTAGACTACAAAAAGAGAAAGAATTTAGAAGAACTTTTATGAATGAGGATATGAAAGATTTTGCCGATATAAAAACTAAGTTAGAAGAATATAAAAAAGAAATTTCTAACTTAGAAACTACATTAGAATTTAGAAAGAAAAATATAGAAAAAGAAATAAATAAAGAGAAAGCAACTATAGATGGAGATCTATCTCAAAAAAATGCTAAATTACAAGAATTAGAAGCAATTATAAAATCTAAAAACTACGATTTAGAAATTTTAAGTACAGCAGAAAAAATAGATAAGATGAAAGAAGAATATGCTTTATTAGAAGATGAACTATTGATGTTATCTTATGGTTTTTATAAGCCTAAATATAACTTCGAGTCATCAGATGTTTATAAACAAAAGCTAGATGTAATGCGAGGAGAACAAAAAAGATTGGTTAAAGAGAAAAAAGCTACTAACCACTCATTAGATTGGCAAATACAAGGAGATACAAAGCGTGGTAAAGAATTCATATTAGATACTATAAAATTAACTCTTAGGGCATTCAATAATGAGTGTGACAATATTATTTCTAAAGTAAAATATAATAACGTAGAGGCAAGTGAAAAAAGAATACATAAAATATTTGAGGATTTAAATAAACTAACAGATATGCAAAACATATCAATAACAAGATATTATCTAAACTTAAAGCTAGAAGAACTACGTCTTAAATATGAATATGAACAGAAAAAACAAGAAGAAAAAGAAGAACAACAGGCTATTAAAGAGCGTATGCGTGAAGAAGCAATAGCTCTAAAAGAAATAGAAAAGGCTAAAGAAAAAATTGAGAAAGAAGAAAAACACTTTGCTCAAGCTATAGAAAAAATGAATACTCAGATTGAAAGTGCTAAGGACGAGGAAAAAGAGCAATTATTAGCTAAGCTAAGAGAATTAGAAGAACAATTAGAAACTGCTAAGAAGAATAAACAAGACGTATTATATCGTGAACAAAATACACGTGCTGGATATGTTTATATAATTTCTAACATAGGATCTTTTGGTGAAAATGTATATAAAATAGGTATGACTAGAAGGCTAGAGCCAATGGATAGAGTTAACGAGCTAGGAGATGCTTCTGTCCCATTTGTATTTGATGTTCATGCAATGATATTTGCAGATGATGCTCCAGGTTTAGAAAATGCATTACATAAAGAATTTGAATTAAAGAGAGTTAATAAAATTAATAATAGGAAGGAATTTTTCAAGGTATCTCTAGATGAAATCAAAGATGTAGTTGAAAAAAATTACAATAAAACTGTTGAATTCACTAAGTTGGCGAGTGCAAAGGACTACTATCAAACTTTAGCACTTGATCGTGAACAGCTAGCAATTCAAGGAGCGGAATGATTTAAAAGGTACCTAATATGGTAGTAATTAGAAGTATTAGATATATAATTTATATAATATTTGAAACAAATAATATAATTTGTATAAAGAGAGTGAGTGTTAAAAATCATAAAATAATTTCGCGATTTTTGTTAAATAAAAATTAATTCTAGCTAGAAATAAGTAGACATTATGCCATAATAATGTATTGATTATTAGAATATTATTTTAATATATAGTATTACTAAAATTATTTAGAAGATGGATTAAAATAAAATGAATTATAATATTATAAAATATACACCAACCTCATATATAATATAGAGGTGATTATAGTGGAGATAAAAAATCCTGAGATTCTAGAATTAATATGTGAAACTCAAAAAAGTATTGAGAATATAAAGGAAACTATATCACAAAGGAAAACCATTAAAAAATATGCAGAAGAAATAAAAACACTTATAGACGTTATGGATAAAAAGATGAGTGAAGAAGAAGATAATTTAGAGAAATATGAAGAAAGATTAAAAGAAATACACTCAGATGAAATAAAAGAAAATATAGATACAATAAAAAAGATAATTGAAAGTAATTTACCAAAAAATATTAATGTGACATACGACGAAGACAAGATGAGCTTATACATAAATGAATTTACTGGAAGAAGCAATAAACCAAAACCAAAAGGGGTAGGAGAAATTAATATAATTCAAAAATCAGCAGATGTGTGGCAGATAGTAGTGGATATAAGAGTAAATGATAAGTCAAGAACTAATACATTTGAGATTAAAGAAAAGCCACTAAGAATATACAAAGCTATTTCGTATATACATGATAATCTAAGTTATGATGAATAGTAGTTAATCTCAAAATCCTAAGCTAATTTAGCTTAGGATTTTCTTATTATGTGTCCGCATGGGAATGCGCTTTATTATGTAAAGAACATGAAAAGAGATAAGTTGTGCTTAAATTAATCGTTAAAGTGAGTCTTAGGAATAATTATTTAAAAATAAATTATTAGAATACTAAATTCAGGAATTGCGACAAATTTTTACGAGATAAATATGTATAATTATAGGGGAATTAAGTTTATTGAAGATAGTGTTTAGAGGTGAATAAATTGCGAGAAATTGATTTTGAAAGCTTTCTAACGGATGATTGTAATATTAGTAGTAAACAAAAGGCTGTCTGATCAAGGATTAGTAAGGCTAAAATGATTGAAAGACATTTTAACTTGTCGTTGTATTACATTGTAAGTGACGATGAAAGAATGTATGACACTTTAATAAAAATTAAGCAAGGAATGAAAGATACAAATGGTAGTATTTCAAATGCTCTCAGGAAATATTATCAATTTGTAAACGAGAGTATGTTCCCGAAGCTTTCAGATTATAGAAAGTAAAAAATTGAGGTGAAAATATGAGTTTACAGGATATTGATATAAAAGATGAATACAGGTCGTTATTAGACAATATATCCAAGGATTTTTATATTCCTTTATTGAGTCAAGCTATTTCTTACAAAAGAGCTGTTGGTTTTTTTTCTTCGTCCGCACTTATTGAAATATCAAAAGGGATCGCTGAATTAGCAAAAAATGGGGGAAAGATTCAATTAGTAGCATCACCATATTTATCAGAATCAGACATTGAGGCAATTCGTAAGGGTTATGGTTTAAGGGATCAAATTATAAAAGAATCTATTATCCGAGAATTAAAATATAACGATAATGATTTTGAAATGGACAGGCTTAATTTATTAGCTAACCTAATATCTGACGGTATACTAGATATAAAGATTGCATTTACTGAAGATCAAAATAAATTTGGCATGTATCATGAGAAAATGGGAATTATTAGTGATGAATATGGAAATAAGGTAGCTTTTGCAGGTTCGATGAATGAATCTGTAACTGCAATGACTATAAACTATGAAGCTATTGATGTATTTTGTTCATGGAAGGGTGATAACAATCGTGTAACGAGTAAAGAAAATGCATTTTTCTCTATATGGAATGATAGTGAGCCTAATGTACGAATTATTGATTTTCCAGAGTTAAAGCAGGAGATTATTGATAGGTATAAAAGAAAATCGCCAAACTTTTATGTAGATAAAGAGGAGTTAGATGAACCGCTTATAGTTAAAGAAAATGAAGCTGAAAATCGATTAGGCGCAATTATTCCTGATTATATAAAGCTTCATGATTATCAAGTTGATGCAATAGATGAGTGGGAAAAAAATAATTATTGTGGTATTTTTGATATGGCAACGGGCACAGGAAAGACTTTAACTGGACTAGGAGCTGTATCTAGATTGTCAGAAAAAATTCAAGATAAATTAGCAGTTATTATTGTTTGTCCATATCAACATCTTGTGGAACAATGGGTTGAAGATATTGTTAAATTTGGAATAAATCCTATAATAGGATATAGTGCTTCGACACAAAAAGATTGGAGAAAAAGACTAGAAGATGCAATAAGAGATCAAAAGCTAAAAGTTAGAAATAGAGATTTTTTTTGTTTCATATCTACAAATGCAACGTTTTCTTCAGATTTTGTGCAACAGCAGATTAGCAAGATTAAAGGGAGTACATTACTTCTTGTTGATGAAGCTCATAATTTTGGTGCAGAATACCTTAGTAAATTATTAAATGAAAAATATCAATATCGTCTTGCTTTATCTGCAACACTTGAGAGACATAATGATGAAGAAGGAACCTCAAAGCTGTATTCGTTCTTCGGGAAGAAATGTATTGAGTATCCACTCGAAAGAGCAATTGAAGAGGGGAAACTTACTAAATATAAATATTATCCAATTATAGTAACTTTGACTGATGATGAATTGCAGAAATATCATGAATTATCATATGAAATTGGAAAGTGTCTAATTAAAGGCAAATCCGGAAAACTTAAACTAAATGAAAGAGGTAAAATTTTAGCTTTAGCTAGAGCTAGAGTAGTAGCGGGGGCATCATATAAAATCAATAAACTTGAAGAGTTTATACAGCCTTATCTGCAGGATAAACATATACTTGTTTATTGCGGTGCGACGAAATTGTTGAACGAAAACCAAGATGATACTTCAGTTGATGATGAGGATTTGAGACAAATTGATGTTGTTACAGATCTTCTTGGAAATAAGTTAAACATGAAGGTTTCTCAATTTACATCAAAAGAGGATGTTGAGGAGAGAGAAATACTAAAGAATGAGTTTTCCGATGGAGAATCACTACAAGCTCTAATTGCCATTAAGTGTTTGGATGAAGGAGTAAACATACCAAGAATAAAAACAGCCTTTATATTAGCTAGTACAACAAATCCTAAGGAATATATACAACGTAGGGGGCGTGTGCTGAGGTTGGCAAACGGAAAAGATTATGCAGAGATCTATGACTTTATAACACTTCCACGTAGTTTAGATGAAGTTCCATCTCTTACAGAAGAGAAATTAAGTAAAGAAATTCCTTTGGTGAAGAATGAATTGACTCGTGCGGAGGAATTTGCAAGAATCGCTATGAACATGGTGGAGGCAGAGTATATTCTTGATGAAATTAAAGAAGCCTATTCAATTAATGAAAATCTAATTATATTCGGGGAGGAATTTGATTATGAGTAATGAAAATCCTGTAATTAATGGGGTTGAAGTGGATAACGTAAAGGTTAACAAACTTCTTAATAAGCTGATTTTGAGAGAAAAGCTAAATATAAAAACTAAGCAGTACAATGATAGAGAGATGGTAAATATTATTAAGAAGATGATAGAGGAGGAAGTTCAATGTTATTAAAAACGCTAAGACTAAAGGACTTCCGACAATTTAAAGGTGAACAAACAGTTCACTTTGCTACAGATCAAGCTAGAAATGTTACTGTGATAATGGGAGAGAATGGTACCGGTAAAACAACACTTGCCCAAGCTTTCACTTGGTGTTTATATGGAGATACGGATTTTGAGGATAAATCCATGCTCTGTAAAATAACGGCTCAGGGGATGCTACCAAATCAGGAAGAAACAGTTAGAGTAGAGTTAGGGCTAGTACATAACAATACTGATTATACGCTTATTAGGGAGCAGCGCTATTCAAAAGATGCAAATGGAAATATAAAACGCCCAAATCAAACAACATTTAAAATAGCATATAAAAATAAGGATGGACAAAGAGAATTTGTAAAAGACTTAGAAACTGATATTCGAATGAAGGAAATATTACCTAAGGAACTTTCGAAGTACTTCTTTTTTGATGGAGAGAGAATAGGGAATATGAGTAAAGAAATTCGAAGAGGGAAGAGTCAAGAATTTGCTCAGGCAGTTCGAGGACTTCTGGGGCTAAGCGCTTTTACCGCTGCATTAGATCATCTTAAGAGTAAAACCTCAAGAATATCGGTACTAAAGAGCTATGATGAGAGTTATGACTCTAAAAGCGATAGTAAAATTGCAGAATATACTAAACAAATAGCAGAATTTGACGAAAAAATTGAAAAGATTGAAAGCCGTCTAAATGAGATTGAAAGTGCAGAATCCATTGCACAAGAAAAATGTAATGAATTAAATGTCAAGATAAAAGCAAATGAGGATAGTGAACATCTTGCGAAAGAAAAAGAAAAATTTAAAAATAAACTAAGTGAACTTACGGAATCTAAGTCTTCAAATACTGCATCGTTATTAAAGAAATTTAACAACAATGCTCCTTCTTATTTTGCAAAAAAGTTGATGAAAGATGCTCTTCAGCAACTTTCTGAATCTGACAAAATAGACAAGGGTATTCCAGATATACACAAAAGAACTATTGATTTTCTTCTTAAGCGTGGAATTTGTATATGCGGAAACAAAATTGAGATTGGTAATGACGAATATAAGGAGTTAAATAAAGTATTGGAATTTATTCCACCACAATCTATAGGAACGTTGATTGGACAGTTTGTGAGGGACTGTGAATTAAAAAACAAAAGCGCGGACACTGAATTTGAAGATATGACAAATAAATATTCAATGATTCGTGATTTTGAAAATTCATATTCAGAAGTTGAAGAAGAAATTAAATTAATTGAACAAAAGCTACAAGGCATGGAGCACGTAGGTGAACTTCAAAATAATTTAATCAAATATGAATCTGCACTAAGAGAGTTAAGAAGTGAAAGAGATAATTTAAATTGCCAAAAGGGAGGTCTTAAAACATCTAGAGATCGTCGTTCAACAGAGAGAAATGAATTGACATTGAAAGATAAAAACAACCGAAAAATAGAAGTCTATAAGGCACATGCGCAACATATGTATAATGTTTTGAGCGAACTTTACCTTGAAAAAGAAACTGAAACAAGAGTGGAATTAGAACAAACTATAAATGAGATTTTTAAAAGCATTTATAACGGTGGATTTTCACTATCGATCGATGAAAAGTATAATATTCAAATTTTAGTAGACAATTTTGATGGATTCAATGAAGATGTTGAAACCTCGACAGCACAAAGTATATCAGTTATTTTTGCATTTATAGCTGGAGTTATAAAAATGGCCAGAATGAGCAGAAATCCAGAAAATGAAATGTTGGTATCTGAGCCATATCCATTAGTTATGGATGCACCACTTTCAGCATTTGACAAAACAAGAATAAAAACAGTATGTGATGCACTTCCTAATGTTGCAGAGCAAGTTATTATATTTATTAAAGATACGGATGGTGAACTTGCAGAAACCTATATGGGGGATAAAGTAGGTCAACGATACATGTTTGATAAGAAGAATGAATTTGAAACATACGTAGTGGAGAGGAGTGAGGCCTATGTTCAATAAAGAATATTCCTTCAAAGGGACACATGCTGAAAAAGTGAATAAATTGACATCAGAATTTGATAAAAACAAAAATAAGCTATTTACGCGAAATTTTGATGTATACATGGTTGCTCCTATTATTGGTTTTCTATATGGATGCAAATCAGATTTAGACAAAGGTACTGAAACCACTAAAATTTTCACAGAAATTTTGGTGAGAGAAGAACAAAATCTCAAATTCAATTATCGTTTAATAATGTTGCTGGATAAAGAAAATGAACCTGAGTTTGATGAGAGGGTGAACAAGGCATTTCGCTATTATGGGAGTGAAGAGGCTAAAGGAGATGAGCAACTTTATGAATGCTATGTTCGTGGTGGAGTCGATGTATTATACGAAAAATTAATTGAGACTGCTAATAATCCTGATGACTATCTGAAAAACCTTTATGATTTTATGGAGGAATTTGATGAGAGATATAACCAATCAATAAGCGCTGAAAATATACTAGATTTATGCCAGCTAGCAAGAAGTTAAAAACATTGAAAAAAATATTTAAATTAATTAGACGAGTATACAACATGTAGGATATTTAGATGAACTATAGGATACTTTGATAATAATAAGAGAATTAATCAAAAACATAGTAAAAGCTACCGAATAACAGGTAGCTTTTATTTTTTACACCTATAAAATAGAACATAAATTTATAAATATAAAAACAACCTACAAATAATGACAAAATCTAAACTAATAAGAACTATCTATGGCGGAAAGTTGGCGATTAGTGTAAAATTAAAGTATTAAAATATAAAATGAGGGGGAGTGTGTCTATGTATGATGTAGAATATAAACTTCCGGATATTAATGTTTATTACTGTAAGCAATGTAATGTTCCAGTTTTAATAGATGAAAATAATATAAGTAATCAATGTCCTAAATGTAATGAGGAATTAAAATACGTAGGAACGGATGGAAGAGTAGTATATCCACAAGAAAGACTATTACTAGAATGTGCTATAGGAGAACCTTTAAAATATATAAATAGTAGTGTATGGAATTTAAAAGGAAATAAGTATTTAATAAACGGGAAAATACTTAAAATATCAGTTAAAGAACTAACATCTAAAGATCCTGACAAGGTAAGAGAACTTATAAATCAATATAAAGAACAAAATAATGATGAATTCTTTAAAGAAAACACAAAGAAATTCATAGAGGTTAATAAATATAGACTTAACTTAATAACCGATGAAGCTTGTAGTTACATAAAAAATATGGCTTCTGAATATACACTAGATAGTATGTTTGTATCTTTTAGTGGAGGAAAAGATTCAACTGTAGTATCAGACCTTGTTATAAAAGCTCTTGGAGCTAATGACATACTTCATATATTTGGAGATACAACTTTAGAGTTAGGATCTACCTATCATTACGTAGAAAAATTCAAAAAACAAAATCCTAATATATTACTTAGAAACGTAAGAAATAAAGAAAAAGATTTTATGGATTTAACAAAAAATAGCTTTGGTCCTCCATCTAGGGTAATGAGATGGTGCTGTACAATATTCAAAACAGGACCTATAAGTAGAAAAATAGATGCATTATTTAAAAACAAAAGAGAAGTTCTTACATTCTATGGAATAAGAAGAAGTGAATCTGTTGTTAGAAGTAAGTACGAAAGAGATTATGAGAGCCCTAAAATTACAAAGCAGAGAGTTGTAGGTCCTATTATAGATTGGAAAGACATTGATGTATGGCTATATATACTTGCTAGTAATGTATTAATAAATGAGGCTTATGAATGGGGATACACAAGAGTAGGATGTTGGTGTTGTCCTAATAATAGTTCTTGGTCTGAGTTTATGAGTAAAATATATGAACCAGAAAGATATAAAGAATGGAGAGAAGCTCTAGTTAATTTTGCAACAAAAATAGGAAAGCCAGATCCTGAGGATTATATAGAAGAAGGTGGATGGAAAGCAAGGCAAGGAGGAAATGGTCTTGATGTAAGTCACACTAAGCTTAACTCACAACATTGCACTACAGAGCAAAATGCAAAAACCTATGAATTAACAAGACCTATAGAAGACCAAATATATGAGCTTTTCAAACCTTTTGGAGTTATAGACAAAGATTCAGGAAGAAAATTTATTGATGAAGTGTTAGTTATAGATAAGAGAACAGGACAACCAATAATATCTATACAAGGAAGTATGGGAAGCAATAAGCTTAAGATAGCAATATTAAGTAGTAATAACCCAACTCTTTTAGAAAAGAGGATAGAATGTCAAATAACAAAATATCAAGCATGTATGGGATGTTTAGGCTGTGAAAGTGTATGTAAGTTCGATGCTATAAAAATAAGAAATAATAAGTACTATATAGATGAAAAGAAATGTTCTCGTTGTTTGGAATGTGTTTCTCATTTTACAAATGGATGTTACGTTAAGAAAATTCTATATACGAAGAAATAAGAGGTGTGTAAACTATGAAAATTAAAGGACATCAAAGTTTTTATATAAGAAGAGGCTGGATCCATAAAGGTATTAAAAAATTAAATGAAGATAAAAGTGTATTTACAAATAAAGAATTAACCTTAACAGATGAATTTGGAATAGGAAGTAACATGGTTACTTCTCTTAAGTACTGGTTAGATGCATTTGGCCTAGTGGATAAGAAAAGACAAGGGAACGAACATTATCATGAACTAACAGACTTAGGAAAATTGATCTTAGAAAAAGATCCATATCTAGAAGAAACTAGTACATGGCAACTACTTCATTATAAACTAGCAAGCAATGAAGAGTTAGCAACTACTTGGTATTGGTTCTTCAATGAATATAACGGAAATAAGTTTAATAAAGAAAATTTATTTAATAACTTAAATGGATTTATACAAGAGAGATATGAAAAAGAACTAGCTGAGAGAAGTTTAAAGGATGATATAAGTTGTCTTTTAAGTTCGTATGTTCCTAGAAGAGATATAGAATCTCCAGAAGATAATATAGAAAGTCCTTTTACCGATTTAGGGCTTATAGAAATATATAGTAAGAAAAACGGAGAGATATTCTACCAAAGAGTATCAAAAATAAAGTTAAATTTAAAGGTTGCTCTTTATATAATCTTAAATGAAGCTAAAGAAAATAAAGCTGTAGACTTAAAAGATATAATTTATTCTCCTAATAATATAGGAAAAATATTTAACTTAAATATGTATGAGGTTATCGATATATTAGAAAAATTACAAGACCTAGGATATATAAACTTCACCAGAACCGGGGGATTAGATTATATAACATTTGACAAGAGTCCTAGCGTACAAGAAATAATGACAAATATATTCTAGGAGAGATCAACTATGTTAAAGGATATTATTAAATTTAATTCAGATATGCAGTCTTCTATAAATTTAAATCTAGATTATAAGGACGAGGGAAAAAAGCTATCTTATATACCAACAAAATCATCAATAGAATTTATAGGTGATATAATCGCATCTTTTAGTAATCAAAATAAAACTAAAGCTAAGATATTAATAGGACCTTACGGTAAAGGGAAATCACATTTAGCTTTATATTTAATGGGATTGATATCAGATGATAATAGAAGTGAAAGAAAATATAATATATTACTTAATAAAGCTTTAGAAGCAAGTAATAATGATGAAGAAAATAATCATTATAAAAGTGTTAATAGTTTTATAAAATCCCAGGATAAATACCTTCCTGTTATTTTAAACTCTACTCCTTATAACAATGGACTTTCTGATTTGCTGATATATGGACTTAAAAAGTCCTTAGAGTTAAACGGGTTAGGAGATATAAGTTTAGATTTTTACTTTGATAAGGCTATAGACAAAATGAAATTATGGGAAAAAGATTATGTAGAAACATATAAAGTATTTGAAAGACTATTAGATGAAGATATAAATGAATTTATAGCAAAGCTTTCTTCTTACAATAAAGAGGCTTACAAAAAATTTGAGGAATTATATAAACACATAACATCAGGTGCTGAATTTGAACCTTTACTTTCTTCAAATCCTATAAATATATATAAAGATGTAAATGAAAAAATAAAAGAGCATGGATATAAGGGTATATTTGTATTTTATGATGAGTTTAGTAAGTATATAGAGTACCTAATTTCTAATGATGCATTTTTAGATATTAAGTTATTACAAGATTTTGCTGAGTTTTGCAACAGATCTAAAGATCAACAGGTACATTTATTACTAATATCTCATAAAAACATAAGCCAATACACAGGAAGCTTAGAAAAAAACAAAATAGATCAGTGGAAGGCTATAGAAGGACGATTTGAAGAAATCCAATATAATGATTTTACAAATCAACAGTATGAACTAATATCAGGAAGTATAAAAAAAG
>Ga0068629_1000028_pt1 | contig 23842 bp, 19 predicted proteins | sample InSIn3gowninarea_FD_77432 | JGI IMG/M metagenome (GOLD analysis project Ga0068629, IMG submission 77432) | Clean room microbial communities from NASA Spacecraft Assembly Facility at Jet Propulsion Laboratory, Pasadena, California, USA -... ...
GATGGAAAAAGTGATTCAATACGAGAAAGTCTCAATTCCAATCGATACTCCTAAAAGAGTTTCTCAAAAAAATGAACCACCACCCATCCAGCCATTCGTCGGGTACCTGCCCTACAAAAACGCCCGGAGGGAGAAAAAAGAAGAGGAAGAAAATCTAATGTATACAAGAAGAAAATAAAAAAGAAGAAAAGATGCGACAATAGCGAATGTATGCCTCAACAAGCGGAAAAGCCTGGAGTTGTTCTGGTGTGTTGATAGTAATACAGGGATATCAAAAAAAATTGATCATTGGGTATAACACCGCCAGCGAGAGTAAGTGTAGTGCGTGTGTGCCGTTGAACAAGCAGGGGAGGAAATAATCAATCAGAAGCGGGTCATGTAGACCGCCTTGGGTATCTGTGAATCCAGAAAGAACGCCGATGCACCACCCTGAAGAGATATGTTCATCGCCGGAAACTCCAATAGTAGTAATGCTTTGTGGGACAAAGGAGAATATGAGACCGAAAGCAGCAGATTCGGATCTGTTATGATGTGTTGGGAGATGGAGATGCAAAGGCGTGAGTCTCGTTAAATGTTCATCGTTCGGTGCTGGAGGTGCGGCTGAGCGGTCCTTGCCACTCTGGCCATTGAGGTCTTCTCCTGCGTTCACTGGATGCGCGCTTGAAGATCTTTCTAGACCATGATCTCGAACCTTGTCGTATGGATTCCGCCCGCGGACCAGAGACTATGGGGGTAGGTTCGTCTTTCATCTCGCTCGAGGACAAGGCGATGGGCGAGTCCTTTCTGATGCGGACGAATAGTTTGGCGTCGCGGTAGCGTTCGCCATATGAGTTGAAGAGGGCTAAGTGGCGGTAGCCTTGTTGGAGGCTGGTGAGCTTTGCGGTGAAGGTGGCAAGGAGCGTGCTGTTAGACGAGGCGTTGCGTCCATCCGGTGAATTCCAGACTGTGCATCGGACGAAGACTAGGCTTGGATATTTGGTCTCAAGAGAAACTCTGAAGCAGTCACCAAAGTTTGGGTCAAATCCATTGCCTTCGATCAATCTGGTTCTTCTCTTGACAGATGGTCCGATACCAGAAGCTTGAACATCGATACCACCATCGACTTTGGCATATCCGCGAGATTTGTTGTCTTCGGCGGTATACACCTCGAACTCGACGTAAGGATTCATCCCGAGCTCAGGGTTGTGGTTACGTGGTCGAGGAAGACGCTGAGCTGATATGATGTCCACACTGAATTGCACGAGATGCTTCCCTCTTTTGTGAAACCTGAGAGTGTCAAGCAAAGACCCACTGGTTTGAGACTGCTTGTTGTCGCGCATCTCGTCGGGCTTGAGAACGTATCCAGTGCGGTCAGTTCCAGCAGCAAACATGGCTTCATTCATCTGCATGTGGATATCGTATGTTTGCCAGTTCAAAGCGGCCATCTGTACTCCACGCTTCCATGACTGAAGCGGGTTGAAGTTCGAGGAGTCGATGCGCATAGCAGCAGGGTAAACCCTCATGAGGTACTGAGAGTTGTGGTTCTCCAATTGACTTTTGACTCCAGGATCTTTAGAGATGCGCTCGAATGTGTTCTCAGCAAAGGAGTAGATGTGGTTGTAGGTTCGTGCTTCTTGAGCAGAGAAGTCAGAATACTTTATGCCGCAAGCGTAAACACCCAAAGCACCCAGAGCAGGCACAATGTTACTAGTCTTCTTGCTGTTATTGTTGGTCTTCTTCCTGGAATCCACAGATGTAGGAGCAGTGTCGCTATCCTCGGAAGAGCTCGATGTTGATGGGACGGTACTCTGTGCGGATGAAGAACCGCGAAGTACAGGCCAAGTGTTCGATGGTCTGGTAGTAAGCCCATCACCATTTACAGCATTTTGGAGGGGCGAAGGAGGGACGCTGTTGTCCGTAGCTCGGCTGAACGGAGAGCTGAAGCTTCTTTGACGGCGAGCGTTAGCGTTGTCTGCAAAGTTCTGGCCTTCAAATTGCTGAGAGGCTGCTTTGACTTTGATCAAGATTTTATTCTTGAGCTCTTCTGGCGAAGGGAGCACTGATGCGTTTTCGACCAGAGGTGTGGTGAGCAGAGCATCTCCAAAATAGAGCTTCATGATGTTGACCATGTGCAGCTGTTGGTCTGGATGGGTGGTGGTTCATTTTTTTGAGAAACTCTTTTAGGAGTATCGATTGGAATTGAGACTTTCTCGTATTGAATCACTTTTTCCATCTCGCTAGGATCTTGCATGGATTTTCATTCTTGTGAATAGGTTTGAGGAGTATTGATGAAAATGAGTCGCTTCATGTTTCATCATAACACATCTGTTTTCCCATCTTCTATCATGATTTTTGTGATCGTGTTCCAACATGTCCAACCAAGCCCCGTCTATCTCACAGTGCCTGTGCAAAGATATCACAAAGAAAAGTCGAGCAAAGCAGATGTCGAAGAAAATGGTAGTCAAGATGAAATGCTACTCTATACAAACCAAAAAGAACAATTACAAAGGGTATCCATGTGCTAAGCATCATCGCAGAATCAAAACGCAACCAAAAGAACCAAGTACCTGAAAGCATCCTCACACCTGCCTATCAGTCAAATCACACTCAGTGAATCTTCTTGATTCTCTTCTTTGCAACATCGATCTTTCCTTGCACTCTATCCACATCCTGATCCATCATACTCAACATCTCATTCTGCACGACCAATTCCTCATTGATCATAATTCCCATCTCCTTCATCCTCGTCACCGCTTTGCCGATCTCAAGAACATCTTGTTCTTGCTCGCCCATGACTTGTTTTTGTAATTGCAAAACGCCTTGGTTGTCTAATTCGCGCGTGCGATCAGTTTCTTGGGCTGGGCCACCTAGAACGCGGCGGGAGGATCTAGCAGTTGCAGTGGGGGTGTCGCCCCAGAGGGCGCGTTTGTCTGTTTCGGACGCTGAGGCGGCGAAGGTGGAGGCGGAGAGCATGCTGCCTTGGGGTTTGACGACTAGAGATTTGAGAGTGCTTTCTAAAGTTTCGGTTTCGGCGCGGGCAGAGGCCAGCATGTCACCTCTGCGGCGGAGTTCGCGTTCGCCTAGGGAGGATTGGTCCCATCCGCCATCGTCGTCGGAGGAGTCTTTGGGCTTTTTTGAGAGTTTGGTGAGGGCGTCGTCGAGGCGGGCTAGACCGGTTGCTGCGCGGACTAGATTTGCTTTTGCGTCTGCGGAAATGGCGTGTTGTTCTTGTGCTGTGGCTGCGGCGTCTCGCTTCTTGAGCAGTTGCCTTGCAGTGTGGAGTTGGTTCTTGACGTCGCGGTGGAGGTCTAGCCATGCGGAGGGGTCGGTGACAGAGTCATTTTGTTGTTGTAACCTTGAGGCCTTGTCGTCTTGGGGTAATGAGAGGAAGTGGCGCCATACGGTGGAGGAGCGCCAGCGTGCATCTTGGGCGTCGACGATGGCTCGTACGTAGGCTTCAAGACCGCGGCGTCGTTGTTCGGTCAAAGTCGGGTTGTCGACGGTGCGACGGAGCCAGGATTTCGGCGGCAAAGAGACAGGAGGTGCGGCGCCGGTTTGGGAGACCAAGTTGTCGTGGAGGGTCGTGAAGTCCGAGTAGCGTTTGAGCGTCTCGTGGGTGCGAATAGGGAGCGCAAGCTGGATGTGATAGCGGGTGTAGGCCTTGCCGCCTTCTTCGCCCGTTGACGTTGTCGGGATAGATATTTGGAGTGCGGGCGCCATTGTGTATAGAGGTCGAGCTCTGATCAAGAAGATGGAGAGGGCAAGATCAAGACAAGATCAAGATCAATATCAAGATTGCGAAACTGAAAGTAACACTGACTGCTTGTTTGGATGAAGTCACTCCCCATGCACGTGCCATGGCTCTGGCTCGGCCCTGTGCCGCCAACCTTCTTGGATTCGACATTGTCGAATAAGCTCTTGTCCGTATCATAGCCTCCAAAGACCCGATGACTATGTTTGCAATGGATATCTGTCGACAGATCACCAAACATGTCGCCGCTCGTGTGAGCACCTTCTCACTGGTGCTAGCCCCCACCACTAACCCACGTCTCATATCCACATATCCGCCTCTAGACAGATCAACAGAGGACTCCGAGCCGCGCCTTATGAGCCCAACAGCCTCTGCTATGTGGCATCGCCGTAGATACGCAAACGATCCTGCTTGGCGCGAAGAGAAAATTGAACGCATTATTTTAAGGGAGAAACTCAGAATCAAAGAAGATCCTATTTTCAGAGCAAAAAAGCAAGCTCAGAGCGCCGCTTTTTATGCCGAAAAACTAGAGAAGGCACCTTACTTTAAGGTCTTGAGAGACATCCGCAACTGGATCGATTCCTTTCCTGCTATACGCGAGCAGCTACATTGGCAGTATCACGACCTGGCCTGGAGTCCTCAGAAAGTGTCCCATCGCTGCGCCTCTTGCAACCACAAGAGAACTAGAGGCCAAAAGTTATGGCTTCGGCGACGCACTTGCGACTCTGATACCGAACAATTTGACTGCTGGGCCTGCTTCACTAGCGACCCTCAAAGAGCCCTACCTGAAGGTTTCAAGGACATCACAACGATTGAACAGCTACGCGCACGTAAGAAACAGCTTTTTGGTGTGACTGTACACACACGTAGTTCATCCTCCAGAATTGCTTCATTGTCAGACAGTCCGTGAGGTTACGATTCTATGGACGTCATCAATCTCGGTTGTCGTCTGCATATCTCAACTCCTTCTGGCATCGAGCATCTCAAGCACATGTCGTTTCCGGCTCTATTTTGTCACTTGAAGAGGCCAATCACAGATGCCCGAGAATGCTTTTACGGGCCGACAATCATAATCAACATCACCAGTCAGGTGTTTCGCCGATCCTTACGCACCGCAACGACGGAGGGCCTTGATTACGCGCCCGTTCCCAACCAATGCTCTGGCTCAACGACACCCTTGTTGTTTTACTCGAGCCGTACGATCACAACGCTACCGATACTATATCTATGTCGATGCCGAGGCCTTAAAGTCTGTGGTCTACAACGCATCTGCAGATGGATTTGATCCTTCTTCTGTAGGGTTCGTCAACCCGATAAACACTGGGAGCCTGATCTGGAAGCTATCGAAACAAACGATGCCTACGAGCCCAACTAACTACTCGGAGGCACGCTTTTACACGATGTGGGTTGGATGAGAACCAGGTATCAGGCGGTGATGGAGACAAGAAGAATATCTCAACAAACTAAGAAGGAACGACCGGTGATTCGTTCCTTCTTTCTCTGTCACCAAGATGTGAAATCCACTATTCCTTCCTTTTTTTGCGAGAACGCATCGCACCCTTTCTTCTATTTCACCTCATAAGAGAAATAAAAGTCAGGGCCTCGCAGCTATACTTGATTTATGATATACTTACTTGTATGGGCTTTCCTTTTGCCGCCGCAGCCATTTCCTGATTGTTTACTAATTCCATCTGTTAACATTGCCTAATTGTGTGCTTTCGCCACTCAGATCCTTCTTAAGCAGTCTATACTCCTCACTCTTTATGTTCTGCTCATACCTAATTATGCCCCTTTTTTCTCAAAACTTTGTTTGCCGATAACATAAGCGGACAATAAACCTAACTTAGCCTAAGGTCGTTGTTTCTTCTTTCCTAAAACGAGAAAAGATATAGTGACAAACAACTAAACAATAACCAACAAAACCAAAAGAAACAACCACGAGACAACGATCGGTGTCAGATACCCGATAACAAATACTCGAAATCAACGATACAGAGGCTTCCAAGAAATCAGTACTAAACACTATATCAATGCCCCAGACCAGAACAGAACAACAAGGAAAACACTTTCGAGAAAACGCTCCAAGTGGAGGGGAGGAATCATCATTCCAAATCAGGAAGGGGCGTTCCACGAGGATTGTGAAAGAGGGAAGGAGCAACCAAGAACATGAGGAAGGAGCGATCATCAAAAACCAGCAGATCACATATCTAAGCTCTGAAGGATACATACGCACAAGGCAAGGTGGAGTAAGTGATCAAGGCCCGAAAGGAACAGACTGAGAAGATACGATGGTATCGAGGGACGAGGACAAAACGTCCCTTCACATATGACAAGGGTTTCAAGATAGCGGAGGCGAGAAACAATAGAGGAAGTGTAATCATGAAGAGCTGTCAGTAGCATATCACATGTTCTCACAGCAGCACCATTAACATAGGCGCCAAGCTATAGAGCGACTGGAAAATTTCATGTGTTATTCCCTTTCTCTGAATCTTTCTCCATATTTACAAAGTGTGTCAAAGAACTTCGATCTTCTGCGTCTCTCTCCTGTTCATCAAGTCGTCAAGCTAAAAACGAGCGTAACATGTTTGTTCCTGCTTTTCCATATTGCCCTCTTTTCTACACTCTTCCTCAATCTATGAAGTAGAGTGGTAGCCAGTGGGCATGGTGTAGGTGGTCCACGAGGTTGGACCATGGGTCTTGGTGGTGGAGTACGAAGACGAGTGGGACGAGGACTTGGAAGTCGAATGGCTGGTAGAGTGCGATGATGACTTCGAGCTCGACGAGGACTTGGAAGCTGAGGAAGAGGGAAGGGTGGCAGTGCCAGGGGCAGAGCTAGAGACTGAGACGGGAGGAACGGTGTAGGTGCCATTGCCGGAGCCACCGTTACCAGTACCAGGAGAAGTGGCACCGTTAGCAGGAAGAGCAGCCTTGAGAGGCAACTTCCTGCTGGAAGAACCAACGTAAACGGTCTTGGGGTACTCGCTGACGTACCAGTCGTCAAGCTCAGGGCTCCAGTTGCTGACGTCTCTGCGAGTAATCTCGGCAGTGAAGGTCTTGGAGGCACCGGGGGCGATTGAGAACTTGTCGAACTGGCGGAGGACAACGGCCGGGTCGTTGGGACCACCAAGGGAGATGTAGAGCTGAGGGACTTCCTCGCCCTCAACGGCACCAGTGTTGGTAACAGTGGCAGTGACGGTGTAGAGGACATCGTACAGACCGGGGTTACCGCCTGATGCTCCTGAAGCAGGAAGGAGAGGCTGGGGTGCGCTGGATGAAGAACCGGCGGGGAAGCTGTAGTTGCTGCCGTAGTAGGGGTCGCCCGAGGAAGCGCGAAGGCTGGTCGAATTAAGAAAGGGGTAGCTGTATGGGTTAGTCGAAGTCCTGATAACCAACCAATTTAGGCAAGACTTACATGTAGTACTCGATGCGCCTAACGTCATCGGGGAAGACGTAGTCGGCAGAGTTGTTCGAAACAGTGCCGTAGATAGGAGCGGCATCGGTGAAGCCTGAGTTAGGCTTGTAGGCGGGAGCAGCGGTGTTGACCGAGACCGAGATGTCAGAGTAGCTGAAGTTGGTGTACGAAAGTCCGTAACCAAATTCGTAGACAGGGGTTTCACCGCTTCTGTCAAAGGCTCTGTAATCGATAAAGACACCCTCCTCGAATTGGGTCTGAGGAGGAGCACCACCGTTGTTGTACTCGTAGAGAAGATCGGTACCGTACGACTCGCGTGTCTTGCCCATGGTGAAAGGAAGCTTGCCTGAGGGGTTGACCTTGCCGTAGAGGACATCGACGATGGCGTTGCCTGACTCTTGTCCGGGAACTCCAGCCCAAAGGATGGCAGTGATGTTCTCGTGTTCGTACCTAGAAGGCTAGTTAGCGCTGAGTTTTGACCAAATAGAACAGAGTACACTCACCAGTCGTTGATCAGAACGGGACCGACTGTGTGAAGGACAACGATAGTGTTCTTGCAGAGAGATGAGACGTGTTCAATAACAGCCTCACCACCTTGCCAGAGAGTAAGATTGTTGCGGTCTCCTTGGTTGCCGTCGACGATGATATAGCCCTCGCCAGCATCTGCGTTGGCAAAGCTAGAGGCCATCTATTAGTCTTTAGGAGTACTTGGTGTTGATTTATAGAAACTTACACAATGCAAGCACCATTAACTTCGTCAGTGCGTTGGGCAAGAACATCAATCTGACTGTAGGCGTAGCTGTCCAAGATGCTCTCGACAGACTTGCCGTGGGAGCGGACTTCATTCTCGATGGCAGTGTGAGGGGCAACCAGGTAAGGGAAGTTGGCAGTTCCTACAACTTCAGTCAGCATTGGGTCTCTTTGTTACGATCGCCAAACAGTATCACTTGCCTGATCCCCATCCCATAGCAAGGGTACCGTTGTCACATCCACGGTCTGAGCAGCCATTGGGACCGTATTGGTTGTCGGCAGCATCTTCGCCAAAAACACCGACGAGTTGTTCAGTTCCTTTGAGCGGCAGACCGCCCTTGTTCTTCAGCAGGACAGTACCCTTGGCAGCGACCTCGCGGATGTTGTCGCGGTGGTTGCCCTGAACATCGACGTGAGAGTTGATCTTCTCAAAGCCTTCTTGGGCAATGTAGTGACGGTATCCTTCGGTTCTTGAGGTCCACGAGGAGAAGTTGGGGCCACCCTCGAGCTGAGTGTCCTCTCTGTCGACGAGGTACCAAGCAGCAACGATACGAACAGCCATGTCGTCGATTCTGTATTGGGGGACGGTTCCGTTCAAAACGGCGATGGTGAGGTTGGCACCCCAGAACGAAGTCTTGCTGTCGAAGCTGACATCTCCGGGCATGGTCATATCGAGACCAGCGAGAGCACTGGAAACACCGGAGTGTTGACCAGCCCAATCAGAGACGACGAAACCTTGGAAACCGAGCTCGGCCTTGAGGACCTTGTTCAGGAGGTGAGAGTTTTGGCACTAAACTTGGTCAGTAGAGTCCGTTGAAGTGGTGTTCTTCCACTTACGACGTAGCTGTTGTTGGCCTGGTTATAAGAGCACATGACACTGCCGGTACCAGCACGAACAGCATCAGCGAAAGGCCAGACGTAGAGCTCGTGGAGGGTGATGTCGTCGACATTGGCAGAGACGGCGTCGGAGATGTTGGGACCTCCTTGTCTGAAGTGCTCCTGCTCGTTGAGGATGTAGTGCTTAGTGCAAGCAATGACACCAGCATCCTGGATACCCTTGACGGTCTCGGCGTTCAGAACACCAGAAAGAACTGGGTCAGGGCTGAAGCCTTCCCAGTTACGTCCACCTTCGGGGCTGCGGCCAAGAGGACCAACAACGGGACCAAGCATGACATCGACGCCCTTGTCGCGGTGTTCGCTGCCCATATCATGGCCACGCTCGTAGGCAAGCTTTCTGTCCCATGTGGCAGCAACAGTAACGCCGGCGGAGAATGCGGAAACGAAGTCACCTGAATCTTGTCAGTACACAGGATACTCTTCTGTGGACGGCTCACCACATACCGAATCTGACACCCAATGGGGAGTCCTGCAGACACAGGGCCTTGAAGCCCAGACGTGGGATGGAACCAGTGTTACCAACACAGAGCTCAGACTCCCAACTAGAAAGCGATTAGCTACAAGAGCTCGGGAGCATTTTAAGTGATGAGATAGACTAACCCGACACCTGCGAACTGTTAGTTGGGTCCAATTGCAAAGAGTCATGGAATGAACGTACCAGTGGTCAAGTTGACCTTCTCGGCCAGAGTCAACTGAGAGACAAATGCTCTGGCCTTCTCATAAGCACCTGCCCATTCTCCAGCACCGGTTCCCCAGGGAGAAGGGTAGTAAGGGGGAGAGGTCTGGTTGAACTTTGCACCAGCCACGGCGTAGGGGACTTCGGAGCCAGGGTAGTTGGTACCAGGGAACTGTGAGGGTGTCAATTGACTATTGAAACATCGAGATGTTGGTACTGGGCCTCCTCAAAGCATAGGCTCGGGATTGGTGAGCGATCGCAATGCAAGAACTGTTGCCAATGCAGTGGGACGCTGATGAGAGCAAGGCTTCTAAGGGCAGATGTCGTACTCTCAGTGGCCGCGCACTGCATTGGCTCAAGATCTTGTATTGGTCTGGTCTTGAAGGGGCTGTGTGTGCCTCTGGGGAGAACAAGTGACTTACAGGCAAACCATCAACGGGAGGATTAGGGTAGCCACCCTGAGCATTGGCGAGCTGAGCTGCCAATAGCAGGGCAAGACCTTTGAAACCGGACATCTTCAAGGCGGTGCTGTCTCAATGCAGAGACAAATTTGGAAACGAGGAATTGGTGAAGAAGGGACCTGATTGTGAAGAGGGAAAGCACGATGCGGTGCAGCTTCCTGTGCGTCTTGAGTAACCCAGTGACAAAGTGACGGTCCTACGTTCCAATTTAAATAATTTCTACTCACTTACTTCCCCTGCCGAGTAAACTCATGATGCCATTGGGATAGCTAGTAGCTGCCCAGAGCCGCGGGGTAAATTATTCTTCAGGGAAGCTGCAACACCGAGTAAAAGTGTCAGCCTGCATATATTGATCATCTATGCAGGCACGGCACAGGTGTTTGAAGAGAGGGGTGCATTGCAGTAGTAAGCGGCCGGAAGTATCACTCATCCATCGGTCATTCACTTCGGTTCAACAGCCTCCATCTTGCAGCAAGGTGTGATTCTTGGAAAACACGCTTTACCAGGGAGAGGCAACAAACGGCTCTCCCAAGATCAAGTCAAGAAGATCCAGTGTTTCAGACCCCAGGCAACGTGTTACGCGTGTGCGACCCATGAGGGAGATCTTGGTTCGCTCGACCCCAAGGTTTGGAAGATCGGTTGTGCTGTGCCCATGGGGTCGTGGAGACTTTTTTTCTCAGATGATGTGGAGAACCGCGATGATGTCGATCATCCTGCTTCGCCTCGGCTGTATGCATCTTTTGATCACTCAGGACAGGTCATGACACCTAGCCCGCCAGCAAGTCCATGCTGCAAGGCATGCGGAGTGCATCTGATCTCTGTATCACGTCAGAAAAAATCAGGTCACGAGTGATGATTGTTTGCTGGCAGGATCTCTATGCAGCAAGGTGGGATCTTATTGTACGAAGGTTAGGCATCATCGATGTACCTTTCGTACGTACCATGTCACGTTTGCAGAGAGACAAGAGTTCGGATAGGGAGTGCCGCATGCCGGAGATATGCAAGGACTGAGGTTAATATCTTCTAGCGGGGTGAAATTGATATCCAGCACACGTAGGATCTTATACGACGCCATGCCTTACACGCTCCAGCATCCCATCGCTGATGGACGCAGCTGTAGAGACGCACGATGCGATCTCGACAGAGGTGAGACATATCTCTGCTTTTGTTCTAGCTACACTCGCCTTGGGCGACTCAGAGTGTCCGTAATCTCTCTGCTGTTCTACAGCTAAATATTTGGCCATCTGCAAGAGGGAGGTAGGTGTCGGATAGCTTCCTCCAGCCACCACATATCAACTCCTCACGCGGGGCACCAAAGAAAGCGGGGCAAGGGTCAAGGAAATTTGTCCATCAATGTCCGCATCAGACAACTCATCTAACTCGGCCGAAGCAAAATTGCAACTGCCTCTACGAACCATGCAGATCAAGCAAGCTAATTGTACAGTAGATAACTAGCAACATGGTCAAGTTACCTGAAGCTACTATATCACGCCCATGTTAGCAAGCAAGATATAAGAGGTCCTGTCATCTCCACAAAGTTCACAACTCCACCCTGGAATTATCCCACCCATGCTCTTCTTCATGTCCAAACCTTCCAGAACAAATGAAGCGGCTAAAGAGGAGAGGGTCAAGACTCAAGAGGGTCAAGAAAAGCTTCATCTCTGAACGCCACACAAAGGAAACTGCCGTCCGTGTCATCCACCCACCTCATCAGAGACTCCATCTGGCATCCACCCCCGCTCTTGTCATAGCGCTCACTGCTGCAACGCGATGTGGAGGCCCGTAAGGTGTGGCCCACAGCTGGGCGCTGCAAATCAAGAATTCACACACGATGCTCGGCCGGAAGAGTTGGGAAGCGCGGTTGACAGGGCCGCACTTCCGCGACCAATGCATACGTGCCTCTGGACTGTGATCACAGCCCCTCAGAAGTGAGCGCAACCTCTAGAAACGGAAGGTGAACAAGAAGAGTCCATGAAGATGGTAGTCTGATCATAATATGATGAATTTGGAAGAGTGGAGCAAGGAACTATTTACCGCTGATTTGTGCAGAGCCTATCCTACGACTGACGCCTCAGCTACGCCGCACACACGATTCTGTACACTGGAGAAGGGAGGAGATGAGGAGGAAAGAATAATAATACAAAAGAAAGGGAATCCGCTATGCGCAATATAAAGACAAAAAGATGCCGAAAAAGAACGCCAAAATGCCCCTGTCCGTCCCGAAACTCCAGGTTCGTTCATTCTATACATGGGAAAAAAGAAGCGAACTGGTTGAGATTTTCTATTGCTTCAGGTCCTTGAACACCACGGGTGCAGGGTTCTGCGAGCCAGGAGGGAGGATGGGTCCATCTGACTTCTCGGGGATACCAGGGATACCGGCGCCGGGACCCTCACGGTCGCCACGGCCGCCAAAGTACTTGCTAAAGTCGCCCTTGTCCTCGAAAGGTCTTTGGCCGAGCAAGCGGACGAGATCGTCGCGAGTGAGAACCTCCTTACGGAGAAGCTCTTCAGCGACAATGCCGATTTCCTTCTTCTTCTCCTCGAGGAGATCGCGACATTGCTTGTAGGCTTCGTCGACGATGCGCTTGACCTCAAGGTCGATGTTGCGGGCGGTTTCCTCCGAGAAGGGCTTGGTGAGCTGGTTCGGGTCGTCCTCCCAGTAGAGGTAGCCGACCTTCTGTGACATTCCCCACTTGGTGACCATGGCAGTAGCCATGCGAGTCACCTTGTTGAAATCGTCGGATGCTCCAGATGTAACAGTCTCGAAATGGATCTCCTCAGACACACGTCCAGCAAGAGTCATGGCCATGCGGTCAAGAAGCTGGAGGTAAGACATGAGGTAGGTGTCGCCTGAAGGAAGGTACTGGGCATAACCAAGAGCTCCCTGGCCACGAGGAATGATTGAGACCTTGAGCAGAGGGTCGGCGTACTTGAAGTACCATCCACAGATGGCATGACCAGCTTCGTGGTATGCAACTGTGCGCTTTTCCTCAGGCGAGAGAACCAACGACTTCTTTTCGAGACCGCCAATAACGCGCTCGATAGCTTGTTCGAAGTGGATCATCTTGACAGTGTCAGCGCCACCACGAGCAGCGATCAGAGCGGCTTCGTTGACGCAGTTGGCAATATCTGCTCCAGAGAATCCAGGAGTAAGTGCTGCCAAACGACCCTTGAGGTATTCGATATCCTCCTTTGTTACGATGTTCTTCAGGTGGACGGCGAAGATTTGCTTGCGACCATCCATGGTGGGCTTGTCGATGGAAATGTGTCTGTCGAAACGACCGGGACGCATAAGAGCCTGATCCAGGACATCTGCGCGGTTGGTACCAGCAAGGACAATGACCTGTAGCGAATTGTTAGAATGTCACACAACTGTTGTAAGTATTATCAGAACTCACCTGTTCAGTGCTGGCAAAACCGTCCATCTCCGTAAGAATCTGGTTGAGCGTAGCCTCTCTCTCATCGTTGCCACCACCGAAGTTTTGCTTCGATCTTGACTTTCCGATAGCATCGATTTCATCAATGAAGATGATACACGGTGTGCTCTTTCTAGCATTCTGAAACAGATCACGTACTCGCGAGGCACCAACACCAACGAACATTTCGACGAACTCTGAACCACTGACACTGAAGAACGGCACACCAGACTCACCAGCGGTTGCCTTTGCGAGCAGAGTCTTACCAGTACCGGGGGGACCAGAAAGGATAGCACCTCTAGGAATCTTTGCTCCGAGCTTCTGGAATCTCTCAGGCTCCTTCAAGAAGTTGACGAACTCCATGATTTCGACCTTGGCTTCGTCCATACCAGCGACATCGGCGAACTTGACCTTGACGTCGGTTTCGTGGTTGAACTTCTTGGCACGACTCTTGCCCATGCCAAAGATGCCACCACTACCACCGCCACCGGCTCCACTAGCGGCTCTCCTTGAAAGCCAGAAGATCGCACCAATGAAGAGAATGGTAGGACCAAAGCTCAAAACTGTGTCGGCCCATGAAACCTCGCGGCTGTACTGAACGGGTATTCTCTCTGATGATGGGATACCAAGTTCGGCCTGCGCATCGTCGAGTCTGCGCTCAAAGGCTTCAACAGAGCCAATGGAGAAGTAGTAGTAGAAGTTTCCGTGAGCAGCGGGGCTTTCGGGGTACATGGCAGCAACAGACTGCTGGTGGACATGTACTCTAACCTTGTTGTTGTTGACCACGACAAGTCTCTCAACAAGACCCTTGTCGAGGAAAGTGTTTCTCAGCTCTTGCCATGTGATTTCGCGCGAGTTCTCACCGGGGACGACCAAGCGGTAGAGGAGGTATGAGGTGAAGGCGGAGAGGATGATGCTGTTCATGTCGAGCTTGATTTCCTTGATGTTAAATTGTTGGCCGTCGCGTTCCTCGCCCTTGTTGTTAGACTTGGACTTGGATCCGGCGCCAGGATCGTGGGCACCAGACTTTTGTTGAGGACCCTTGCCGTCGGCCTTGATGTCGCTCTCGGCGGTCTTTCTGGCCATGGAGGACACCTGACGCCACAAACGAGCAGCGATGGCGGGAGTCATGACACCCTTCTTGACCTCATCCATAGTGTCGCGGAGCTCCTGAGGGATACCATCTTGACGCATCTTTTGGAAAGTCTTTTCTACCTCTTCGGCCATGGAGGCAGGCATGCCCTTCTTGATTTGACCAAAGACCTCCATAAGCTCCTTGTCTTCCTCTGGTGTAAGCTTTGCAAAACCGGGACGAGCGGACTCAGAAGCAGCCTTCTCGTTTGTCAAAGGGCCGCCCTTGTTGTAAAGGTGCTCCATGCCGGGAGCGGACTGGCCGGGAGTCTTGTCCTTGGCTTCATCCTTGTCGCGAGGCTCCTCAGGCTGGGTGGCGTAACGGCGGACGCGCTGGTATGCATATGTTGGTCGCGGTATTGATGCAGGTCTTAATGATAGCGAGCGACCGCGGGTCGATATTTGGTAGGTCGGCCTGTACAGGCGACCAAGGTTGATGGACTGCCTGAAGATGCCTGACATGGTTGGTGGCGGGATGTGAGGCGGCAGATGTGAAAGGTGAGTTGTAAGTTCAGTACGCAACCATCCAGCGGAAGGATAGTACAATGCGTGCAGCGGCGAAGTGGGCGGCGAGGGTTGAGTGGTGAAGAGGTGATGACTTGAAGGCGAGAGAAACGCCGACAGTCAATGACGCGAATCTGCTGTTGGCTGGCGTCCCGCACGAGACAGCTCAGACCGCCGCCCCGGCAATTACCGCTGGCTTTCTAATCATGATATCTCCTTCGACGACCTCGATCAATTACTCGTGCACCATTGAGCTGCTTGTGAGTCATCTTGTATTGCTCTGATCCATGGCGGTTGTTCGATGAAGAGGTTGCTTGGAGCCAGCAATTCTCTCCCTCCCTCCATCCAATAATGGGAATTGTTGACAAGGACAGCTGTTTCATAAAATGTCGTTTCATTTATGTACCGAGTACTATGTATGATAAAATCTATGTACGATGTGATGTGATGTCCTGCAAAGTACCTAGGCCCCAAAGCCAATGCTCTCCCTGTTGTCGTCGACAAGCCTGCCGTACTCGAGTAATAGCCTGAAGAACCACACTTCAAAGTCTTCGTTTCTTAGCACTTTGTTGCTCCACTCTCTGCCTCGCTCGGCCATCTCGATAGCCATGTTCTTACCCAGCTCTTCTGCACCAAAGTAACGTACTGATTCGAGTGCTTCTTCTGCTCGTAGACTGAGCGGTACATAGTGTATCCATGGTTTCAGCCATTCGGCGTGCCACTCACGGAACACGGCCATCTTGAAGACTAAACTGTGAGACTTGAGGAACGCATAGAAGCGACCACTGAAAGCATTGCCATCCATATCGAGCAAGTACTTGTACTTCCAGGCATCTTGTTGATCGGCAGGAGCCACAATCTTGAAGAACTCCTTTTGTGCATCACAGTCGCCAGGGTCGCATTGGCCAACATGAGAGAAGTGAACATCCATCAGTTCCGAGTATTCGGAGCGAGCCACTGAGCGCATTTGCCAATCGGGCGTGTTGTCATCCCGAGATGAGGCGGAGTTCAGGTGCGCATCGTACATGATCTTGGCTTGATCAGGAGCATTGAGTGCGCGCACAAGCTTTTGGCGATGCTGGCGACGCCATCCACCATCGCGTGAAAACCCGCCAGTCGTGCTGCCGACCCACCATAGCTTACTTTCTTTCTTGTCCCATGCAAGATCTTTGTGTTCGTCGTAAGTGACTTTGCCATACCAATACCATGGAGAAGGATAAAGGATGTCCTGGAAACTGCTCATTTTGGACTGGGAGAAAATAGGTACCAGATCGTGCACCACGTTAAATGCGTTCGGTCGATCAAAGAAGCCGTGAGATGTCCCGAATGAAGGAGAATTGCAGACGTCGCTGAAGGCAGTGTCATTATACACAAATCCTAGCTCGCTCATTGCATATGCTGCAACATTATCAGGAGTGGTTTCCTCTTCGAGTGCTCGAGCGGGACTATTAGGAGAGCACGAAAGACGTGACGGAATCCATGTAGGCTGGTGGGCGAAGACGTTGAAGCGTGTAACCTTCACCTCATCTACTCGTTCGCCTGAATTCAAATCCTTGGGTCGAGACGAGAATCCGTCTTTGGGGTCAGGATTGGCGAATGCAGCAGGCATATTTCTGTCTTTGGCTACTTCGACCAGACGGGATAGCTCATCGTGAGGCACAACGACTCGAGGCTCATCATGGATGTTGAAAGCCAGATCCATATCAGGCAGGTACTGAATAAATTTGTCCATCATGCCGATTGTCGCCTTTTGCTGCCATTCTTGACCACTTCGAACGTGTGTCACCTTTCCACTTCGTATCATCAGAGCGATCAGATTGTTACTATCGAAGCCAATAGCCTCTTGAACCCTCCGTCTTATGGTGACGGGCTTCAGACCCCAGAATGGGAGGAGCGAATTGTGAATGGTATCAAACTCGTCTATCAATTGGACATTACGGTCCTGTGCGAATTGGAACCACTTGTCGAAGTGGGGCGGTGGAGGGATGTTGTATCTGCGCTTGTATTCGGCGACAGCTTCCCCTAGCGTGCGCGACTGTCTTTGCAGAAGAGAGCTGAAATCATGCTCGGCGTTCTTCGCTAGGTATTCGATAGGATGGACGTGGGTGTCATTGTATTGTAGAGGTGCTGATAGGTCTTGGTCGCGAAGTGTGGGTGACCAGGGGGCCGTCGGACCATTTGGGACGACTCGGGCAATCAAGCGGTCGCGGAAGCTGAAGGCTGCAAGTAAGGCGAGTGATACCAGCAGTAGGAGCGTGAGGAGGCGTCTGGACCGCATGTTTGCTCGGTCGTCTAGCGCGGATTGTCGAGTCGTCGAGTTTGTGCGGTCATGGAGAAAAACGTAGAGCGAAAGCAGGCATAGCGATGCAAACCAAAGGCGTCCCAGAGAAAAGTCGGTTGCTAGCTGAGCAGCAAGGGCTGCGACGACAAAGGTCGAGGCTGTTGTGACTTGGTCGCATTTATCAACCTGTACACCCTGGTCAGTTTCACATGCCGAAGTGGATCCGCTAGCCACTTTGTGCTATCTTATCTGCGTGGTCGACTTACCACGAGGATCATGCTTCTATTCAACATGACATGGACGATTACCATGCCTATTCCCAAGACTACCATGAGAATCTGTTGCGGCAGGAATGCGAACCAGAATGGTCTCGTACTGAAGCCTTCGAGAAGGAAAGCAGACATCCACTGCGCCAGTGCCGCTGCAAACGACACATCAACCAGCACCTGCTGTATATCTTTTCGAATGGTCGGTTGCGAGAGCAGGCCACTCACGGATATCACTCCATCGTTGGTATCGGTTGAGACTGTCTCTCGATGGGCAGTCTGTAACAGCGAAAGGACGACAGCCACGAGCACAGCGTTACAACAGCCTAGTGCGAATGTTGCTCTCAATTCGCTCACGTAGCTCAGAGCCACGAGTGCCGACACGGTAAGCACTGTCAAGAGCCTGGTGTCTCCATTCTTTGCCTTCTCGGCGGACCGCGTGTCCGTACTCGAATTGAAGCGCGCAGTGCCGAATGCATCTACTTTGACGATTACGCAGACGAGGACGGGAAGAAGGGCCTTATGATTTAAGAATTCAGCCGATATTCGTGGTATGTATTTGACGAGCGAGTCTTCTGACCTTTGCCCAGTATATGTGGCCCCTTTCGACAGCTCTTTCGCACACGCTAGACAAAGCCAGCAGCACACCTGCCGCCCAAGATAGTAAGCGACCTTGCGACTCCCCGGTGCTGCTAAGACCACTCCTGAAGCGAGTGTATGCCCAGATGCATGTCCATGATGCGGCACTGGTCGTGAGGGAGTGTCGCGGAGAGGTGCCTATCAAAGCGAGCGCGGCGGTGACGAGCAGCGTGCCCAACAGCACCGCTTGCTGGTTGTCGTGTATCACCCGGCCCGGCGATATCATCAGTGTCTCGAGAATTGACAACAAAAAGTCATTGCATCGATTTAGTTGCTGCACACTTCACCATGACCTCCTTCCTACTCCGTGACGCGCGAGCTTGGCAATCCTTCTCCGAGTACCGAACCTATGGACCTACAACGTGATTGGCTGCACTTGATTACCCTGTTTCCACGCGTCTTCCTGGATGCTATTCTCTCGAAAGGGCAGAACTCGGTCTGGATCTTACATACGCCGGGTAATGCAAGAAGCATTGTTGCACCGAGCTCATTTGCTTCCATTGTCTGATCATGTTTGATTGGTGGATCTTGCATCGAGTCAGGGACAAGGGTCCGCTTCCGCATGTCAATAGGCGAGGCTGATAAGGACGTTATCAAAGCCGATGGCGCATGACCGACTAACTCCGCAACGGCTGTGTCACCGCCAGTGTACACTGTGCAGTACCCTCTCCTCCTCTCACTCTCCCATCTGCATCTTTGTTCTTTACTTTACATTCATAGCCAGTATTCTTCTTCGCGAGATTCTCAACCTGCTCGCCTTGAGAGCACGTAGCAGAGCTCATACGCTCTGACATCACCGCCAACATGGCGTCCAAAGCAATGATCCCGGTCCTCGTAACCATGATGCTGCTGACGGGCATGTGCAACACTCTCTTTACCAAGTATCAGGTCTGATGCGCCATTCGTATAGCTGCTGTCATCCTCTGACTCCCTTACAGGACATGCAATGCGTTGCCAGCTGTGACGATCCCAACCCTGCCAAACGCAAGACCTTTGAGCAGCCCGTCATTCAAACACTCCAGATGTTTGTCGGCGAGTCTGGCTGCTGGCTTGTTGTTCTCGCCTCGTCCATCTTTTCTCGATACATCAGCAAGTCGTCTGCCTCTACTTCCTACCAACCACTCGACACCGAGGACAGGACTGAGTTGGGCCGCGACCCGCTCCCACAAGAGGATGTTGAAGCTCCCGCCGATGCCACAAACGTTCCTGCCAAACCCTTTGCCGATGCTGAGGGTTCTGGCGAAAGACTGCCGCTCAAGGGTTGGAAGATTCTCTTGCTTGCCCTACCTGCATGCTGCGACATTGCTGGAACCACATTGATGAACGTCGGTCTGCTCTTCGTGGCAGCCAGTATATACCAGATGACAAGAGGTGCTCTTGTACTTTTTGTTGGACTCTTCAGTGTCATCTTCCTCAAGAGACATCTGAATGCTTTCAAGTGGGGTAGCTTGTTCATCGTCGTAGCAGGAGTGGCGGTGGTTGGTTTGGCCGGAGCTCTGGAGAACAAGAAGGCTACCGTTCCTGGAACAACACCTGGTTCTGACCCTCCTGGCATGAACGAGCTTCGTCACCAGATGGCTCATAGCACAATCCACATGCTTCGTGACGTCGCAAAGAACGTGAAGGTGGCTGCTCAGGAACATTCAGCTGCCCAGACCATAGTAGGAATACTTTTGATTGCTGGAGCGCAGATCTTCACTGCGTCGCAATTCGTCCTTGAAGAGAGCATCATGGCTAAATATGAGCTGGACCCGCTGGCGACTGTCGGCTGGGAAGGAGTATTTGGCTTCTCTGTCACAGCCATTGGTATGGTTATTCTGCACTTCGCAGTTGGACGCACTGAGGCTGGTAGAGGTGGTTACTTCGATGCAAAGGAGGGACTTAGCCAGGTCTTCCAGCATCGAGCTATCGCTTTTAGCAGTTTGCTTACGATGGTTTCGATTGGGTAAGTTCATCATAAGGACAGAACTGGATCACGACTAACACTGTTCTAGTGGCTTCAATTTCTTCGGACTGTCTGTCACACGTACAGTCTCTGCAACAGCACGCAGCACGATTGATACATGCAGAACACTGTTCATCTGGGTAGTCAGTCTTGGGCTAGGATGGGAAACCTTCAAGTGGCTGCAAGTGGTCGGCTTTGGATTGCTGGTGTACGGCACCATGCTGTTCAACGAGATTATCCAACCACCCACGGTAGGATTCATGCGCAAAAGAATTGCGCTCGAGTCGGAGGATGATAGAAGAGGGAGAAGCGAATAGCGATAGGTCATCTGTTGTCGGTAAATAGATATCAATTGCTTTAGAGCAGAATTATGCACGTCATTGCACAAAACGGTCCCCGCATGTTCGCTTCGAATCGCATGTCTTTGCTAGGGATGCCGATGGTATCGATCGAATCTTGCTTTCTTGTGACGCGCTTCATTTCTCTCCCTGCACAATCCGTAAGACCATCGATAATGTCTACCGCTCCATCATCGCGTCCGTTATTTCAGCCCCAGGGCGAGAACATGGGTCCACCAGGAAAATCAATCGCTCGACCCCGACCAGACAGTAGCAATCGACCAGTACTAGGAGAACTGACGCCGAACGCCAAACTTGACAAGCAGCAACAGACTGCTAGAGCGGGCAGTCCATTGAAGCGACAAGCGAACATCTTCGATGACGGGAAAGGCTTCAGCTATATCAAGAGACGCCGTCTTTCACACAACAATGCTCTGACGCGCCGAATCACGCCGCAACCTCCTCAGGATCAGCAAAAAGGCCTCTCTCCTACCGAGCACGACTCTCAGTCTGAAGGTGACAGCGGTCGCTCATCGCAGAACTCAAACGCTACTCGTGGCTCCTTCTCGTCCTTGATCAACTACGACCCCTCGTCTCAACAGCAGATCTCGCAACAGCACCAGGCAGGCTCATCGGCACGATCCATGACCATCAGAACCGCTGCCCAAACCCTCCGGTTACGTCTACGCATCGCCATCTACAAGGTCCGCACCAACCAGATCAACGTACCCTTTTCGCGTCTGCAGATCATCGCCAAGCAACCCACACGACAACAACCTCACCCTCAACCACAACCTCCTCCTTCCCCCGATGCCCTGCCCATGGCTCCTCCGCCGTTACGCCCTTATAACGAGAAGCACATACACGCTACTGAACCGCAACACCAAGCTCAGCAAGCCCTCTTCTCCACGCCAAACATCTTCTCGAACCGCTTTATGCCTTATAACGCTCCCTCGAGCTCGCCGCCGCTAGCACACGACCCATTGCCTCGTATTGCAAGAGAAGCACAAGCTCGTATGGCTGCTGCCGCTGCTGCGCAGACTGCGGACAGAGATAGTCTCGACTCTGAAGCTACCGAATTGGCTGACGACCAGGACGAACATCCTGTGGCTGAGAGCCCGCTGGACAGGTCTAGAAGACACCACATGCTGCCACAAACCTGAAAGCTCTTTCAAACCACTTCTTGATATATACAGACAGTAGTCACTGCGCTGCTCTTGCTTTTGTATGCAGCCGTCTTCGCTTTGCCGGCATACGCTTCTTCAGCGGCCCTGCTTCGATCTCTACACTACCTGAAACGGTACACGATCCACAGACCTTGCTCTTCCGGCATCAGCAGACGCGTGTTCCTTGCACGCGGGCAACCCCAAATTCACATTACATTCGAGGCCATCACGAAGGCCATCACGAAGGCCACCACAAAACGAAAGAGAGATGAAGATAATGGACGCAAAAAAAATGGGAATTGAAGAAAGACGGCATTTCTATGAGGTTCGCTGGTAGGTATTACGCGGGTCTGGCTTCTTTGATATCCGATTTGCGTTTTGGGGGTCAAATTCACCATCTCATGTTGATGGCTAATCACGGCCACGTTTTTGTTATCTGTACTTCTCCTGACTCTGAATTGAGAGGTGTATAGGGTAGCCCATTTCGCACCCTTTGTTATTGCTAATGCTTTTGATTCTTCGACGACGAAATAGATGAGCTTTCGTAGTGTTTTACAATTCACGGTTTTTCTTCGTTCTTCATTCATGGAGTCTTCGGTCTGGCATTCCTTGAATCTCTCTCATTCGCGAGGGTTAGCAATTGATTGATCTGAGGCAGGATCCGGACAACGAGGACTGCGATGTAAAAATTGCAATCATCTCCATCAATGAATGTAATGAGCCACTTCTGATTGACGCCGTCAGGAGAGGTAGATCAGAGGTGTATGCTCAGAGCAGATCTCTTGAAGTGCATGACGATGAAGAGGAATCATCTCAGCTACATCTCTTGACTTAAGCTTCGCGTTCTTTCCTACTTGTCGCTAGTACTGGAAGCAAGATATAGAAAGACGCAGATCGTCCCATCCGTCTTCCAGGAGACGTAGGGTTTTCTTATTGGTCATATTGTCGTCGATTTGTATGCTAAGCGTAGTCCTCCTCTTAAGCAGTTCCTGGTCTCACACGTTCAGATGTCAGTGTACTTTGATCTGGCTTGTTCAAAGGACAGACTTCAGATCTGCTTGACTGGTCGTTATATCATCATTGAGATTTTAGACGTTCAAGTAAAATTTCATTTTGGTAGATACGACGATCACTATCATTGCTTTGGTTACATGAGTGCAAGGCTGGATCCCCAAGTGCTTTGATACAAAATCTTATATAGAAGAAGCCGGGGGTAACCCTTGAGCAGTATGTAAAGCATGCTCGGCTTGGAAGCTGTGACTCTCGTGTCTCCATAAGAACAACCCAGACAGCTGCTACGGTCCTACTACGGCTACGACCGCCGTCATGCAGCTCAGACTTCAGATATGGGCGACTTCTAGCGAAAGGGTTGGCTCGAAGAATCATAACAGAAACATCTAATATCGACTCTTCTATGATGAAAACGCCAAGTCCATAGAGCGTGACGTTTCAATCGTTGTTTGAACAGGACGACATGAAGTACCTACATTGATGTCTTTAATGTAACCAACAGCGAGTGTTAGTGCATGGCCACTGAACAAGCACTGAACTGTGTCAGCATAGCGACGAACTTGATGTTCACACAGGTGAGATGCGTTTTTGTATGGCAACATGAAGACTATACAGATAAGTGGAAGTCGTGTGTCTGTCATCGAGGTCGAAGTGGTTTCTCTCATCGCAACGCGAAGTGAGCCAGCGCATCATGACGCTTCCGTAATCAAACCATCATGATGCTTTCAGCCAGACTCGACAAACCATAATCCCGAACTCCTTCACGCTTGTGCATCTCCAACATAAACACCAATATCGAGTCATGCCATAAAATTCTGTCGAGTTACAACAATATCATCCGCACGGCCTAGAATACAACAGAATCAGAATGTCGCTCTGGCGGTAAGTGCTTGCTTAACTACGCTCATCTACCCATCCACGAAAAACAATATTGCCATCATCTCGAGTACCATTCCGATCACATCTATCTTTAAGACATATGCATCCCCATCACTTTGTACACATATTTTTAGGCCTATCAGTTCTCATCTCGCCCTTTCAAATCTGATACTTTCACGATACGTCGACCACTACTTCCTATCCTACCCCATCTCATCAACAATCACAATCCCATACTAACCAAACCCCTCAAAGCTACTACAACTCCCTCTCCCCCAAGACCCGCCTCATGGTCGGCGGTGGTGCAATGGCATACGCCTGTATCGGTCTCTTTCTCTCA
>Ga0068629_1000036_pt1 | contig 22887 bp, 11 predicted proteins | sample InSIn3gowninarea_FD_77432 | JGI IMG/M metagenome (GOLD analysis project Ga0068629, IMG submission 77432) | Clean room microbial communities from NASA Spacecraft Assembly Facility at Jet Propulsion Laboratory, Pasadena, California, USA -... ...
ATATATATATATATATATATATATATATATATATATATATATATATATATATATATATATATATATATATATATATATATATATATTATATATATATATAATTTATCTAAAATAACATGGGATATGTTGAGGATGGTATTAAAAGAGAATATGATCACCCAACATTAAAAAAAAAAAAAGACCTAGGCTCACAAGGTTAACATGTATTTAATAAAAATATATAAAAATAGCTTGAGTAATTTAACATTAATAACTATTTGGAATATATTTTATAAAAAACCCAAGCTCAAAAGCACCCCCAAAGAATTGAAGGCTTTTACAATCTAACAATAGGTTGGGATCAATTTCCAAATGGATTTCGATATATAACATAACTATTGGATCCTTTACTACCTATAATACAAACATAGGATTACGGTAGTCAAAGACTTTGCCGAAATAAATCATTTACTAGAAAAAGCTTTATTTCATTTCTACAACAATCATCCTTTAGCCAATCACAATTAATCACCACATGAACATTGTTCATCCTTGAAGTGGTGAAAATGATTGACATCCCTTACAATAATTTCTCAAACAAATCATCCATTTAGAACTAACCCAATTTCACTCTTATTTAAGCATTATTCTTTACAATTAAAATTTCAAAGTTGCAAACACTTCATATAATTTTAAATTTTAAAATTTTCTATAGTCTTTGATCAACTCTTGTTTATCATTGAATACATGAACTTCATTCCTAAAATATAACAATACCAAAATATTTGAATCATAGAAAACTCTTAAATTTAAATTCCAACATGGTCCTTCTAGCTTCCTGATTCAATAAATCATCTACACATAATAACACAAGAGATGTCGAGGATGGTAACAAAAGAGAATAGGATCATCCAACATTGAAAAAAAAAATCCTAAGCTTGCTAGGTTAACATGTTTTTAATGAAAGTTTATATCAATAGCTTAACTAATTTAACATTAACAATTATTTGGATTATATCTTAGCAAGACCTCGAGATCAAAAGCATCAATCAAGAATTGAAGGTTTTTGCAATCTAACAACAAGCTGGGATAAATTCCTAAAGGGATTCCAATTCTGTAACACAACTATCAAATGATTTCCTACCTAAAATACAACTATAGTATATATAAATACTTGAGAAACTTTTAGCTTACATGGACTACATCTTTAGAATCCACATATGTGTTGCCACCTTCATCCTATGCAATAGTTGTTTCATCCTCATCTGCTTCTTCCTTTGCAATAGTTTCTTCGTCCTCATTTGTTTCTTCCTTTGCATAGACAAACTTGGAGAATGAAATGGAAAGGACTATATTATGTATATTTTTCCCTCCCTTCTCATGTATTCATTTCTCGCATATACCCCTCTTTACGTGCAAATATAAAATTTAATTTTTTAAGGGTGGTTTTAAACTACCCTCTTATGTCTATTAGGATAGCTTTTACCACTATTGTATTTTAGGGCAATTTTTTTTATAAGACAATTTTTAATTGTTCTCTTCAAGTCTATTAGGGTAGTCTTAAACCACCTCAAAAAATAATCAATGATTTTTGGTGTAATGGTTCATTTGAATCCAAAATATCTGTATCCAATGTACCATCTAGTTTAAGGATTCATATTTTCTTATAGAGGTATCGAAGCTAATCTTGGTAAGGTTAGAGTCATAATTAAATGGATCCTCCTATGAATTTGTTATATCAAATGTTTATTATTACAGTATTTCAAAATTTGTATCATGTTAGAACACAAGAATTTGTAGTGGAGTTTATTATGGACATTTAAATCATTTAAGTTATGAGATTGATTCAGGACTTTAGTCGAGGATGTCTCCTTATATATTTATGTAAGAATTATGTTGTATGACTCATTAACCATCCTTATTGATTTGGAGAATTAATGATTTAGTTGTGAAAATGAGAACAAAAGCATGAGTTCAAATCAAAGAAATTAAAATATTGGTATACTATCCATAGGGTATGTGGCAAGATTTGATACTTAATAGTTTAGATTGAAACCAAGAACAAATAATTCAAAACACACTCTAACAAGTCTATAGAAAGTTATCCAAAGATGCGTACAAAGAAAAGAAAGAAAAAATATTATACTTTTAGAAAAAAGAAAATGATTTATTTAAAAACATATGCATAGAATTTAAGCAATAGTTAATAAAAGACCATTTTATATTATTTTAATAACATGAAACATTTACAAAATATCCACATAAAATTTAAGGTTTTCTAATAGCATTTATATCATAATAAAAAAACACACCTCTATGGAATAAGAGGTCATTTTTTATTATTGGATCTATTGTAGTCTCTCCTTCAACACACACTACAATTGACTAGAATTAGAGCCCAATGCAACCTTTTTCTCATAAAACTAAATAGAAAAGAAAGAAAGATGATAAGGAGAAGATATAAAAACACAGGAAATACAATACCTGAACAAATTTTTCCTCATACCTAAATGGAATTAAACTTATTGAAAATGTTCTCAAGAATTTTTTTCATACTATATGTTATATTAGAATTTGGATTATTGCAAAGTGTTAATTGATGTTGATCTAATAATATATATCTTCTAGTATCAATTTACTATAGAATGATTAATAAGATTAGGATCATATAAGATAAAATAATTGTACCTTTGGATAATATTATCAATCATACCAACTTTTTAACATAACACATTGGTAACTTAGACCATAGGATCCTTTCCTTTATATTGCATATTGATATAGTCTCTCATTTGAATCTATGGTTATGTATTTTCTACTTACATAGATTCTATACTATCTTCCATTGTGATAACCTATTCTAGATAGACTTTACGTTGATATTGGTATGTTGTTATGAGGTTCTTCAAGGTCATCAAGTTTCATGTAATATGATTAATTCTTCTTCAATTACTTGTGCTTGTAAGATCAACAACAATAGTCTTTTACCTTTCATAACTTCATGGTATTTATTATAAAAACTTTCAAGAGGTGTTAACTTCTTACTCTCATATAAGATATCTAATAGCTTAATATTCAACACTTCTCTTGTAAAATCAATATTTATATTCTATAATATAGTTATCTTTTCATCACTATTTTCTTGGTTTAAAAACTCTTCAAATGAGCCATTACTTCAAAGAACCTTATCAATTTAGAAGAGGTAGATGTCATTATTTTCCCTCTAAGCAAAGGTAATTGTAGATTTATGTATTTATAATATTTTTCCATATTTGTTACCAATTCCTTTGCTTAAAATATTATTTTCTCAATATCTTTGATCCTTCTAGAGAATGAGAGCATTTTTAATTAACATCATGATAAGTAGCAAGAATGGAGATTATTTTACCTTTTGAGGTTACCAAAAATTGCTCACAAAGGAAAGTAGCTTGTGTTGTCTTGAAGATGTTTGGTCATATATTTTTTATTAAATTTTTCTTATCTCAATCTCTTTGCTTCAATAGTCCAACATTCTTCTTGATTGTTATTTCATAAAGATTAATCAAATTTTATACATGCCATTAAGTTCTCCATTTTTTTGTTGGGCTCTCTTTTAACTTCTCTTCGTATGAACCTTTATGGTGCTTAAGGTGCCATGTACAATGCTAAATAGTCCATGTACTATTTCTATTATTAGCATAAATATTTATCTTTATCCCTAAATGGTCTTAAAGAGAAAAGGAGTTGGTATGGATAAACTAAAAGTTTCCTCACTAGTAGGCTTATTGACAATAATTTGGTCTACTTCTAAGAAATGTATGAACTTTGTAAGAAAGGATTAAATGTCTTTGTGTTATAAGTCTTGATGCAATGTGATTTCTTCCAATGTTTCCTTCTTAAAAGCAATGGTGCCTTTATTACGCATGATAAAATTTGTATTATTAAATGTTTATGGTATTCTCATAAGCCTATATAATATGTTTTTCCAATGTTTCTCTCTCTTGAGGTAGGAATCAAAGCAAATAAATTTATAGACACATCACTTGATTTGATTTAAGCTTCTTTGAGCTTTCTTCTTATGTCTTTATTAGATAACCTTTTAGGAACATAGGGTAAAAACCATAGAAGAGATCCATTATACTTTTTTGTTGACATCTTAACCAATCTATAAACCCTAGAAGAGATTAATTTGCTTCCCTTTTATAATTATTTTAGTAAGTATTAACTCAAATTTATATGAGGCCTTGATTAAAAGTTCATACTTAGCTTCAATTTCGTTTGACCTTATTTTTAAGGAAGTGAATGAGATTAATGCGAGATGAATTTGTTCTTATACTTGCACCATAGGAATGATCTCATCTTCAAACTTGAGTTGGACCTCTTTCCCTAATATACTTGACAAAAAAGCCATGATATGTTCCTATGCAACCTTTGTTACTTGGATTGTTAGGGCCAAGAAGTTCACTATGTTCTCCCTTATAAATTTATAATTGATATTTTCTTAAATTATGAGTTTAAATATTTGAAATCATGAGAAATATGAGTAATATCAAAATATGCTTTTTGCACATCATGTAATCTTTAGTAAGATCATAAGGTCTCCATTACACCTAAAAATCCTTTTCATTAATTTTTATAATGGCAAAGACATAAAATTCAATACCATAATACTTTGCATACTCAAATCTTAACAAAGGTTTGACCTATTGGGGGTTATTGTTTCTCTTATTTTTAGGGCCTTTATTTCTTTTGTGAATTGTCTAGCTACTTTTAACAAGACCAAACTTGTGACACAATGAAAAAGATATGTTTTAGGTGGTAGTTTTGCCTTAAATTATCTAATCTATATGAGGCTTTTTCATAAGAACCAATTTTAAAAGATATTGGCCTTTAAGAATAAGACCCAAAACAAAGCTTATATACAATTGGTAGTAGAATGTGTTAGAATTTGTAATGAAATATTGTGAATATCTAAACTCCATGTAAATTCAATTAATCATTTAAGGGATCTTTAGATACCTTAAAGGATTAATTGAATTCTTTATTATGTAAACTTTGACCTTACCATGTGGTTAGTTAGTAGGTTAAAGTTAGGTAATATATTTATTGTAACCCTAACCTTACCCTTGGGTTAAAGGGAGGTTAAGGAGGTGCTCTTCTGCTATAAATAGAGGGCCTCCCCTCTTGTAATATCACTTAGATTTTGAGTAAGATTACTCTACTAGTTTGTGTAGGAGAGGAAGAAATTGTTGTAAGAGGATGCATAGTTTGAGAATTGAGATCTAGTTGTGGATGTACTCCCAAGGAGGGAGGAACCACTTATATCTTGTGTTAATTGTGTGATTGCTTATTGAGTTGTTGATTGAGTGAGCTTTCTATAATCTTGGGCAAATTAGGAGTTAGAGCATTCCTAGTTTTCTCTCATTTGGTATCTAGAGCTTGGGTGGAGGCTCCTTCTTCAACATTATTGAAGCTTCTTCAATTTGAAGGTGCTTCATACTTTCTCATCATCCTTGAAGAGACACATTCTTTGGAGGTAAACTTCAAGAGAAGGTATAAATTCTTTCCTTCTTGATTATTTGATCATCTTATTATGATGCTAACATTTTTTATGAGTTATGTGCTAGTTCATTTTTTTTCTTTAATAAAATGTGGTTAAAACTAGCTCCACTATGCAAGTTTTTGTATACTAACCTATTTATGCTAAGATGCAATTCTTTATATTGTCTAAGCATATAGCTAATTTTCTTTAGAAATTAAAGATGTTAGTATACAAAAATTGTAATCCTTAAGCTATGAATTGAACTAACATTTTTTGACAAATATGTTAGTATTCATTTTTTTTAATATATTTTTTTTGTTGAGCAATAACATATTATGTCAAAGTGTAAATTTTTTAAATATATCAACTTTTTATATATAATTGCAATTTTTTTATATTGCTATATGTATAAAAGTTAATCATTAAATTGTGCAATTTTTTTAAAAGGAGAAAGTTTTTTTTTATGCATGTATTTTTTAAATAATGCATTTATAATTTTTTTTTGCTTGATCCAAAAAATAAATAAATAAATAAATTTTGGAGGCCCTCGGCCCTTTAGGGCTCGCGCGGCCAGTGGACAGGCCCGCGGCCACCTAGGGCTCGCGCGGCCAGCGCCCGGCCCGCGACCACCTAGGGCTCGCGCGGCCAGCACCCGACCCGCGGCCCTTTGGTGGCTCGTGCGGCCAGTACTTCGGCCTGCGACCTCTTTGGGAGGTGCGCACGACCGTCTGCAAGCCCGCGGCCCCCCCTTTGGAGGCCTCTTTATTTGCAAAAAAAAAAACAACAGCAACAAAAACAAAAACAACAAAAACACAACACAAACTTCTTTCAATTCAATTTATTTTCTCTCCTATCAAGTTTTATAGGGAAGGTAATTTTTTTTACAAACAAAACATTAAGAGGCAAATGTAAGTCAAGGAGGCATTTATTTTTAACCACTTCTAGTTGAGTTTTTTTACAATTGACATGTTTGTCAAACAAAATTTTTTTTTTACCAATTTATGGTTGTTGTTTTTAAATGTTTGGACTTTTTTTTATCAAACATAAAGATAGTTTTTTAAATATTGTTTACTTTCAAAGGAGGCTATTTAATTTCAAGTATATAGTCAATGAAAGTTATATTTTTTTAACAACAAAGCATTGTAAGTCAAGTTTTTTCATTAATTCCTCTCAACCAATTATTTTTTTCAAAGTACTATTTATTGTCATTAAATTTTTGCAAGTGTGCATATTTGACCAAAATGCTTTCATTATTTAACTTATTATATTTTGGCATTTGTGAGGATTAAAATTACAATGCAAAGGATCATAGCATTTTTAAGTAAAAAGAACGAGAGAATTTATGTTTTACTTAAATATTTTATGTGCAATATTTTTTGAATTTATTTAATGCTAAGTTGAGTAGAACTTAAGCAATTTTTTAATGCTAAGTATAGTCTTATGCATTTTTTGAATCAAATGCTAAAGTAAATAAATGCTAAGTTATAAAAGATTTAAGCATTTTTTTTGCAAGATTTAAGCATGTTTAAATGCTAAGAAATTTAGGCATCTTGTTATGAATTCATGATAGACTTAAAAAAAAAAAATTTAAGTGCTAGTTGATTTAGGCTTCATGATTTCATGCTAGTGATAAATGGATTTATACTAAGTCATAAGTAGGACTTAGATTTTTTTTGAATTCATGCTAAGTATAGTACTTATGCAAGTTTTTTGAATTCATTAAGCTAAGTATGAATAATCTTATGCCTTTTTAGGTGGATACTAAGTTATGATTAATGCATATTCAAATGCAAAGTATGAATGTATAAATGCTAAGTTATGGGTAGGACTTAGGCATTTTTTTTGTTAAGGACTTAAGCAAAAAGTATGAAAATGTAAAGATGTCCTTTAGGGGTTGTAAACAAAACCCATTGGACTCTTGAAATTCAAGTTTTTGTGGATGGTGTATTTTTTTAGCACTTTACTCTATGTTTTTGCATATTTGCTTTATACTTGCAAATCGCAAATATTGAAAGAAACCCCCTAAAATGAACACATCCGCACGTATTTTCCGCAACATGACTTGTTTGGGGAGCCATGAGGGGAGGATAGGGCATATTGGAGCCTTTTTAGTCTGAAGAACCAAGTGATGAAAAGGCCGTCTTAATTGCCCCTAAGACCTCTGTTGGACTGGACATAACTCTATTAGGTGGACAGGCATGTGTGTAGTGATACCACATGTCCGCACGTCCATTCAAGGATTATCCTGATAACCTAGGAGGAAAACTTGAAAACCTTAAACAAGTTAATTAAAATGGTCGATCCAACATACGTCGAATCCTTGGAAAATAGTTGGTACTTCTCCTTGTGAGAGTATATTACTGACCAAGGTGAACTGGTTGAGGACTGGTAGTACTTGGGCTCCACTTTACGGGCATCTAGGTGAAGGCCTAATTTAGAATAAGAAAACAAGCTTCAACTATAGACTTTTTGGCACTTGGGATGGCAAATATGTGGGTACTTATGATGTATTTCTTTGAGTTTCTTTGTAAACCTTTGATCATTGTGAAAATTGGTTAAGCATGTTCCTTTGAAATCTTTTGTCATAGTGTACATGGATAATTGATGTTAAAATGTAAAATTATGTTTGATTACATGCTTATTACTTTTGTCACATTCTTGTGTAACCATGGGTGAAACCTTCTTACCAAAACACATCCTCGATGGTTCCAACTTTGGTATATGGGAACCTCGGATGAAAGCTGAGTTGCAGGCAAGAAAGCTTTGGCAGATAGTGAATGAGGACCTTGTTGCTCCGATAGACAAGAAGGCACTTGAAGCATACAACACGAAGAATGAACTTGCTACCTCAATGATCTTTCATGCAGTTTCAGATGAAGTGCTCCTTATGATTTCGTCATCAAACTCGACAAAAGAAGCTTGGGACAGATTGAAAAAGATTTACCTTGGGTCCAAATTTTCAAGGAGGTTTACAATTCTGCAAAAGTTGCTTCAATCTCGTCAAGGGAAAGATGAAAATGTCTCAATTTACTTGAACAAAATCATTGATTTAAGGACACAACTAGTTGCTTGTGCATGCAATTGGATCAATGATGAGTTCATGGTGTTCATTATCCTTCAAAGCCTTTCTTCCAAGTTTGGAAACTTTGTGACAGTTATTGAAACAAGGCTTGATGATGAAGAGAAAGTCTTCTCCCTTGACAATCTTTCTAGGCTCCTATTGAAGCATGAGGAAACTCTCAACAAGAAGATGTTGACCCTTTCTCCTAAGGATAATAACGTTGCTCTAGGAGCAACTAAAACTCCATTCAATAAAAGGTTCAAGCATCAAAAGAAATCCTATCCTTCTTCCTCCAAGAAGTATGAGAAAAAAGGAAATGGCAACAATAATTTCCACTACAAGCAAAGAGATGGAAAAGGCAAAGTAAACCATCCTAATTCTAAGGCAAAATTTGATGGAAATTGTAACTTCTGTGGTGGCTATGGGCACAAAGAATTTGATTGCTACAAGAAGAAAAGAGAAGAAAAGAATAAAGGAAATCAGAAAAATCAAAATGTAAAAGACTACAAAGGAAAGAAGAAAATGCAAACTGGACTTGTTACTGCTTTTTACTCCTTGTCTCGCACTTTTTCAACTGATTGGATTGTGGACTCTGGATGCACTAATCACCTTTGCTTTGAAAAAGATAAATTTGAAAATTTTCATAAGTATAAGAAGGATGCAGTTGTGATAGGTGATAATTCAGTCCTTGATGTCCAAGGAATTGGAAGTGTGTTGATTCACGGTAAAGTTCTTGAGAATGTGCTCTATGTTCCTAAGCTTAGGATGAACCTTCTCTCTGTGATTCAAGTTGCAAGGAAAGGATACTCTTTTGAGTTTAATTCACACTCTTGATGCATTAAGAAGGGACTTGCCACTTTGGTTAAAGGGTCCATGAAAGATGATCTTTACATTGTGGATCAAGTTCCAACAAAGATGTGTCTTGCTACGAATATTTGTTCTAGAGGCAATCTTTGGCATCAATGTTTGGGACACCTTAACCACAAAAGCATTCAAGTTATGAAAGACCAAGATCTTGTGAATGGTTTGCCTTCAATTTCACCATCAATTGGTCTTTGTGAGAAGTGCATTCTAGGCAAGATGAATAGGTAGAATTTTGAAAAAGATAAGGCAACAAGGGCATCTCAACTTTTTCAACTTGTACATTCAGATTTGATGGGTCCATTTCAGACTAAGTCGCTTGGGGGAGCATCTTATGTCTTGACCTTCATCGATGATTACAGCAGGATGACATTTGGTTATCTTCTTGAGCACAAGGATCAAACCTTTGATAGGTTTAAAGATTTTAAGGCTTTAGTTGAAAATCAAACTAACCTCAAAATTAAAATGTTGAGATCAGATAATGGGGGAGAATACAACAACAATGAGTTTAATGCATTTTGTGCTAAGTATGGAATCAAGAGGCAGTTTACGATTCCTTACACTACTCAGCAAAATGGTGTTGCAGAAAGGAAAAATAGGACAATCATGGAGATGGCTAGGTGTATGTTGGGTAATCTTCCTAGCTTCCTATGGGGAGAAGCTATGAATACTGCCATTTACACCTTGAATAGGTGTCCTACAAAAGTTGTTGAAGGTAAAACTCCTTATGAGGCATGGACAGGAAATAAACCTAACATTTCACACTTAAGGGTATTTGGGTGTGAAGCATTCTCCTACATTATTTCTGAAAGAAGGAAAAAGTTAGATAAAAGAGCTGAGAAATGCATCTTTATGGGTTATGATAATCAGCATAGAGGATACAGGTTGTACTCTCCATCCTATAGAGGTGTATTCGTTTCAAGGGATGTAAAGTTCAATGAACTTCTTGATGAATCGGCTTCTAAAGAGGATGATGATCTAGATGACTCTTTAGTTGCACCTATCTGGTTGGATATTAATGCAGATAAGTCACCTCAGGAACAAAATTCTTCAACTCAAAGAATTACAAGAAGTATGACCTTGAACAAATCCTTATTTGCCAAAATTGATAACAAAAATGAGCCCTCATCATTCGCTGAAGCTTCAAAGCAGGAGTCCTGGAAGGAAGCCATGAAAGTTGAATATGAGGCTCTTATGAAAAATGAAACTTGGGATTTAGTTCCTTATCCCAATGAAAAGAATGTGATTGGCAATAAGTGGATCTACAAGGTCAAGTTTAATTCAGTTGGAGATATTGAGAAATATAAGGCAAGGTTAGTTGCCAAGGGTTTTGCTCAGAAATATGGTGTCGATTATGAGGAAACCTTTGCTCCAGTGGCAAAGATGCCTACTGTTAGAATTATCCTTGCTCTTTCAGCAGCTCAAGGGTGGAAAGTTTTTCAACTTGACGTCAAGAGTGCTTTTCTCAATGGTGACTTGGATGTAGAAATCTTTATGACTCAACCAGAAGGATTTATTGTGGAAGGAAAAGAGTCATTTGTGTGCAAGCTGAAGAAGTCCTTGTATGGACTTAAGCAAGCACCAAGAGCCTGGTATAAGAAGATTTCAAGGTACTTTGCAGATATTGGTTTCTCCAAGTGCTTTTCTGACTCTGATCTCTATGTGCTCAATCAGGGAAAAGACGTCATCTTAATTCTTCTTTATGTGGATGATCTCCTGATAACTGAGAACAATGATGAGATCATTCAAGAGTGCATATCCAAACTTAAGGCTACCTTTGAAATGATTGATCTTGGTCTCTTGCACTACTATCTTGGAATGCAAGTGTATCAATACAAGGATTTTACCTACCTAAGTCAATCCAAGTATATATAAGACATCCTGCAAAAGTTTGGAATGGAGGAATGTAGATATGCTGCAATTTTGATTTCTCTTGGAATCATTGTGTCTCTTAGCTCCAACTCTCAGTTGGCAGATGCTACAGCTTACAGGCAATTGATTGGAAGTCTTTTGTATTTGACTATCTCCAGGCCAGATATTGCCTTTGCAGTGAATTTGATGGCTCGATTCATGCAAAAACCTTATGTTGAGCACCTCAATGCGGTTAAGCAAATCTTGAGGTATGTTGCAGGGATAAAGGATCTTGCTCTCAAGTATTCTAAGTTGCCCTCATTTGTTCTCTTTGGATACTCAAATTCTGATTATGGGGGAGATAGAGATGACAGGAAGTCAACCTCTGCCTATGTGTTCAGCATTGGTTCAGGCGCTATCTCTTGGGCTTCCAAGAAGCAGCCTACTGTATCTCTTTCTACCATAGAAGTCGAATACCGAGCCATGTCTGCTGCAGCCCAGGAAGCCATTTGGCTAAGGCATCTTCTGAAAGAAATAGGGTATGAGCAATCTGATCCATCCTTGATTTCTTCAGACAATCAATCGGCTATCTCTTTGGCTAAGAATCCTATTTTCCATCAGAGAACTAAACATGTGGAAATCCAAGCACATTTTATTAGAGAAAAAATTCTTGATGGTATCATACACCTGGAGTATTGCCCATCCACCTTGAATTCTGCTGATTTGTTCACCAAGCCCTTACCTGAAGCTCAGTTTAGCAAGCTTAAGGATGCTATTGGGTTGGTGAAGTTGCCCTCAAGGGGGAGTGAAGTTTGAATTCTTATGTTGAATTCATATTTTGTGATGACAACTTCACCCCTAAGAGGATTCTTTGCTGTATAGTGTTGATTTTGTTGTACACCTTCGTGGTGAGTTCGCTCTGTGAGAGGAACTTATTGTACAAATTTATGAGCAATATAATTGATGATCCTAGCACTGTTCAGTTATCCATTTGGGAGGAACTCGTATGTGCATATGATGGATTTTTTGCACTGTTCAGTTATCCATATGAGAGGAACTCGTATGTGTCTTTTGGCGTTGTTCAGTTATCCATGTGTGAGGAACTCGTATGTGCATGCTCTATTTTATAATGATGATCAACACATGTTTTATATACAGCAGGTGACTATGAGTATTGGCTTGGCATCTTCGTGATGACTTATAGTGCACCATTGATCAGTTATTTATAAGATGGCATTATTTGATTCTCTTGTTAATAATAAAATGAATATATGATGCATCTAACTGATTTTGTTCATGAGTTGCTTGTAGCAGGCAGGATCTTCTTCAGAAATGCAGGTTACTCACCTTGTGTAAGCAAGCTCATGGAGACTCACATGTCAACTTAAAGTTGATCGACTACTATGTACAGTGAAACCAGTTGTGGTTAATGATTGTATTGTAAACCATTTTGTCAAATGGTAATGTAGTGAGTCTTAAACTAGTTCTCAAAAAGATTCTCAAATATGTAAATGTTCTCATCTCTGCTTGTATCTCTATGGAGGAGAACTCTCTCTTACTCTCTCTCTTCTCTCTTCTACGCTCTATCCCAATATTGCATTAAGGGGGAGTGTTAGAATTTGTAATGAAATATTGTGAATCTCTAAGCTCCTTGTAAATTCAATTAATCACTTAAAAGATATTTAGATACCTTAAGGGATTAATTGAATTCTTTATTATGTAAACTTTGACTTTACCATATGGTTAGTTGGTAGGTTAAAGTTAGGTAATATATTTATTGTAACCCTAACCTTACCCTTGGGTTAAAGGGAGGTTAGGGAGGTGCTCTCATGCTATAAATAGATGTCCTCCTCTCTTGTAATATCACTTATATTTTGAGTAAGATTACTCTACTAGTTTGTGTAGGAGAGGAAAAAATTGTTGTAAGAGGGTGCATAGTTTGAGAATTGAGATCTAGTTGTGGATGTACTCCTAAGGAGGGAGGAACCACTTACATTGGTGTTATCTTGTGTGGAATGGTGTTATTAGCTTATAGATGTTGAATGATTAAGTTTCCTATAGTCTTGGACCTTGTGGATTAGTGTAGATATAAATCCTTCAATAAGGTATTTAACAAATATATCACATGTTTAATAATTTCCATTATAATTTGGTTAGAGATTATTCATTTTTGAATCATGTACATGTGTATGCTCATAATATTTTTTCTAAATTTCAGGTAGATATCCATCTAGGTGACATGACTGCATCTGGTCAACAAGAGTATATGGCAATGGTTGAGCCTTCACCGTCCACCACTCCACAGTTTGATACTCATATCTCTACTTCATTTTAGGTAATTTTCCAATATAGATGTATTAAAATTTATATGTACATACAATTTTTAGGTTGTATAAATCATCTACCATTGAAAACCCTTAAAAGTATCTTACTCAATAGTTCTTTATTTGATGTTGTAGCATGTTATTTCTCATGCATTTCCTATCGATGATATGGGTACATCATCTGCATGGTAGAATATAGTTATTGAGGGAGGATCTCAGCAACATGATATGGTAATATATGGATGTGTATTTTTTAAACTTACAAATAGATTAGATTAATTTTGTTATATATTTAAAAGAATTACATATACATGAATGATACTATATGCTAACTAAAGCACTTTTGAATCTATATACAGCACAAGGCATCTGCATTAGCTGAAAAGAGGAGGAGGATTGATGATGGAGATACATCTAGTCCTACATAGATCTAGATCTATGATTTCTTATGTATATAGTTGTTATTTTTGTATATGTTAGTTGTATATTTCAGAACATTATATGTATACATACACATTGCACATTATTATGGACTTTAAATAATATTATGAACTTTGAACAATGTTATGGACTTTGAACATTGTTTTTATGATACATTGGTATATGTTATCATGATATGTTGTTATGTACTTTTTTCTCATTTTTAGCATCATGTTTGTACTTTATGATTGATTCCCATTTTGATATAACATTAATCTTAATATTCTTAATAAATAAGATGTCTAAAAATATTGAACATGAAAATGAACATTTTGACTAAAATGAAGCTTTTGATTTTATGTACCAACTACTTAATGAAAACTTGTTGGTCTTTAATACATAGAAAGGTAGGCTAAGAAAGATGAAGAATAAATCATATTAGAATAAATGATAATGACATTGATGAAAAATATGATGAAGAACAAATCATTGTAGAATAATTGTTTTTAAAGCATTAAGTATGAAACTCTCAAGAAGTTTGTATTTAGATGATCATAATAATATTCAAAAGGATAGAAGATCTAAGATTTATAAAATGTTTAGAAATAATAATAATAATAAATGTTAAAGGATTCCAATCTAGTTTTAGAGGAAAATATAATCAATATAATGGGAGCATTTATCATCAATAAACCCAAGAATAATCAAAGGAAGTTTTTCAAGAGCCTCCTAAGATACAAATAGGTAAATAAAATAAACAACCTTTATTTAGCTTTTTAGATATAAAAATCATACTTAAAGAAAGCAATAAAAAGTATACAAACTCTAAAATATACAAACTCTAAACTATACGAAGTTTAAACTATAAAAACTCTAAACCATACAAACTCTAAACTCTACAAAATCTAAACTATACAAACTCTAAACTCTACACACTCTAAACTATATAAACTTTAAACTATAAAATACAAACTATACAAACTCAATACTATAAAAGGAGAGAGAAGAGGAGAAGGTAGAAGGGGAGAAGGGGAGAAGGAGATTAGGGATTAGGGATAAGGGGAGTGAAAGAAGGGGATTAGAATAAGGGGAGTGAGAAGACGATGGGCTTAGGGATTATGGATTAGAGATTAGGGATTAGGGATTAGTGGAGTGAAAGAAGAGGATCAGAATAAGGGAAGGGAGAAGAGGAGGTGTTAGGGATTAGATATTTAATTTAGAAGTATATTTTTTTATGGAAATTGAACCCACAATAATGTAGTTAAGATTCACATGCTCTACCAAATAAGCTAAGATAATTGAGAGAAAGGGGAGAAGGGATTAGGGGATTAGGGAAGAAGGGGATTAGGCATTAGGGACAAGGGAAGAAAAAGAAGGGAATCAAAATAAGGGGAAGGAGAAGAGGATGGGCTTAGGGATTAGGTATTAGAGATTAGGGATAAGAGGATTAGGGATTAGTGGAGAGAAATAAGGGGATCATAATAAGGGGAGGGAGAAGAGGAGGGGGTTAGGGATTAGAAATTTAATTTATAAGTATATTATTTATAGGAATTGGACCCAAGACCATGTGGTTAAAAGCCACATGCTCTACTAATTGAGCTAAGATAATTGAGGGAAAGGGTAGAAGGGATAAGGGGATTAGGGATTAGGGAAAAGGGGAAAAAATAAGGGTAGAAGAATAAGGGGAGGGAGAAGAGGATGGGCTTAAGGATTAGGGATTAGAGATTAGGGATAAGGGATAAGGGAAGTTATGAAGGGGAAAAGGGGAAGGGGAAGTGGAGATGAAGGGGAGGGGGAGAAGGGGAGATAAAATTATTTGTATTCATCAATCTTTAGTACCATCTGCATCCTCTCTTTCATGTAATGCATTCATAATAACCTCATATTCTTGCATTAAAATTTTCCACAACACTTTATTAGTAGGCCTCCCTTTATATCTAGATAGTTTAATATTTATTATCAATATCAAATGCGAATAGTGATTAATTTTTTATTTGGTTCATAATCTTCATATGCTCCCAAACCATTCCTTGTTGGTACTATTTTGGCTATCCATGTGCCAAGAACCAGAACTGAATCTATTGGATACTCAAATCCATCATCATCACATCATGGATAAGTTAATTTATATTTCCTCTCAACACATCAATCTAACCAATACTTGGTTTTCTCTTCATTTACCTTAGGTACTATAACAACATATACATATCCTGAAAATAAAATATATATCAATAAGATACAACATATATATAAAAATAAGAAAATCCATCTACATAAACTGAAAAAGATAAAGTTCAAACTATATTAAATTACCTTATTGTACATGATCAAAAACCTAATCATAGTCCTCTAATGCAAATAATTGATTCTCATCTTTAATAAACATTTCATGTTGATCATATCCTCCTATAGGCATTAAAGATTTTTTTTTCCATTCCTCAACCCATTTTGTATTTATACATACTTCTAATTTACTTGCAATACAAGAATCATAAAAACATGCAATCTCCCTTGTCCAAATTGTCAATGTGCTTGCATCAAAACTCTTAAATGACTACCATTTCATTGATCCATTGATTATATCATAATCATGATGACTCATAATATTGTATGTTTTAACTAACTAAAAGAATCATTGAATTATAGAATTCTCTTTTGATCCAATAGATATATTTGTATTACACCAATCCACAATTACATGTGCATCTTAAAATTTTACTGTATCTTCAAATTTAAGTTCTTCTCTAGCAAGAGATCTCTTCACACATGCACCAGTTCCATCATGTTCACCTTTACCATGTCCAACTTCAAAAAAAGACCATATATGTTGGATATTGTATTCTCTATGCATCCTACTTAACCAATAAAATATTTCTGCATTCTTAAACTATCATATACAATTATCTGATCATATCAAATGTTGTATCATTTGAATATTTCATTCCTTCAAATTATTTTAAAATGTACTAAACTAAAATTGGATAAACTCTAGTGAGTGTAATCAGTTATCACTCACATAAAAATGGTACTCTCGTAATACTTTTCTATCATTTGCATGTATATATACGATATGCACAAAAATGGAAACTTGTTAAGAATTATAATACTGAGATTGTATTTCTTCTTATGGTGCAAGAGTATAGTTTTCTACAAAGCCTACTACTAATAACATAGTTCCATATGTAAATGTGTTTATACATTGATGAAATTCATTATCAAGCCACCAAGCATGTTGGGAATGTTTGACATATATTGGAATAAAGTTACTCTTAAAATCATCCATGAATGTATGTACTCTAACATTTTCAATAATTAGATCAACATGCTTACAATTTTTCTATCCTTCAATGCATACTCTACATTCTTGAATTTTTTGATATCCACTAATGTTTGTCCGAATTTATGTAAACTACTTTCATGCACACATTCTCCTAAAAGTGAAATATTCCCACATAAATGATACTATCCTAAAATATATGCAGTTGAATAAAATGATTGACCATCTAGAATATGATAAAATAAACCTGATATAAATGCATTTAAAGATTCAGATGGCATATTAAAACCACATCCATGCATGAAATTGTTATTATGCAAAGTACCATATATATATCGAAAAACTTGATAATAATATCTAAATTGCAAATGATTTTTACAACAACATGTTACTCTTTGCTTGTTAATTCTAACATACCAAGGTTTTCATTTCTTAAAAGATATTTGATGTGCTAATATTAAATGCATTTAACACATTATCATTTACAAAGTTATTATACAATTGATTTTGATTCATATCTAAAAAGTGTTTTTCATATTTAGTTTTATAATCTTTTGATCTTAAAGATTTCTTTTCTTTTAAAAAAATCTTTAATATTAGGAGATACTTGTGTATTTTCATGCCAATATTTTTCAATTACGTATTTTATCTCATTAGTAAATTTCCTATCATACCTAGGAAGTCTACCACTAAAACTCTAACATTTGTTGATCGGATCAATTTTAATACTTTTTCTTCTCTTCACGGCTCTTTGTAAAGTTTTAGGATGTATATTTGGATATCCACTAAGGTTACCAATTATTTTTTCTTTGTAATTAATATATTTACTAAAGTAGTTGTTATGGCTCATCATGCTACATTCCTATCTTTAGATCGACTCTTCTTCCCAATAGAATCCATAGCACTATCAACAATGGATAAAACTTATTTTAAAGGTTCCTCTTTTTTCACACAAACACTTAAAGTTTTCATTACTTTTCTCATTTTCGACATTCTCATTAATTGTAACATGAGTTGACATTGAAATCCTATCTCCTTGTTAAGGAAAAATCCATCATATATCCTATTTTCATTTGTTCTAATTTGTCTCATAGATATCATACCAAGAACATTATCTAAAAAATTATGTTCAATACATAAAAAAGTATCTATATTCTCATTATCAATATCAATATCAGTATTATCAATATTCTCATTATCAATATCATTAACATGTGGATTTGAATATGTACCTGGATTTGTATCCATGTTTGGTACTCCAAGGCTAAGGGTTGGCTCACCAAAGTTTACTGCAGAGGAAAAAAAGGTAACATACAATAAAATTGCATTAGTGACTTATTGTAGACTTAGTCAAGCATTAAGTTGATAGTTAGTTGAAATTAAAGAAATTAAACTTAAAACAAATATATAGTAAGTTGAAATTAAAGAAATTAAACTTAAAAAAAATCTAAGCCCTAAAACGTAAATCTTGAACCCTTAAACCATACACATAATACAAGTAATCACGTTTAAAATCCAAACCCCTAAGACTCTTAAACCATTTATCCTAAACCCTTCAACTCTTAAAACCTAAAACCTTAAAATCTTAAATCTTTCACCCTAATCCCTTCAACTCTTAAAACCCAAACCCTTAAACTCTTAAACCCAAACCCTTAAACTCTTAAAACCCAACCCCTTAAACTCTATGTTACCTTAAATGCTAAAAACTTCAAGCATAAGTTCTCTAAACCCTTCAAACCTATACCCTAAACTAGATAAACCTTAAACCCTATAAGCTAAACCCAAGTAACCTTGTTGGCTAAACCTTTATAGGATATTTACATAAACCTTATAAACTTTAAATGAGCTAACCCTTCAAACCTGATCCCTAAGTTCCCTTCAAAACTAAATTGTAAACCCTTAAGCCCTAAACAAACCTAAGCACTAAAACATAAATCCTAAACCCTTGAACCATATCCATAAACCTAAGTAACCATGTTTAAAACCTAAACCCCTAAAACACTTAAACCCTTTACCTTAAACCCTTCAACTCTTAAAACCCAAACCCTTAAATTGTTAAATATTTCATCCTAAACCCTACAACTCTTAAAACCCAAACCCTTAAATTTTTAAAACCCAAACCCTTAAACTCTTAAAACACAACCCTTAAACTCTAAGTTGCCCTAAATCTTAAACCCTTCAAGAATAAGTTCCCTAAACCCTTCAAACTTAAACCCTAAACCAGATAAACCTTAAACGCTATAAGCTAAACTCAAGTAACCTTATTGGCTAAACCTTTATAAGACATGCACATAAACCTTATAAAATCTAAACAATATAACCTTTCAAACTTGATCCCTAAGTTCCCTTCAAACCTAAATCATAAACCCTTAAGACTTAAACAAACCTCAGCACTAAAACATAAACCCTAAATGCGTAAACTTCATAAACCCAAATAACTACATTTAAACCCCAAACCCCTAAAACTCTTAAATCCTTTACCTTAAATCCTTAAACTCTTAAAACATAAACCCTTAAACTCTTAAACCTTTCATCTTAAACCCTTCAACTCTTAAAACCCAAACCCTTAAAATCTTAAAACCTAAATCCTTAAATTCTTAAAACCTAACCCCTGAAACTCTAAGTTACCCTAAACCCTAAACCATTCAAGCATAAGTTCCCTAAACCATTCAAGCATAAGTTCCCTAAACCTTTCAAACCTAAAACCTAAACTAGATAAACCTTAAACCCTATAAGCTAAACCCAAGTAACCTCATTGGCTAAACCTTTATAGAAAATCTACATAAACGTTATAAACTCTAAATGGGCTAACCCTTTAAACCTAATCCCTAAGTTTCCTTCAAACCTAAATCATAAACCCTTAAGCCTTAAATAAACTTAAGCACTAAAATTTAAACCTTGAACCCTTAAACCATACCCATAAACCCAAGTAATTGCATTTAAAAGCCAAACCCTAAAACTCTTAAACCTTTTACCCTAAACCTTTCAACTCTTAAAACCCAAATCCTTAAACTCTTAAACCTTTTACCCAAAACCCTTCTACTCTTAAAATCCAAACCCTTAAACTCTTTAAACTTAAATCCTTAAACTCTTAAAAGTCAATCACTTAAATTCTAAGTTACCCTAAAATCTAAGTTACCCTTAAACCTTTCTAGAGAACACTTCTCGATATTAATAATTAAAAAAATTAAATAACTAAAAATATTTAACTTATACTTCAATGTATCATAATAATAATATTTAATTTAGGAATATCACATAAAGGTAAATATTAATGTAAATTATAGTAACATCCAGTGGAAACCAATTGATCTATGAGATGAACAACTTGAAGTAGGCTATTACATAGAAATTTAGAGAGGTAGAATATAATGAGCAAGCTACAAGTGAGCACATAATTATAGATAGCAAAAAGAGGAGGTAGGGAACATGAGTCAAACTCTCGAGGGCTCACTATATCCTTTGAAAAATTATGGGCTATACTAGATATAGATGATTCTTGCCCTCTCCAATCATGTAGAAGCTTATTTTTTTAGGAAGCTTAGATAATCTCAATACCTCCTCTAGAGTCTTGTATCTAAAAATTCCTTGCAAGATAACACATCAAATAACATAGCGAGGGAAGTTAAGCTTGGTGGGAAAAATTCAAGTGATGTGATTGAATATTAATTTAGTTTGAAGGTGGGCAAAATACAAGTGAAGACTGAGAGGTAATCTTGATATTATCTCGATGTCAAATGAATGCATGATGTTTCTTTTTAACTATGCAAAGGATAGAGACTTTATCCTCAAGTATCCTTGATTCTTTGATAAATTAGGGTTATTCTTGTAAAAATGGTACCATGGCTTCAATCCTAAAAAGGCCTAGATTTTATGCACCTCGACCTGGGTCACCCTCCCTAGACTTTCGATCAATATCTGGCATCTAGGAGTTTTCTAAGGGATCAAAAACTCATTCAATATATTCATTATAATGGATGATGTAACTAAAGCTAGATCAAGGATGGTGGTAGAAAGATTTTGTGTATTGGTGGAATTCAAAGTAAAGCTTCCTCAAATTGTTACTCTTAATTTTGAAGTGGATGAATGGATTCAAGAAATCTAATGTGAAGTCAATAACTATTATTCGATATATTTTCAAGTTGGTCACACTCCTAACATCCACCCTCTAAAAACTAAGAGGATCAAGGAATGGCATCCTAAATAGACTTTGGAGAATAAGTCAAGCAAGTTAGAAAATGGTGAGATTATGCAAGGCACTAATGAGTATGCTAAAAGGGTTGAAAATAACCCTTTGATTAATGAAAATACATCGATCCCTTTGGGTTAAACTTTCCAACTCGATATGGTTCTTGATCGCTCTTAGAATGAGGAGTGGCAAATGGTAAAAAGTAGAAAGTAGAGATCCAATCCAACTCAATCCAATAACACTATGAGTAAAGAAACTTATCAAAGAATACTAAATAATTCTTCGAAGAAACCTAATGTAGGATAAAGGTATATTAAATGACCAAGTGAAGGAGAAATTAGAGAAATAGAGACTACCAAGGAAGTTGCTAATAGAAAATAAACAACACTCGAAGGTCTTGGAAGAGGGTTCTTCTTGAAAATTAAGAAGAAATGAGGTGATGATCTACAGGCTACGAATTCTATAGCAGATTCACTCAAAGAGTTATTTATTCACACATTATGACTATTATAGTATATTTAAATCTTAATATTGATAATTATCTAGTAGTGGCAACATGTTGCCTAAATAATTTTGAGATTGATATTTATATAACAATGGCAGAATGTTGCCTAGACTGTATTTTTTTAGATAGGTCAGGTCCTGTATAAAAATCCTTACCATTTTTTTGGTAACCTTTTTACTTGTACCAAAAAAAAATAATTTTGTTATAAAATATCAAGTATTTAACTTTCCTTCTCCCTCCCTCCTCCTCCCCCTCTCCTCCCCCATTATTGAGATAACACTTGATAAAGAATATTAAGTTATTTTAAAGATTACCTAATATCCATATATTATATCATCATAAATCAATGCAAACTATATACTAAGCTTGTTATACAAATATATAAATACGAAATATATGCCAACTATAAGAAATTATTACACAATTTAAAAGAAAATAAATAATAGAAATTGTAACATAGTTATTTGCATAAATACCAAACTACACATCATATTCATTATACAAATATACAAACACAAAGAGTCTTATCAATTTAAATAATCATATCGATTTAATTAATTTAAATTATATTATTAACAATTAATTTTTTTATGTAAATACATGTAATTTATGTGATTATGATGTGTAGGAGGAGGATGGGGACGACTACAGATTATAAGACATAATGGCTTCACATGTATCGATTAGCGTTCACACATACTTCTAAACTATTGTAGGTGGCATAAGGGATAGATCCATCATTCACATTAGAGGTGGAGCTTCTCAATTGATGGGTAAGTGTGAACTAGATGATTTTATGATTATACGATCATGCAAGAAGGAGGATTTATCTTTAGAGGCATGGTAAATTGGAGTTCATGTGTTAAGAGAGGGTAAGTGGATTTTGGGGCTTCACTGTC
>Ga0068629_1000037_pt1 | contig 22752 bp, 25 predicted proteins | sample InSIn3gowninarea_FD_77432 | JGI IMG/M metagenome (GOLD analysis project Ga0068629, IMG submission 77432) | Clean room microbial communities from NASA Spacecraft Assembly Facility at Jet Propulsion Laboratory, Pasadena, California, USA -... ...
GCGACTTCCAAGAAAGCTTACCGCCAGCTCGGTCGCGGTGGATGCTTCCGCCATACCGTGAAGTGAAAAGTCTGTCCAGGGTCTACGGCCCATTCGTGTGTCAGGCGCTACATAAAGGTCAAAGAGAGCCTCCGCCTCCCGATCAACTCCTTGTCTGAACCATCACTTGATACCCTTCGCCAAACGCCACCTTTGTCCATTGTCAGACACGTCTACACCTCAACCCCCACACCACCAACACATACTCGAACCCACCGGCGAATCTAATGCACATCAACGACTTCCCTAACGAAATCCTCTCCGCAATCCTCGAACAGGCGGCCAAGATCAATGAGCACAACGGAGTCACCTTCACCTTTGGCCTCAGCCAGCCGCCTCTCCCGCTACAGAAGACGCCACTCCAGCGATATGTACGCGGACACGTCCCTCCGGACATGCTGAAGTGGGACGCGACGGCCTCGATCCGCGCTGTTTGTGGGAAATGGCACGACTGGGCGCTGGACTACTCGCTGAGGGATCTGTACATCAGGAGATGGAGGGGCTCCGAAAGATGGGCAGAGCTATCACTCAAGCGTGGTACGTCTTCGAGTATGGAAGTATTGTCTAGGCGCAGGCGACGACTGCTAACACCCGTGATAGAGAACTATGGCACCTACGAGCTCATCGAAAAGCCCTCCGGTATGCCTGTTCGCCGCGACCCGTTCCAGGCTCTGAGCTTGACCGCCAAGCTTTTGTCAAAGTATCCGCAGATAGCTTCGAATGTCCGACGAATGTGGCTGGACGGCTTCTACGACTTCGACCGAAATGTGCTGATCCACTCGACCCTGCAAAATTGCACGATGCTCACCTCGGCGAGCCTGCCATGGACGGCGCTCCGGCACTTGAACGGACAGGACTGGGCACGCCTACTCGGCAGAGGCCGTCAAACGACCCTACAATCTCTGGAGCTGCTAGCAGTGGATATGCCGAAGATGCAGGCGATGGAGCCAAGCAACCAGGTTGACCTGCGGCCTTTGGAGTCTGCCATGGTGAACTTCAGTAACCTCCGCAAACTCAAGCTGTTTGGCGACACCACTTTCATGCCCATCACCGATCAGGATCTCCACGCTATTGCTCGCACAGCAACCAACCTTGAGGAATTCCATTTGACGTGCCTGTCAACTATCACGATTGATGGTGTCTTGGCCATCATCAAATCCTCTCAATCCACTCTCCGCGTCCTAGAGCACTCCCCTCGCTCCAACGACGGCTTCTGGCATCCACACCCCGGCTCGCCCGCCGACAACGAGCACCTCTGCGAGATCCTCGCAAACTGCCCGCGCCTCGAGGACATGTCCATCTCGCTTCCCTCCATGTGCCCTGCGCTGTTCGCGAATCCCAACGTCCGCTGGCAGCGCGACTGCCAAGTCCGGGCTCTACATTTGTGCGGCTGCGAGAACGCTCCGTCTGGCAGCGTCGCCACGGTGGACACCCTGAAGAGCGTGCTGCAGGCGGCACGCGACCTAATTACTGTGCGTAGGAACTCGCACATTCCGGCCGAGCTGACGCTCGAACTTTTCTTTGCGGATTTCATTTTCGATCCACACCTCAAGGCTGTGCATGGCGACTTCCAGCTTTCGGAGTTCGGCTCGGGTGGCATTTGGCCAACTACCAGGACCCTCTCGCGGAAGGGCCCGTATGGAAGTACTGGTCTTTACGGGAAGGATGAAGAGGATGTGTTCGAACGCGTTGATGAAGAGGAGTTCCTGGACGGCGCTCGGAGGCGCTGGGTCTCGATTGATTCTTGAACGAAACGACCAATGCTTGCTTTATGGGAAAACTGGTCCATCGGTTTCCTTGTGGGAAAACGACTCATTGATTTTTAGCGACGGCGTTGTGGGAACCTGCACAGCGAAAGGCTGCAACTTGCATTCAGCTCGGTATACCCAGGCTCACGGGATACGGGATCTGCTTTCCGGGGGCGGGAACAAAAAGTGCTTTTTATGATGGCATGCGGTTACGATATTTGGCATCTTTCACGGTCAAACCCACAAAAGTGGTGTTATCAGCGATGGCGACTACTGCAGCACTTTAGCTTGCTGTTTGTACTGTACTTTAACTCTAATCGCATCAGTAATGTGAGCATCCATTCGAAGCATAGCCGATAGTCTTGGGCTCCATACTGTTCCCTGCAGTTCACTTGCTTTGATTCTCCAACCTTACCACCTTACTAGCATTGTATCATGCAGCCATCTGTATTCCACATGAGCACAATCTCATTAATAGACTCCTTACTAAGCCGTTTATAGTTATCCAAGTCGTTCAATGCTAGCTGTGTACAATCCTACAGTCTACGCAGTACAATTTTCACATGGCAGATGAGAAGGCCGATGGGTCAATCACCACAATGCGCGAGAACCCACGTCTGTCACCAGGTGCATACCTAGGTATCGATTGGAGATCGAGAGCGCAGCAGATGCAATTAGCAAGAAGGCGTTTTTCAAGGCCGAAAGTCGCCAACACGACTGATGCCCTGGACTAGCTAGGTACATCCGCGCCTCAACTCCACGGATTATTCTCAGACGACACTTAAACAGGTCCGGCACCCAAACGCAATTAGCGATGAGGCTATTCCAGATCCATGTATAGACCTGAGCATTGAGAGCCCACGCAACTCGGATCCCACAACGCACCCCAGATGACGTTCGAGTAGGTCCGGTACGCAAATGCAATTCCGTGAGGAAGTTATTCCAGACCCAAAGTTGGACCTGGTTATTGACCGCCCATGTATCTCAGCTCCCATGACGAGCTCCAGAAACGCGTAAGCAGATCCGGTGGTCCAATTGTGATTAGCAATAAAGTTCTTTGAACTCGGAGTCACGGGTGACCAATCTGTCGTAAGATCATCTTCCATATCATGTTTGTACTTCGCCTTTACCTGAGCAGTTATCTACCGTCGACATTCGCTGATGCTAAGGCCACTGTATGCGGGCACCCACGATCTACTGCTCCGTTCAATGCGTTTATATATTTGGGAATTGAATTGTGCTCGATCCTTGCATGGCTTCAGTACAGACGGCTTGTACAAGTACGGTAGATATTAGATCTTGAGCTGTGATGCTGAAGAGGATATTGGCCAGCTGGTACGTCCCTTGCTTTGGCTCCGCCCGCGTTGGCTCTCAGCCTTTGGCCTGGTTAAAAGCACATTTAGTCACTTTACACTGTCGGACGGAATTGTGAGTGTAGTTTCATAGCTACTGATATTGCAGTCTATTATCCCATTGCCATTGCCTTTGCATTCGCCTCCTTCGCCTCCTCCTTCAACTTTGCTCCGTTTAGCCAGTTCTGGCTCGGCGCACCCATCAGCCTCCACTTGTCACCGGTTCCTATTCTGATTGAGGCAGCCGTCCGTCTGATATGAGACAGATTCTGCTCTCCCAAAGCATCTGCCACAGCTTGATGCGCTGCTGAAACGGACATGTCCCTTTTCAGCGAATCCAACGTGACGCGCTTTGCGTTTTGCAGTAGCCATTTATCCTTGCTCTCTGTCCATGTTGTATTTCTTTCGAGACAGGGGCTTAGCAGCCATCGATTGCAGATAGCAAAGAACCTTGAAGCCCTTGTGGCTCAGAGCGTCCTTGTAACCACCTAGGTGCCGGTACTTCATGCCTTGCCGTTGGCGATGTGACGTGGTTGACAACTGCGTAGTTAGCTGACGTATCTGCCTCTCAGCCCCAAAGGTGATATCGTCTGTAGTCGTGCCGGTATGGTGGTCCTTTGGCCGTCATCGCTGTGCATTCTTCTCCCCTTGCATTTCATAATCACCATGCATCCTCGTCTGTCCACGGCAAACGACTCATCCGGTCCCGATCGGAGAATTAGGTTATCAGCCGGCGGCGGAGAGGGCTGCCGGCTTGGCAGTAGATCACGATTGATGACCTTTGCTCTCCAAGGACACCTGGGCAGATTTGACCTACGCTCGAAGACGCCGATAGGTGTTGAGGCGGTCTGGGATGGGACGACGTTAGTTTCGAGGCTCACCAATCCAATCCGCAATCATGCAGGCGAATTCGCCTAGGGGAGCAGCTCCAGTCAACGGATTTGGCAATTGACAAGCATTTCTAAGGATTTGTTAAGCAGCTGTAGCTGCAAGGTACTTGTTCCGGGAGATGGACCGTGCATGGCGGGGCTGCAACATTAATAAAGAGGGCACGACATCCCCCACCACAGCTACATCTACCACCATCGACTCATCTTCATTCGCTTGAAACCCTTTCGCTCTCAGATTTGCAATTAACCATGGCTCCCAAGGTCGCCATTGTCTTCGTACGTCTTCCCGGCTCAATCCGGTGCTCCCGGGCACAAGCAGACCGTTCCGAGCCATTGAGCCATGTCGTACTAATAGACAACCTCTGCGTAGTACTCGATGTACGGCCACATCAAGCAGCTCGCCGAAGCTGAGAAGCGCGGCATCGAAGCCGCCGGTGGGACCTGTACTTTCTACCAGTACCTCCTCCTCAATCCCTCCCCATCCCTCCCCACTAACCCACCTCACCCACAGAATCCCCGAAACCCTCTCCGATGAAGTCCTGGCCAAGATGCACGCCCCCCCGAAATCCACCGACATCGAAACCTTGCACGACCCACGCACCCTCGAGCAATACGACGCCTTCCTCTTCGGCATCCCGACGCGCTACGGCAACTTCCCCGGGCAGTGGAAAGCCTTCTGGGACAAGACGGGCCACCAGTGGCAGACGGGCGCGTACTGGGGCAAGTACGCGGGCGTCTTCGTCTCGACGGCGACCCCTGGCGGCGGGCAGGAGAGCACGGTCATCTCGGCCATGAGCACGCTCGCCCACCATGGGATCATCTACGTGCCGCTCGGGTACAAGACGACGTTTGCGCTGCTGGCAAATTTGGATGAGGTCAGGGGTGGGAGTCCGTGGGGCGCAGGGACCTTTGCTGTGAGTTTCCGCTGTCCTGTCTGTCCGCCTGCCGCAGCGCAAGCAGGGAAGTCGAAGCGATTGGACTGTGCTGACAGCTGGGCAGGGCGCCGATGGCTCGCGCCAGCCAACTAAGAACGAGCTCGAGCTTGCGGAGAAGCAGGGTCACGCTTTCTACACCGCCATCTCGAAGGTCAACTTCGAGTAGCTAGATGGCGGCAAGGCGGAAGCAGTGGCGCCGGTAGGTGCAGCGAGAAGCGTTGAAGAGAGGCCGGTCCAGCAGCAGTCGAGACCTGCGGCTGTTGCTGGCACGCACCAGAATGGTACCGCGCCTTTGTCAGAACCACCGAAACAGAAAGCGGACGCGAATAGGGAGGGCCCTTGTGGTCTTCCGGGGAAATTCTCGATTCTATGAATTCTTGGGTCTCTTTGGGTAGATATACGAATTGAAAAGACGACAACTTGGACAACAGTATTGAAAATTCTGAGCGTAGTGATTGAGGCGCCTGGTAAAGGCGCCTCTCGCCCGAAAAATGTGGACAAACGCGCCTAAATACTCTCCTCCGCCTCGACAAACTCTCCGAGACCGAGCGCTTCAAGACCGAGCGCTTCAAGACCGAGCGCTTCAAGACCGAGCGAACCCTTGCCGCATCGGCCTTCGTTCTCCAACGGCGCGCGAGGGAGACGCAGGCCGAAGCAGCCAAAACGGTGATTTAGAGTTTCCGGTAACGAGGGCAGATGTGCGCATTGCGCAAGCACATGATTAGCCCAGAAGCGTCCTGCATAATGATAAGTTCAGTGGACCTGTAATACGTCGGGGTGCGAAGCTGAGTAGTCGCTTTGCGCAGCGTTAATTACAGGGTCCTGCCACGATATTAGATGTGGTGCTTTTGGGAGTGGATAACTCAGCGGGTCCCAGTCCGTGGCCAGCGACATCCCCACGACCTCAAAGCATATTGGCAACCGTATACAGAGATCCTGGAGGTCACTGTCTTCTCAAAGATTACCTATGGGAAAATGCTATTTTGGCTATCCGAGTGGGGCGAGGAGTACCCACCCAGAATGTCTGAAAGCAGTTGGTTCATAGCCTTCCATAGCAGGGTGTAATCCACAGCGGTACTTGACAGACTCCAAGCCTATAGTCTTCTGATCTGTGGCTTCCACCCTAAATTATTGCTGTTCCTGACATAGCCGTTCTGGTTCTTAATCAATGCTCGTGTGGCCGATAGATGAACTTAGCAGCGCCCAATGATTCTTCTGACAATGGATGGTGACATTTAAAGCTCATCGAATATCCGGAGTCTTGGATCATCTTCGGCACTCAACCCAGTAAAGACCGGCAACTGCGTCGGACTGCTCGATGATGGCGTACGAACACTGCTCAGAAGCTCCTTGACGGGAGACGGGATAGAGACACGTTCGAGATCCAAGGTGTGCTTGGGTCGAGGTACACCCAGCGTACTGCCCTGGCTCGAAGATGTCCTCGCTGAATAAACGAGTACCGTGAGTGTGATCAGCGCAATCACAGTGCCCACGATGCTCCAGAACACCTTCATCCGGCGGCGGGCTGCGGCCTGCCATTCAGCCTCCAGCTCCTTCCTCGCGTCAATGCGTTTGCTGGCATCTTCGAGCCTGGCAGTCAGAGCGCCTGTCCTTTCTCTGCCCGCTTTGACGCGGTTTTCCAACTCTTGCACCCTTTCCTTCTGGTGGCTGAAGTCTCCAAATCCGTCGATCTGGGCTTGTATGTCAGCTCCCAGCTCATCGGTTTCGCTCTCAAACTCTGAATGCAGCTCCTTCATCCTGGTGGATAGTTGCTGAAGCCTGTCAATAGTCGACTGAAGCACCGAGGCCTTCTCCAGAATGGAATAGTATGTGTCGTCCAGCTGGCGCGTTGCGCGGAGCGAGTGCTCCGACAGCGTCTGGAGCGAGGCACGCAGCTCCTCCTCCCTCTTCTCATTGCGCTGCCGCTCAACCTCCACATCTTCCGGACGCACTACTCTTGGTATCTGAACTGCGCCCCGATGTTCCACGCTCTCGCCCAGTTTACCCAAGCTGCCTCTTCTGCTGCCAGAGACCGAGGGCACGCTCGAGGGCGCCGTGTCTGATGAACCGTGCTTTGGCTGCTTTGTGGTGTCCCCGAAGGGCGAGGGGTGGTAGAGCTGGACTGCCGATTGCACGGCATCTCTCACGTGGTGGTTGTGGTTCTTGTGGTGGTGGTGGTGATGGTGGTGGTGCAGGGAGTGGAGGTGCGATTTCTTCGGGGTTCTGGTTTCGAGGAGTGCGGTAGCTGCTCGAGCCGGCGCGGTGAGCTTAGGGTGGGCTGCATGTGAGTAAAGTATTGGAGGTGGCTTTGGCCGGTCTGGTGAATTCATGTACTCCATCACACGTTCTTGGAGGGCATCGGACCGCCGAAAGTAAATTGGTGGTGGTGGTAAGTGAAAGGTTGTTAGAGGTAGTTGATACTGGGAGGTCACGTGCAGTGTCATGTCTCTTTTATAGCTGATTGTATTCACTCCCATTCCTACCATCTGTATTTGCTGAAGGTATCATTTCGACATAGCTCGCGAAGAGACCGTTGCGCAGCGCTTCTGCGCTTGGTGAGCGGAACAGCCCTTCCTGCAGCCATGACACTCCATCCTGGCCCCGAACGCGGACTGGTCCCCTGGCGGTCCTATCTCGCAGAGAATGCGTAGTAGGGAATACCTGCACCCTCATACAGCTTGTAGCTGATGCTCGGCAAGGGTTTGCGCCTTCTTAGCCAGCACGCCCTTTGACCTTCTTCACCCCCCTTTTCTCACAACGTCCACAGATGGACTCAAGCCAGCCGCCACTTGTAGATATGAACAATTCAACCGCACAGCAACGAGCTCACGACTTGAGCAGCTTATTCCTCTTCTCCCTCCTCTTCAGTCGTTCTACCCGCTTGCGGTGCATCTTCTCTGCCATCTTCTCATACCGGTCCTTCTCTTCCTTGGCAGCACGCTTGTCCTTGATCCCTTGTATGCGTCTCTGAAGACACAAAATCAGCGAAAGCGTCGCGCTACCAGCGAAGCATCAGGACGTACCTGTCTCTCGGCTTCCTTTTCGTCCTTCATCTCCTTCTCCTTCGCCTTAACCGCCGCGAGAGCCTTACGCTCTTCTGTGCGCTTCGCGTAGGACGTCAGGCCAGCTTTGGGGCGGAAGGCTGTTTTTTGGTCGTGCCACTGCTTGCCTGCAAGGTCGTAAGTCTGAGAATATAGCAAGTAGACTATTATCATTAAGCATACCATTTTTTCGCAGGCCAAGCGCTGTCACGGCGGGGACACTGGACGAGGCAGCAGCGACCTCAGCCGACATGATGGTTCAGAAAGGCAGTGGCTCCTAGTACTTGAGACGTACAGGTTGTATTAGAGGTTGGCGCGTCGTGGGGAAAGTGCTGGTGAATTTCTGGAGAACAAGTCTTGGCACCGGCGATAGAGCGCGGATAAGATTATCTTGATAATCGGTCACGCTGCAGATGCGAAGATGATTGCTCAGAAATTTTGCGCCTGAATTTTCTGTCTGGCTGTCATTTTGGATGACGACAGACAATGAACGTTCTTCACCCTTGGCACTGAAGAACGGATTGACGCGTCGCCATCCGATCCTGAAGCCGGCCCTGTTCACGCCCTAAACACCTCTTCACCGCTTCGTTCCCAGCCGACTTCGCCAGCGTCCATAATGCTCCCACGATAGCACCAAGAGCCGCGCATAACAACTACCACACCACCAGACGCGCCCTACATCGCCGGACGTTCCCAGATGTCATTGGACCTCACGGACAGTGCCGTCGCGATCGTCGACCCGCCTCACAATGCCGTCGAGAAAGATCCGCTCGCCGGACAAGGCAAAGAAGCACTCAAGGACGTAGCGTTCGGTTCCCTGGCAGGCATCGCGGGAAAGTTCATCGAATACCCCTTCGACACCGTGAAGGTGCGGCTACAGTCACAGCCCGACCACCTACCGCTGCAATACACAGGACCGCTGGACTGTTTCAAGCAGTCTCTGCGCCGCGATGGATTTCTGGGCTTGTACAGAGGCATCAGCGCACCGCTCGTCGGTGCTGCGGTTGAGACGAGCAGTCTCTTCTTCAGTGTAAGCTGCGTCTCCGTCGCATCCTGACCCTGTCGCAAGTGTCTGACTGTGTTCGCAGTACCGAATCGCGCAGGACGTCCTACAAGCAACAGTGCTTCCAGCATCAGTGCCTTTGCCATTTAACGCGCTGCTGGTCTGCGGCGCAGCATCCGGCGCGTTCACGTCCCTCCTCCTGACCCCCATCGAGCTCATCAAGTGCAAGATGCAGGTACCGCTCGAGACCGCGGGTGCATCAATGCGGCGGTCAGGCCCACTTGCGCTCATCGCATCTGTGTACCGTCATCAAGGCCTGCTGGGCTTTTGGCACGGACAGCTGGGCACCCTCATCCGCGAGACGGGTGGATCGGCGGCCTGGTTCGGTAGCTACGAAGGCGTGAGTTTGTTGTTCCGCAGGATGCGCCAGGACGCCAGAGACGCGCCGCTCCCGATCCACCAGCAGATGACGGCAGGCGCGGCTGCTGGTATGAGCTACAATTTCATGTTCTACCCAGCGGACACCATCAAGTCTCGGATGCAGACGGAGGATGTTAGAGATCTGGCTGGAGGGCGACGTACGTTCTGGGCTGCCGCGAGGTCTTTATGGCAGCAGCAGGGTCTAAAGGGTTTGTATAGAGGCTGCGGCATCACCGTCGCTAGGTCTGCACCAAGCTCGGCGTTCATATTCACGATTTACGAGGCGCTTCGGCGCCGATTCGCATGAAAGGTGTTACGATTAGCGGCATTGCAGGCGTTTTAGAGATATCTAGAGAACAACGAATGCATCTGATTGCGATAGAGCCTGTTTGCTGCTCAACGGTGCTAATCTACGATCCCGTTGAACGACTTCGCTCCGTGCAACCTCTTCACATGTTCGGACAGCATCTGCCAGATCTGCCAAGGGACCCTAGCGCGTCGCGGGGTGCGTTGCAGCTGAAGAGCCGAGGCGCAACCCCGGCTTTGATCATCCCGCCGAACAATGGCCATGTGCTCTCCGTACTCCAGTGCCTCCAATCTGCCAACCCATTCCGCTTCCTATCTTGTGCCTGACAAAGCTCGTATATCTTATCCAAAGCTCGAGACATACAGCTCCAACGTAGAACCCTCCGACTTCACCACAGCTCTTGCGCAGCGTGAGGCCGGGCTGCTGACGTAGCTTGTCGCGCCCGCAACATGGAGAACCTGGAAGCCGTAAAGGTCAGAACATAGCTGGAAGCTATACTCAAACTTCTCAAATCCCTTACTAATGTTCCGCGACTCCAGGCCTCTCTCGAGCAGGTCGTCCTCGACCCCCGCTACCACGATCTCCTCACCCTCGTCAAGGCCTTCCGCAATGGCATCGTCTACGGCACCAAAGTCCGCTTCCCGCACGCGCTGGTGTACGCGTCCCCCCTTCCCTCTCCCTCTGCCCCCGTATTGAACTCCCTCGCTAATATATCCGGGGCTCAAACAGCATGATCTTCCTCTTCCGGCACGGCAGCCTCCGCTCCAAAGTCTCCCTCGTGCTGCGCGCAACCCGCACCCACGCCCGCAACCTCGGCCGCTTCGCGCTGATCTACAAGACCTCGATGCTGCTACTGCGCTACAGCTCGCCCACGCAGAAGGAGCGCCACTACGACACCTTCCTCGCCGGGCTGATCGGCGGGTACGCCGTGTTCGGGCGGGGGATCCAGAGCAGCGTCAACCAACAGATCGTCATCTACGTCTTCGCGCGGGTCGTGCTGGCGCTGGCCAAGCTGGCGATCCTGCCGCGCGGCGAAGGGAAGGTGAGTGGCAGCGGGGGCGGGTATGGGCTCATAAGAGACGAGAGGCTGAGGGAGCGGATCCGGGATAACGCGTGGACGGTTTTTGCGAGTCTGAGTTGGGCGGCCGTCATGTACATCTTCAGGTGGCATCCGGAGACTGTGCAGCCGAGTTTGAGGAGCAGTATGAATTATATGTGGGTGCCAATGCTGCTTTGGGTTGGTGTGGGAGTGGCTTGCTAACGTGGCGCAGATACGTGAACTCGGATCATTGGGACGGGTTGAAGACATTACTGTGGCATAACAAGTAGCGGCAGAGGAATCTGCATGGGCGGATTGTGGCATCGCATCGGGCAGTCCGGCGTTTGGCGTATCGCATTTGGGAGAACGGATGTTGTGGGATCTAGACGATAGATGTAGGGGGGCCAAGGTGCGGTCAGTGTTGTCCTCCATAATCGTTCCCATATGTTAACAGCTTGAAACGGCTGGCAGTCTTGTTACTCAGTGTTCAAGGTGCAACCACTCTGCGCGAGCATTTTGCGTCCTGTTAGCATGTAACTTTACTGGCAAATAATGTCAGCGCCCATCGGATTTGACAAGCTTTGACAGGATAAATGCTGCGGAGCGAACGGTTCGCCATTGCTACGAGGGAGTTGGGTGAGGTCACCGAGCCCGGAACCACCACCAACCGCACGGCGCACGTTGTTGCATTCGTGAACGGACTGTCCCTTGCGCTGGACACGGGTGTTGCTGCGAACATGAGACACCCTTTACGCACAGCATGAAGAGCAATCGACTCCGACGTTCTACGGAAGACTGGTTGTTGCCGTTGTTGGCCGTTCGCTGAAGGGCTTCTCTTGAGCATCTTCGATTTCCTCATGCTAAGGGTTTGATTATATTTTGCGGACGTTCCGGGCTGCGTTCCCTCAAGGTGTAGTTTGCATAGATCCTACCGTTACTGGCTGTAAGCTTCAGTGTCGAGTCAGCTCTCCAGGGATACAACTTGCTACTGCTGTGTTGGTATGGCTGTCTGATAAACTGTATCTGCAAACAGTATGCAGTACATCATAGATATCTTGCCGAGGAGCCATGCCCGGACGTGTCTATCCGAGACAGTCCGCACAGCTATGCATAGTGATGCTTCAGAGCGCGACCGGAGACGTTCTTGTACGTCTGTGCTGGAGCTGTGGTGCGCATATCAAGGCGTCGTCGAACAACGCTCGTGCATCCGGGAACCTTCCATGGTGGTCCTTCAGTACGTAGGTCGGGGGTCTTTTGCTATGCACTGCTATAGCTTGCCTCCGTGCGAAGAAGCAGAGTCATAATGCTAAGCTCGAGAGATGAAACAACACCAAACGGACAGCTTTTTAAGAAATACAGAGTTGAGCGGAGGAAGTTGGAGAGCATCACGTGAGACGGCAACGCACACCTCACGCAAGCCACGTAAACGCCCGCAGCGCCATGCAATGTAATCTCAGAACGACAAGCCGGCACGACAATGCTCGGGCAATATGTATGTAGATAGACTCTTGTGCCAAGCTTAGGGCTGGAGGTCGGGACACCGCTCCGGAAGTTTGTCGTCTTGAGGTCCAACCAGCGATTACCCGCATCAGCTTTGTCCTGCGAGCTAGGGATTGGCCGGGTTGATCGCGAGAGGCTCTGAGGCCTCAACCGCGCAATTCGTGTCCTTGTTGCCGGTCGCACATTGGAGTTTTGAGCTCGTGTTGGCCGCTTAGGAGAGGATACGCACCGGCTCACTGACTCCTACCCGCATCCCCGAAGGAACCTGAACATTCGACACGTTGTGGGTGCTTGTTCGGGCCCAGCATCTCGACAGGAGCCGCAACCAGGGCAGCGCACTGGCCTCAGCTGGCACCAATCTGTTGAACTGCTACAATCTACATGCCTAGCAAAACGCCCCTGGGTTGAACGACCCTCGTTGCACGCCGGGACGACAGAAGCTTTCTTAAGCTCATCTGTTTGGACGACTGATCAGCCTGATCAGCACATGTTCCCGCCATCCCCACATTTCAACGTCACGGCTGCAGAGGAGTCATATCTACAATTCGACGCCAGACCGTTTGACCGCTGCTTCCTGTCACTTGCGACCCATGCTCCGGGCTGGCTGGCGGGGATCAGTGAGCTTATCATCTGGAGTCGTTAATCAACAAAAATACTTCAACGCCTCGTACAATTTCTGGTACGCAATCAGCCCTGCTATCTTGCGCAAAGCTTGACTTTGAGGACTGACATGAAGGTAACAGGAGATCGTTCACGTCCTCTTCAAGATCCTGTCCCACCTTTCCGACACCGTTGCTCGGTCGAGCTCCCCGAGCGCTTCCACCAACGCCCCAGGCACCTCCCGCAGTAGTCACAAGGCAGAGCCGCTTGAATTGTCGGCTCAAGGGAGATATACGGAATTCAATCTCATTGATCGAGAGTATTAAGAGCTAGTCGGTTCGGATAGTGGTTGGTTGTGGAAGAGAGTTGGAGACTAAACACTACTCCGACAACGCGCTGCCCCGAGAACGCCCGATCAAGCCTTCCCCGCATTTTCACGGACCCACCGAAAAAAGCGCATAGTGGCTTGCTTGCGAAACACTTGTCGGGCGTAGGAAACGAGGGATATACTGCATCAGGCTGGCGCACTGGATCATGAGGTAGCCTTTGTATGGGACTGAAGAAAGACCTGCTTGGCCTGCATACACAGAGATCTCGCCTATATCACCTGCATCGTCGCCACACAAGGTGCCTGTTCAATCGACCTTCTCCTCCGGACGAGGACGGTGGAGCAATAGGACTTTGTGCGGCTCTGGTGCACTCGCGTGTCGCTACTCGTCCTCAAGTGAGGTGGCCGGCGCACGCACCATGTCCTCTCCACCACCTGTAAGGCGCTTCAAAGTCGAACCAGTGGAAACAGGCTCGAAGTCATCTCGGAGATTTGCACCAGAACCCGTAGAGACATCCGCTAAAACCACTCGAAAGTTTGCTGCCGAACCCATAGAGACCACCTCAAAGATACACCGCAAGTTTGCTCCCCAGCCCATAGAGACCTCCACGAAAACCACTCGAAAATTCGCACCCCAGCCCGTAGAGACGTCAACTTCGAGCAGCAGGAATCGGCGCAATGTTGGAGAGACAAGTAACGCCAAGGGGAAGTTCAGTCCACAGCCGGTGGAGACAAGTTCAAGAAGTAGTCGAAACAAATCTGGAAACGCAAGCGATGCTTCGGCGGAAGTTAGGGGCCAAACTAGTGATAGACCTCCACGGCGAAAGTTTGCGCCGCAGTTAATAGAGACAGCGAAACGGACACGAAAATCTGGTGACACGAGCCCAGCGATCCTGCCTTCCGACAAGACCGAGGCCACATCTGACGATCATGTGCTGGGGAAGCAACGACCCGGCATACTACCTGCACCACCAGACAACACGCCTGCCACCAGCATGTTACACGTACCCCAGTTGCGTGACGTGTCCCATCTTGATGTGCTAGAGGCACGGAGGATTGGCGCTCCACTAGACTTGCGGAAACTCTCCACCAGCAGCGCACGCTCACATTCATTTAGATGTCCCGAACTAGAGACCATTGAGTCTTCCGAATCCGAAGAGGGATCTAACCTACCCTCTTTGTCGACTTCCCCATCGACGTCTTCCGATCATTCATACATGTACAAGCACGCGACAAGACTCAGAGAGAGTGTTGATGACAGAGTCTCTGGGTACCTCTTAGAGATCGCAGCGAGGGCCGCTGAGAAGCAGTTACGGGAACAAGCGATGGCGGCTTTTCCAAACAGTGACTTTCACGAGCCAGTTGATCATTACATAGATCGCGACACGGACGAACGCAGCTTGCCTGGAACAGCGGGGACCAGCAGACATGACCTTAGATTTACTCAGGTAAACTGGGAGCTCAAAGAAATGCGAGAGCGTCAGGAGCAGAACGATCACCAGAGGTATCGAACGCCGAGCAGGCGAGAATCGCACTCTAGAACCGGCCGGCTACAATCAACTACAAGTAGTCCTTGGGCAAGTCCTACGCCGGTAGGATTATTCGCCCATGAACAAGTCCCCGGCCAGCCAAAGAAGATGGCCGGCGGGCGGCAACGAGAGATTGGCATAGAGCATATGCGCGCTGGCGCAAGACCTCCGATGCTGGGAGGCGACATCGAATTCCCCAGGTGTCCATCCCCTGAACCTGCAAGATTTGACGTCACCCAGGGCTCTCACGCAGTGCGCGAGTCGATGTGCTACCTCACGGGGCAGGCCACTATCGCGGAACCCGAAGGTCTGTGGCAAGGGAAGGCTACAGCCTCGCCCAAGGTTTCACTATGGTCCACTACTAGCAGTCGGCGGTCGAGCGGGAAAGGGCTTTGGAACGGCTGCTGTTTCGATAACGGCCTCCCAGCTCCACGCGGTCCAAGTGGGCTCCTCACTCCTAGTGCCGAGAGAGGTGATCCAGTGACGACGCCTTGTCCGACGCCGACACGCGAAGAGCTACCGCCATCACCACCTCCGTCCAATCCGGACTTCGGCGAGATGGCGAGCCTCAATGAGAGGCTGATGGCCGAGCAAGCCATTGACGAAGAGTTCGACGACGCCTTCGTTACTCAAGTATACAACTACCTCTCGCTAGGCTATCCGTCTCTCGCTCGCAAGTTCGACGGAGAGCTGAGTAGGATCTCTGGCACGTCCATCGCAGATCTGCGGCAAGACGATGCACTTGCCAATGCCCGTGGCTACATCCGGTTCGGCGACGATGAATTTCCCGGCGATCTGGATATCACCGAGTATACATGCGCGCGCTGGACAGCACTGCGATTGTATATTCGTGAATGGGCGAAGCAGCAGCCAAATATGATGCAGAATGAGCACGCCTTGGGCGGCTTTGGCGTCTCGGCGAGGCGCGGCAGTTGGGCGTGGTAATGAGTGGCTTCGCGAGTGACATCTTCTGCGTTCCTTCTGATATCGCAATACATGCAGCTGAGACTTCGTCCAGTGAGCTATTGGCGCAGGTTGGGGGACTTGCTTTTGGCGTGATTGTTTCTATATGGGTCGTATCAGACCCGCCAATGCATATTCGCGTTCTGCGGCGTACAGATTTCATGTTCGAGTTACTGGCTTTAGCTGTAGTTGGTGTTTGGATATTTATATATGCATCTCGCCAGAGGGCGAGAAAACAGGGTGGGGGATGTGCTGAGTCTATACGGCCGCCAAGCGACTTATTACTTGAATCGATATGTCGTTTATCATGTGTTGTTGACTGTCGTTCGCTTGATGTCCTTCGCTTTCCTCGTCCACTTAACCAGCGCAGCGAAGCGGAAGACTAGCTAGTTATGACTTTGAAACATCTCTTGGTTCACTAGAGGGAGCGATCAGTTAGACGGAGCAACCAGTGTACGGATCGACTTCCCCGCCCGCTCCCACGATCGTCAGGTTCGCACGACTTCATCCCTGCTTGACGGTAGTTAACCGCGTCGCTCCGTTCCCCAAGCATGATTGAAACGAGGAGGGTCCGCTGCTCCATGACGCCTCAAGATTGACCAGCAAGTCACAGCCGCGGCAACGACAGCAGGCCGAAGTTGTTAGATGGCAACGGCTTATCTATCTACCTCCCTCTTTCGCTCAGAATATCTCCGAGGACCTCGAAACACGCGCGGCCACCGCCTGGGTAAGGCTGGGCTGCTCACACGGGCCGTCTGCTCGAGATGGGACGCAAACGCCAGACCCTGCCCCAAACGTTTCAGGCCCGCGAAGGGCGCTGGGCGGACGTCCAGAAGCGAGCCCTGAGCTAGAGCAAGAGCCGTGGTGTATGAAGATGAAGCCGGGCGACGTTCCCCTTTTCGCTTGCTAGGATCTCCCGCCATCAGGGCTCTAATCCGCACTTGGGGCGCAATAACTAAGTTGACTTCCGATCGTCGAGAGTCCTCGAATCACTCCGCAGAAAACGGCTCGTGGAAGGCATTGGTGGCTTCGATCCCGCTTCAAGACCACACGCCGTCTCTCCGGATCAAATGCCGCGCCCTCCGTTTCGCACGCGTTTCTTGTTCAGGATAGAAGCGGTGGCTTTAACGCCCAGAGACGTAGCGATCCTTCGCTCCCGCGACGGATCGCTCTATTCTAAACTAGATTATTTCGCTCAATCGGTGCTGCTTGCGCCTGGGCGGGGACTTTCCAAGCCGTTCAGACTTTCCACCGGCAACCAATCCGGCACACCCGCCGTGTCTGCATTAGATGGTTTCTTCTGCTCAATGATGCAGGTAGTTAATCCTTGAATTGTCGTCGCTAGGTGCATAATCCGCAGAGCTATCACTGTGACCAACGACAGATGGGGGCGGGTTAGGGCAAGCGCATCAATCGCGGCCCTGGATTTCGCTTTCACTTCACGAAGCAATCAAACACCTCCCGTCCACCCAAACTGTCGGGAAAGATCTCTAGCCATCCTTTTGAGCCCCTGCAGCGGGCCAGCCAAGGTCGTTTGCACGCGTGTGCCAGCTCCAGAAGCCACCACGGCGCCGGTCCAGGTCCAATGTCACCACCGCAACGCACACCCTCGAGCCCTTCCACGAACGCTGGGGGTGGCTTGCGAGGATTACAGCAACTTCCTTGATGCTAGCAGCTCGTTTGCGGCGAGATCTATAGACCATACCGTGCATAATCCTGTCTCCTCATAAGCCCTCTCTCTCTCTGCGTTATCTGCCGCATTTTTACGCCCCCTTCTCCAACCTTCTTTTGATACCTGCAGGATTGCGCCGACAGTCTGTTCTTTGGGAGCACCACCAGAGGGCATGACCTGCGGCGCCTGAACCTCAATCCCTGAATATCAGTTCTGTTCCGTTTTCTTGCGCAGCAGGTGTATATTACGCGCCAATCACTCACTTGAGCCGAGTCACTTCGCGCTTCGAAGCGGTAGCTTCACCAGCTTCACCGTCGTTCGTTTCGCACTGTTGCCGCCTTGACTCATCGGTATCTTCGAAGAGATAGCCCGTCTTCTCTATCAGCGCCGCTTCATTACCACAATCTCTCAATCCTACCTCCACAATCGAGCTCTGGCCCGTTGTTATCATGGGCGGCTTCGATGAAGCGTTCGTGAGGGAACTGGCGCTCAACACTTGGCCTCTTTTCGGCATCAGCGTATCTATCATATGTCTTCGAATGTGTGTGACTCTATAGTGAGAGCCGTTGAACTTCTGCTCACAGCCACCAGATACGCGAGGATGCATCGAATTGGCCTCAAGGAACTTGCTCCAGATGACTACATCATGGGGCTTGCGGGGGTGGGCCACTACAGCCCCGCCTGCATTTGTTCAACGGCTGATTCTGAGTTTTAAGGTCTTGTACATCATCCTGATCGTCTGCCTGAATGTCGTAGCAGGTGGCGGAGGTAGCAATCTATACACCGAGGAGGAGCTGCCCTTCACAGATGAGCAAGTCCAGGAGCGTATCTTAGGCTCCAAGATTGTCGTCATTTCCGAGCAGGTTGGTCCACCATCTGGGCTGAAGTCTCTACACAGTACTGACATCATAGGCCATGCTCAACACAATTTACACCCTTAAGGCCTGCCTACTCTTTATGTATCAGCGCATCACTCAAGGCACACCTCAGCAACGTCTGGTCAAATACCTGGCTATATATGTGGCAGTCGGCTGGGTGGCTACCGAGATCGCATTCTTCACGAGTTGTCGACCATTCAACGGATACTGGGCTGTTCCACCTCCGAATCCCGAGTGCACAACTCTACGTCGATATGCATACGTCCAGGCTGCATTCAATCTCACGAGCGACGTATGCATGATCCTTATCCCGGTACCGATGGTTCTGCGCCTTAGATTGCCGTTGAAGCAGAAGATTATCTTGGCCGGTGTCTTCAGCATGGGTACATTCGTCGTAAGTGCGCAAGCTTTCGCCACTCTTGGAGCTGGTTTTGACCGAATCCGACACCACAGATCATTGCAGCCATCCTCACAAAGTACTTCAACCTCAGCGACGTCTGGGATCCATCCTACATGCTGTGGTACTCACGCGAAGCCTCCGTCGCGGTCTGGGTGTCCAACCTCCCGATGATCTGGCCGCTCATGCGCGAGTGGCTACCCTTCCTGCGCAGCATGACTGGCTCGAAGATGTCCTACAACCGTGACCAGCACCGCACCGGCTACGGCAAATCCGACCCGCGTAGCAAAAACATCTCCAACCACACCGGCCTCGGCGGCCCAGACGTCCAGCTTTCGGATCTAAAGTCCAACGTGAACGCGACGACCCGGAACGCCTCCACGTCATCCTCGAACGACGATCTCCGCCAGGGCGGCTTCGACTTCGAGGTCAAGAAGTTCGGGCGCCGCGACCGCAGCCCGGACAGCGACGAGAGGGTCCTCAACCAGGGTCAGAACTGGGGCACGAGCAAGGGCTTAGGGGATATCCGCCAGGAGACCACCATCGAGGTCGAGCACGAAACCGTGGACCTCGAGAAGGGGTTTCCGAGCCGGCGAACCTCGCCGGGCCAGATTGAGTGGGACAACGGCCGGCCGATACGCGAGGTCAAGATCGAGGGCGCGACGGACAGGAGTTTCTAAAAAAGGGATGTGCCCAATACTGGGCCGTGTGACTTCTCCACGGCGAGGCGTTTCCAGGTGCAGAGGGGTCTTCTTCAGCGATATACCCAGCTTTTCAGAGCTAGGCGGCTAATTGTGGTTTACTATATTTGCATCCGCAGCGAGCGGTATAAGCGGAACAGCGAGAACGGCGCAAGTGTGGCGACGAGGCATGGTTGAGACGGCCAGGCTTCCACTTCTATATATATATGGAGATAGACTATCCATGTAGGACTCCCGTCGAGCATCCTTATCTGCTCCGCCTTCGTATGCCAGTGACTTAACCTAACAGCATCCTATGAAGCTACCGCTCATACGCGGTCCGAAGCCCGAAACACGACGAGTATATTAGATGAGCGGAGCAGAGTGAGAGCGCAGCATGCCACGCTTCGTGCCACTCTACAAGAGCTATCCTCGGTGCTCGATAAGGACGTTCTGGTGGCCGCTTGAGGTACAGTCGCTAGCTCTGAGCCTGTTTGTCCACTACAAAGTCGAACTATCCAGAACTCCGTGCACTGGACGGCGCCGGCTTACAACCACACCGCCGCAAACCATCCTGTAGAACCCATGTACAGAGGCTTTTCACAGCTTCCCCTTGATCCTTAGCAAGCATCTGTCCAGAGACATTTCACCTCAAGATTGCCCTTTGTCAAGCTTCCTTTGTAGCCTCCAAAATCCCGCCACAACAAAGGTCTCATCTCCGAACAATCCAGCCCGCAAACAAAGCCGAATGTCTGTCCGGCCCTTCGTATTGTAGTACATGTTCGATAAAACACCGCCTTGAGCAACCCTTCAGCTTGCCAGAAATCACTATTGTAGCAGCACGAGCAATTCGCAACAGCATCAGCTAACTTCAAAGATCACAGTTAGGAAAAGCAAAAGACGACAAGCAAGATGGGTAAAGAACATCACTATTATCCTCTCAAGTCCATCAACAAGATCAGAGCCTGCACGGTCATGTAGGCAGACTTCCGAGAAGGGGCGAGGAGGTCGGGAAAGGGCGGGAGCACCGAGGGCTTGTCGCTAGACTGGAATCTGCGAGAGCGCACGACAAAGGGGCGGAACACATAGCATGCGTAGATTTTAAGCCAAACCAATCAAGAGCTTTCGCTTTGCACGCGTGCAAACAGGATGATTGTAGATCTTAAAGGCTTAGACTTATGATTTTGCTCCCGTGACCTATGTTTATACACGCTGCCTCGCTGTAAGCCTGATCCGCAAAGCTCTTACACGACTCATTTCTATCTGAAGGTTGCGAGCTCAGAACAGCAAATGAGATGTTCTCGTCAACACTAGCAAATATCGGCTCTTACGCTCCATTTCCCGGCAATGAGACCGATTTCTAGATGCTCGTCAACACACCATTGGCTCTGCATGGTCTTTCCTTGACGGACCAACTCGGAAATCGACCACGTTCTGCTCACCGAGTTCATTCCGTAGGTTGGTCTTGTCCCTTAAAATAGTACACCCATAGCCACTGCTGGGGCTGGTTCAGAAGATCCACCGGTTGAGGGGGCTGTGCCAGCTTCGCGAACGTAAAAAGCAGTCCCTGATGCGTGTGCAGCACCTCGGTACAGATGTTGATCGGAGACGTGAGCTGGGTTGTCTTGAGGTCACGCTCGTGGAATCTCGACCTAATGTCCCTTTCCACCGTTGCACCTGTCGTGCGGTTTAGCAGGAGCAGTAGCCAGCGGCGAAGCCTGAACTCTGCTAAAGTGTCTCCGGAGAAGTGACGGTTCTTCGGATTCTATTGCGAAGGTCGGGCCTACATAGCAGGTCAGTGACTTTCGTCGCAGCAGCACCAGCTGCATTGGCTGTCTCTACGACGGGACGTGCGCTCAGAGAGAAGATTGTTTCTTCGTCATAGCCGAGCAAGAATTAGCAGCGTAGTTTCAGGTTGCCTTTCGCTACACTGCTAATTCCGCTCTAGCATCCGACTAAGGATGACGATACATGGGGTTTCATCATAGCACAACGTTCGACGGCAGTCGGCTTGCGTTTGGAGGCTTACCTGCTGCGGCCAATTTCAACTCGGTGAACCAAGGTGAGCTTATTGTTATGTGAAGGCGCAAGTAGTGTGCTCAACCGTTAACGCCCTGTCAATCCACGCCGATACCTGATCTAGCCCACATCTTTATCCGGCGGTGAAATGTGCCGATGAGGATCAAGCTAGCAGCTCAATAGTCGAGCTCTACAGCGACGTCCGTCTGTTCATCAAGTTCTCGAGCTATTCGCCGGTAAGTCACTTCCTCTTCAGGATCCGGACTCGGTCTGCGTGGTCCTTTCCTCCGCTTCCGTTTCTTCGATTGGGTCTGCTCGAAAGACAAGTCTGCAGGAGTTTCAGGTGCAGCACGCTTGAGGGTTTCGCCGCGAGAGAGACTTTCGTCCGGTGTTCTGTCTTCTTGCTCGTCCGAGCGGGCCGACGACGACTCGTCAAGCTGTTGCCTCTGCCTTCTCTCCCTGAGCAAAGCCTGTATCTCACTGTGCCGGAACATAGCAATCTGCTCGTCCGTGATGGTTCGCCTGACTCCATCCGCGTAGTAGCCTAGCTCATGCTCATCTTCAGGCGCGTCCCAAACTGGTTCGTTTGGGGGCAATGTATGTATTGTAGGGGTTGACATGTCGTGGAAATGCCGGGAACGAAAATGATGTAGATCTTCCTGGAAACTGTGTCAGCCTCATGCGACTTGAAGTACTCGCGGTTGAACGTTTACAATTGCCACACTTGGAATCTTTAACGACGCGCCGGAGTCTCTTTCTTTGGTGCACATTGTAAGCCGGGCACGCCCTTACTGAGAGAGGTCAACCGACACGTCCTAAGCCATGCTGGCCGAAGTTAGTTGCAGGCTGAAAGATGAGCCGGTTCAACGTCGAAACTCGGAGAGCGATAGCTGCAGCAGATTTATCGCGGAATCACGTGCGCCATGACGCGGAACCGCCCTGCTCTGTTGCGTTGAGCATCAGCAATCCACCAGCACCGACACAACAAGATGAAGGCTGCACTCCTACTTTACTCCATCACCAGTCTGCTAATAGTAGACTCTGTCGCTGCTCGATCTAGTCCCCACCTTATCGAGAGGTTCAGAGCCGCCATATCGAAAGACCAATCCCCAATCATGGCGCCTGTTGTACCTCCCTCCAACGAAGGTGGACCTAGTTCAGACTCCTCTGACGGAGTTGTGATAGCCGATATTATCGGGAAAACACGACATATCAACATCTTTGGCGGTTTCACACGAGACATCGATACTGTTGCATCCCGCTTGGAGGATGCCTCGAAGAATACAACGGTGCTTGCGCCTGAGAACAGCGCTATCATGCAGTTACCGAGGAAGCCTTGGGAAGACACCAGGGACTATGATCAGTACGGTGCGAGTGCCTACGATGGGTCTGAGGGCGAGGACAGGGCACAC
>Ga0068629_1000041_pt1 | contig 22430 bp, 7 predicted proteins | sample InSIn3gowninarea_FD_77432 | JGI IMG/M metagenome (GOLD analysis project Ga0068629, IMG submission 77432) | Clean room microbial communities from NASA Spacecraft Assembly Facility at Jet Propulsion Laboratory, Pasadena, California, USA -... ...
AAAAACAAAAATATAAAAAAAAAATACATAAAAAATATAAAAAAAATAATAAATTGTTTGCTAGTGAAAACCAGGAAACTGGCACTAAGCAAACACGAATTCATAGGGGAAAACCAAGGCAACTTGGACTCTATGAATTCCTTACTCTTGTTCTACTGTTCTCACACAAATTCATTGCAGGAACTCTTCCACAAACATTTGACTTGAGGACAAGTTGAAGCTTAAGCAAGGAGGAGAATTGCACAAGAACTTTAGTTGTGCTTCCTCTTAGTTGTGCAGCTGAAGTATAAATGGAACTTGTATTGTCAACAGCTGGGACCTAAAAAATCAGAGGGACCTGAAAATATCAGAACAACATGTACATATGTCATAAGCATGTGCATAACAGAGGGACCTGAATAAAGAACACATTACAGAGGGACCTGAACATCAGAAATTCAAAGCACCAGAGCATGCAGAATAAGGAATAGCAATAAATTCTACTTTTCAATCTATCTACAACATTTGATCAACTGATTTCATTTCACTTGTATCGACATCATCCAAGGTAGTATATGTATCGTCATTTTTGTGCTTGAAAATTCAAATTTTTCTTAGGACTTTTTAGTCTTTGTTAAGTTGAAATTAGTACCTAAAGATATTAATTATATATTAATTATCATTCTATAACCTATATTCCTTGTACATACCCTAAAACCCTTACACATTCATTCTATTTCATGTTCATTTACCCCATACCATTTCATGTTTATTAACCCTAAGTATTTTTCTTTAGAAGCCTAAAGGGACCAAAATGAGGACAATATGTCAACCTGCACATGCAATTCAGTGATTAGAAATGGTGATAATTTTAATATGACCCAAGATGGTCATTTTAAAATTATAATAAGGATGTGCAAATCCATATGTACAAATATTTAAATATATTTGAATATATAATGCGCTATATTTACAAATATTCGAATATATTTGAATATATGCAAATCTTTGAATATATTTAAACATATGGGAAGTCATTTGCATAATGCGCAATATGACAAAGGACAAATGCAATAACCTATAAACTATGCGCAATATGGACAAAAGGCAAATGCATATACAACTATGTTTATAAACTATGCATAATGCATAAGGCGCAATATGGAAAACAAAACGCATATGCATATATAATAAACTTGGGATACAAGGCAAGGCAATATGCAGCGCATAAGATAAAGTCAAAACTCAATGTAAAATCAAATCTCTACGTGGCAGCAGGGTATTGCATATTGGTAAAGGATATTGAAGTTGCGCATCGCCCAAACGTAGTTGCATAATACGTGAATGAGTGCCAAGCAAGTTTGAAGCACACGACAATTTATATGATGATACTATGTAATGCGGCAATCATATGCAGTTAAGTTAGAAGCGCCAAAGGTTATTGCACGTCAACCATTATTGAATGAACAGTGAAATGCAGAGTAGGTCATGAGTATAACGACAATGCGGGTCAGCACATGGGTACGGGGTAGACAACGTGGCATGGCGACCATTTCCCATTGGAGCAAGGAGTTATGTGCATAACGTTCAACCTACAAATATAATTCTACCGTCCTCATGACACAGTCGGGCGACTGGTCAATAGGACCACCATACAACCATATTATCCATACGTTCAAGCGCGTACAACCATGAAACGGTCATGAACTGACCGATGGTTTCCTGCCCTGTGTAAAACTAATTCCTCATCGCCGAATAGCTCAGAACAATTGTGTTTGAAGAGCTACGTAGTGCAAGCTAGTGAAAGGGAAATTGAAGCGGATTTGTGAAGATATAAGGAGGAAACTATCCCGAACGTAACGCCAAGTGATCACTGAACTTTCGGGATCTATTCAGGTAATGGCGTGATTTGTTTAGTTCAGCAACTATGCGATGTGTTGTAGCCTGTGATTAATAACCAATGCATCTGCTCTTGCCACCATTCAGCGGAACGCAGCTACAGGGATTCGGAGCGCCGATTAACACTCCTCAGCGCTTGTTGGTTTCGCGCTGTTGGATAATTTTTTTGTGTTCATATGCCTGATATATTGCATGCCGTGGAATGGAAACGGCCTGTAAGGCAAACAAACATGAAGAATGTTACTCTGTTCTGGTCAATACAATGGATAGTAAAGTCGTGTAGGCCGAGCCATGTAAAGTGCTGTATAATATACAAGTTTTTATAGGAGGCCGAGCGCCGATTTTCAGAAAGACAAAGGCCGAATTATTCCAAAATCCATCTTATTTAAACACACTGTTTGGTTTTTCAAAGTTTTTATTTGAGGCTGAGCGCTGTTTGATTTGAAGCCGAACCATTTGAGAATGCACCATTTGTTTTTAAAGAGACTGTATATACATAGGCCGAGTGCACTGTTCGTTTTAATGACTGTATATACATAGGTCGAGTGCACTGTTTGTTTTAATGACTATATATACATAGTAAATGCGCTATTTGATTTTGGTGATAGTATATACAATATAGGGTGTTGGCATATATGGAACAGTGTAAGAATAATGCCTAAACAAATACATTAGAAAACCAAGGACCCTTTATGGAAATGATGTTTTCATATGTATTTTGTTTATCAGAACAGAGTTTAGCATATTGACAAGGATACACAAGTGTTTGATTGCTTGGACAGGGAATTGAAACAGTGTTGCTGCAGAGAAAAGGTAAACAGAGGCTGAGGAAATCAAATTCAAATTGTTGTGAAGAAGCAGGTAACCCTCTCTGCTTTCAGAATTTCATTTTAAAAAAGAGCAGTAGTCATAAATTATTATTGTTAAGATGAAATTAATGACAGCAGAAGCGTATATCCAATGGTTTTCAGAAACAATGTCAGCCAGAGTAGAGCCAAAATTTTAAATAGAGAGCTGGAGGAAGGAAACTATAGAAAAACTTTACCAAGCAGAACTGATAGGCTTTTTGCAAAAGTTTGATGGCCATTCTGAAGAAATAACCAGGGACTTTATAAACAATTACAGTCAGGACCAGACACGGGTAAGAGATGTCATTATTCCTGTGACTCAAGAATACCTTTCCCAAGCTCTAGATCTTCCAATGATAGGTGAAAAATATCACAAAGGCCTGCACTTCAAGGAGAAAGCATGGACTTTCTTCCTTGAAAAGAACTGGAAAGGGACTTTTGATAGAACCAAGGGGATACCAAGGGAATGGTTCAATGAACCATGGGGTGAGTTGGTTCTGGTCATCCAGAAGTTTTTGATATGTGATAGAGGATATAGTGTTGCCCACCTATATCATGTCCGGCTTCTACAGCATATGAAGGGAGAAGATAGGATTAACTTGCCATATTTCTTATTTAGGAGCCTCTTGAGAATAATTGAAACAGTGAGACATGAACACAGGCCCAAAGCAGGACAGATTTACCACCAAAGATTGATCAAAATCCTAGTTGAGTATCAAGTGAAGTCACAAGGCATAGTATGGAGGGAGTTCATGTCTAAAAATCAGTTTATTAAACAGATTAATGAAGTGCAGGATAAAGTTGAGCAGGAAAACAGAGGATTGATGAGTTCACCCTTGTATCCCAAAACAAGAGCTAAACAGCAAAATAACATGGCCATGCAGGAAAATGAAACATCTGTTATGTCTATTCCTAGAAGATTTAGGAATAAGAATCCCATTGACTTAGAAAAGGAAGTAGATACATATTCTCCAAGAAAACAGGTAGAAAATGACATTGCACAAGAAGTATTTGAGAGGGATTCTTCATATGATGATGCAGCAGCAGCATCACTAATCAAAACAACACAAGATTTTGAAAAAGAAATCAATTTGGGAAGAATCAGGGACTTAACTGACCAACTAGAAATTAGTAAAACCCTGGAAAAACAATTAAAAGAGGAAAACAAGGCAAGTAAAAAGGATAATACTAAGTTGGTCAAGGCAAATGAAAAGCAAAATGAAGAGCTAGGGAGACTCAAACGGAAAAATGATCTACTTTCTATGCAAGCATTTAAATGGTTAAAGGAAAAGAATATGTGGCAGGCAAAGTATGAAAAACAGAAGGTAAAAGCAGCTTTGTTCAGGGAAAGACATGACTCAGGTTTGGATTGTTTGGTCAGAGCAGCACAACAGGAAGCATCTACAGGAACCACTTCTACTACAGAAAGAAGGAGATCAAAGAGAAACAAGCAAGCATGGGGACATGCTTTATGATCAGCAAGGGGGAGATGTTGGCCCTCAGTTTTGGTCTTCTTTTTGCTCTAAGAAACTTACTAATCCATCTATTTACCATCCATTTCTCACTTTATCCATTCCATTTTGATGTGTTTTATCTCCATTCAGGTATTTAATTTTAATTTTGCAAAACTCTAAAGTTTTTATGAAAATTTGGTTTTAAGTGCAAAATTGGCAGCTTCAGAAATTCCCGTAATAGCTCATTGGTTGATATGGTTGCAGGACACTTGGACACGAATGGCATGCATGGATGGACAGCTTGGGAACTAGGACTAAGCCAGCCATGCTTAGTTCGAACAGAACAAGCTTTATTAAGCCCATTTGGGGCTGGTCAACCATAACTAGTCATTCAGAAATCTCATAAAAATAGGGTAGTTTAGAGATTTCTATGGGATTGACCATATCTCTTGGGATGGGAGTGATAAATTCGACCTAGATAGATGGACAAAAGTAGATGGATTTGTTTGAGTGATTATAGATCAGTTGGTTTCATGAGACTTCTATTTAAAAGCCAAAATGTTGATGGCTTATGTATTGGATTATTATACTTTTATGCTGAAACTCTTTTGGATTGGAGAACTAATTTGAAGGCTTGTTTTATTATCATTTTGTTGTTCAAATATATGGATGTGTGACTGAATTTGAGCTTCTGATATCAAGCTTTTAAGTGTGCAAGGCAAGGGTGGAGGGCCCCCACTCCAAGCTAAGTACACTTCCTTGTTTAACATAGCTGTATTTCCTGCAATTTAGTTAATATAGAATCAGTTTTCATATTTTATTTTAGATTGATTTATGATTGATGTATGGTGGTTAATTTCATTAGTTTATTCATCATATTAGTAAATGGAAAAACAAAGTGTTTAAGTTGAACACTCCTCTTATTAATTTGGTGAACTGTATTTAGTTTCCTTTGATTGCATGCAAATAGTTTCTTTCATGTAATTTTGTCATTAAGGTGAATGAGTTATGATGAAACATACTGTGTGTCTCTTAAGTTAAGAGCTCTCTTTCATTAATAATTTATCCATCTTAAGTTTTAATTTCAATCTCTGATTCATTGGATAATAATTGAGGTAGAAGTGGACTTCTTAGGTTAAGAACCATTTCAGTGTTTTTCCTCTTTTAAATCAATTGAATTAGAAGTTGTAATATGAATTGATTCTTTCAAGGTTTGATTAGTATCTGATATTCACATATAGTGAGCTTGCCTCAAAGTACTACCAACCCAGATTGATATTTAAATACTTGTGTTAATTTAAGTTAATAAATTAGCTCAACACCACTCGTGGCTTCTCTCAAAAGGAAGGTATAGATTATGACGAGATACTTGCACCTGTTGCCCAATACACCACCATCCGCTCGATCATAGCCCTTGCTGCTTCACAAGGATGGAACCTACATCAAATGGATGTCAAGATGGTGTTCTTGCATGGTTCGACCAAAGAGGAAGTATACATGGAACAACCCAAGGGATTTGAGATTCATGATCGGAAATCTCACGTGTGCAAGTTGAAGAAACCCTCTATGGGCTGAAGCAACCACCCCGAGCTTAGTATGAGAGGATCGATAGCTACTTGATGAAGTTGGGATTCACTAGGAGTGAAGTTGATCCAAACCTTTACTTTAAGGTTGAAGATGATAAGCCTCTCATACTAGTGTTGTATGTTGACGACCTCTTTCTGACAGGTGTAGACCCTCTCATTCACAAATGTAAGAGGGAGTTGGCTTCCGAGTTTGAGATGAAGGACCTAGGATTGATGCACTATTTCCTAGGGCTAGAAGTCTAGCAGAAGCTAGGGGAGATTTTCCTATCTCAAGGAGAATATGTGGTGAAGATATTGGAGAGATTCGATATGGTGGACTGCAAGCCCGTGACTACCCCGATGGAGCTTAACTTCAAGAAGTTAAGCGGTAGTGTTGTCGGACCTGTTTTGGGAAATGCTACTGAGTATCGTCCACTCATAGGAGCATTGATGTTCTTGGTGAACTCCCGTCCGGATATATGTTTTGCAGTCAACACGTTGAGCCAACATATGGTTGAACCTCACCACTCACATTGGATTGGTGCCAAGAATCTGTTGAGATATCTTCATGGCACAATCACTCATGGGTTGAGATACACTGTCGGAAATGTGAGAGTACATGGATATACCGATACTGATTGGGCAGGCAGTGTGGTGGACCGAAAGAGCACTTCCGAGTGTTGTTTCTCTTTGGGATCTGCCTCGATATCCTGGATGAGCAGGAAGCAAAAGTTGGTGGCTTTGAGCATTGCTAAGGCAGAGTACATTGATGCGAGTATGGCCTCTTGTGAGGTTGTCTTGTTGCGAAAGCTCTTCAGTGAGTTGTTTGGATATACATTATATACTACCGTGATCCTGTGTGACACCCAGAGTGGGATTTGTTTATCAGAGAATCCTGTATTTCATGATCACTCCAAACATATCGATATTAGGTACCACTTTATCCGGGATATGGTACAACGAGGAGAAATAAGGCTCCATCATATCGGTACAGATGAGCAGGTCGCCAACATTCTGACGAAGCCCCTAGGAAAGGTTAAATTCTTGAATTTCTGAGAACGACTTGGAGTCGTTGAGAGACCCTCTTATGAGGGTCCTGCATGATGCATGCATTGAGCTCTGGGAGCTCCAGAGGGCTTGGGGTACTTCTTGGAGCGACAAGCAACCATAGGGTGACTCACCCTCCCCTAGTTGTGCGCTATGTACAAGGTGAAAGGTTCAGCCTTCCCCTGTGACACCCCATGGCGACTTATGGACAGGATGAGTGGTTCTCATGTCGAGGCATCCTACCCATGCAGTCTAGGACTCATGGGAAGTACCTCTCATCTGGCCAATGAGTAGGGAAATAGGGTTAGGGACCATAGTAGTACTATCGAGGGACGCATCGTTGTATCTACCATACTCCCTATGCTAGGATGACCTCCATTGATCTGGGATCAGTATGAGTGGTTTGAGACACTCTCTTCTAGCACTGATCTGTGATCAGTAAGAGTGGTATGAAACACTCTCTGGGACTGACTTTGGGTCAATAAAGAATGGTATGATACATCCTTGCTTCTTCATAGTTCAGCAAAGCAGAGCAGAGCCGAGCAGTGCATTTGATGGCAGAGATAGTACCGACGGTCAGATGGATTGGCAGATGGAGTTCTCCCTAGTTGAGAGGGAATGTTAAAATTGGCAACTAGGGCCAAACTCCATGTGGGTCATCTTATTTATGGCAACTGATATTTTTCTTGGATTCTTCTCGTCGAGAGGTGTAGGATTGATCTGACGATCATCCGATTCCGACAAGTATTTATGGAGATATGAATTTATATGTATTTACTTGACAAATTGTCAAGGTCGGCCAGCAACTAAATGTGTGGCACACACATCCTCAATGATTCATATACATACAAGTTAGGTTAAGGCATTATTCACTCATCTCATCTTACATTCTTCTCTCTCTCTCCTTACTTGATTGGGTATACAAGGAGCAGCATCTCTCACGTGGGAGAAGAAGGACACAGCAGGAAGGAAGACGCAGATAGGAGGACACAGGTTTGTTTCAGCGTTGACTGAGGTTGACCTAGGAGCAACAAGCTATGTTTGACTGTGTTGACCAGCGAAGAGGTTGTTTTGACTTTGGCCTAGTGTGAGGAGTCTCCATCAAGCAAGCTGCAAATCTGAACAGCAAACTGTTGACCTGAATTGACCACGAATTGACCAGCGTTCACTGGTTAGGGTTGACCGCAGGGTTGCATATGCGTTGACCACTTTTGACCATCTATTTTGGATTGTTTTGGGTTGACCTTCATGTTGGAATTTCTAAGTCTGACACGTTAGAAACCCTTCATGCACTTTACTGATTTATTCCTACCTACTTGTTCTGTTAATTAACAAGTTATTTACCATGTAAATACTAGAAATAACTACAAGTGCATGCTCAACACATTACAGATCATCAACTGAAGGAAACAAAAACAAACACACAAGTGACACCGTTGTTTTTGGACTAATGTCCCCAGAAAAACCCAATGCAGGAAAACCAGTGCAGCAATCTGAGGGTTTGATTTATTAAGCAGTTTCAGAATACAATTTGGGTGCCAAATCTGGCTCACCCAACAGAGAAAATTCTCGGCAGTAGTACCTCTCTACTCGGAAGTAGATATTCCGGCTGAAACCCTGGATAAACACTCTAACACCTCCATAGCTCCAATCTGCCCCATGAAACCCCAACGTCAGCCTCTCTCTGGCCTAGCGTTAGCCCAACGTCACTCTGGCTTGGCCTGCGTCAGCCTCTGGAGGCATTGTGTCAATCCTCTGGCCCTCTGCATCACCCACATGGGCCCTCTTAAGCACTACGCAGCTTTTGGTTGCCTCTACGTGATCCCTTGGCTGCTTCTGCATCCCTCTCTCCGGCTACAGCATTGATCCTCCCGGTGCTATCTCTGCCTCTCTGCTTTTGTATTCACTACCCCTCAGCTGCAACTCTGATCACTCTCTCAACTTTCTCAGCAAACCCTACCCCAGAAAGTCAAAATCTTGATCTCTTGATGTGTTCTCCAAGTGACCCTCAAGCCTCCTCTTATACTTTTCCGTTGACAAATCAATGGCCAAGATTAAATTCCTAATCAACGGCAAAGATTAGATCTGGCTTGATTCATGAATTTTGGACCACTAACACAATTTTATATTAAAACACATTAATATTTTAATTTCCCTAAGTTTAGACTTAGGGACTCCATTAAAAATATTAATTATTTTAATATCTCCCAAACTGTTTAGAATCTGTCCAAACCCTTTCTGGGTATTGAAGATCTCATGTGCCTTAGCCTCTCCACCAATCATCCAATGCTACCCCAAATCAACACTCCCTCTTAACAAGGACTGTGCTCTAGTAATACTCCTCACTAAGTATCACCCTAATCATCCGGCATCGGTCCCTGTGCTGATGTTAGGCCCGCTGCCCAACATCCTCTGCACTGCTGCATCCTATACTGCTACCCATGGCCCCACCACTGCCACTGCTACATCTGTACTGCAACTCCCTCTGCATCTATGCTGCTGCCCATGGCCCCTACCACTGCCACTGCTGCATCTACAACCCCTCTCATCATGCTGCATCGTGCTTCCCATAGCACTACCACTGCTAACTGCTGCACTGCAACCCAGTTATTGAGAAGTAAGTAACTGATCTCCCAACACCGACATCTCCATCAGGCTAGAAACACTCATGATGTTGAAGCTCCCTTTGTCACTGACAAGTGCTCCTTGTCTGACTTCTGTGTTGCTGCAACAACTCTGTGCATCTCGCACCGTTGCACACCTCTCTGTGCCATCCTGCACTAGTGCAACACTCCCATGCTTTCGCACTGCTGCCTCACGCTATCCTGGGAATCCTGCACTGTAGCTCCCTCTGCCGCTCCATCCGCATCCGTCTCTAATGACATCCGCCAGTACTGCTACTTCTCTTCGGGGCTCCCGTAGCAAGGTCTAATCCAAGAGATTGGGTACCTCGAGCATCTTGCCCCTCATCTCCAGTAGTCCATCTAAGTACAGCTCGATGTCTCCCCACTTCTGCTTAAGTGGTGTGTGTGCACTCATGGCACAGTCATTGTCTGTCTCCACTTCCTTCTTTGCCCTTGCTGGCGTTGCCTTACTCTTAGAGGCCTCTCCCTTGCTCTTCTTCCTTGGACACTAGGTCACATAATGACCCAGCTCCCCACAGTGGAAGCATTTGACCTTGGAGAGGTCCTTCTTCTTCCGTTTCTTCTTCTGTTTGACCTTGGAAGTCAGCTAATCCCTGATCTCCTTCAATCGACCGCGGAAGGGATCGATCTATTCTCCCTTTTCCATTTAATATGATCGCAGTTGATTTTCTAATAACATCCTTCTCTGCACAAAAGTATGCTGGTACAATTTATTTAGGGCCTCCCACATCTCATTTGTTGTTTCCTTTTCGCCAATATGTGGTACTACATGATCCTTGACCCCGTCAAGGATGATGCTCTTGGCCCTCACCATTGCCTCCTCGTATTTGTCATTATCAGTTGGGTCAACTGGGATAGCTATCGTCCTCAAGGCAAAGTGCTTGACACGATTCCTGTCTAGAATGGATAGGATTCTGGCCTTCCAGAGTACGAAGTTTGAGGCTCTGTCTAGTTTGTCCTGGTCTCTTACCCCGTTCACTGCCATCTCATTGCTCCTCTACTTCCCTCCTGGAAGTTCTCAGTGACTCCCTCTGAGCCTCAATTTCCCTCCTAGAAATCCTTTTGCCAATGTCGAGATGACCCCACTTTGATCCTTAGTGCTGCTACACCACTGATCTGGATTTCTTGGCTAGAAACCCTCGGTAGTAACTCCCTCCTCCTTGGTCTTGCCCTGTTAGGTATTGTTCTGACTACAGTACGCCACCAGCTCCACTCTACAACTTACCCACAGCCTCTTAAACCCCAGCAAACTGAAGGTTAAAGCTCCTAGGCTCTGCGCAATCGCGACACCGGTAAATCAACCTCCTCAACCAACTGCGTCAACCCTCCTAGCCTCTGCGTGAGCCTGTCTTTGCCTCCCTCAGCCTCTGCGCTGCCTCTGCCTAGCTCAATCTTGATGACGCAGACACTCCGTCACCCCTTCCTTGTTGCTACTCTGCTAGGGACAGCTTTTGTCACTCGGGATTGCTGTTTTCTGTTGCTACTGCTCTGCTCGACTAATGTCCTAAGTTCTCCTATGATCTGCAACCACACTCTAATACCATGTTGGAATTTCTAAGTCTGATAGGTTAGAAACCCTTCATGCACTTTACTGATTTATTCCTACCTATTTGTTCTGTTAATTAACAAGTTATTTACCATGTAAATACTGGAAATAAATACAAGTGCATGCTCAACGTATTACAGATCATCAACTGAAGGAAACAGAAACAAACACACAAGTGACACCGTTGTTTTTGGACTAATGTCCCCAGAAAAACCCAATGCAGGAAAACTGGTGCAGCGATCTGAGGGTTTGATTTATTAAGCACTTTCATAATACAATCTGGGTGCCAAATCCGACTCACGCAATAGAGAAAAATCTCGACAGTAGTACCTCTCTACTTGGAAGCAAATATTCCGGCTGAAACCCCGAATAAACACTCCGGCAGCTCCACAGCTCCAATCTGCCCCACGAAACCCCAGCGTCAGCCTCTAGGGACTGCGTCAGCCTCTCTCTAGCCTAGCATTAGCCCAGCGTCAGTCTGGCTTGGCCTGCGTCAACCTCTAGAGGCACTGTGTCAGTCCTCTGGCCCTCTGCGTCACCCATGCTGGCCCTCTTAGGCACTGCACAGCTTCTGGCTGCCTCTGCGTGAGCCCTTGGCTACTTACACGTCCCTCTCTCTGGCTACTACGCTGATCCTCCAAGTGTTATCTCGGCCTCTCTGCTTCTGTATTCACTGCCCCTTAGCTGCAACTCTGATCACTCTCTTAACTTTCTCAACAAACCCAGCCCCAAAAAGTGGAAATCTTGATCTCTTGGTGTGTTCTCCAAGTGACCCTCAAGCCTCCTCTTATACTTTTCTCGTTGACAAATCAACGGCAGAGATTAAGTCCCTAATCAACAGCTAAGATTAGATTTGGCTTAATCCATGACTTTTGGGCCATTCTAACACAATTTTATATTAATTCACATTAATATTTTAATTTCCCTAAGTTTAGACTTAGGGACTCCATTAAAAATATTAATTATTTTAATATCTCCCAAACTGTTTAGAATCTGCCCAAACCTTTTGTGGGTATTGGAGATCTCATATGCCTTAGCCTCTCCACCAATTTCGTGGCTAGAGCACAATCGATGCTACCCCAAATCAACACTTCATTGTTGTTGAAGGTCGAGTTGACCAAGGTTGACTCAATGACATTTGTGGACTGTTTGACCAACTTTGAAAGTGATGGTCAGGGTATTATTATTGTTGTCATAAAATTACAGAACTGTACATTTGTACTATTTCTCTCTCTGCATAACTATTGAAGATTATAGAAGAATCGATCAAAGGGTTTCCCCACATTGGGGTTTGTCCCTCGCTAGCCGCCACATCTAGTGTCTCTTGTCTTGGCTTGTCTTCTATCGATCTATTACGTTCTATCATCATTTTACTTTATGTTAATGTGATTGCTAAAACAGTGAATGACATTGGGCCAATAAGAAGAACTTGAAGTAAATTGCACTAAGCATAGAACATACCATAATTTAACAATAACTAAGTAATTGTAATTAGAAGGTTTGAGGACAAGTTTGCATCAGCAAATTTCATAGTGGCACAACTTGCATCATCAGATTTGAAGGCATCTTCAGTAGCACACACTGCATCAGTAAACATCCTCAGGTACAACAGTGGTGTACTTGCATTAGCACACATCTTCAAGTACAACAATGGCACACCTCGCATCAGTGGTTTTCTTTGAGGTATGAAACTGACTACTCGATAGAAGGCATATTGCAATCAAAGAAGTAGTATTAAAGGAAGCAAAATTGTAGCTTGGCAGTTAACATACTTTTGCTTATTATCTTCTGAAGTTAAGGGACTTTGTTGAATGCCTTTGTAAGTGGGTCCTTGTCCCTGGTATGGGAGCCCACAGTTCAAACTTCATTTCTCTATTTTACATATTCAGGGTGGTCGGGTGGTGTAAGGCAAGAGAATGAAGTCTCCTTCAGGTTGAAGCTTAAAAAATTAAAAATACTTCAGGGTGGCAGGGTGGTGCTAGAGCAAGTTGGAGCTTGCAAGGTGTTGAAGCATCCTTCTAGTTGGAGCTGGTAACCTAGGATATTGGAGCATCCTTTCAGGAATTGGAGCTTCATGATAAATTGAATGCTTTTCTAGAGTACTAGGAAGTTGGAGCTGAAAAATTTTGTACTCATAAATTATATTAGAAAATAATTGAATATTTTTCTAGAGTATTAGGGTGCCCTCTCTCATCAACTCTTTTTGAGATTTACGATGATACTCTAGAGTCTTTTATCCAAGAACATTTTCAAGACGACGATGATTGTCTTCTACACCACATGTTTCATTTAGCTTGTTGCACTAAAAGTTAGATAGAGTCTAGGTCATCCTTCTCAAGTACATCATTAAAAGCAAGTGACTTGTCCCCCAACTCATTGTTCAAATGAAGTTTAGAGATGAGCTCTTCGTCTCAAGGTCATTTTATGTCAATATGGTTCATTCATAAAACCATGATTTTGGAGACTCGACCTTGATGGAGACAAGTATCCCTACTAAGCATTTTGTTCTTCAAAGGCCATTGTCTCGACCAATATGGTTGCACTTGATCTTGGTTCTCAAGGGTCTCTCGATTACATCAATCAATGGTCTTCTCCACAAACCATCTCTCTACCCCCCCCGCCCCCCCCCCCGCGCGCCCCGCCTTAGGTACTCCTTTAAGGGGCTTAGTCACCTCCTACCATCCAACAAAGATTTGGCAGTCTATCATGGAGGACATCTATCACCTAGATTGCACCTCTAGGTGGGTCTCAACCCTAAGAATGACCTTCCATGCTAAGGATTTCCTTGGGCTAAGAGAAGATCTAATCATTTGACCTTCATACATGGGTTGAAATTAGATGCATGCCCTAGGTATCCCCTTTGATTAGCTTTAGTTGGGCTCCCATAACATCAAGGTTTGCCAATTATGTTGTTGAAAATAATGTAACTAGGTTCGGTCTTCATTATGTCAAATAATGTAACAATGTAATTTTTGTATTTTTGTATTATTACTTGAGCATGGGTTTCATGCTCAAGAAATTTTTATTTTTAATTTTAAAAGACAACCATGAGATGTTACACTTGTATTGACTTTACTTGTCAAAGAGTCCTTCCAGATCATCAAATGAAAACCACCGAAATGTACCCACGAGATTCATGCCCACCGAAATCAAGGGATATGGTATTCGCTTGTAATGTCGGTCTAATGAAAGGGATCATGCCAGCTTGAAGTAGGGTATACAAGACTATAAATAGGCAATGTCGATCTCACTTTGAAACACAAGTGACACACAGTCATTCTCGCAGCAAGGACAAAGAAAGACGAGACGAAGGAGGAGAGCCGCAGTAGAGGAAGTTTGTTCTCTCACCCGAGATCATCTTCGGATCTATTCGGACGTGCGGAGGTCTGGTCTTATGCTAGGGCATCATTGCGAAGGTGTATTGTTTGGGTTTACATGATAGATCTAGCCTCAATCTATGAGGCAGATCCAATCTCTTGAAGATCGAAGTATTGGAATAGCTAGAAGAGCCTCTATCACCCTCGCGTGTGCCTCCATAATCTGAAGATGACTGTAATATTTTCGTTGCTCTTGGACAGTACATATTTTGGCATACAGTGAAGTGAATCAAGCTCAACTCAAGGGGTTGCTTCATGGGTGTTTACTTTGCATGGAAAGCGAAGGTGGAAGGAGTCTACAGGAAGCTGATCTCGGCATGTTTTGTTGACTTTCATCACTTTGGTACAACCCTACTATACAGTGCGAAGTTGTAGAAGGAGATTCAATGTTTGGGTACATTTCGAAAGGTTTGTCATTTTGATGTTGAAGGCTATCTTGTGTCTTTTGTAAGGATCTTGGAATTCGTAAATAAAGATTCTATAAGAAAGAGTTCAAGGGTTTTTCCTCTCAAGTTTTGGAAAGGTTTTTGCCCTGGCTTGGTGCCAATATCTTGTGTACTCGTGCATGATTGATCTTCTTGTTTTGATCGCTGATTCATGATAACAATACATGTGAATAATATCAATCAAATCTAAAGAAAATAATATCTCAAGCAGTTATCATAGTAAAGAGAAATAGAATAATTGTATTGCCCTTAATTTCTCAATAATGAACATATGTCACTTGAGATAGAGACAAATGAGCATCTTATTTTCCAAAGCCCTATCTATTGTGAGATCAAAGGGAGATACTACTATCTATCTTAAGATTCAAGGAACTCCCTCTCCACTTTTTTCCACTACCTCGACTCAAGAAGTCATTCTCTCTTCATGAGGGAAGTATTCAAACACAAATCCTAATCTTTACAAGTTCTATCCCAATTGGAGGCCTCCGAGAGGATTACTTCATACTTCCAAGTTGTCCCATCTATTCAATGCAACAAACAAGAAGCATAAATTAATAAGACGTCAAATTCCATATCAGTGCAACCTCGCATTACCTCTTGACCTCAACCCACTTACCTTGAGGGCTAACTTACCTACTTGAGACCAATGAGGAGTCATTACTCTTAGACATAGGGCATACACCACCAACTCGAAAACAAGCCAATTTGGTAACCAAAATGTCAAGCTCCCACCCCCTCCAGTACCCCATCTCTCAGGTCTGCTTGAGCATCTGGGCTTCTATTGAGAATTTCTTCATCAATACATTGGATGTTAGGAGAGTCGGGCTTCCTCACCCTTGTGTTCCCCCTAAGATCATACAACTAGACCCTTTCAATGCCTATAATCGAACCCTCAGTCATCCTCATCAACCAATTCCAACTCAACAAACCTTGGCATCCTCTCTTTTGTTTCGCTTTGAGGCTTCATTGCACTTGCAACTTTTTTATATCTTAGCATTTACTTAGACACTTAGTTCTATGTCTTTTCTATTTTCAGTATTGTTCTTTGAAACGCTATCACAGTGTCTTGTTTCGTTTTGTGGCTTCATTGTACTTGCAACTTCTTTTATATCTTAGCTTTTAGTTAGACACTACTTTCAGTATTGATCTATGAATTGCTATTGCACTCTCGCTTTTCTCCATTTAGAATTTCTAGGGGTTGCTTTCTCATTCCCACTTTTTTCGCTTTCAGTATTGACTTGCACTCTTGCATCTCCTTTTAGTCCCATGGACCTACTTCTTTGAACATTTATTGGATATTGAACACTAATAATCTCATCTTTATCTTATCTTTATCTTATCCTTTATCTTATCTTTATATTGACTTTATATTTATCTTTATTAAATATATTTATAATGATAAGGCCATGACTACATGTGCCTCAATTTGTGTTAATATGGATCTTAACTAAGGTTTACCCCAAGGAGAAGAACAATTTCACCACAAACTTGAAATGAAGAAGGTAAGGGCAAAGAGATGGAGAATTTTTTTTTAATGGGAGAGTATGTAGACAATGAAGCTAAAGATATAACTGAAAGTCTGGGCATCAAAGAGATGTTGTACCTGATGCAAAGGAAACTAGATAAACTAACCAGAAATGAGAAAATCATGGATAGAAGTGAAAACTGAAAACATTAAGACCAATGTCAAAAGTAATGGAGGGAAGAAAGCAGTGATTAAAGCGGAAAGGAGAAAATCCTAAAAGACACTACATAGAGATGGAGTTGACATGGAAAAGAAATAATAAATAAGAGTCAAAAGAGTAACAATGAAGATAAGATCTAGATCAAAGAAAGATTAATGCCACACGAAGGGTAAGTATTAACCTTTAAAGCTGAAAACTACCTATCTATCATGGGTTATTTTAAAGAATTATGAAATAAGCGAGCTCTCCTAGGAACTGTGAATTCAAACATCTCCTAATCACACAAGCATAGATTGATGTTTCCACCTCCATTACAAAGTTAAAAATGAATGGTTGGCAAGATCATAAAAGCTCCTCCCAAAAAAAAGAAAAAGAAAGGTGGGATGACTAGATCTGGTAAGGCCTACAAGTAAGTGTTGGCCTCACTAAGACTAAATGACATGTTTTCAAGTTTCAAGTACGCTACAGCAAGCAATAGGCTAGAGAAATGTTTGAATTGTTTCATGTAAATAGGCTGAACAAATGTCCAATAAGTGCAAGGCTATTTTGCACAGGGACCTGTCCCCACCAAAAAATCCCACATACCCACGTTCCAGCGTACCAGGGACTTTTATAGGGGTTGGGAATGTCCCCATTTTTTTGGGGGACTTCCAAGTCATCTCAATCCATCCCAAGCAGATTTTGAGCACTTTTTGGGCACTGTTTCGTCATCCCCAAGGAAAAAACAGTATGTCTGACCCAATTTTGACTGTGTTAAAATTGGCAACTAGGGCCAAATTCCACTTTGGACAGCTCATTTGATGGAGATAATTATTGCATTGAATTCCTCTTTTCAAGAGGACCAAAATCGACTTAAAGATCATCAAAATTGGACAAGGGGAAATATGTTTTTGAGGTCAAGCCCTCACATGTGCAAATTGTCAAGGTCGGCCACATCATCATGTAGGCTCATGAAGCCCAATGGACATGTCACTTGACCCCCCAATGACTTCTATAAATAAGAGAGACCTCCAACCTCATTTGGCACCTCATCAACTCAACTTCTTCTTCTCTCTCCTCATTTGATTGGTTCGTACAGCTTATTGGGCATATCTTTTCCTCATACGTGTGGCAGCAAAGAAGGACGTATTTCAAATCTATTGCAGGGTTTGACCAGTGTTGACCAAGAGGTACTTGACCAAGTTTGTCTGTGATTTTTGTGGGAATCTTTCTGTTTGGGCAGGCCACATTGTTTGGCACACAACCCGAGGTTTTCTGGGCATGTTGACTAGGCTAACCGCAGGGTTGACCACATGCTTGAACTGCAGACTTTGACCAAGTTTAACTATTGTTTTTATGACTGTTTTGGGCTGACTTTGACCACCTAAGAAGGTCAAGTTTGACTGGATATGACCAAGCTGCATTATGGACAGTTTGTTGCTGCTTTGACCAGCGTTGATTTTCTGGTTAGGGTTGTTGACTGCTGCAGGAAAATTTCAGATTTGACAGTTTGATCATCATTTGGCAAGTCAATTTTGACTTTATTGTACTCTCTCTCTCTGTTGAACATTTGATATAATAATAATAAGAATTGATCAAAGGGTTTTCCCCGTCTTGGGGTTTTTCCCTAACATTCACCAAATCTGGTGTTCTCTTGTCTTGGGTTGTCTTTGGCATTTTATCGTTCATGTTCTATCTACAGTTACTCTCAATGTGATTTATGGTTAATGTGATTGCTATTGGAAACTAAATTGAAAATTGTCATTCGGCTACTAAAAGGACATTGAAGTAATTTTGTTAAGCATAGAACATACCATTGTTAACTAAAATTAACAGACTGGGTTTACTTTGTTGTTTGGATGGATATTCTTGTTGTTTTGGACGAGCTTTTAGTGTGAAAAAGTTGTTATTTATGCTAACTTCTCAAGATAATTTCTAAATATACTCTCTTTCAGTGTCACCATTTATTTTCTCCTCTCTTTGTCACTTAACTATCTAAAGCAATAACCCATAGTGCTGGACTTTAGCCTATAATTATTGTTGCTTAAAAACGACCTTTGTTTAGAAATAATTAAGAAGTTTGCCAACCTTTACTTCCTGTGGCATGAATTAGGGACATAGTTATTGTTGATGAAAACCTTCTAGTTCTGTCCTAAAGGTGTAGAGTCTAGACCGTATTTGAGACTGTTCCTATGTGGCACATTTAACAAGTTTCTAAACCCACTCCTATCCTGCAGGAGAGTTGTTGAACTATGTTTAGCACTGTTTGCAAGGAATTAATGGGTTGTTGCTTTGTTGTGTGTTGTACTAGCAGCCACATATTTTTTCCCTCAAAAGGTGAAGGTTTTATGGATGTTTATTTGTGAATACAACCTCTTGTGTGAAGTAAAGGCTATCAGCAATGACTTATTTTAGTGCATTTCCTCTTAAGACTGATGTTTCCAAAACTGTTCGTTGCACTTACTTTGTCGAAGAATAATAAACCAAGATTCAAGATTGGTTTACATGCCATACTGATATAAAGAAACCACAATATGTTTACCACTATAACACACTTTGCAACTTTGCTAACTATGCCAAGGAAGTTGAATTTGTTTAATTTGGCCATATTAGTAGAAGTGACTCTAAGAAAGGTCCTTTTTGCTTTCACGAGATTAGGAAAATATCTAGGGTGATTGACTAACCAAACTTGGCTTTTATTTGACAAAACTAACATCAGAGAGGGTTGATTTAGGTGTTGAGATTGGCATTATTAGGAATTTGAGCCAAGATTTGATTTTGACAAAATTAGTATGCTTGCCAACTGGGATAATAAGGTGAATTAGTTTACATGCAAGAATGTCAACCAAGAATAGTAAAACTCAATATGCTTTTGGATTTGACCAAAAATAGCAAGCAAGACAACTAGCTCTAGTAATTCAACCCAGGTTTCTGATTTGACATTTATGCAAGACAAATTAGGTCTTTGAAAGCTCAAACTAGCAAGAGTTAGTGTTTTAGCATGAGTCCATTTGGACTGTCATATAGATGGATACCCTCCAAATAACTACCATGTGTTATACTAGGAGAATAGTTCACTTGCTCAACACTGCTCTTGACTCATTATTGTTCAACTAAAAACTTAACTTGAATTTTAGATTTGAGATTATGTATTTGGTTTTGTAATTATTAATATGAATTTTGGACTTTTTAGCTAGCTCAATGTTTATAATTTTATTACTATGACGTATTTATTATTTATGATTTATCTTTATGCACATGGTGAATTTAAAATAATATATATATATATATATATATATAATTGCCTACCCTAGAAAATTGGTGCTGCGCTCTAGCTGTACTGGAGCAGTGCAACATAGGTGCAAGTCCTTGATGATTTTGATGAACTAGATTCCATTCACCCATACCAGCTTATTCTCCTATGTCGAAAACTACCTGTGAATTTGTCCCTAAAGCTTGTGTACAGATTATCCTACTTATAATCATTAATACAAATCACTGCAACGAACTTTACTAAATGTTTTGTACAACTGGAACTCTCTGACATTTGTTTGACCCATTTACTTTACCCTTTTCCACAAATTGGAATTTAAATATTTCTTTTGGCATTATTTTGGAACAGTGTTATTTCCCATTTCACACTTTTTTTACAAGATGTTAGCAAACGTACTAAAATGGAACATAGCCGATCTAAAATGCTTGAAAGAATCCCTTTGGCTGAGATGAAGCAGGTGGATATATATATATTTTTCCAAATTTGCGAAAGACTTCTACCTCGCTCCGACTGAAAAAAACTGCTCGCTTGAAGGCGCTTGTGTATAGAATTTAAACCTTGGTGGTATGAAATTCCACCACTCTAACAACGAACCAGAAATAATGTTGTTTTTCCCACGTGTTTAGTAAAATAAATAATCTCTGAACATGGGTTGTTCATGCTTTACCAAATTTGATTCTTGGCATATCATTAGATAATTATTCAGCCAGAGGGTTAAAGATATTCAATTAAATGAGCGAGTGGATGTGAAGAGGATGGATGGAAATTAACAGATTTTTACATCTACTTGCAATGTACAAATGAATGAATTACTTGATAAAAGCAAAAAGAATGCATACCTAATATGTTAGCAGCTTCTGCAATGGGGACCGAGAAAAATTTGGCGACCTCGTCGAACGTAAGAGACTCATCCCAACTGATTTGCTGGGGATCCGTCCCAAGCTTTGCCATGTGACGATTCGTAACCGACTCCTGAGGCATATATCTTCTTTAATTCAAGTCGATTGCCCTCCAAATGTTTAGATACCTGCGAACCCCACTTGCTTCACTGCCCACAATGGATTTCGCAGATTCCTTTCTTGCCCAGTTTGGATGTGTTGAGTTAAAGCCTGAACCCAAATTCAATGCAACTATTGGACGCATAGAACGTGAAGCATTTGAGGGGAGAGTGAAGCCTGCGTGTGCCTTGCAATCACGCGAATCCGTTTAACTCCGAATTCATTGAACACGTAATGCACGGTTTTATGCGAACAAAATCCGAAAAACTGGAGACGTCCGTCGCGGTTGTATAACGAAAACAGACGATCAACTGTTTTGTGCATTAAATTTTGATGTGTTTAGACCAGGTAGATCGTACGCTCAGAGTGATTAGGCTATTTTGTATGGTGATATTATCCGAAGATTGGAGGTTTTTTATTTTTTTAAATGGATCTTCAAAAAATGCTTCAAAAGTTCTTCTATAAGGTTAAATATATAATGGCTCAGAATGATTAGGCTATTTTGTATGGTGATATTATCCGAAGATGGGAGGTTTTTTATTTTTTTAAATGGATCTTCAAAAAATGCTTCAAAAGTTCTTCTATAAGGTTAAATATATAATGGAAGGATGCAATGCATTGAGTTACTCACAACTTTCAAAGAGTTTTCAAAAATAATAAAATAGTGATATAAAAAGAGAATTTTTTAATAATAATGGCTTTAAAATAAAATAAAGCATTATTATATATCTTGATATTTTTATAGGTTATTATAATAATTTAAATAGGGGTATGAAATTAATGACCACGAGCAATTTAGGTGTCACCAAAGTAATTATTCAAAGATAAAAATATAAGTTTGTATTGTTAGGAATAGAATTTAACCTTGAACTTTCTTATGGTTTGCTACTATAAAATAGAAGTTAAGGCCTCCACCTCAACTATGTTTCCAAAATTGCAATTCTTGTCTTTGCCCTTGACTTTGGCATGTTGCCCCTCAAGTCCATATGATGCATAAATATGAACCCTTAAATAACCAGATTGGAGCTTCAAGACGTTGATTCTTCTATTTATTTTAAATGAGAATTATTGTCTTGCTATTAGTCACATGTGTGTTGTTTCTGTCGATGCTACTCCAGTGGGTGGCTTGGTCGGTGATTTCTTCTTACTTCCAACTTACAAATTGCAATTCCCAGCCATGATGAATAGGTTGTAGATAGATAGGTCACACTGAATCCACATTAAATACTTGGATAAATATGTGGTTATTTAAGGTCGTTGATTTGTGAGATTTGAACCATCTAATCCTTTCAATTCCATTAAATGTTCCATGGCATGCCAAACATAAAATGGCCACGACCATGAATGATTACATCAACATGCAAATAAAGAGCAAACTAATGAAATAGTATCCACCATAGAAGCTCATAAGAGTAGTGAGCCCATTGAAGTCCCTAAATTATGAATAAAACAATAGTAATGGAGAAAAGCTTAGGCCCAAATTAGATGGAACCTCAACGCAATGGAAGAGAGCATTGACATGAATGTAGAAAGAAAGAAAGAAATTATTTTAACATCCACGAGGCTAAAGATAGCCTATGGGACAGATTGCTTCTTCATCTGCTTGATGTATTCGGCCCTTTTTCTCTTAAGCTTCACAATAAATGCTCCCAGCTTCTCGACAAACCCCTCACTAAATAGATTATCCC
>Ga0068629_1000042_pt1 | contig 22355 bp, 18 predicted proteins | sample InSIn3gowninarea_FD_77432 | JGI IMG/M metagenome (GOLD analysis project Ga0068629, IMG submission 77432) | Clean room microbial communities from NASA Spacecraft Assembly Facility at Jet Propulsion Laboratory, Pasadena, California, USA -... ...
AAGGATGAACATTCTTTTTTAGCAGATAACGACTCAGGCCAGCAAAGGTTATATTCCTTTTCCACCCCCATTAAAAGCAGTCTCGGCATCTGCATTTATATCTGATATTCCCTGCTGCTGTTTATATTTTGCCAAAGCGCTGTCTTCCGCATTTAAATCCTGTCTTAACGAATCAATACGTACATTAATAAACTGCAGCAATTGCTGTGTGATATCAAACTTTTCTGTTTGACTATTAAGCCGATATTGCTCTATAAGCATATTCAGAATATCTTTGCCTCTAGCTGGTACTTTATCGGTCATAGATAAGTCTAAAAAGGCGCCTTCTTTAGTTTCCTGCTCGATTTTAATGTTATTTTGATAGTAATCAGAAACCATATCCGGATCTTGAATTAACATACTGATGGTTGCTCCGATATAGTCTTTAATGTTGGGTGTGGGTTGTAACTGCCAGGTGCCGAAACTGCTTTTAATGGGGGTGGAAAAGGAATATAACCTTTGCTGGCCTGAGTCGTTATCTGCTAAAAAAGAATGTTCATCCTTGATAATAACATCAACTTTTTCTCCTTGCGGACTAAGGTTGATATTGGTATCTGCAAAACTGAAATAAACGGGAGACTGTTTATAAAGATTAGTTGTTTGCAAGCCGTTTTTTTTTGAATAATCTACCCAGAGTTGTAATTTTTGTACAACCGGATAAATTAATTTTTTAGAACCTATTACATTAATTTCATCTTCAACATTAATAGGTTGGCTTACAAGATCCAACTGATCTAATGAATTACTGCTGGGAGCAGCTTTATCATCAGTGGTAGGATTGGTAAATTGTAGGGTAGCGGTTATAGGATATCTGGGACTGGCTATCGTTAGATAGAAATAGGCGGCTGCTACCATAATCAGTACTACTATAACAAAGAGTGGCCAATGATATAAGTACTTTTTCAGGAGATTGCTAATCTCAGATGATTCATTAGGTGATGCCGGCAATACAAGGGCTGCAACCTGTTGTTGTTTACTCATTTGTTATTTATTATCTTACTAATAAATACCCTATAAATGTGAGTGTGGAAAGTGCAATGCTTATCTTAGTAAGCAATCCACTTTCCGTAGAAACTTTTACGCGGTTGGGCTGCGCATAAATAATGTCGTTATTTTTTAAATAGTAATAAGGCGAGTTGAATAGATTTTTAGAAGTCAGATCTATGGTGATATACTTGCGAATACTATCTGTCTCTCTAACCAGTAGCAAATTCTTGCGAACAGCAGTTGTATTTAGGTCTCCTGCCAGACTTAGCGCTTCGGGCAACGTTATTTTTTCATTTTGAATGGTAAAGCTGCCGGGGTGTCCCACATCGCCCAGAACAGATATATGAAAATTAATTATCCGCACACTTACCACCGGTTTACTCAGGTAAACTTTGAGTTCTGATTCAAGCATAGCAGATACTTCTTCGGTGGTGTAACCAGAAGCCCTTACAGCCCCTATGATCGGCAACTTTATATTGCCATCCTGGTCAATTAGATACCCCACAACGGGGTCTCTGTCAGCTCCCATTCCGGTTGTTTGAGAAACCGAGGAGCTGTAATCAAATATTAAATCTGCATCATGATTTAAGCTCGTAACATTGATGCCCAGCAAATCTCCCGGCTGTAGTGTAAGCGGGGTATAGTTTTTAAATTTTTCAACAACAACACTGTCCCTTTTCAGGTCCTGAAAATAAGGCACTTGCTTGTAAGGCGTGCAGGAGCAATAAAGAAGGATGACCATCAATACGATTACTTCTAAATGTTTCAATGTAAACTGCTATTGTTTCGGTTATAAAAATGTTTTCAACTATTAAGAATAGTTATCTATCTGTGGCAGTAAGTTAAACAGGCAATTTGCTAACCGTATGGCTCCGCCTGCCTGAGTCACAGGTAAAAATTAAATCCAGATTTTCCGTCCTACACAATATGTTACATCCAGTCAATAATCAAAATGTTGGCTCGATTGCTTACATGATTGCCAGCTTCTTCTACATTTACCACAGATTAAAAACATTTTATACTCCACAAAACATGTACGGGTACGTACGTTATTCACCGTTATTTCAACTGCTTGGTTGTTTTCGTTTATTCGAGACATCAAATATTCAGTTAGTAGCTTTAGGTCGTTTACTTTGCGCCCGGTTAATAAGCAGTTGCCTCTACTTTGATAATATTGATAATAGTCATGAAAATAATTTTCACATCCAGCATCAGGCTCCAGTTTTCCATATATTCAATATCGCACATCACCCTTTTCTCCATAAGCGATATATCATTTGTTTCGCCGCGGTATCCATTCACCTGCGCCCAACCTGTTATACCTGGTTTTAACAAATGACGGATAAGATATTTGTTGATAACCGTGCTGTATTCTTCATTATGCTTCAGCATGTGCGGTCGCGGTCCTACTATGCTCATATTGCCAATAAATACATTAAAAAACTGAGGCAGTTCATCAATGCTTGACTTACGCAGAAAAGCACCAATGGTAGTAATCCGGCTATCGTTTTTGGTAGCCTGCAGCTCGTCGGCACTGTCGTTTACCTCCATGCTTCTGAACTTATAACACCAGAATGGCTGATTATCTCTGCCGGAGCGTTGCTGTTTAAAAAATACCGGACCTTTACTGGTTAATTTGATGAGAATAGCCAAGGCAGGCGTGAGCCACGATAAAAGAAGGGTAATGATAGCAGTGCTAAAAAGCACATCAAAAATCCTTTTGCGCAGCCTGTTTATTTCGTTTAAAAGTGGTTCTGTACGCAGGCTAAGCACAGGCATTTCTTCTATATAATCCATGTGGTGATAAGTAGTATTTGGTGTAAGCTGATGGTCGTCTACCACAAACAGCATGCGTCTTCCCCGGTTTTCTGCTATATCTTGCAGTACTTCTATGCGCTTATCCTGCTCTGGTAATATAGTAGAGTATATATCTGTTACCTGGTGCTCGTCGGCAAAATCCATGCATTCATCTATACTGCCGGTATAAAATGAAGCAGCGTCTCTCTCATCTTTATAGCCAAAAACACCCTCGAGTTGGTAAAAGTTTCTATTGGAATGAAAATAACTGGCTAATTGCTTTCCCTGTTCATTATCACCAACAATAATTACCTTTCTCTTGGGCATTATTTTTTGGAAAATAAATTCAGTTATATAGGTTAGTAATAATCTGTTTAGACTTATAAGTATAACTAACAAGATATAGCAGCTAAAAATGAAGGGATAATCAAACCGCTCTAGATGAGAGAAAAGATATATACCTATAAAAAGCAATAACTGGATTAAAAAAGTACGCCAGGTACTTCTGTAAATTGTTTCGATATGTTGCAGTGTTCTATAAGCATATAAGCGAAAAATTGTAGCAGATAAAATCCATGCAATATTATAGAGGAAAAAAATAGGCAGATTAACATGTGCCGAATTGTTTTTGTTGTTGGGAGCAACAAACAACAGGTGCGCCATGCAAAAAGAAGTGTTTAGCAGAAGAATGTCACTTATCAGAAGTACTAACTGCAATAAGTAAAATTTTCTATTATTCATCTCTTTGGGTATTGTTATGAAATACTACTATTATAGCTGTATAAGCATACATATAAAGCAGCATAGTGCTTTTGTTGAATAAACACTTGCGCCTTATACAATCGAATAAAAATCCGACTATGCTGTATTATGGCTGATCGAAAAAATCCTGGTTACAGAAATTACAACAATTTCTAAAATCAATTGGGGGAATCCGCTCAAAGCTGCTTAGCGCCGGTCGTTTAAATGCCTGGGAATGCTCTGTCTACGTAGTAAATCTAAACTGTCCTTCTCTTGGTTTACTTCCTGAGTTGTTTTTTCAAACTCATATACGTATGAGCAAAGCACACATAGTCATAATTCACTATCCAATCTTCATTATCAGAAGTCTGCTAAATAGATAAAAACTTAAATCATTTTGCGTCAGTTTTTCGTTTGAATTTTTAACTTATATCTGATATATTATTAAAGTAAGTAACTGCTTTTGTATTGACACAGGAAGTACAAGTCAACATACATAGCATGAGCAAAGAAATACTTGAGAAAAAAAGAATGTTTTTTCCATGGGTTTGGTTTTACACAGTAACACATATTCAACCACCGTTGAATAAATTATTTCTTAATGCCCTAATTGGAAGTTATAAAATATAGACTGTTTAAATATTTGCAAACTGCAAAATAGCTTTCGTAATAGCTCTTCTTCTTTTAAGAAGTACATTTTCTAATTATGCGAAACGACAAATTCAACTTTTGACTTTCAACCGGATAATTTTTAAACAGCCTATTAGCTTTCAATTATATCTGCTCCGAGCAATAATTATCCAAGAGCTTCAGGTAAATTCAACTTTTCTATTGTTGGAACAGTATTTAATAAGCAAGCTAATCAATGTATAGGGAATGGCTAATCTTTGAATAATTCCAAGTGCAATATATTCATCTTTTATTAAAAATAAAAAAAAATTAGAACTTTTTTCCAAAAAATAGAAATCAGTCCTTTTTTGATAAGCTATTGTGCTACTATTTAGCTTCGCACTATATAGTTTTAAGAACCTTGTATATGCTTTAGCTTACTAAAGTATTATAATAAATGCCTCTATAATTCATCTCTGTTGCCTATATAAAGGACCTCTTCAATTTAAACACATTACTATTGTTCACGTTTAACTATAAATTCTTCCCAATAACAATTCCCACCACCACCGCAATAATAATCAGCAGCCAGTAAATAATGGTATTCAGTTGTCTTTTTGCTAATGCCTGTTTTTCTTCTTTTATTTTATCCAATTCCTGCACCTGCAATTGATACTGTTGTGCAGCCGCAGCCAGTTGATGATGGAGCAATTCCATTTCCTTTTTATACAATGCTTCGGTGTTGCTTGTAGCGGTGGCATGCAGCTCCGTTGCAGCCTTTAATTGCGCTTCCAGGTTTTGTATTTGCCTGGTATAATTGGCTTCCAACTGCTTTGTAATGTCTTCCACCAGTTTGGCTTTGGAGTTTTGCAACTCTTCCACTGTGTGGTTGTACATGTCGTTAAAATATTGCCCAAGCGCGGTGGGCGTAATGAACGCCTTGTCTGCTACTTTTTGCAATAAGGTATTATCCTGTTGGTGCCCGATAGCCGTAACAAAATGACAATTCAGTTCTAATGCAGCTTCCGCAATATCGGGCTTATTAAATATTTCCAATCTATCACCACCGCCCCTGGAAATAATCAATACATCTGCTTCTTCGCCGTAAGTATATAAGGCGTTAATAATTTCTTTTTCGGAAGTAAGATTAATGCGTTCAAAATGAAAATCATAAAACGAAATGGCTTCTTCCAACTGGTGTTTAATATCGTGGTCAATGATGCCGGTTTTACCAATAAGTATTACAATGCGCATCGGCTCGTTGCGGATGATTTTTGTTTTGATAAATGCATCCACATCTTTATAGCCTTCCTTTGCTTTGCGCTGGAGAATTTCCAATCCTTTTATTTGTTCGGGTGTAAACTGGCTTTCCTGCTGCTGCAACAGCTCGGTTACATTCAACTGCAACTCTATGCGGGCGCCGTTTGCCTGCACTTTTTTGGTAAGGTAGGCCTGGCATTCAATTACCTGCTGCGCTATCATATTTGCCCTGATAATAGCCGGAACAATAAGGGTAATTGTGGCATCGGAAGTTTCATCCCGCAACTGGTCGTAATAATAACCATTATAGTTTTGCCCTTTGCCGGGAATATATATTCCTCCGGCAGTAATAATCTTCCGCGTTGCTTCGCTGTTCAAAGCATTATTGAAAATATTTACAATCGCCGATGGATTGTACACTACACTTTTCTTTTCTTCCGTTACCGTCATAACAGGTGCAAGTTACAGGTATTTGCTAAAATGTTTAGGATTATAAAATGTGAAAAAGCCTGCGGTGATGACGCAGGCTATGTTTTTAAAATGATAACATGTTTTTTCAATTGCAATCCGTTTATTGCATTTCTTTCACCAATTCTTTCAAATAGGTAAGGTACCTGCCTACTTTTCTTTGTTTTATTTTTTTATTCATAAAATACTGCAGCAACAGCAGCCCGGCATAAGCGCCAAACCTCACAGCTACCGGCAGTGAATGCCATTTATCGAGCATACGGTAATGCTGCGCATACGGCAGTACCTCCAATAAAAAGATAAAGAAAATCAGTACGCCCCGCACACCCATCATTTGCCAATCGGCTCTTTTTTCCAGTAAATGAATTTGTTGTTCCAGCTTTGTTTTTACCAGGGCATCCATGCTGTCCATTTTGCTAACAATGCGGTAATTGCAGTATGCAAATACAATAACGCCAATGCAAAATGCTACATAGCTCCAAAACAAGATGCTGGTCAATACGCCATGAATATCTTGCGAGTTGACAGCTACAAGCATCAGCGGAATAAGAAACATAAGCACTATTTGTTTGCGGTATGTTCTTTTAAGTGCAGCTATAGGACCGTAGCTTTTTTGTTGAATGATTTCCATAATATCTGTGTTGTTGTTTTTAGTGACCGGCGTTTGTTGCCATGTATTTTTTAAATCATCGAGTTCCATAATTAACAGGTTTTTGTTAGCTGACGCAACTTGTCTTTGATGCGGTTCATCTTTACCCGCAGGGTACCTTCGTTAATGCCAAGTATCTCTTCCATTTCGTTGTAAGAACGGTCTTCCATATACAGCATTACAATTGCTTTTTCCACATCATTTAGTTGTTCGATGGCTTTGTATAATTGCTGCAATTGTTCTTCTGCTGCTATGCCGGAGTAATCGTCGCTGATGTGTTCGGGAAAGCCGGATGGCTCGTAAGAGGTAATAAAATCCTTCTTTTTCCGCAGCCCCGTAATAGCCGTATTGATGGCTACCCGGTACATCCATGTGCTCCATTTTGCATCTCCTTTAAACCTGGGAAAAGCCTTCCAGAGTTGTATTACTATTTCCTGAAACAAATCCTGCCTGTCAGCAGCCGTATAAGCATACATGCGGCATATCTTATGAAGCAGCACCTCATGTTCCCTGATTATTTTTTCAAACTGCTTTTCCGCTTCCTGCTGTTGCAATGCTTTTGTTTTTTTATAATAGTAGTCGCAAGTTGATGTTATTTGTTACAGTGCGCGTGAAAAAATTTTAGTGTTAGTGTAATATTATGCCTGGATAATGGAAACCATCGTTTGCTTAACTCAATATTCAAACGTTTTCTTTATTGACCAAAGCAATGCGTGTGTGCTTACCATTATAAAAACAGAACAGCAGTTGTGAAGCGATTTACACAACTGCTGTTCATTTGTCAAAAACAAAAAACAACCAAAAGAAGCAGGGATTATCCAATTTATTTTATCATACTGCCTAACAACCGGATGCCTACATATGCATTCACCATTTTACTACCGCCCAAAGCAGTAAAAATATTGGACGAGCCAACTACCAGTTTGCCAAAACGAATGGCGGCACCGGCATCGAAGCCGGTCATATCATTTACCTGCAGTGGTACATAAATGCCAATAAACTGCGTTTCCAGGCGAGGGGTAGCGATAAAGCTATTGAGGGTGCTCATCTTATATAAGTCGTTGCTTTTGGCAAGCGCCAGGTGCGAGGCAACATTGAGGTATAAGCCTTTGCTGAAATGATAATCTACTTCTGCCATCAGCGAAGCCGGCAGGCTTACTTTATATTTACCGGTACTGGTTGCAGCAGGCGTAAAAAGGGCCGGATTGGCATCGAAAGCAGTTTTAATGTTATCAATATCAGTATTCAAAGCACTTAAATCAAATTCGTTGGAGCCGGTAATACCTGCAGTATAGTTGCCGCTACGCTCCCCGTCGGGCGTAAAACGGATGCTGCCCAAATCCAGCAAAGCTACAGAAGCTTTAACTTTATAAAGATTAGCACTGCGGTCGTAGCTGCCATCCGGCCGTTTATATTCTTCGCTGTTGGGGCGGTATTCATAAGATAAGCCAATATCCATACCTGCACCCGAGCCTTTGAATTTAGTAAGATCACTACCAGAAATATTGCTGGGTGAAGTGCCTGCAAAAAGCAAATTAATATCGCCCGAAGCATTACCGGCAAAATAGCTGTCTTTACTTACATCCTGGGTGATGGACGCATTGAGGTTGTGTGTGCTGATGGATGCATTGGAAATGCCGCCAAGGTACTTGAGTGTAATACCACCTTTAAGGAAGTGGTGGTCGCTTTTATATATCTCATTTGCCCACGTTACGCCGGCTTCTGCCCAGGCGGTAGCAGCTACCTGCATATTGCTGTTGCTGACGTTAAATGCAGCAGGCGCATCATCTCCTTCAATAGCCTGAAGCAAAGTGCCATCCACATTGCGCAGGTTGCCAAATACGCGATAGCGTGTAGTAAATGCAAAGGCTGTTTTACTATTAATACTGAACAGGAGCGATGGTCCCAATACATCTACATTCACCAATGCATTGGCATTTTGGCTGCCGTAGAGTTTATTCAAGATTTCATCGCTGTTGAAGTTTTTGGTAAACGAGTTAAGCTTGTATTTAGCCGCATCGTTGTACACCGAGGCATTTACCTGTACGAGATTAAGATCCCAGTGATAGCGGCTGTTTGCAGCATATGAAGGATTAAAGAATACACCGTTTACGCCGGCATAATTGCCGGAACGGTAGCCAACAAAAGATTGCGCCTGTACAGTGCTAATAACGAGTAATAAGGTAACGAGCGATAGTATCGGTTTCATATTGATAAGGGTTTGAAGTAATGGTAAAAGATTGCGCGTGATGGCAATAAGGGTTAAGGATGGGTAATTTAAGGTTAAGGTTGTCTTCATCGGCTGGTGCCGGCGCGTTATAAGCGCCGGTCAGCCTTTGAAGAAAGGGTTAGGGTTTCCCATTTTTTAGACTGTATCCGAAGAGTAGATTTGCACGACAGCTCAAAAGTAACTGTCTTGCCGATTGCGTACCATGTGATTATCGCTGAATTAAAAAGGGTGTTTTTCACGTATGTTTATATTTGGTTGGGTTATATAGAATAGCTACTTTTAAGTCTTCTTTTTATAGCTATCATTTGCTCACGCTAACAACTCACAACACAGCCTATTTACGCTGCTATCTTTTATCTGTGCTGCAGCCAGCACTTTAGTCTTTATCAATAGGCTTCGGGGAAATGCTTTTTCATGGTTTAGAGATTTACTTGATTGCTACTGCTAAAGTAGCACGTGCCAGTACCGCTGTGCATGGGAGAATACAGGATACTTGTACGGTGTTTTTCCCGTGCAGGTTATGAGGAAAACGCGGTTGGGTGGTGTTGGGAATTGTGGGAAAATTGTAGGAGGAATTAATTTTTAAACTTTTAAAAATAAAATCATATGGATAATCAAAAAACATCAGTTGCAAACTATAACATAGATAGCAACAAACAAGAAACTAACGGAAAGGCTACAATTTTAGAAGGTGGAAAAAACATCGATTTAACGGAAGCCAGAGCTGAAATTAGGCAGTACATAGCAGTACAAGCAAATTTGAAACAAGCTATTGCTGACGGTGCATTAAATAACTATCCTCTTGCTAAAGTGTACGCAAATAAGATTTCCAAAATAAATGTTTTCGTGTTCGACAGAAAATTCATAGAGCGTTTCAAGGATACAGATGCGGATAAATACGTAGTTTTAACTGGCGTAAACAATACAGAGGGTGCTACCGTATTATTTGCAGGGTGTAAAGTTATTAATGATGATACCCATACAATCAAGTTGAGAGCTGTTCGGCCTTCTGATGACCCAAGTAAACCAGTAAGTGAGCATCCCCCGACAAGATTTGCTGATGATATTATTAGTAAAGTCATCAAAGATTTAGATAGTAATGCATTCGATATTAAAGATGGAGAATTGAATATAATAATAGAGAAATGATTTTGAATAAAACAATGAGCAAAGAATAGTTAATGATTTACAAGCAGGCTAATTTGTGTATCTTTCCATACACCAATTAGCCCTTATGACCGTAGAAGAAGTTTTAGGCTTAATTTCAGACTGGAGTGTAGTTATTCCTTTTCTTACAGGGCTGTCTTTGTTTAAAAAGCTATCAATTGATTTTAAATTAATAACCATTATTGCAGCCTTGGCTACAGTTCCTCAGTTAATGAATGCGTTCAACCTGAGTGATGAGGCTTTAAAAAATTTTACCTATAACCTATACACACCGTCCGAATTTTTATTATTTTACTTTATTTTTATTAGACATGTAAATGAAAGAAAAGAGCGGCAGCTATTGAAAGCTTCTGTTGTATCATACATTGTAGTTTCCGTTCTTTTTATCTACAACGGCGGATTTGTGGTGCGATTTCTAAATGAATGGGCGTGCATCAACAATCTTATTTATACCGCATGGATTTTAATTATCTTTTATAATCAGTATAGCTTATCAAACAGTAATAAGCTCAATTTGCAAACACCGGTTTTCTGGATCTTTACAGGGCTGCTGTTTTATACACCTTGTTCTTCTATTGTTTTTTCAATATGGAGTTTTAAAGACCAGCCAAACTTTGTTGCACTTAAATCTATACATCACATCGTTAATATTGGTATGTACGTTTGCTTTACAACTGGTATTTATAAAGATGCATTGCTTAACAGTTCTTTTAAAACAAATAATATGATAAGTTGATTATTACTGGAACAATGTTATTAAAAGCAGAAAGTTATAATATTATTTTACCCATCATTATTACAGCGCTTTTGGTTGTAATGCTGGTTATCTTTTCCATAGCATTCCTGCTTGTGTATCAAAAAAGAAAGCAAGACTATATAAATGAAAAACAAGCGCTACAAAGTCAATTCCAAAACGCCCTCCTCCAATCCCAACTCGAAACCCACGAAGCCACGCTCCACCAAATCAGCGAAGAAATACACGACAACATCGGGCAGCTACTCAGCAGTACCAAAATGCTTTTAGGCATTACGGGAATGAATTTAGAGAACACGCCTGACACACTCAAAACTGCCGAAGCCACCCTCAGCAAAGCCATACAAGACCTGCGTGCTTTATCAAAATCGCTTAATAAAGAATGGCTGCACCAGTTTAATATCACCGATAATTTAAAAGCAGAAGTAGAGCGCATCAATGCTGCGCGTACCATTCATGCTGAATACATTACGTCCACGCATTTTTTACCTTTACAGGCAGAAGCGCAGGTGATGCTTTTTCGCATAGTGCAGGAAGCTTTGCAAAACAGCATTAAACATGCACAGGCACAAAACATTACAGTTGAAACCGTATTTACTGATGAACACATCGTTGCTACCATCGAAGATGATGGGATTGGCATTCACCAGGATGGACAGCCGCTCACCGGCGTAGGCATTATGAACATGCAGCACCGCACCCGGCTGCTCGGCGGCACTATTGCATGGAATATAATTCCCGAAAAGGGCACACAAGTAAACATTACCATACCCGTACAACCAGCACATATATGAATAGTAAAATTACCATAGCGATTGCCGATGACCACCAGCTTTTTTTAAAATCGCTATGCATGCTTATTGGCGGTCTTAACCATTTTGACATTGTAGCAGACGCCCTCAATGGCAAAGAGCTGCTGCAAAAGCTGGAAACGGGCAAGCTGCAGCCCGACATTGCACTAATAGATGTAAATATGCCGGTAATGGATGGCATAGCAACAGCCGCACAACTTGCCAAACACTACCCGCTCACCAGGGTAGTTGCCCTTTCTATGAAAGATGACGACCACACCATTATTAGTATGCTGAAAGCCGGCTGCTGTGCATACCTGTTAAAAGATATTCATCCTGGTGAACTGGAAAAAGCATTACTTGAAATACATAATAAAGGTTTCTATAATGCCGATACGCTCAACCTGCATTTCCGGCGCATTATTGTAAAATCTGAATCTGATAAAGCCTTTGCCCTGAGCGAACGGGAAAAGCAGTTTTTAAAGCTTGCCTGCAGCGATCTTACTTATAAGCAAATAGCTGCACAAATGAATGTATCGGAACGAACGGTGGATGGCTACCGCGAAGCACTTTTTGAAAAACTAAACGTGCAAAGCCGCACCGGTATGGCGCTCGAAGCCATCCGGCGCAACCTGGTAAGCCTGTGAACGTTTATAGCGGTATAAAGTGGTAACATTTTTCTTTTTGGTGACAAGCTGAAGTGCTGCTATGAAGCATTTGGTGTGTCACTCACTGCAACACCTGTGCACGTTTGAGCTTTTAAGCGAGTACGTGTTTTTACCACAGCGGAAAGGGAGTTGGAGCGCAGAGAGCCCGCCACTGCGAGCGCGTAACGCAAGCGGCACTATGTCAAGCCACGGTTTTAACCATTTATAATCCCGTTCACACTATAACTGCCCATGAACCTGTAAACTTGTGCACCCGCGAACTCCCCAACATCAAACTTTAAACATTCAGCTTTAAATTTATCTTAGGCACTTTTTTTGACTTACTTAACTACCTCATTATTAAAATTTTACTTTTAGCAAATTTTCTTAAGCTATGGATACGGACAAAGTGCCCCCAATCCGCCTCAAACAAATTTCTTTTTATTTATTATTGATCGCTTTGGGTGTTTTAATAGTCTCGAAACTTTCTGTTTTTATTCCTGCCTTTTTAGGGGCCGTTACTTTTTACGTCATTATGCGCAAAAGCATGATGAATATGGTGTTTAAACGCAAAATGAGAAAAAGTGTAGCTGCTACCATTCTCATTGTTGTTTCCATACTGGTGGTGCTGGTGCCTTTATGGATTTTCACTTCGCTGGTAGGACACAAAATTTCCGATCTCATCAAGCATTCTAATGAAGTGTTGAGCATTGTTTATCATCTTGCTAATATCATACGAGAAAAATTTGGTATGGAGGTACTATCAGATGGTAACATCAGCAAGGCAGGTGGCATGCTTACCGATATGTTACCTAATGTTTTGGGAGCTACTTTTAATACGCTTACCTCGGTAATGCTCATGTATTTTATGCTGTACTTTATGCTTACAGAATGCAAGGAAATGGAAGCATCGCTCATTAAATTTATTCCGCTGAAGGATGAAAATGTAATATGGCTGGGTAAAGACCTGCAGGAGCTTACCTTTAACAATGCTATAGGCGTACCGCTGATTGCCTTTGCGCAAGGTTTGGTAGCACTGATAGGCTATTTTATATTTGGCGTGCCCGATGCCTTATTTTGGTTTGTGCTTACGGTGTTTGGCTCTATGCTTCCCGTAATAGGTGCCGCCGCCGCATACATACCACTTAGCATTCTGTTGCTGGCGCAGGGGCCTACCTGGAAAGGCATTGCTGTACTGGCTTATGGACTGTTGGTAGTAGGACTTACCGATAACGTATTCCGGTTTGCATTACAAAAAAAGCTGGGCGATGTACACCCGCTTATTACGGTATTTGGCGTAATACTGGGCATCAGCTTATTTGGTTTTATCGGTATTATTTTCGGGCCTATTCTTATCTCATTATTTGTGCTGCTGGTGCGTATTTATGTTAATGAATTTGGCAGCAAGCAAACCAAACGTTAATATATTTTTAGCATCTTTTCAGCCCCATTTAATCGTAGTATCTTCGCAGTATCACAATAAAATGGTTGTTTTGAACATTTACAATGACAGAACAACCATTTTTTTACAATATCAAGAGAAAATAAAACTCCCATAATGCGAAAATTCTTTTTATTGTGCGCTATTTTTCTTTGTGCGTTTACTACAAAATCCAATTCTTACACTGACACAGATCCTAAAGATGGTAAACATTTTCCTTCCTTATTGTCTGGTAGTTCAGAGCCGGCAGCAGTTAGTGGCCTGGTAGATTCGTTGTACACCAACATTCACCTCGCCGAAGCTGGTCTTAGCCGCGATGCTTTTTACAAGGCTTACAAAGGTTATCAGTACCTGCTTAGCAAGCATAAATTAAATAAAAAGGATTTACTTACGATATGCGATTATACACAAAGCAGCAGTAAAAAGCGCCTGTATGTAATAGATTTAGCAGCCGGCAAATTGTTGTTTAACACGTATGTGGCACACGGTCACAATTCGGGCGGTATTATGGCTACTTCTTTTTCCAACATCAATAGTTCCAATAAAAGCTCCGAAGGCTTTTTGGTAACTGCCGAAACCTATATCGGGCACAACGGCTACAGCATGCGTTTTGATGGTATGGAGAAAAACTTTAATGACCAGGTGCGTGCCCGCGATGTGGTGATGCATGGCAGCCTGTACGTAAGTGCCGAGCGTGCCGCTAATGGTACCATGATGGGACGCAGTTGGGGCTGCCCCGCTGTAGCACAAACTGAATGTAACAAGATTGTAGATGAAATAAAAGGCGGAAGTTGTTTTTTCATTAACACCAACGATCCTGTATATGCACACAGTTCTGCCATCCTGAATGCCCGTTTTGAATGGCCTTCGCTGGCGATGCCTACTATCAATGTACCGGAAATTGCTGCTGTTCAGCCATAATGTATTTTGTTTAAATTTTTACAAAGCGCACCCCTGGTGCGCTTTTTTATTCTTCCTAACTATATCTGCAACTGTTTATATAAAGCCTGCCGGCGTTTACTATCCTAATATCATTGTAGCTAAAAAGTACAATTGTGCTATTGAAAAATACGCAATTGAAGTATTCTCATTTTTTATGTCGAATATTAGCATTCTCAAAAACGATTTAAACGATTACATATGAGTACAATGACTGCTGAAGCACCCGCTTCTACCATAACAAAACGTCCCCAATTCAAAGACCATTACGACCATTACATTGGCGGCGAATGGGTAGCACCTGCAAGCGGCGAATACTTCGATAATATTTCGCCAAGTAGACCACTTCCGCTATTTTGCAGGCGTTGTCCGCAGCGAAGAAGGCACCATTAGCGAGCACGACGAAACCACCGTCAGCATCAACCTGCACGAGCCGATTGGCGTGGTGGGACAAATTATTCCCTGGAATTTTCCGCTGCTCATGGCAGCCTGGAAAATAGCGCCTGCGCCGCGACCAGTTTGAATATTGGAAACATACGCAATTGATATTGGATGTAACTAAAGGAAGAGGCAGTTCTTTTTGGATAGAGAACCTTTGGGCGTGCGGTTTTTTATTCAATCTCGGGTATTTACAGAGGAGGAGATGCAGGAGTTGGAAGGAGAAGATAATCGCATAGTGAATGTTTGATATTTCGGTAGTTCTGAAGCTTATACATTACGTAGTAATTGTTCTCTTATCTCTTTTGCAAAAAACAAAGGCTATTTTATCTGTTAACAGCTATGCAGAGCTAAGTTTGACTCCAAAAAACTTTCTTGTTTATCATAAAGACAAAGGCTTATTGTCTCCCTTTTTGTACCTGTTGCTGAAGAGACTTAATAGCATATTTTCCGGTTATTGTCTTTTTGAAAACGGGTTTATGAAGTATAATCCGGAGTCAAACTTAAATGCTACTTTGCTGTGTAGCTTTTATTACTTAGCTAATTATGCTGTTGTAAATAAATAGTTTCTTTTAAATTCATAAACAATATTTGTAATTGCATATAAAAGTATGCTCAATGCGCCACTATCATCCTCTTATTTTCAACTGATCTGCCATCAATTAAAAGGGTATAATTGTAGGTGCCACTATCCAATGCAGCAGCATCAATATTTACCACACCTTTCCCCGTACTTAAAGTAATTTGCTTAACGGTTTTGCCAAAATTATCAGTAATAATCAGCTGTGCATTTTTTGCATCTGTTGGTACACTGTAGTTAATACTAGTTGTTTTGTTTAAAGGGTTAGGACGGTTTTGTTCCAGGCTACCCTTAGTTAATATCACATTGGTTTTCGTAGATTCATTAATTTTACTCGTAGTAGTTACAGATTGTCCTTGTGATAATTTCTCTACTGTCTTTTTCAATTCATCTATTTGTTGTTGTTGCTCCTGCATACCTCTAATGAGTACAGGAATAATATCGAGGTATTTAACACCTAAATAGGGGGCCGGAACTTTTTCGGGTATTCCTGTTTTTTCATTCGTTTGAATGTCGTAATCAACAACTACTTCCGGCAATACCTTTTGTATTTCCTGTGCAATAACACCAAGATGCTCCTGCTCAAGATTATCATTTATAAAGTTATATTCTACAGCACGCAACTGCATAATCTGCTTCAACCCATAATTGAGTGTGCGGATGTTTTTTTTCAATCTTTCATCAGACATTCCTATGATACCTCCATTGTAGTAAAGCTTGTTCCATGTGTGACTGGCATCACCTAAATTCCGAATATTACTACTGGTAGGAATTAAGTTTGAATTAGAACTAATAGTATTGCTTCCTGCATCTGTTAATGTTTCCACCGTACCAAAAGATACCTGCCCTCCTTTTGCTGTTATATTACCCGAAACATAAAGACCATTAGCTGCAGGCACAACATTATCTCCAACAACAACGCCGCCATTGCTATTCACCCACAACTTTGTATTGCCTGCAACCTGAACTCTAAACGGATCTGTACCTGCCGGACTATTGATATGTACTGTAGCTGCAGGTGATGCAGGATTCACAAGGGCGCCAAACCCCCATCTGCCGCCACGAGTCATTCTGCCACGTTCAATATTGTTTGTTTTAAAGATTACATCATAATTGTTTTTAGAACCAAATTCTCTGTCTCCGCTGAGGGTATTACCTCCAACCTCCCAGTCGGTCTGCGCTTTTAATTGAAAGCTGCCAAAAAGCACTATGCTTAACAGCATAAAGATTTTCTTTTCCATGATTGTAAAATTTTAATTGTTGTAAAATGATTTGTGATACTGCTTACTCTGTTAAAGGGTTTTCGTCTTTTTCTTTATTTTTCGGGACAGCACTAAAGTGCTGATTTTTAAAATTATCTTTTTCAACTGCATGTATTCAAGGACTTTTCTATAAATCAAGTCAGGGTTTCTTAAAGAAAATGTGGAATTACTGCCAACCTGAATGTTACCATTTGCGGGTTCTATGTTGAGCAGCTTTATAAAGGACAATAACAGTTGATTCTCCAAACTTGAAATTTCTATTTTACCAATACAAAGGTGACAGGATAGCCTTTTTTACTTCCGACTGCTGGCTGTTGCCTTATATTTTGCATAATCCTCATTACTTAATACTTCACCGGTAATGTGTAACTCCAACGATTGATCATAATTTGCAACCTTAACAAAAATAGTTTTGTCGAATTGCCCTGGCATAGCCGCATTAAAGCCTGCAGAAATTTTACCTTTTTTTGTTTTCATTACCGGGATTTTGGGCCACATTGGTGTTGTGCAACCACAACTGGCCTTGGCATATTCTATAATGGCGGGGAGGTTACCTACATTTTCAAAAACAAAATCGTAGGTTACAGGAACGCCGTATTTAATTTTGCCAAAGTCGTGTTCTGTTTCAAAAAATCTAACCAGTTCAGTTGCTTTTTTTTGTGAGGCTGCTGCCTCCAATTGCTTATTACGGTTTGTTTGTGCTTTAGATATATAACTAAGTCTGGCCACACAAAAAACCAAAAGCATTATGCTTAACAGCATAAAAATTGTTTTCTTTTTCATAATTGTAAATTTTAAATTGTTTTGAAATATTGCTTACTCTGTTAGAGAATTTTAAGCGATCTCCCCTCTTCTTCGAAAAATGAGATCACGACGTTTTTCATGCTGAATAATTTTTAACATGAACTAATAAATGAATGAATCAAAGTTGGATTACTTAAGTGTTTGTACCGGCGCGCAGAATCAATTGCTGTTAAAGTCCTGAACCAGCGAAGCATTTTTTAAAGTTTGAGTTCAGAATATTTGCACCATCATTTTCAGTTGGGTAATACTATCGGCAAAAAGCTGTATGGGGTCTATTGATAAATGCCTTTCTGTAAACTGTGATTATTGCATAAATCAATTTCAAGAAATGTAATTGATGACCTTATATTCAGCTACTTTTTCGTTATCTTCTTTATCCACTATGGTTTTAACCAGTTGAGGAAACACTTTTCCATATCTTGTACTATAAAGCCTATCTATTCGCCTTGTGGAAGATTCATTTTACTATACTCACTTTTTTAGTTATACGAAGAAGACTTTAAAAAAGAAGAAAGGGGAAGCATCTTACCATTAGGCACCTTACGTGCTCCCCCTTTATTCTACCTGCCGGCAACCACCCTCCTACACAATAGGATACCTATTTTCAGAGTTATTAATGCCGTCCTAATTTAGTAAGGGTTAGAAAGTATATTTGTTATAATGGTACCTACTTTATGCCAGGAGAAGAACCGTACTAATTCTGGCAGGATTATTAACAGGGTTACCACCAAATTACGTTATAATTGTAACTGGTGGTGCAGGAATAAACATTAGCTCCTACCACCCAAGTGGGGTTAAAGTACCATGCAGACCAGCTTTTGCTCAGATTATAGCTAAAACCTGAAAATATCCAGTTGCCCAACAAATCCTTATGATAAAAGTAAACCAAAATTGGGCAAATATTAAGGTTGGTTACCTTTATGTGGTGAAACCTACCAGGGTGATAAATAATGAGCCTTCCCAGATTGCAGGGGGCAGCTACGGCTTGTTCGCTATTAAGGCTTTTGCTTTTCACCTGTATAGAAATGGGTTTTGTCTTCGGCGCGAAAGGAAGATCTACCTGTATAGCATCCTCCGGAAAAACCTGCTTTTCGTTCGTACTTTGGAGCATGCTGGCATCCTTGTTGGAGTAGCCGGAGGAGCCCTCATCGCTGGGGATGGTAGCGGCAGCCACGCCTGTTGCTTCTGTGGCGGAGTCAGGGGTTTCTACCAGCGTAAACTCTGTATTTTCCAATGGCATTTTGTCCAGTAGTTCTTTTGAAGCAGCGCGGAAACGAAGGGTGGTGCTATTCGTCTTATCCGCATTGTAAATTATAAGGGACTTTTCAAAGAGTTTTTCTTTGTTTCCTGCCGGGGTACCCTGTTGAAGTTGCTGATCTGCATCTTTTTTACATGATGTAAGATATATACCGACCAGGAGGATACTAAATATAATGATTTTTGAATTTTTCATAATGAAATATTTAAGAATGAATAAAAGAAATGATGCTTCCTAAGTTTTCAGCTATGCTTTTCCTTTGTTTTCAGCAGGTGGACTATAGATCGTCCAGGGACTTTTGATCATTTGCTGATGGAAGCCGGCCTACTTCCTAACGTTTTACGAAGCAGGCTTTGTATGGACTAGCTTCGCACATCAGATAGTAGAACATAACTGGTAGTGTACACGCACAAGTAAGTGCATGTAGTTAACAAGTAGCTGCTACATGCTACAAGTTTACGGAGGGTGTTCCCGGATTTAAGGGGGCTGATGTATCCATTGAATGTTAAACATGTATTTTCTGTTTTTGTTGGGAGTAATTTCGACGATATAGAATCCAAGATTTACAGCAGGTAAATAAGCAATGAATTGAATACGAGGTGGCGAGATGTTACCTGAGCAAATAAATTTTTCATTCTTCTTTTCAGTAGCATTTCAATCAATGCACAAGCTGCAGATGCAGATGTTTTTTTGCTTTCATATTTTTTGATTTTTGAGGTGAAATAATATGTAGATGCATTTGAGTCGGATTACTTAAGTATATGATATCTGCGTACTGAATCAATTACTGTTGAACCTCTTCAACAAGTAAAGTATTTTTAAGTTTCAGTTCAGGGTATTTGCATCCTCGTTTTCAGTTTGGGAATACCATTGGTAAAAAACTGTAAGGATCTATGGATAAATACCCTTCTGCAAACTGTGGATCACCGCATAGTTCAATCTCAAGAAAAGATTTTCTTTGTTGTGTATGCCGGAGACAAAGTCTTTTTCCAGATGCTGTTTTTTCAAAAATCATATCCAGCAATTCATCGAGCAATCCATTCCAACAGGACTCTTCAAGTTGTTCTGCATACGACAGATGATTAAAGCTCTTAAGAGCATTTATATTACACAGTTCTTTTTTAGAAATGGAGTGATCACCAATAATATTTCCTGTTTGATAATAGCTGTTTTCATAACCCAAACGTTTAATGAAGAACATATAATCTGATATACTCATCCAATCAAAATGATAGTTTCCAATTTGGCTCTGATTGTTTGAATATCTTATTGCTTTATTATTCGTATGGTACTTAATGAGGTAAACAGCAATACTTCTTTTTTCTAAGAAATTTATTTCATCTTAACAGCAAATACACCATTTAGCAGAATGATACTAATCCACATCTTTCAACGTGAACTTATATGTATCGTTCGAATTAAATTGCAAAGCAGGTAATAATAAAAGCAGGTATGGTACAGAAACTTGATGGTTGTAAGATTCTTTATCTTTCTTGCAGAATATAAGACTGCTGTTTATTGCAGCAGGCATGCAGATAAAGTAATTCTTCTGTAAAGAATTACTTTTCGATATTCCAGGTAAATAGATGCAATTGTAACACAATGATTGTGCTGTAAACAAGGTAGGATTATATTACAATATTGAGCGATTGCTTTTTTCGGAATCGTACAATGAGGATTATAATAATACTTATAAAAGCTATTCCTGCTGCTATCCACCACCAGGCAAAATGGCTTTCGGATAGCTGAATAGGTGCCTGATCTCCAACTAAAATAATGGTAGCCCAATAATAAGGAAATGGTCGCTCCATATCACCATTTTCGATAAAGTACAATTTCGCTTTTTGCAACGCTTCATCTTTAGGCATTCCCTGCGAAAGATACTCGTGGAATTTCTCTGTAATTGCATATATAGTTTGCTCATCCGCATTCCACAAAGTAGCAGCGACAGAAGGAATGCCTACCGATGCAAACCCTCTTGCTAAACTAAATATGCCTTCGCCGGTTGCACTTTTACCCACATTGGTTTCGCAAGCGCTCAGTACTATCAGCTTTGTTGCAGGCTGGTGCAGTAGTTGCAATTCGGAAAGGTAGATAGCTGAATCGTGCATAAAAAGAACCGGCTCATTTCCTGAGGTATCAGCTTGTGCGTGTGAGAATACATTTACAATGTTATAATCAGAAATGCTATTTAAAAAGTTATGACGGGTAGCGCCGCTGTTAGTAAACAATTTTGAGTCTTTATAGTACCTGGCTGATTGCTTTAAAGCATCATTAGACTGGTTTAAAGCAGTTACATTAGTATATGCTTTAAAAGATACAGGAGCAAAGCCAATAAAGTCGCCTTTGGCATGATAGCTATTGTATTGCTTTAATAAATAACGTGCAGAATACACATAACTGAATGCATAATCTTTAATAAGAAAGTTATTTCCGGTAGTATCTGTACAAAGTGCTTCGAAGGGGATAAGGAAATTATCAGGGCAGATTATAACGCTGCCTTTGGGAATATGCAGCGGTTGAAATAACCGCCTATACAACAAATGGGATAAAGTAATAAACGAAGTATATTGATTCTTTAAAGTTGGTTCATTAGCGCATTGCTGCAAAAAGCTGTGGAGTAGGCCGTCATTGAAGCTATCTTTCGATAGTTTTATTATTTGTGTATTAGAAGGTGTAATGCCAAGTATATAAGCTACTGTATCATTTATAAAATAATGAATAAAGCTTTGCCTGTTTATAGAAAGTTGCCTTTGTAAGGTATTTAGCGAAGGAACTTTATCGGCATACTTGTACTGGTAGTAGGAAGGATATGTCTTTTCTAACGAATCTATAAAATGCTCTAAAGCTGTTTGAGCCTGTAAAAATTTTAACTGCTGTGTTTCGTATTTGCTTTCGCCACTTTTTAACGAAGCTAACTGTTGCTGTTCTTCAACAACTGCATTTTGCAATGCTTGTTCTTTTATAGCTTCTGCAAAGGGCAGATATGCAGAAGCACCCAATTCATTTAGTTTATCAATCAATAAAACAGCCCTGCTTTTTTCCATAAAATAAAAAGCAAGTTTTGAATCGTTTGTTAAATAACATGCTTCTATAGCTTGCATAAAAAATTCTCTTGTTCGGTTTCGCCAGTATAATTTGCTTTGTTCGCCAATTTGTTCATGGCGGCTCCTTGTTATAAGTGTGTCTGTTAACAATGCTGTTTGTAAGCAGGCTGATAAATAGGCTTTGTTATTAGTTTCGGTAAATTGTTTTAGTAATAATTCCGTTTTATCTTCCAGGATAACAAGAAGAGGCTCATTATAACTAACCCGGCTTAATTGGTCGCTCGAGGGATTGACCAAAATATCGTTGCTTACAGGTATTCCTAAATCTTTAAATGCGTCAATACAATAATGTTCAGCCTCTTTATAATGGTGTTGTACAAAGCTGCATTGTTCCAGATTTATATGCCCTCTCGCTAATATTTCATTATCCTGGGCTTTTAGAGCATA
>Ga0068629_1000044_pt1 | contig 22021 bp, 20 predicted proteins | sample InSIn3gowninarea_FD_77432 | JGI IMG/M metagenome (GOLD analysis project Ga0068629, IMG submission 77432) | Clean room microbial communities from NASA Spacecraft Assembly Facility at Jet Propulsion Laboratory, Pasadena, California, USA -... ...
ATATTCCGATCACTTGCCTTCCCAGCCAACGACTATGTCAACGCAAAGCTCAGGTGGATCTGGCTGCGGATTTGATTCAGCGACGCTCAATCTTTCAGATTATACAGTGATCACTCCTAATGCAAAAGCAGCCTGGACATTTTACGAGCATAATATTCCTGCAGCCTGGAGCCTGAGTGATGGGGGCGGAATATCTATAATTCGCGGGCTCCAAATACCTAACATAACTTGATTCACGTAACTTGCTAATAGTGATCTGCTTGGTTATCAGCACATCCATAGTATTCAGGTACGGATCGCTTTCGAGCAGCAGGTACTTGCTGTCGGCTTCTTCCAACTCAGCAATCAGCTTTAGCAAAGACTGTTCAATTTTCCTGCTCTCGTTTGATTTACTGCGCGCAAAATCATTGTTGTCTGCGCCGAATCCGATTGACAGGATAAAGTCACCGTGGTACGCTGCACTCCACAGAAAATGGTCAGAGGCATCTTTCCAAAGGAAATCACCCGTATTCTCTACCGAATGCCTGATTTCTGAATTGATGTAGATTGTGGTAAGTGGCTCGCGCGCTTTTGTAGAAATGCTAGTGTCGCTGTCGACATTTTCCTCACGTGAACATGAAACAATGGCCAACAGGCCGATTGCAAAAACTAATTTGTTGGCTTTTAAATTCATCTTAATGGCGTATAAATAATTAATAATGACCAAAGTACAAATTGTTTTGTAATGTACAAAACGGATTTTTGAATATTATTAACAATCGGGCGATGCAGTTGCAGTCGTCAATTTGTAGTATATTTGCGCGCTATGCAGAAAAAGGTAAACATACTGAATAAACGTGCTCGTTTCGACTATGAAATTATCGAAACCTACACCGCTGGTATAGTACTTACGGGCACTGAAATCAAATCGATTCGCCTTGGAAAGGCGCAGATAGCGGATAGTTTCTGCGAATTCCACAATAACGAACTTTTCGCTATTAATACGTCAATTGAGGAATATGCATTTGGGAATAAGTTCAATCACTTCGCAAAATCGGAGCGTAAGTTATTATTAAATCGCAGGGAACTTAAGAGTCTGCAACGAAGCTTTGAACAGAAAGGCCTTACCATTGTACCACTACGTCTTTTTACAAATGAAAAGGGAATCGCAAAGCTTGATATCGCACTCTGTCGCGGTAAAAAAACTTACGATAAGCGGGAATCATTAAAAGAGCAAGATACCAAACGAGACCTAGCACGCATTAAAAAAGAGTTTAAATAATTCATTTTAAATAGCTGTCGATGATTGACTTGCTAAAAAAAGGCCGTGAGAGCAAAGGACTTACCACGAGACAAGTGGCGTCGTCACTAAATATCGATCAAGCCTTAATTAGCAAATTCGAAAACGGTTTGCGAACACCTACAAAAAAGCAACTTCTTGCGTTAGCCGAAATCTACAGTATTGATCCTGACTTACTGATCTTGCCGTGGCTGACCCAAAAAATACTCAAAGAAATTAATGATGAACCTTTGGCATTAGAAGCGCTAAGATCAGCAGTGGCGTCTTTATCCGGCAGTCAACAACTAAGTCCGGAAGTACCTGAGCAATTCCAAAAGCTTCTTAATGAAATGGAATCCCTGAAAGCCATGATTGGAAAAAATGGCTATGGTCCTTCTTCCTAAATTCAATCCCTGGAATTAGCTTAATTTTTATTTTCGAGTAGTGGAACGAACCTAAACTCGCCAAACTCATGTTTCTCGAACTGGCTTTCGTTTTTGCGGATTAACAGCGTCATCACCTGGTGCTTATCGCCAAGCGGGATCACAAGCCTGCCACCTACTTTTAACTGTGCCATGAGCGCAGGCGGAATTACGGGCGCACCAGCGGTGACAATTATCGAATCAAATGGGCCATAATTGGGCAATCCTTTGTAACCATCACCAAAAGCAAGGTGTTTTGGCCGGATATTAATTTTAGGCAGGAACACGGAAGTCTGCTTAAACAGTTCATTTTGCCTCTCAACACTGTAGACTTTGGCGCCCATAGTGCACAAAATAGACGTCTGGTAACCCGACCCTGTTCCTATTTCGAGAACCTTGTCGTCTTTTTTAACCTGCAAAAGCTCTGTCTGGAACGCTACGGTATAAGGCTGCGAGATAGTCTGGCCTGCTGCAATCGGGAATGCCTTATCCTGGTAGGCGAAATCAGCAAAGCTAGATTCAAGAAACAGGTGTCGTGGCACTTTTGAAATGGCATCAAGAACGTTTTTGTCGGTTATCCCTTTTTCCTTCAAAACGGTAACCAGTTGATTCCTGAGTCCTTGGTGTTTGTTTGTGTCTTTCAATTTTTAACGTTGTTTGGATTTGTAAAAATAGGAAAATGTTTTGTGGTTCGTAGTGGATTGTTGATTGGAGTACTTATTAATTGTTAGTTATTGTTTATTGGTATTATTAGTATCTTTTATTTTTTATTGGTGTTCATCATTGTGGCACTATTTCGCCATTCGTTATTACGATTGGTAAAATATGATGTAAAAGTTTCAATGGCCCGGGGCGCGTGAGCGGTTGGAGCGGCGTCCTTTTGTAACCTTGCAATTTTTTAAAACAAAACATCGTTTTGAATATTGAAAGTCTTTTTGAGTGTGACAGGTTACAAAAGACACAGCGAAAGACGCGGCCTTTAGGACACGCCCAAAGAACCAGCCTGGGATAGCTGCGGTGTTGGGCAATGTTTATTATTCATTTTGTTATTATTTATTATTATCTATTATTATTATTATTTATTATTATTCTTCGGATCCGGATGCCTGGCAATGTCGACATCACCAATGAACGCAGCAGAAGAATATTGATATTTATTAATGTAATTGCTCATATATCACTTGTCAATTCCTATTTTTGTTTAAAATACAATTTCATGCTTAAAGTCGGAGTTTTAGGTGCCGGCCACCTGGGAAAAATACATTTGCGCCTGCTGCAGCAATCTGAAAAATATGAATTGGTCGGATTCTACGATGAAAATCCGGTCTATGCCGAGAAAATTGCAGCTGAATATGGGTACAAGCGCTTTACAACTATAGCCTCCCTGATTCATGCCGTTGATGTTGTTGATATTGTAACGCCAACGTTATCGCACTATAAATGCGCGCGTGTTGCAATTAAATCAGGCAAACACGTTTTTATTGAAAAGCCGATCTCCAACACTATTGAGGAGGCCGAAGAAATAATTTCACTCGCCAAAGAATATAAAGTCAAAGGACAGGTGGGCCATGTAGAGCGGTTCAACCCGGCATTTATTGCAACTCGCGATACTATCCAGAACCCGATGTTTATTGAAACGCACAGGCTCGCGGAATTTAACCCGCGAGGTACAGACGTGCCGGTTGTTTTAGACCTGATGATCCATGATATTGATGTAATCCTGAGCGTTGTCAATTCGCCTGTGAAGAATATTAATGCCAGTGGTGTGTCTGTCATTTCCGACACTCCGGATATCGCGAATGCACGAATTGAATTCGAAAACGGCTGTGTTGCTAATCTTACTGCAAGCCGGATATCGCTGAAAAATATGCGTAAGTCAAGGTTCTTCCAGAAAGACGCTTACATTTCTGTCGATTTCCTTGAGAAGAAATGTGAAGTAGTGAAAATGAAAGATGCACCAGAAAATCCGGGTGACTTCGACATGATCCTGCAAAATGCTGAAGGAGTGAAAAGGCAGATTTACTTCGCCAATCCTGATGTTACGCAAAATAACGCTATACTGGATGAATTGGAAACTTTTGCGGAAGCGATTACTAGCGGTTCCGATCCTATTGTTACTTTGGAAGATGGCACAAAGGCGCTTCGAGTAGCCCACCAGATAATCAACTGCTTTAAATAGGCCGTTAAACCTTCGCCATTTTCGCAATAAAAATTAAACCTAACTTAAATATGAAAATAATAGCTGTAATCGGCGCCGGAACTATGGGTAACGGTATCGCACACACCTTCGCCCAAAAGGGTTTTACCGTTAAATTAATTGATGTTAAGGAGGAAAATATAGAAAGAGGAATGGCGACCATCGCATCCAACCTTGACCGCATGCTCGCGAAAGGAACAATTACAGATGCTGACCGAATTGCCACAATAGCTAACCTGATTACGTATACAGACCTTAAAGATGGAGTTACTGGCGCCGATCTCGTCGTAGAAGCCGCCACCGAGAATGTCACGTTAAAACTTGATATTTTTCGGAAATTAAATGAATTCTGTTCAAATGAGACGATCCTGGCTACCAACACATCTTCGATATCGATCACACAGATCGCCGCAGTTGTAAACCATCCTGAACGCGTAATAGGGATGCATTTTATGAACCCTGTGCCTTTGATGAAGCTTGTCGAAATCATTCGCGGTTATAGCACCAGCGATGCAGTTACCGAAACAATTATGGAACTCTCAAGACGGCTTGATAAAACGCCGGTCGAGGTCAATGACTACCCCGGCTTTGTCGCAAACCGAATATTAATGCCGATGATTAATGAATCGATAGAGACACTTTACAATGGTGTTGCCGGAGTGCAGGAAATAGATACAGTGATGAAACTGGGCATGGCGCACCCTATGGGGCCGTTACAACTTGCTGATTTTATCGGACTTGATGTTTGCCTGGCCATTTTGAATGTAATGCACGACGGTTTTAGAAATCCGAAGTATGCGCCGTGCCCGTTATTGGTCAACATGGTGCGCGCTGGCAAACTTGGAGTAAAATCGGGCGAAGGATTTTATGATTATTCTGAAGGTAAAAAAGCGGAGAAAGTTGCGCGGCAGTTTAGCAAAAGGTAGTTAAGACATTGAAAGATAACCGGATAAATAATAATAATAATAAATAATAAGTAATAAATATAAGTTATTGATCAACCCGCGATAACCGCACCAAAATAGATGGCCAAAATTCTACCTTTTAAAGCAGTACGACCAACACGTGATAAGATCAGTTTGGTTACTTCGCGGTCTTACGACGAATATACTGCAGCGGAACTCGCGGCTCAATTGGATTTTAACCCATTTTCGTTTTTACACGTATTACATCCCGGATATGTGAATGTCCAAAAAGAGGATACATCCAAAAGATACCGGCAAGTGCGCGCGAAATATGAAGATTTTAAAGCCGATGCTACCTTAAAGCAGGAAACACAGCCTGTCTTTTACCTCTATGAATTGCAATCGAAGAACCGAAGCTTTACGGGAATAATTGCCGCTGTATCCATCGACGACTATTTTGAAGGTGTTATAAAAAAGCACGAGGATACACTTCAGTATCGTGTAGACCAGTTTGGTGAATATCTCCATATAACGGGTTTTAATACTGAGCCAGTGCTGATTGCATATCCACAGAATGATGTGCTCGAAAAGTGGATACACAACAGGAAGCACAAACGCCCGATCAATCATTTTACTACTCCAAACCGTGACAAACACACGCTATGGCGAATAAAAGAAAAAGATGAAACTGACTTTATAACAAAGCATTTTGAAGCTGTTCCGAATTTGTATATCGCAGATGGACATCATAGATGCGCATCGGCAGCAAAACTTTTTTCGGAACAGGATACAAAGAACGAAAACCTAAACTTTTTTATGGCGTTTCTTATCTCAGAAAACGAGGTAAAAATCCATGAATATAATAGAGTGATCACGGATCTTAATGGACTTTCAAAGGAAAATTTCCTGAAACGGCTCAGCTCAGATTTTATGATCGGAAATAAATACCAGGAACTCTGGAAACCTGGGCGCCGCGGTGAATTCGGAATGTACCTGGACGGCGAATTTTATGCATTACAGCAGAAGATTGAAAACGCCGGTCTCGACGCCCAGAATTTGTATGACAGTGTTCTGAACCCGGTTTTAGGAATAGGCGACCTGCGAATTGACAGCAGGATCGAATATATTCCCGGTAACACAGCTGTCACTAAAATAAAAGATGCCGTGGATTCTGGTGAGTTTGAGGTAGGGTTTACATTGTTTCCTGTCGATTTCAAATGCATCAAAAAACTCGCAGACAACAATGAGATTATGCCGCCGAAAAGTACTTATATTGAACCTAAGTTTCGAAGCGGACTTGTAATTTATGAAATCTGAACAAGCTCATCTCTGCAAATATAATTCCGGGAGATGGAGGCACTTAGCTTTAGAATTGTAGGTTCCTGAAACACTAATAAAATACGTATGTCGGTAAAAAAAAACTTACTCGAAATAAAAGCATTGATCCCTTCAAATGTAGCGCTCGTTGCGGTGTCAAAAACAAAGCCTGTTGAAGACCTTTTGGAAGCATACGAAGCCGGGCAACGCATTTTTGGTGAGAATAAGGCACAGGAGATGACGGAGAAGTATGAAAAACTGCCTAAAGATATCGAATGGCACATGATCGGCCACCTCCAAACAAACAAGATCAAACTTATAGCTCCCTATGTGTCACTCATACATGGCGTGGACAGTTTTAAAGTTCTGCAGGAAATCGACAAACAGGCACAAAAACACAATCGCGTCATCAATTGCCTGCTTCAAATTCATATTGCTGAAGAGGAAACAAAGTTCGGACTGAACCAAAATGAGCTGGAAGACATAGTAAATTCAGCTGCGTTTAAAGCGTTGTCCAACATTAAAGTCAAGGGTTTAATGGGTATGGCTACTTTTACTGAAAATCAACCACAAATAAAAAAAGAATTCGATTATATTCTCAATAGATTTGAAGACTTAAAACAAATGGAAGTTACTGCTAACTTTCATCCGGAAATTCTCTCCATTGGCATGAGCGGCGACTATAAAATCGCTATTGAATGCGGGAGTACTATGGTTCGGATCGGAAGCAGTATATTTGGGACACGGTAATGAATGGTAATTTTAAGATATTAAAAGTTACAGCTACATTGCCATACTTTATCGATACGTTAATTATGAAATTAAGATAGAAGTTGTACGCCATACTCGACATAGAAACGACTGGAGGCCAGTTTAATGAAGAAGGAATTACTGAAATTGCGATCTACCGTTATGACGGGCACGAGATCGTGGACCAGTTTATCAGCTTGGTTAATCCGGAAATTCCGATTCAACCATTTGTTGTAAAACTCACGGGAATCAATAGCGCAATGTTGCGCTCCGCCCCGAAATTTCACGAAATTGCTAAGAGGATTGTTGAAATCACAACCGACTGCATCATTGTCGCCCATAACGCGTCTTTTGACTATCGCGTGCTTCGAATGGAATTTCGCCGATTGGGATATGATTTTAAATCACAAACCCTTGATACCGTCGAATTAGCACAACGTCTTATTCCGGATATGCCCTCTTACAGCCTCGGTAAACTCTCAAGATCACTAGGGATCGCAGTAGCCGACAGACACCGGGCATCAGGTGATGCTTTAGCTACGGTAAAGCTTTTTAAAATGCTGCTGGATAAAGATTTAGAAAAAGAAATTGTAACAACATTTATCCGCACAGAAATCGAAAAAGGCCTTGCGCCACGACTTCTGGATATCGTTGATAAGCTTCCGTCACGAACGGGAATTTATTATATTCACCGTGAAGACGGAACGATCGTGTATATTGGAAAAAGCCGGAATATCAAAAAACGTGTGAACCAGCATTTCACCGGTAATTCAACAAAATGTAAAAGAATACAGCTCGAAGTTTACGATGTGACATTTGAAGAGACGGGAAGCGAACTTATTGCCCTTCTCAGGGAAAGCCAGGAAATAAAAATCATTCGTCCAAAATACAACCGCGCACAGAGTAAAACCCAATTACAGTGGGCGCTATACCAGCACCAGGACACTGCCGGTTTTATCAATCTGAAAATTGAAAAACTCGACCGAAAAAAAGCAGAAATCACCGCATTTAATTCGATTATCGAAGCGAAAACAACACTTTTCAAAATCGTGTCGAAGTATGAACTTTGTCCGAAATTAGCCGGCTTAGACGACAGCGAACCACATTGCCAATCCTACGCAGTTAAGATTTGTGATGGCGCCTGCGCAGGAATGGTCGCAGTCGAAGATTATAATGAGCGTGTGCGAAATTTCATTTCAGATCACACGCTTGACAGCAAGAATTTTATGCTGGTTGATCGCGGCCGTAACGTTAGCGAACGCAGCGCTATCCTCGTCGAAGACGGAAAATTTAAAGGCTATGCATTTTTCGAACTTAATTATCAAATACAAAACAGCGCAGTACTCCATAAAATACTTGTTCCCATGGAGCACACCCGCGATACCACAGCGATAATTCATTCCCATATACGCAAGAATGACCACCTTAAGATGATTACTTTTTAAGATTATGATGTCCAGACCTCCAGAGAAACTCCGCGATCGAATACACACCGTCATTTATGAGGCGGATACTCCGGCAGGTAAACTTTTCGACCTGATGCTGATTGCACTTATTATAATAAGTATAGTTGCAGTGATGTTGGAAAGTGTCGCTTCGATCAACATCAGGTACGGAAAAGAGCTGGCTATTATTGAATGGGTCATCACGATATTCTTTACCATTGAATATCTTGGCAGAATTTTTTCCGTTCGGAAACCGATACTCTACATTATCAGCTTTTACGGGATTATTGACTTAGTTTCTTTTCTTCCGGGCTATATCGACCTCATTTTTCCGGGTTTGCATTTTTTAGTTTCACTCAGGGCGATACGGTTACTACGGATCTTTAGAATTTTAAAACTGATGCACTTTGTGGGGGCGTCGAATCAACTCGTAACTGCGCTGAAAAAAAGCAGGAATAAAATTGCTGTCTTTCTATTTACAGTCATAGTTCTTTGTGTTATTCTCGGAACTATAATGTATATGATTGAAGGCCCAAACAGCGGATTTACTAGTATTCCGATGTCGATTTACTGGACCATAGTAACACTGACCACCGTTGGCTTTGGAGATATCACCCCAGCGACCGCCTTTGGCCAGTTTATTTCGATTATAATTATGATCCTTGGTTATGGAATTATTGCAGTGCCAACCGGTCTTGTGACAGCGCAGTTTATTGGCAATAAAGACGAACCTAACACGCAGTCATGCCCTAATTGCAGCGCCAGCCATCATCGTGATAACGCTAAATACTGCTATAACTGTGCTGCTAAGCTACACCCTTAGACATTGGAAACCGCTAATAAATATCTAATTACCATTATTGGTCCGACCGCAATTGGAAAAACGGCGCTAAGTTTAAAACTGGCCGACGAGTTTAATTGTGATATAATCTCATGTGATTCGAGACAGTTTTACAAAGAGATGACTATAGGCACCGCTGTACCAGAGCCTGCCGAGCTAGCCCATGCCACACATCACTTTATTCACAACAAGTCGATTTTTGATGAATACAGTGTCGGTGATTTCGAACAGGAAGCCCTGAAAACCCTCGATTCGCTTTTTACTAAGAATGACTTTGCAATAATGGTCGGCGGATCGGGATTGTATGTCGACGCCGTCCTTAAAGGGTTCGATAAATTTCCTGATGTCGAGGACTACGTGCGCATTAAAATTAGGGCTGAATATGAGCAACATGGTCTTACCTACCTGCAGGATCAATTGAAGGAATATGATCCTGACTATTATGGAACGGTTGACATCGATAATCCACAACGGATGACGCGCGCACTTGAAGTGTCTATTAGCAGTGGACGACCGTATTCGTCGTTTTTGAACAGGCATTCCGTAAAACGGGACTTCACCCCAATCATTATTGGCCTGGACGCAGAAAGAAGTATCTTGTATTCCCGCATAAATCAGCGCGTAGATATGATGATGATGAACGGACTTGAAGAAGAGGCGAGGAAATTGTATCCGCACCGCGAGTTAAATGCCTTGCGTACCGTGGGATACCGCGAATTATTCGACTATTTCGACGGTAAAGAATCACTCGGAAAAGCAATCGACGAAATAAAAAAGAATAGCCGGCGTTTTGCGAAAAGGCAGCTAACGTGGTTTAGGCGAAATGAGTCGGCTAATTGGTTCGATTTTCAGGAAAGTACCAACTTGATCATCAATCATATTCAAAAGAACAGTAACCTATAAAAGCATAATTTTAAGGTAGTTAATTTCAAAAATGATTAGCGTAACATATGGCGATTGCATCCGACTTCACTCCTGTATTCTCAAATTCGCATACCATCGATTTTACCCAATGTATGCCGAATGGCTATTTGAAATACACTGATCTGTGCAATATTTTACAGCTCACCGCTGCCGAACATGCCGATAAAGGCGGCATCAGCTTTTCTGACATGCAGCAGCATCACCAGGCGTGGGTACTGAGCAGGATGCGGGTTGAAATCGTCGAACTCCCGAGATGGAACGACGAGGTGACGGTAAAAACATGGATAATCAGCCTTGAAAATTCTCGGTCTGTCAGGGCACTCGAAATGTATGTTGGCCAAAAGAAAATCGTTGGCTGTGAAACATTCTGGGCTGTTTTTAATACCAAGATACGTCGGCCCGAAGCACTTGCCTTGCCGCATAGCCATTTTGAGAAATTTCCGGAGGTTTTTTCAACTAACGAACGGGTTAAGAAGATCGAACTGGTCAGTGAAATTACAGCTGTTGCAGAACATCTCGTACAGGTTTCAGATCTCGACATCGTAAATCACGTCAATAATGTCAAGTACCTCGAGTGGTGCCTTGATGCTGCCGGACCGAGCATAGCCCTAAAAAGGCACATAAACAGCCTTGATATGAATTTTCTCAAAGAACTGGTACTCGGCGACAGCGTGGTGATAAAAAGACTTGACGCGCCCGGAAATTGCGTATTCACTGTCGAAAAAGATAAAAAAGTTTGTTTTGCTTTGGAAATAGCTTAATAAACATCCAGGCTATTGGATAGCACGTCAAAATCTTAAATCATCCAATCTTAAATCTTAAATCATCCAATCTTAAATCTTAAATCACTCGGGCGTGTCCTAAAGGCCGCGTTTTCCGCTATATCTTTTGTAGCCAATAGCTCCGGAGAGCCTACAAGTTGTGCAAAACGCGCGCTTGTTTTCTAAAACCTACTAAGCTACAAAAGGATGCCGCTTCAACCGCTCACGCGTAATCGTGTTCTTAGAATCAAACACCGACCTGTATAAACAGCGGAAAATCATCAATCCTTTACGATCAACCAAAAAAAATCCCCGACGTTAATCGAGGATCTTCTATTATTCTGTTTTATTCTTAACTACAAGCCTGAAGCCTTCGCCGTGAATGTTTAGTATTTCTACATCATCATCCTTTTTCAGGTATTTCCGAAGCTTAGCAATGTAAACATCCATACTCCTGGATGTGAAATAGTTGTCATCACGCCAGATCTTGGTCAGCGCCAATTCACGTGGCATAAGGTCATTTTCATGCAAAACCAGCATTTTTAATAACTCATTTTCTTTCGGAGACAACTTGATAGGCTCTTCATCTTTATAAGTCAGGAAACGCAGTTTAGAGTTTAGGTGAAAATTCCCAACCTGGAATTCAAATTTAACGTGATCGTTTTTAGTATCAGTCGCCTTGCGCTGGATTATAGCTTTGATCTTCATAAGCAAAACTTCTGAATCAAAAGGCTTATTGAGATAATCATCTGCACCAACTTTATAGCCTTTCAAAACATCCTCTTTCATTGATTTTGCCGTGAGGAATATGATTGGCACATCTTTATTTTTTTCCCTGATTTCCTTAGCCAGGGTATAACCATCTTTGTAAGGCATCATTACGTCAAGTATACAAAGGTCATAAGTGTCTTTTTTAAATTTTTCGAAGCCTTCCATCCCATTTTTAGCCAATACTACATCAAAGTCATTTAATGTTAAATAGTCTTTGAGTATTGCTCCAAAGTTTTGGTCGTCCTCTACTAAAAGAATCTTCTTATTTTCAGTTTCCATAGCTTGTTTGCTTAATTAATTAGTGGTATTTTTAAAATGAAGGTACTACCCTTCCCCTTTTCACTTTCGACAAAAATTTGACCGTTATGATCGTCAACGATTCGCTTAACATAAGCCAATCCGAGACCATGGCCTTTAACATTGTGTATATCGCCAGTATGTTCGCGATAAAACTTTTCAAAAATTCTTTTTTGGGCTGCTTTGCCCATTCCAATACCGTTGTCCTTTATCCGGATTATAACGAAATCTTTTACATTTTCCGTTACTATATCGATTTCGGGAATTTCAGGCGTGTATTTTATGGCATTGTCAAGGACGTTCACGATTACGTTGGTAAAATGAACGTCGTTTAAGAGAACAGTTGCGCGACCTGCATTAAAGTGCGTCCTGATTGTCCCTTGCCTGTCTTCAATAATGAGGTTGACATGTTCTATAGCCTCCTCTATGATCTCATGGATGTTATACGATTCCTTGCTTATATCGAGCTCCTTCTTCTCCAGCTTAGAAATTCGAAGTACATTTTCAACCTGTGCATGCATTCGTTTGTTCTCGTCCCGAATCATTTGTAAATAACGCTTGACCTTATCCTTATCGTCAATTATCTTAGGATTTTTGATAGCATCTAAAGCGAGATTAATTGTCGCAATCGGCGTTTTAAACTCATGCGTCATATTATTGATAAAATCGGTCTTAATTTCCGAGATCTGTCGTTGCTTTATCAACTGGTTTAAAGCACTTGAATATGCGATGATTATAATCAGCGTAAACACTATTGAAAGCACAGTGATACCGACTAACTGCGAAAATAAAAACTTCTTTTTCTGCGGAAAACTTACCAATAATGCATATCGGTTTGATGTATCGTCATTTGAAAATATCGGAATCGAATACGTGTCGTACTTATCATACAGAAAATTATCCGATCTTAACTTCGTCGCCAACCCATTACTATTGACACCAAATTCGAACGGCGTTTTTACGCCGAACTGGTCTAGTTCCGCAGAAAGCATGTTTTGTAGCTTTTCTTTACTGACCCGTGCCTGCAACGGCTGGGCAGAGGCCACATCCTTATAAAAAATCTCAAACTGGGCGTTACGAAGAATATCGCTATCACCAGATTTATCGATCCTGATATCGGGCGTGGTGGTTTGCTGAAGGCCTGAGTTATCAATATTCCCGTTATTGTATATTTCAGTTGTGCGCCGAGCAGAAAAACTCTTCAGTTTTGTGCTATCCAGTCTTTTATCAAAGAACGATGAGGCCGTGTTATAATCCTGAGCAATAATACTGTTTGAATAGATGATTGTTTCATTCGTCCGCTTGTCATGCTGATAATATCTCAATTCAAGAAAATCGCTTTTTTGTGGCGGCTTACCAGTGCTGTCCTGAAGCTTGCGATACTTGCTGATAAAACTATTAAATTCCTGTTTTTCCAAGTGCTCCGCGACATTGCTCATCACCTGTTTTACATGGAACCGAAACTGCTCATCGTTGTTTTTAAATGAGGTATTGAACCAATAAACCTGGACCAAAATTATTCCAATTAGGGACAGACTCATAAGAACAACAAGCAATCTGAAAAACAACTTATTCATCATTCACAAAATTAACATTTTAACATTTAGACGTTGGATACATTAACCAAACATTAACATCCACCAGTAAATTTAAATATTTTTCAGATTTTCGAAGATTTCCCTGACTTTGTCTCCTAACGAATTGAGGTCATCATTGACGATCACAAAGTCACTTTTTTCAATTTTTTGGGCATCCGTCCACTGGTGTTTCATCCTGCGCAGCACTTCTTCCGGGGCCACCTTGTCACGTTGCATCACTCGTTCAATCCGGATATCTAAAGGTGCAGTTACTGTGATGATCTTGTCACAATCTTTGTAGCTTCCACTTTCGAACAGTATGGCTGCCTCCCGTATCACGAAGTCCGCATGTTCCTGCATCTTAAGCCAATCATTAAAGAGCCGTTGTACTGCCGGATGTACTATATTGTTAAGGACAGAAAGCTTCTCGCGATCTTCAAATACAATCGCCGCCAATTTTTTACGGTTAAGTACATGGTCATCGAAAATTCCGCTACCGAACTCCTTCAATAACAAGTCGCTCATCTCACGGGAATTCATTACCTCACGTGCCGCATCATCCGCAATAAAGACCGGGGCGCCGAGTTCGCCAAAGATTTTGGCAACCGTTGTTTTCCCACTTCCGATACCGCCTGTAAGTCCTATTATCTTTGTCATATTTTCTTAAAAAAGAGTTCGGGAAAGGTCGTTTCGGGTTGCTTGCCGAATAGGCGTATGGCCACAAAAGATTTAAGAAAGCCTGTTCCGTACCCATAAAATTGCAACAGGATCGCCATCACTGACAACATTCCTATCTTTAAACTTCGGTTCGTAATTGTCGACCATACTAATGCAATTAGAAAATAGCTGCAGTATGACCATAACAGAAAAGGTATATGGAAAATGGCTAAAAACACCGCAACGGGTATGCCGAGAATAAAAAAACCTGGAAAAAAATATAGCAGCTTTGCATATTTCGGATACCAAGAATCCAATATCGGTCGTGCTTTGCCAAACTTATTGACCTGCGTATAAAATTTGTTCCAATCAATACGACGCTTATGATAAACATAGGCACCTTTAATTAATCTGGTATTATATCCCAACTCCCATAGGCGTATCGACAAATCGGGATCTTCGCCGGGGTGTATATTCCCGAACCCTCCCGATGCTTCGAACGCTTTCCTGGACAGGCCCATGTTAAAACTTCGAGGTTGGAATTTATCAATTTTCTCCGACGCACCTCTTATTCCGCCTGTAGTCAATACCGATGTCATAGCAAAATTGATAGCCTTTTGTATGTCTGAAAAACTTTGTAACGCCGCATCAGGTCCGCCAAAACAATCTACGTAGTCGTGGTTAAGCGCGGCATCCACTACGCTCAGATATTGCGGTGGAATTATACAATCGGAATCAAAAATTAGGAGATAATTACCTTTCGCCAGTTGCATACCATAATTCCGGGAGCTTCCCGGACCGGAATTTGGCTTACTATAATACGCGATTTGAAGCTTTTGCGAATACGCTGTAACGACATCGTGGCAAGGGATTGTCGACCCGTCTTCTATGATTACAATCTCAAATTCCTTCCGAAAATCTTGTTGGGACAAGCTTTCTAAAAATTCTTGCATTTCGTCCGGACGATTGTAAACAGGGACAATAATCGAAAATAACATCTTTGAGATTTTATCCAAAGATAATTGTTATAAAACAAAAGCCATCCCTTGGGACAGCTTTTAATAAACTACTCTTTTATGATTTTAATGGTTTTATGCCCATCTCCGGATCTAAAAACCCCGAGGTAATGCCCATCGGGGATGTGCGACATATCAAGGTGTTTTTCACCTTGTAGTAATTGTCGTTCCATTATCCGCTGTCCCAACAAATTATATAGCGTCACTGAGGAGATGCTTCTACTACTGCTGTTAGAAAAGTAAAGGACCTCGCGAACAGGATTAGGATACACCGAGAGTTGATATACATCAACATCGTTTATATCCAGTTCTTGATACCACGCCGAGACGCGGAACATTCCGTAGGAGTCATTGGCATATTCCCACGCCCTTGCGTAAATTGTCGTTCCGGCTACAAGCCCCGACAATTCTAGTCGGGAGAATCCTTCATTTCCGATTGCGTCGTCACTACATCCTAATGTAATAAGAGCACCGCCACAGGAACCACTATAAACAGCAAGGCCAGTATCAGTTACCGCTGAGCCAGCGACCATTTGGGTTTCTATATTCACATTCCCACTTTCAGGAACTACCACACTAAACCAAACATCGCCTCCAAAGGCGTAATGGGCGCAACTTACAGCAGGTTCACCCAATGTTTTTGTCGCTCCTATATTTGAAGCGGTTACAGCATTCTCTGCAAATGTGTCGCCCACTTGTAACGGGAACGCAATTTCACAATCGTCGTTTGGAACTGCTAACGCGGATGTTGTAAAGCTATACGGACCGGCCCAGCCGCTGCCGCCCTCCTCACACTCTGCCATAACGTAAAAATCATAAGCGGTAGACTCTTCCAAGGCGAACACCAGAAATGGACTCGTCACATTTTCATACACATTCCCACCCGCAGCAGATCCAGATGGCACCACAGAAACATCCCAGTTTGTTTGATTACAAGCAGCCGACCAAGATAATTGAGCCGCTGAAGAGTTATAGCTGCTTACATTTAGGGCATATGGCAACGGACATTGTTCACCTGCCGTGATTATAATGTCATAATCTTCCGCCTCGCCATAATCATACGTTAAACATGGATCCATTGTTATAGCATTGATATTGTAAACATCCCTAATCCTCAGGCGATGGATACCTACAGGTGCGTCACAGGCAAGTTGAATCGAAAAAGTTCCTGTTTCTCCGCCGTTAACTGGTGCCGTGCTATAACCTACACGTTCATTTTGGGTAAATATCGTATCATCATTGTAGTCGATCCACGCGGCTTGCTTCTGCTCGCCGTAACTTCCTACGGTGATTGCTAATTCGTAAATTCCACCGGCCTGGAGCTCGGCTGTATAATTTGGTTCACCTGAAAAATAGGTATACGATGGGTTTTCAGCACTGGATCCTGAATTATTCGATAAAGTCGTCCCTATTATTTCAACATTTGATATAAGGTCGCCATCGGTTTTACCGGCGTTATATGCTGGAAAACAATAGCAATTACCGGAAGCGGTCATCGTCACCGTTATAGGCGTACTTATAGAGGCTTCTGCCCCGCAACTTACAATGTTCCTGTATGTGGTTTCGACAAGTTGTGACGTTAGGAGTTCAGGAGAATTGGCGTCTTCAATGTCGATAAAATCTTCGCCAGCAATAGCCGACTGCCATTGGTATGTCCAACCGTAAACCTGGGGTAAATTTTCCAGCGAAAGAACAAATTGTACGTCTTCACAAACAGTGTGTTCCGAAGATATTGAGTCACCTGGATCCGGAGCTGTCGAACACTCCTCGATTGGAGTAAAAGTGTACTTTCGTCCCGTCAGTGAACCACTGCTATTTACTTCATTATTTGGAGATATATAAGACGTCATCGCGCCATCTGGCGATGGAGTAATACTCAGGAAGGATGTAAGGTCATTAATACCTATGGAAGCATTAAAATCTGTCACTGGATTGATTACGGAGCCGTAAACGAATTCTATTATTCCTGAATTTTCATAAAGCCTTATTTTAAAGGACCCGAATTCAGTCTCACTTTCACTTCCTCCGCCACTGGTGTTAATCTCATTCCAGTCGACTTCCAATGTTCGTTGAGGAGTTACACCGGTCAATGCATAAGAAACGTTTCCCGTTCCCACGTTGTGATCATCCCAAAACGGCGCGATTAGCGGACTTTGAGTTGCTTCAGTTGACAGGGAATTTTCCCAGCTTTCTTCTGCTATATCATTCCCGAGCCGAATAAACCCATTTGCACTAATGCTAAACACATTATATTCCTGTCCTCCGAATTGAAAGTCAAAACCTAGGGCAATATTATTTTGTGCGCCATCATCGCCTGTCGCTGTAGATACTGTACCTTCTAAAGGAACGTACTCTTCTGTGGATTCAGAAAAAATATATCCCGCCACAGATTGTGCGTTCGCAGATATTGTCAATAACAAAAACGAAAATATCCAAAGAGTAGTTTTATTCATATGCGAGCCGGTTATTGCTTAAAATACTGAAATAAAAAAACCACCTTAACAGTGGCGTTCAAATATATTAAAAATAATTGCTCATTTACTGAGAGATTCTCGAAGATTTATATTTGTTGATAGGATATATTTTAGAAAGGCGCTGTTATAAGACATGATATAAAAACAAAAAAAAGCGGACATTTGATTTGCCCGCCTTTCGTTTATTAATATATGCTGTTACTTGATGCTCGGAACCCGAACCATCTCATCGGCATCCGCATCATAATCGACACCGTCCATTTGAAAACCAAATAATTTATGGAATTCATGGCTGTAACCTGCCAGATCTCCGATTTCCGAAAGTGTATCGGTATCTGCTTTTTTCCAAAGTTCTGCAACTTTGTCCTGCGTTTCTGTACTCATTTCGAGATCATCGATGCGGATTCGGCCTTTATCGTCAACAGGCACATCCTGTCCGCTGTAAAGGCGCTCGCGATACAAACGGTCGATTTGCTCAATACAGCCTTCGTGTGTTCCCGCCTCTTTCATCACTTTAAACAATAGCGAAATATATAATGGTATAACCGGAATCGCTGAACTAGCCTGGGTAACCAAAGCTTTGTTAACAGATACGTAGGCTTTTCCATTAATGTCTTTTAATGAATCAGTGATTGTAAAAGCGCTTGCTTCCAAATCATCTTTAGCGCGCCCAATAGTGCCTTTTCTGTATACTGCCTCGGTGAGTGACGGACCGATGTATGAATATGCAATCGTTTGTGCACCATCTGCTAATACATTGGCGTCTTTTAGGGCAGAAATCCACATCTTCCAGTCTTCCCCGCCCATTACGGCGATAGTGTTTTCAATATCTTCTTCCGTAGCAGGTGCTATAGATATCTCAGAAACTTTACCTGTGTGAAAGTCAACCGTTTTGTTCGTATAAGTGTCCCCAATTGGCTTTAATGCCGAGCGATGCAAAATGCCTGTTTTAGGATCAAGGCGCACGGGAGATGCTAAACTATAAATTATGAGATCGATTCTTCCCAAATCCTTCTGGATCAATTCGATCGTCTGTTTTTTAATCTCATCAGAAAAGGCATCTCCATTGATGCTTTTTGCATATAGCCCTTCTTCAGTTGCGAACTTTTCGAATGCTGCCGAATTGTACCAGCCCGGAGAAGCAGTTTTTCCTTCGAAAGGTTCTTTCTCGAAGAAAACGCCAATCGTTGAAGCTCCAGAACCAAATGCACTCGTAATTCTTGAGGCGAGTCCGAAACCTGTCGAGGCTCCTATAACAAGTACATTTTTGGCACCGTCAATAGCGCCATTGGATTTTACATATTCAATTTGGTTCTTTACATTTTGCTCACAGCCGGCAGGATGCGCCGTCAAGCAAATGAAACCTCTCATTCTTGGTTGTATGATCATAAAAAACGGAATTTTACCTTAACAAATATAGCGCTGTTTTTCAGTTCAGCAAAGCTTTGGCATGATTAATAGCCGAGTCTGACACGACGGAACCGGACAACATTTGGGCGATTTCTATGATTCTTTCCTGTGAATCAAGAAGTTTCAACTCAGATGTTGTTTGTTCGCCAGAAGCATTTTTATACACTTTAAAGTGCGCGTTTCCTTTCGCTGCGATTTGTGGAAGGTGCGTAATGGCAAATAGTTGCATATTCAGGCTCATATCCTTCATAATATCACCCATTTTGTTGGCGATTTCACCGGAGACACCTGTATCAATCTCGTCAAAAATGATTGTTGGCAATTTAGAATATTCAGCCAAAACCGATTTCACAGCAAGCATGATACGCGACAGTTCGCCTCCTGAAGCCACTTTTTTTAAAGAACCAAAGCCAGAGCCTTTATTGGCCGAAAATAAAAATTGCAAATCATCTGTCCCATTTTGTTGAAAAACACCTGAATCGCTAACCACAATTTGAAACCGCGCGTCAGGCATTCCCAGCTGACGCAAGATTACAATTAGCTTTTCGGTTAAAAGCGGTATTGCGGCGGCGCGGGATTCGTGGATGTCAGATGCAATTGACTTAAGCTCCGACTCAGTAGCAGATATTTTATTATCGAGTTTGTCGATTTCACTTTCAAGGTTTTCGGCCGATAGTGTTTTCTGTTCAAGATCCGACTGGATTTCAAGAAGTGCTGTGACCGAATTCGCCTGGTGCTTTTTTTGGAGATTGTATATAGTCTGCAATTTCTGGTCAACGTCATCAAGCCTTCGCGGATCCTGGCTCACATTCGAAGCTAACTTTTCAAGCTCACTTACAATATCCTGTAATTCTATTACGGTACTGTTTATTCTTGCAGAAAGTTCGGCGTAAGATGGAGAAAATTCAGAAATACGCTGGAGAGCAGAACGTGTTTCACTGAAACTACTAAGTATTCCTAATTGATCGTCGTTTAGAATAGAAATCGATTTATCAAGGTTCTCGAGAATCAGACCAGCGTTATTCAACTGCTCAAACTCCGACTCAAGTTCTTCCTGCTCGCCTTCTTTAAGTGAAGCATTGACTAATTCGTCAAGAAGAAAAGTATTGTAATCATGTTCCTTTAGCGAGAGTGATAGCTTTTCCTTTAGATCAGTCAATTCCCCCTTGTCTTTTTTATACTGCCGTAATTTTTGGGTATACACAGACAGTTTATCTGAATTGTCTGCCACTGAATCGATAATACGAAATTGAAAATTTTCCTCAGATAGTGAAAGGGTTTGGTGCTGCGAATGAATATCAATAAGAAACTCCCCCAAACCTTGCAATTCCTGCAAATTTACAGGGCTGTCATTTATAAATGCCCGCGATTTCCCTGATGGAAGTATCTCCCGTCGTAGAATGGTTTCGTCATCGTATTCGAGATCATTCTCCTCGAAAAAAGATTGCAAATTGTACTGGGAAATTTTAAAATTCGCTTCAATAACGCATTTATGTGCCGCGTTTTTTAATGACGAAAGATCAGCGCGCTTTCCTAAAACCAGTCCTAAAGCGCCAAGCAAAATCGATTTGCCTGCGCCGGTCTCCCCTGTTATTATCGAAAAACCACTATAAAAATCGATTGACAGCTTATCGATCAATGCAAAATTTTCTATGGAAAGATGGCTGATCATTTTGGCGTATAATTTAAATTAGTGCTTGTAAATGTCGGTATTAAAACCTAATTGATCCCCATTTCGATGAATTAAGCGGCGAAAGGCGGTTCAGCCTGTCGACGAGGTTCGCGACATCTATACTAGGTCCGCCTGAAAACGCGGAGACAATTTCATCTGATTTAGAATCGAAAAAAACGCGGGTCAGAAAAGCATTAGGGCGAACAGAATGAAGTTCATTTAAACGTTCCAAAGCTGCTCGTAAACCTTCCTTGCCTGCTTTAGCGTCGTCTGCCATCTTATCCAGCCCATTAAAATGATATTCAAACATAGCTTCACGAAATGGTGAAAATGTTGGTGCGAGCATGTCATTGATTAGAAAGTAGCGATTTTGGTTACCGTCGGCCTGGCTCCAGCCTTTGTAACCTGCTTGTTGGGATACAGAAACAATGTCCTGTGCCATTTCGAGATATGGAGTTCCGCCATTTGGGCTAAATGTATCGGCATCCATTCCGATCACCATGAAACAATAATAAGCAATTACCGAAACAAGATTATTGTCAAATGAACCCTGATTATAAGTAAGATTCTGAAATTCAATATAATCGAAATTGAAATCCTTATCGCTGAAGTTAAAAACAGGAGTAGAATATCCTGAATTAAATACAGGGCGTGCCGACTGAATCTGTATACTAGCCTGGAATTGACCAGAATTATAAGCCGTGACGTTTATAAACATAGAGCAATTAATGCGCTCGTTTTGGGCGAAACCCTGGCCGGTCCAGTCGGTGCGGTTTATAAAGTCGTTAAGCGAGGTCTCGAGAGTTTTAAAAACCTGGTTATTCGTTGCACCTACCTGCTCAGCATTTACGGTAATAGTACAATTGAGCTCTTGTGCATTTAAAAATGCAACAAAACACAGGGAAACCAAAAGAAATACTTTACGCATAATGTGCAACTATTTTGTTTAAAATATCCGAAGCGACAGCCTCTTTAGTTTTAAGTTGGTGGACTTCTTCATTAAAATCCTTGTCAATAAATGCTATTTTGTTAGTATCGTGCCCAAACCCGGCACCTTCATCCTGTAAAGAATTGACTACAATCAAATCTAGGTTTTTTTTCCGGATTTTTAGTTTAGCATTTTCAATTTCATTTTCTGTTTCAAGGGCAAAACCAATTAAAAATTGATTCGTCTTCATTTCTCCCAGTGACGCCAATATATCTCGGGTTTTCTCGAGCTCCAACGTCAAAAACCCCTCGGTCTTCTTGATTTTTTGCAATGCCGGATTCTTTGGCCGATAATCCGCAACGGCTGCTGCGGCGATCACAACGTCACACTCCCCGAAAT
>Ga0068629_1000050_pt1 | contig 21492 bp, 25 predicted proteins | sample InSIn3gowninarea_FD_77432 | JGI IMG/M metagenome (GOLD analysis project Ga0068629, IMG submission 77432) | Clean room microbial communities from NASA Spacecraft Assembly Facility at Jet Propulsion Laboratory, Pasadena, California, USA -... ...
TACTAAGACGTACGAAAAATGATGAAGCCGTTGCCTTGAATTTACCAGACAAGCTCGAGCAAAAAGATTACTGTCCGTTAACGGTTGAACAGGCATCGATTTATGAGCAGCTCGTAAAGGATACCTTGGAGCAAGTCGAACAGCTTGCGGGCATCCAGCGTAAAGGCTTGATTTTAAAAATGCTTGGGCAGTTGAAGCAGGTTTGTGACCATCCGGCACTTTATTTAAAGGAAGCTGCTCCAAAAAATGTAGACGATCGATCTGCAAAAATGGAAAAGCTCCTTGAGTTGGTGGACCACATTCGTGACCAGAACGAGAGCTGTTTGATTTTCACCCAATATATCAAAATGGGTGAAATGATTCAGGATGTGCTGTCAAAACGCTTTAACGAATCAGTAAAGTTCTTGAACGGAAGTGCTGCAAAAGTACAGCGTGACAAAATGATTGAAGGATTCCAGAACCGGGAATACAATATCTTGATTCTTTCATTAAAGGCTGGCGGAACCGGCTTGAATTTAACGGAAGCAAACCATGTGATTCACTATGATCGCTGGTGGAACCCGGCCGTCGAAAACCAAGCCACCGACCGCGCTTACCGCATCGGCCAAAAACGCTTCGTCCACGTGCACAAGCTCATCGCAACCGGCACACTCGAAGAAAAAATCGACGAAATGCTGGAGAAAAAGCAGTCACTCAACGACGAAATCATCACAAGCGAAAACTGGATCACCGAACTCTCCACAACCGAACTAAAAGAACTCTTAGGATCGTTCTAGATTTGGCGCAGGGTTGGGTGGTCAACAGGGGCTGGTGGGACACAGGGACAGTGAACTATAACCCGAATAATGGACATTTCTAGAAAAGGGACATTATTCGGGTTTTCTTATATTAATGAAATGAAAACCCGTTTATAATATACCTAACGATTATGGACGGAGGATATTTATGAATAAAAAGGTTTTTACAGAAGAAGAAATAAAGGAATTAATGGACAACCCTAACATTATTAAAGTTACCCCTAATGCTATCTCTTATTTACCGGAGTTTAAGGTAAAGGCAGTTCTTTCATACATTGGGGGCACTTCTCCTTCGGAGATTTTTAGGAAGAATGGCATATCCCTTGATCTTGTAGGTACAGATATTCCTAGAAAGAGATTGTTTCAATGGAAGAAAATATATGACGAACAAGGAGAACTGGGTTTACTGTTTGATAAAAGAGGTTTAGGAAGAAAAAAATCTATTAATCCTAAAGAGTTATCTGTTGAAGAGAAATTAAAGAGAGCGGAAGCTCGTATCAAGCTTTTGGAAGCTGAAAATGACTTCTTAAAAAAGCTGGAGGAACTCGAAAGGCAGGCGATGAAAAAACGTTACTAACCCCTTCTCAAAAATTTGGACTGATTAAATCCACTATAGAAAAATATGAATTAAAAAGACTGGTAAGCTATTTATGTAATGTAGCAGGAGTAAGTAAAAGTGGATATTATGCATGGTTAAAGGCATTCAAGAAGCGGATTGAACGTGAAAAAAAGGATCAAGATGATGTCAAATTAATTTGTATACTCTTTGAACAGTATCACCAAAAAATTGGCGCTCTTCAAATTAAAATGTATTTAGAAAACGATCATGATATCGTCATGAATCACAAGAAAATAAGAAGATTAATGCGCAAATTTCTTTTAATTACGCAGGTAAGAAGGTCAAGACCTTATAAAGATATCGCGAAAGCGACAAAGGAGCACCGTACCTTCCCTAACCTATTAGAACGTAATTTTGACCAAAAAGAACCAGGCAAAGTTTTATTAACCGATATTACTTACCTCTATTATTCTAATGGACAAAAAGCCTATTTATCTTGTGTTAAAGATGGAAGTACAAAAGAAATAATTGCATCTCATTTATCCACTTCATTGAAAATGGATATAGTCTATAAAACTTTAGATAAATTAAAGTACAATAAATTAAACGAAAAACCAATTATTCATTCGGATCAAGGTGTGCATTACACGAATCCGGAGTTTCAAAAGAGAGTGAAGAAATTAAACCTTACCCAATCAATGTCAAGGAAAGGTAACTGTTGGGATAACGCCCCCATAGAATCCTTTTTTGGCCATTTAAAAGATGAAGTAGACTATAAATCCTGTAAGACTTTTGATGAACTAAAGCAATTAATTAATAAATATATCAAAGATTATAATACTAAACGATACCAATGGGATTTAAATAAGATGACCCCGGCACAATACCGGAATCATCTTTTGGCTGCATGAGTCCCTTTTTATAAGTGTCTAAAATTAGGGGCACAGTTCACAGGTCCCTTGTCCCAGATCATCTGGATCTTCAAACCTTGATCCGGTAAAACCAAAGGAGCTGATTCAGTTGGCAGAAAAAACAACCAAACCAAAGAAAAGAACCAAAAAGTTTGTGCCAAGTGAAAAGCACAAAGACAAAACCGAACCTTGGCAAAAATTTTATCAGCTAGTCGAAGAAAAACTTAAGAAATGAACGATGGGTGGTGACAGTTGTCACCACCCGATTTTTTTCTAGAAACCCTTACTTGCGTAGCAAACCACTCTATAAACCTACCTTCAAATCTTCCTCGTATTGCTTATATATAATATACCGCTGCATTCCACGTGTTTTTTCATACGCCTTTTTGATTTCAGCCACATACTCGTCATGATTGCCTCTCTTTTTAGCAATCCCTGAAGCCAAGGCATGCTTCATCCACTCGGACTTCACCTGATTTCCAAGCTCAGTCGCCTGCTCCAACTTCCCCTCCTCCACAGCAACAATTGCCTGATAATAGGCTTTATACTGTGGGGGATGAATGTCCTCAATGTCTTTTTTCACTCGTAAAATATCATCCTCGTATAAGGCATGCAATGTCTTAAACAACGCCTGTCTTGCGGGATCTTTATATTTTCGAAGCAAGGACTCTGTCGCTTCCTGCACATCCTGGTCAATCCGATTACCCATTCCGTAATAGAGCTTAAATGCCGGGTTTTTTCTACGTTTTTCAAGATAGGACTCTATCTTTCTTACATTTTTCTCCCCGTATATCGGATAAATAAATAAGTAAGTACCAAGAACAACTATCACAATCATACTTATGATCATGCTTGTCGGTTGACCTAGCTCCAAAAACCCTAGCAAGACTCCTAACAATAATGATATTCCAAACAAAACTACAACCCTCACCAAATCACCCCCAACAATTTGTCATTATTGGATAATTATACCTCACTAGACTCCCATAAAAAAAGACCAATCACGTTGTTTTCCATGATTGGCGGGACGAAGGGACAGGTTCATTGTCCCAGCTGTCATAGATTTGCTTCAACATCCGCTTTCCGCGAAAAAGTTTATTCTTCACAAACGAAATATCTTTACACAAGAGCTGGCTAATTTCCTTATAGCTATAATCACTAAAATAATAGAGAGATAGTGTTTGTTTGTAATCCTTAGGTAAAGCTTCGATTTGTTGGTATAGCCTCTCTCTCTCGAATCTTTCTACTATTTCGTTCTCAACCATTTCATTGGCCGAATATCGTAAATCCTCCATCTCATCAATCAAGACAGTCGCTTTTACAACCTTACTCCGAAGATAGTCAATACATTGATTACGTGTGATTTTATATAACCATGATTTCAATTTAGACTGTTCTCTAAACGAATTCAATTTTAAGAAAATCTTCAAAAAAACTTCTTGCATAATATCATCCACAACTGCCCAATTTCGAACATATCGAAAGGCCACGTATCGTAATTCTGTTCCGTAATTCGTAATGATTTCTTCAATTTTATGTTCCGCCATTTTTCTCACCTTATTGTGGGTCACGGGACCTGTCCCCGCGACCCATTTTTGCGGGACAAGGGACCTGTCCCTGTGTCCCATTAGTTATTGATTTCGTAAATGTATAGTTTGTAGTCTTTATTTTGGTCATTTTGGTTTTTGACAACAAGTTTTCCTTCGTATAGTGACTGTCCTGTGTTTAAGTCACTGATGACGAGCGGATATTTTCCATCAACTGAGCTAATGATATAGATTTTTCCGTTTTGCAACTTGATAAAAGGTTCATGCTCACCCTTGTCATGTTCCACTTTAAATAGTTGCTTTTCGCCCCAGCTGTCTTTTTCAATATTATACTGATTCACTTCTATTCCATTTGGGGTTGGGTTTGGAATATATACGGTATTATCATAGAGAGTATAGGAATCAATGCCATACCCTCGTTCTTCTGGACTAATATCCAGCTTCTTCAATTCATTGGTCTCTATGTTATAGACCATGATTTCATCTGCAATGATTTTGGGTTCACCCGTTTCCACCGCTTCCTCATATACAGGCTCTTCATGGGCGTATACTTGGAACAACAGATATTTTTTCGGTTCAACTGAATAATATTCATCAACGACTCTTATATCTGACCATCCATTCTCAATCTTTGGAGACTCATAGATGGTTTCATCACTAACGGCCTTTTTGTCCAAGTCAATTGTATATACATTTAGAACCTCACCGCCTTCAGCGCGAAATCCTCTTGCGATGACCTTAATTTCGTTATTGAATAATTGGACATCAATTACCTCGACCCATTGATAGTTCTCTTTATTAGGAACATCCAACTCCATTGATGTCGTTTTGTCTGTTTTTGTATCTAATATTTCAATGTTGAAATACATATCCTTCGAAACATTTCCATTGCCTTCCACATTTACATACACAACAAAATTCTCAACTGCATATAAGCTATTTGCTAAGTATTTTTTTCCTCTCATAAAATGGCTATACTTTTCTTTTAGCTGATTAAAAGCAGGTACCGTACTCGTCCGTGTCAATTGTTGAATGAACGATTGGTTACTTAAATCAATCGTTTCATCTTTCGAAATTAGCAAAGAGTGATGGATATTATTACCTCCAAAATCTCCGTTAATCCGTATATTCTCTACTTCTTTTTCATTTCCACTTACCTTTTCGATGCCGACTACAATATTTTCAGCAGCCAAACTAGAGTTTATATAAAAAGCGCCAATCACAATCACCGTAATTAAACAAAGCGTGATTATTTTCCAATATCGTTTCATGCTTTTCAACCTCCTATCATACCCTTATTTTTTTGTTCATGAGGTAATTTCCGATCCATATTGCCCCAGCAAGGGTAAGTAAGCATGTACCAAGTTCCATATAAAACAATTCATTCGCATAAAAATATTGACCTAAGATAAATTCATTCACTAATATCGGTGCAAAAAAGACTAAAATGGATACTGCGGCATAAAGGATCCCGAAGAAAATCCCTTTTAATCGATATGAACGTTCAAATAGAATCGCTGTAAACACGACACATACCGCTACAATTCCAACACCGTATATGAGAATAAAGTCTGCAATTGTCATAGGGAATAAAACACCCAAGTAATAGTGGTTGGAAATTGTGGAAATTGAAAAATCAGTACGAAACTCATCTGGAACCAACCATTTTATAATCTGCATTTCAACCGGAACCAAAATTAATTGTAAGGCAATGAGACCTAAAACAAGCAGTAAAACCGTTGTAGCCTTCGCCAAGTAAATATTCAATCTTGCAGTTGGTAAAACGAGCAAACGATAACTAAACGTGTTCTTTCCAAGCCAATCTCGGTACCAAATAAAGAACACATAGATTAGTAATGTGACACCCGCTAGCACAATCGGCCCCAAAAACCACAATGTCTCCGAAAAACGAAAAATGGTCATTGTGCCATATTGTGAGATAAAATCACTCTTTGATAATAAATCTTCATATATCGCCTTGTTCGCACGGCCAACATATCGTCTGGCTTCAAATATAACGCCCACCATTTGACATAGCACCGTAATCCCAAATAAAATAAGATATAGCTTTAAAAATCGAGAAAACTCGAAATTGACTAGTTTCAAAAATCGATTCATGCTCTATACACCTCTCTCATCACATCGATGACCGATTTCCCCTCATTCTCCCTGACTTCTTCGGTATCGAATTCCCTTAACACGACGCCATTATCTAGCAACACGACTTTATCGATTAAATGCTCGATATCATTGATTTCATGGGTTGTAATGATCACGCCACGGTCCTCAATTAAATGGCTTGTAAACACATCCGCAATCTGCTCTCGACTAAAAATATCAATCCCCGAAAAAGGCTCATCCATTAAGACATAATCGACATCCAATGCCAGTCCAAGGATCAAGTTTACCTTTGCCGTATTTCCCTTTGATAAATCCGAGATTCGGTCCGTTTCTTTTAATCTAAAAAATTCGAGTAGTTCCTCGGCACGTTTTTGATTCCATGAGTCATAGAAATCTGCCATAAACGTGAATGCTTCGTGAATTTTCATTTGAGGCAGCATCGTAATCGTATCTGGGATAAACGTAATTTTTTCATAACTGCCCTTATGAATTTTTTCACCATTAATGAGAATTTCACCACTATTAATTGGGGTTAGATTCATAATTGCCTTCATAATCGTTGTTTTTCCAACCCCGTTAATCCCAATCAAACACGTAATCTTCCCTTTTTCAGCAGTGAAGTTTACGCCGTTTAAAACGGTCTTCCTACCAAACTTCTTGGTTACGTCCTTTACTTCAATCACCAAGATCCCCCCTATTCCTTTTCGTACTCTTGTTCAACTATTTTCAATGCCTCTTCTAATGGCATATTAATGGACCGAACTGAATGAATAAATGTGGTAACTGCGTCCAATACCAATTCCTCACGAACCATCTTCAACACTTGTTCATCCTTCGTAATGCGACTAGGTAAATTTCCCTCTGTAAAAATCAACCCTTGTTCCTCCATTTCTTTATACGCACGCTGAGCCGTATTTGGATTTATCTTCAATTGATTCGCTAACTCTCTCCTTGACGGAATCTCCTGACCTGGTTCAAAGAAGCCTTTCGCAATTTGTTCCTTAAAGAACTGAATGACTTGAACATATACAGGATCCCGATTATTAAACTTCACATCCATAGACCCAACTCCTAAAAAAATTTATCCCCTGTATCAAAGGGTTAATACACCAAACTCAAAAAAAAGCTTATTTTGACGACTGTATTAAACACACCATACAGCTGTGATAAAAAAATTCCATGGTGTATCAATCGGTTAATACACCTTATGAATGTATTATATGGTTAGTACACTTTCACTGTCAACACTAAAAAAGAAAAAAATGTAAACAAACCTATTGACCGACAGGAACAAATGTTCTATTATGAAAGTAAGAAAAAGGCCAACCATGTTGTGACCATGATTGGCGAAGAATTGAAGAATCACTGGAGCATCATCTATCTCTAGAGGAACCTTTTTGAAATGACGACTGAGGCTGCTTATTGCGAGGTACATGGATAGTGGGGATATGGAAACTTTTCATATTCTATATCTCTTTTTTACAGTTCTCAAATTACAACACCTTCCTTTCTAAAAGACGATTGATTTGTAAAAGTCTTTCATTATAGTTTTGATCAATCTGATCCATACGTTCTCCAATTTGGCCTTGTAATATTTCTAGATGTAACGCAATACCCATAGCAAGCTTATTCAGCTTATCGTTCATTTTCTTAATCTCATCATTGTTCACACATACACCTCCTACTACTTAGGCATCAAGGATCGTTAATTTTCTACAAGTTCCCTAGGCTTTCCACCAAGAAATTTAACAGAGTCTGCTAACACTTCAGTCACATACACCCTTTTGCCCTCATTGTTTTGATAGTTCCGGGTTTGAATTCGTCCTGTAACACCTAGAATGGAACCCTTTTTACAATAGTTTGCCGTATTTTCCGCAGTTTTCTGCCAAAGTGTACAGTTAACAAAATCGGTGTTAATTTCACCACCCGCAGTTTTAAAATTACGGCTTACCGCTAGTGTCACATGCGCTACAGCTTTCCCGTCCTGGGTGTAACGCAAATCAGGATCGCGAGTCAATCTTCCAACTAAAATGACTTGATTAATCATATGTTTTCCCCCTTAGTTAAATCTAACAGGGCTATCATACTTCATGATTTGACAGAGGTAAAATTAGGAAAAATCAATTATTCCCAGGATGACTTTATTAAAAACTAGATTTCTCTACACCTCTTTTAAGTTTTTAATTGTAAATAGAATTAAACCCAACAATTATCTAAGATTCTACAAATTTTTTTAAAAAGGGACACAACTTTCAGATTCATTTCCCCTTCTTCTACATATAATAACCAAGTAAATATGCTATAATTTAACTATCTTTGTTAGTACGAACGATTTATAAGGGGGTCAGGGAAATGAAAACGTTTAAGTTGGTGTCACTTAAAGTTCTTCATCAGGACGAACAACCGGATCGGGTCGAGGATATTCCGTTGATTGATGGATTAATCATTAATCGGGAGGATGGAGAAAACCGTTGGATTGTGGAGGCTTTTATTGAAAAACCGTATAAGGCTATTTTCGAAAAAGCAAAACAAGCCCAAGAAAAGCTTAATCTCCAAGTAACCATTTCAAAAAAATCAAATGATCCTGCCCCCTTATTGGGTGAAGTAAAGATCATTAAGGAAATGGAGAATAGTGTGAGTGTCCTTTTAGACGGAAACTTAGTTCCAAATCGACTCAACATGGCTGAGCTTGTACTAACCGACCTTATTAAGCAAGGCTTAGAAGGCGAGGGCCTGCTTGCAGAATTTAAAAACAGACTACAAGAAAAGAAAAAGACCATACAAAGTTAAATAAAAAAGGCAGGACATGATCCCGCCTTTTCTCACATTTATAGAGACTTATTTGCCTCCACCTGTACCGTTAGTACCACCATTGTCTCCGCCAGTACCACCGCCAGGAGCCATTTCATTGTCACCCAGATTATCGTCGTCATCTTTACCTATGTCTAGGTCATCATCGTTATTGTTATCTCCGATTCCGTTACCGTCACCGTTTGTACCATTGTTGTTCTTGTCATTGTCGTTGTTATTCAAGTCATTATCGTTGTTGTTCATGTCATTATCACCAGGAACGACATCTTCCTCCGGAGTCACATCATTATCCAGGTTATTGTTGAAATCCTCACCAGGTGTTTCTAGACCATCATCCTCTGGAGGTGGATCTTGATCATCAGCATTACAGCCGGTTACTAATAACACAGCAAGTAGAGATCCCATTAGCTTTAAGAACCATTTTTTGTTCATTGCAAATTCTCCTTTCTGTTTTCTTTTAAGTATTTTTGTGACCACTTGGTCTTGACTTAGCTTTCCCCGAAGTTTACAAATGTATCAAAAATTTTATATTGGCAAATAAAAAAACCAGATGATCCCTCTCACCTGGTTTTTACATATATCCTTATTCCGTTTTTTCACCTAACGCAAACATAATTTCCGTTTCGCAAACAAGCTCGCCGTCAACAGTTGCAATCCCTTTTCCTTTGCCGATAGAGCCTCTAAGACGAGTGATCTCAACTTCAAGACGAAGTTGGTCTCCAGGAACTACCTGTCTTTTAAAGCGGCAGTTATCAATTCCCGCAAAGAAAGCAAGTCTGCCTTTGTTTTCTTCTTTTTTTAACATAGCTACTGCGCCAACCTGTGCTAATGCTTCTACAATTAATACACCAGGCATGACTGGGTATCCAGGAAAATGCCCGTTAAAAAATTCCTCATTCGCCGTTACATTTTTAATACCTAACGCACGTTTACCGTCTTCCATTTCAAGGATGCGGTCGACTAATAAAAATGGGTAACGATGCGGAATGATTTCCTTGATTTCATTGATATCGTACATCTTACAATTTCCTCCTCTATGTATATAAGGACTTACTGAATAAAGTCAGTATCTTATGCCTATTATAATACAAGTGTTGTGGAAAATGGAAACTTCGTCGGAAAGCTGTAAATTTCTAACCATAAAAAAAAGAAGGCATTGGCCCTCTGTTTTATTTTTCTGCATCCTTATTTACAATGTCAACAATATGCTGCCATGTTTCTTTTTTCAAGGCATCACTTGGCTTACCATCCCCAATGACTCCGTAACCCACAACCACACCAATTAAAATGCTGGCTGCAAAAAGAACAACGACAAGCAAAAGTCGTACCCAAATCGGAATTAAGCGGATTCGAATTTTTGGTTCGCGCTTTTTCTTAGGTTCTTTTTCCGTATTCTTTTGTTCGTCACGCGTTTTTCGAAAATCCTCGCGTGATTTTACTTGTGTATTGTTTAGTTCACTAGTCACTGAGATTACTCCTTATCTATAGGGTGTTCCAAGAATTGCAATTTGTCTGCCTTAAACTATAGTATTCCGTAGGTTTCTATTTTTATCAATAGTTTCCTTATCGTAAGCCGTTCACAAGCCCCATCATTTGGTCTGAGATGGAGATTGATTTTGCATTGAATTGGTAGGAATGTTGCGTCAGTAGTAGATCTGACATCTCGGTTGTTAAATCAACGTTGGACTGTTCAAGTGCTCCTTGTTGCAAACTTACTTGTTCTCGTAAAGCTCCTTGAAGAGAAACGAATACGTCATCCGCTGCGATTCCAAGCCCCGCTAAATCAGGTAACGCAAATTGATTTTGTCCTACTGCTTGAAGAAGCTGTGGTTTTTGCACTTCTACAACGGACAGATTAAATCGTTGCGGCGTACCTACTTCAGGGACAACCGTTATCTCCCCGTTTGCTGATATCTGAATTTCCTTGAAACGGTCAACAAATGCAATTGGCTCTCCGTCTTGATCGAGTACAGGATTACCACCACTTGTCACAAGAGCAACACGATTTGTTCCGTCATTAGCTGGTGATAAATAAAGCGCCCCATCCCTTGTGAATCGAGGAACTTGAACCCCATTTTCATCCACTACTATTTGAAGAAATTGATTTTCCTTTGTAAAAGCAATATCAAGTTCACGGTCCGTTGTTTTTATCGCACCCTGGGTCATCATCATATTTGTAGACCCAAGTTTTGCACCAACACCTACTCGAACACCATTTGGGGTCAAGCGGCCTTCTTCCTGCGCAGCAACTGGTTGGTTATTAAACTGTTGGGTTAACAGCTCACTAAAGTTGACCTGGCGTTTTTTATAACCGGTCGTGTCAGTATTGGCTAAATTATGCCCAATGGTATCAAGCTGTTTTTGTAGCTGACTCATCGTATTAGTTGCTGTAATCATCGAGCGCATTTGAAGACCTCCCTACCATTTCTTATATGTCTAGCTCCAGATGCCATCGGCTCTAGCTCATAAGCCAATAATCCGGCACGCTTAGCGCTATTCTTATAATCTTCCAATCTCGTTAACCGCTTTGTCCATACTTTTATCATACGCCTGAAGAACCTTTTGGTTGGCTTCAAATGTACGGTATGCTGTCATCATTTCCGTCATTGCCTGTGTTACATCCACATTTGAGGCTTCAAGAAATCCTTGCTTTAGCGTGTATGACACTTCAGGATTTACCGTTGCATTAGGTAACGCCAATCCATCATTCGTACGGTATAATCCATTCCCCTCTTTAATCAGGTTTTGTGGATTTTCTGAGTAAGCTATGCCAAGACGCGTTTGGGCAAGCCCATTTAGAAGAACACGGCCATCCGCAGTAACCTCAAATTGATTACTATCGACCTGAATTCGATTTCCGTTCTCATCTAGTACGTAAAAGCCTTCGTTTGTTGTTAAAGAACCGCTAGGGTCAACCGTTAAGTTTCCATTTCTCGTGTATCTCACATCTCCGTTTGCATTTTGAACTGCAAAAAACAAAGAGCCCGGTTTGTTAGTCTCAGGGTTGATCGGTAAATTTCCGTCCACTAATGCCACATCTGTGGAGAGCCCTGTTTCGCGGATATCTCCTTGCTTGAACAGTGGAATCATTTCTTGCAGATACACGCCTGTATTCAGTCCACCAATCGAACTTGCTGTCCGAAGGGTTCCACCATTTTTAGCAGGACTTTTTACACCCTCAAGACGTTGCATTAACATTTCAGGGAAAGCACGTAATGAACCTTGGTCCACCTTGTAACCAGGTGTATTCGCATTAGCAATATTGTTTATTAACATTTCCGTACGACGCTGCCCAGCAAGCATTCCAGATGCTGCAGAATAAAATCCACGTAACATGAACTCACCTCATTTTTTCTATCCGAACATAATCCTACTATAGGATGTTTAAAAAGTCGGCTGCAAATGACACATCGAATTTCTGCGTTGGCTTGCTTCTCCGTTCCTCACGTATATACTGCATACGCTCCGGTACTCAAAGCTGCGCCGCCTTGAAATTCTTGGTCCTTTTCACCCTCCCTTTTAAACCCATACTTATATTTATTATAGTAGGAAATTCCTATTTCTTCATCTGTAAATTTTAGCCACGTAAAAAAATGTTAAAATGTTAGAAAGGACCTGCCGAGTCGGAAAGGTCCTCAATTACGTATTTAGACTAATTTTCTTCGTGGAAGCTTGTCCAGGTTTTCAAGCATGACACCTGTACCGATTGCGACACATTCCATTGGGTTTTCAGCAATTAACACAGGCACACGTAATTCCTCAGCTAAAAGCTGATCGATTCCGTGAAGCAATGCTCCACCACCCGTTAAAATCACACCACGGTCAATGATGTCTGCAGAAAGCTCAGGTGGTGTACGTTCAAGTACACTTTTCGCAGCTTGTACAATTGCAGAAACCGGCTCACGTAGTGCTTTTTCAATCTCACCAGATTTAATTGTAAGTGTGCGCGGTAAACCAGTAACCATGTCACGGCCACGAATGTCAATTTCTTCATTACGTGAATCCGGGAATACCGTTGCCACCTGAATCTTAATATTCTCAGCTGTTCTTTCACCAATTAATAGCTTGTACTGACGCTTAATATAGCTTAGGATTTCCGCATCAAAAGTATCCCCAGCCATTTTTATGGATGAGGCAGTAACGATATCGCCCATTGATAGTACAGCCACATCTGTAGTACCACCGCCAATATCAACTACCATATTTCCGCTTGGTTGGAAAATGTCCATGCCTGCTCCAATCGCAGCCACTTTTGGTTCTTCCTCAAGATAGATTTTCTTCCCACCGCTTTTTTCAGCTGCTTCCTTGATCGCCTTTTGCTCAACAGAAGTAATATTCGTTGGACAACAAATAAGGATTCTTGGTTTTGAAAGAAATCCTTTTACATTCAACTTATTAATAAAATGCTTTAACATCGCTTCTGTTACATCAAAATCTGCAATAACTCCGTCTTTTAAAGGTCGGATCGCAATAATATTACCTGGTGTACGACCCACCATGCGTCTTGCTTCTTCACCAACGGCTAAAACTTTTCCCGTGTTTTTATCTAATGCCACTACAGATGGCTCGTTTAATACAATTCCTTTACCTTTTACGTGTATGAGCACGTTTGCAGTTCCTAGATCAATACCGATATCCCTAGCTAACATTTGAGTAACTTTCCTCCTTGCATTTTAAACAAAAATGCATCTATTTTCCTAATAATATATTGTATCACAATTTACCATATAAAATAGATATTTTGTAATTTTTTTGTAGTAAAATGTCGTAAATGCAAGAAAGAAAGTCACAGGCATGTTATTTCACTGGTTCTTCTTGTAGCTCTTCCTCTTTTTTGTACTTTAGCTTTGTCGCTTCTCCACCCCGTAAATGTCGTATTGATTTATGATAATCAAGGATTTCTTTTACTTCATTTGCCAATTCGGGATTGATTTCAGGTAGCCTTTCAGTTAAATCTTTATGGACAGTACTTTTGGAAACGCCAAATTCCTTCGCAATGACGCGAACTGTTTTTCTTGTCTCCACGATATACTTTCCAATCTTGATAGTTCGTTCTTTGATGTAATCGTGCACACTACTCGCCCTCCCTATATGGATGTGAGAAGTGTGAAATGAGACGCGTTCATGCTTCAACGAAGAAGATGTAGTATTTGAACAATATTCGGCATATGTTTTGCTGGAACTTTGAAGACGGTCTACGCCCCCTCACCTCAAACACTCTCTTTGTTAGGTTTGTAACCATTTTATTAGCTTGGTTGATGGATTATGCTATAAAAGTCAAGAGGGACAAGGGTTTTATCAAAATATTTTTAAAAATGGCTTGTTCTACCGATTGAGACAGGCTATTTTTAGCCATTGGACAACCTGTTATCTAAAAAAATGATTCTGATTATTTTCTGTTGCCTGGAGCAGATCACCCCAAGTTCGTTTTCCTCGGCTTTTAAAATGATGAAGGAGTTCGACAAAAAGATAGGCTGTCGTTAAGGCATCACCTGTTGCCGAATGACGATCATACATTCTTGTTCCAAAATTCTGAGCGTATCTGTGCAGATCCCGCATATCATAAGACGGGGAAATATAACCGATCAAATCTAACGTATCAATCGTCGGCATTCGCCCTAAACTAAATTTTTCCCGTTTCAGTTCACTTTTTAGTGCAACAATGTCAAACGATACATAATGTCCAACCAAACAATTGCTGTTGTGTTCTTTTATAAAATGAAAAAGACTTTTGATTCCTTCAATAGACGTGGGAGCGTTTTCGACTTTTTTATTTGTGATTCCTGTCAATTCGATTATTTCCTGAGAAATTTGTCGTTTTGGGTTTATAAACGTATGAAATTGTTCCTCTTCACAAACCCTCAATCCATTTACCTGGACAGCCGCAATTTCGATTAATCGATCGACAGACAAAACCCGAAACCCCGTCGTTTCTGTATCAAAAACCGTAAACGAAATCTCCTCGATCGGTGTTGATAACGGTATTTCCTTATGAAGTTGCTGAAAAAGTGGTTTTCTACTAAAAAACACAGACTCTCTCCTTTCATATTTGGAAGTGGGCATTTACTAGAGTTTGAATCTCTTTTAAAATTTTCACACTTAAAATGAGTTCTTCCTTTTCCTTCGTTGTTAAGTGGGAAAAGTGAAGAACAGATGTGAGTTTCTCCTTGTTTTTATATTGGCGCCACCTTTGTTTTACAAAATTCCGCATCACATCTGAAGCAGCTGCTTTTACATCCTTACCAAAACTAGCACTAAATGCCTTCTTCTCTACTAATCTATCGATTCTTTCAAATGGCGTACCCGAGATGATTCCATATTCAACCGAAAGAATTTGCAAGCAATGGTGGTAAGGAAATAAAATTTCTTTTTTAATATCCAACTGCTTACGATCCAATTTAAAAAGAGCACGAATTGGATGGTCTAATGAGGGAATGTGATGATCCTGTTCGTGTAGGCGATACAAAAATATTTTGGCATTTTTCATTTGTTGAAGGATTCTTGCTTCAAATTCCTTATGAAGTTTCTCATCTCCATATAAATATCGATACGAAAAGAAATTCTGAGCGAGAAGCATATTCTGATTCGTTGCATTTGTGCTCCATGTTTGAATCCTCCTCATCCATGTTTCCAATGATCCGCGCCAGCTTGGATTGCTCGCCATCATCTCTCCTAAACAAGGTAAATACCCCGCTTTCTCTAATAAATGAACGATTTCTTCTCCTAATTTTGAAAAATAACTCTCTATCTCTGGGCTATTGTTATCGTAGACTAGAAAATGGTCCTGATCAGTTAACAAAAATTGCTCTTCACGGCCCGCGCTCCCCATTTGATAAAAACAAAAGGAAGTAGGTGGAAGGAGCCCTTCTCTTTTTGAGAGTGCCTCAATGGCCATCTCTATACATCTCTTCACAAGCCGGTCATATAATCTTGTCACTCTGTCGAGTACTTTAAAAATGGGTACGTCGTCCTGTAATAGAGTATCAATAACGTCATAAATGGCCAATTTTACAGAAGGTAACGTTTCATGGGTTGCAGCTTCAATCGTCTTAATCGTTCTCATCATGCTGTCCTTATTGTGCCTTAATACATTTGAAAGTGTGATAATTCCTAGGATTTTTCCATTCTCCACAACTGGCAAATGTTTAACTCCGTTTATGAAAAAAGCAGAAAGTGCTTCATAATAGTAGGCATATTTTGAAATGGTAATGGGGTTTTTCGTCATCACTTCGGATGCAAGGGTATTTCCATTCTTCTGTTCAGAAATAACTCTTGAAACGAGGTCACGCTCTGTAATGATTCCTAACAACTTATTTTTTTCAATGACAAGGACAGAGCTTGTGCAATGCTCAGTCATTAGTCTTGCTGCAACGCTGATGGCTGTACTAGAGTCCACCGAGACGAGGTTTTTTGTCATGATATCCTGCACTCTTCTGATGAAGGTACCATTTTCCTTCGCCATTTTCCTGAGCGTTATCTGCTCTGCTAAAGAGCTATAGATTTCTCTAAGACGAATAGCCAACTGTGTGAAAAGGTAATGATGGAAATGTTGATCATGTAGGCGTTTTTCAACGACATGAATCGGAATTAATAAGCATTGGCCAGCTTCTGTTGCCATCACACCCACCCGATACTCTAGGTGAGGTTTTTGCTTGCCAATTAAATCCGCAATACTGGAAAGCCCAATCAATTCGCCTGGTTTTAAAATTTCGAGAACCTCTCGATTATCAGGTGGTCCAACAAACACTTCCGCAACGCCAGAAAGCAGCAGAAGTAACTCCTCCCGCTGCTCATTGGCATGAAACAATAAATCTGATTCCATATAATTTTTTTGCTGGCATAAGGATAATAATTGTAACGATTCTTCTCGTGACAACCCATGAAAAAGCGGATGATCCTTTACCATCTTATATAGCTGTTCCATGTTTTCCCCCCCTAATCAAATACGACCTGGCGTATTTGCGCCCGATTTTTTTCGAGCTTGCTCGAAAAATTACCATTAAAAAATCGTGGCATCCGCCGGAGGCATAACTTTATTCAGTCAATATTTTAACCTGCACCAAAGTGGTACTTACAGTTTCCATCCAACCCAATATTGAAGTTTGGGACTTCTACAGAATAAAGTTACGGTTCTACGGGATTTCCCGCAGAACCGTTAGTTGATTTTTTATAAGGCTAGGCTATCTTAAGCCTCATCTTTAAGCCAAACATCACCATCTTTGTATACCATTTGTTCAGGGTAACGCATATCGACAACTTCGTCCTGCTTAGCCTGTGATGGAGCCTCGGTCATGAGTGAAACAATAATGTTTCCTAAGAAACCAGCTGTTGCCCCAAAGATCCCTGCTCCTGTATCGATAATGCCAAGAATTGTGAAGCCACCGTATTTCGCTGCAAAAATATACGATAACACCACCACTAATCCGATAATCATTCCAGAGATAACACCTTTTGCGTTCGAACGCTTCCACCATACTCCAAGAACGAGTGCTGGGAAGAACGTACTGGATGCAATCGCAAAGGCCCAGGCCACGATTTGCGTAATGGCTCCTGGAGGATTTAACGCAACCAATCCTGCGATTAAAGTGGCAATCGCAATAGACCAACGTGCAACACTTAAGCGATTTTTCTCTGATGCATCCGGCTTTAAGACACGATAGTAAATATCGTGAGCAAATGATGAGGAAAGGGAAATCATCAATCCACCCGCCGTAGATAATGCTGCCGCCATTGCACCTGCAGCCATTAATCCGATAACAAACACTCCAAGGTTTGCAATTTCAGGTGTCGCCATAACGACGATATCATTCGCAATCGTCATTTCTTGCCACTGCAAGATTCCGTCACCATTCGCATCCGCAAGCTTTAATAGACCTGTATCAATCCAGCTTTGCGTCCAATGAGGAAGCTCCGACATTTTTTGACCAGCCACCTGAGTCATTAGAATGAAACGTGAAAAGGCTGCATATGCAGGAGCTGATAAATATAATAATCCGATGAATAAGAGCGCCCAAGCTCCTGACCAACGAGCAGCTTTCATCGTAGAAACCGTATAGAAACGAACGATAACGTGTGGAAGTCCAGCCGTACCACACATTAACGTAAACATTAATGCAAGGAACTGCCATTGTGAGCCTGTAGCAAAAGGTGCAAAGTATTCGGTGAAACCAAGTTGGCGATCTAACTCGCCAATTTCCTCAACAATTTTTCCGTAAGATAACCACGGCAGCGGATTGTTTGTTAATTGTAAGGAGATAAAAATAACCGGAATCAAGTATGCGACAATTAACACGATGTATTGCGCTACCTGTGTCCATGTAATCCCCTTCATTCCACCCATTGCTGCGTAAAAGGCAATTAACACAACCCCAATCATTGTTCCAACCTTAGCGTCAATTTCAAAAAGACGCCCGATTACAACTCCTGATCCAGATAACTGACCAATCGAGTATGTAAAGGAAATAATGATTGTACAGATTGCAGCTACAATACGAGCTGAATGGCTGTCAAAACGATCCCCGATAAATTCAGGTACAGTGTATCGGCCATATTTTCGAAGCTGTGGCGCTAGGAGGAAAGTTAATAGTAAATATCCACCTGTCCACCCCATAATATAGGCAAGACCGCCATAACCAAGGGCCATGATCGTTCCGGCCATTCCAATGAATGAAGCAGCACTCATCCAGTCTGCCCCAATCGCCATTCCATTGTAGACTGGCGGTACTCCACGCCCTGCTACATAAAAGTCCGAGGTTGCCCTTGCTCGGTTGAAGATGGCAATCCCAATATAAAGAGCAAATGACGCTAAAATAATAATTAATGAGACCAGAAATTGCGTATCCAAATTTCCTCCCCCTTTAGGTTCAAATATAGGCACTACATTTAAATAGAAAACTGCCTGTTTTTTATCAATTTGTATAGTTTTATAGGTTTGTGACATGTTGTGTGGGGTGATTCTTACTTCGTTTGAAACTTAAGAAACGTCTTTAGATGTAGGGGTTATTGTTATATCCGTAGGTTCTAAGTTTGAGAGAATGTTTGTTAGGTTGAATGGTTTTAATGATCAAGCACTTTTTCAGAACTAATTTGCTCGTTCTTCTCTTCATCAATGCCGTACTTTTGGTCAATTTTGTCGCTTACCTTTGCATTCACAAATAAGATAATGATAAACGTTAAAACTGCACCCTGCGCCCCCATGAAATAATGGAATGGCAGCCCGTTTACCGAAAACGTGGATAGCGGCCTTGCAAACAGGACAACACCAAATGAGACAAGAAATCCAATAATTAAATAGATAATAATATTTCTTGTTCGCTCCCTAAAGTATCCTTCTGCAATCTTCTTATCAACTTTTTTCAACTACTAGCACCTCCATAAAAATATAATTGGACTGGACTTTCGGTTGCACCCTTCAGTTTGGCATCACCCCCTTCAAGCTTGATTAATATACACCAATACTTTTATCCAAGATTAAAAATAAAACGAATCGTCTCCCCAAGCGGTGCCGGAAAACGGATAATTTCAAAGATAAAGTACCCAAAAATAGACACAAATGGCAGAAGTAAAAACAAGGGGCGCTTACGCTTAAACGCCATAAAAAGGCTGAAAATAACAATAAACAGCATTAAGTATAAGATCATGACAGGTTCACTCCTCGTAATGTAAGCGTTGTCAATTAATGAATATTAGAACAAGTACATTTACTATATGTACGACATACATTTTGTAATATTACGAAAATTACTACATTTTTATTATGAATTTTTTTCCAAGGCTCGTCAAGGAAAGATTTTGGCGAAATTTGGAAGGGGGTTTTAGGGGATTTATATTTCAAGAGGGGATTATTATGGCATCACTTTGAGGGATTCGGTATGGTGAGGGTATGAATAACAGCTAATCGTATCCTCACTCGACTGCTTTGCGTTTGGTGAGGGTATGAAAACTAGCTAATCGTACCCTCACTTGCAAGATTATTAGACTTTGAGGGTATGATTAAGCCCTAACCATACCCTCAGTCTTATCTTTTTACGCTACTGACGGTATGATTATTGAAAAGGAGTAACTTTTAGAACGACTTTTGGAGTTTTATGGAAAAGGTTATGGCATAAACTACTTTTATGGCAATACATCTGGGTTATTCTGGATAAAATCATTGCATAAAAGTCTTATATGACATTACTTTTGGAAATTAAAGTAAAAAGTATCAACATAAACATCTCATTTCAGTATTTGTGTTAACAACCAACTATAAAACCCTCTTATGATTGTCCTTTTTAGAAAAAGCCTACAACAACACGGCCCCATACACGAGCGACCCAACGATTACATACGCAGGGTGGACCCTCCATTTTTCAAGCAGCAAAAAACTCACCACCACTAAAATAAGTGTATGTACCAACCCTGCGTCCTCATACGATTCCGCAAAAAAGCGATACGCCATTGCCCCAAGGAGTACAGCGATTGTCGGACGGATATAGTTCGTCATCCGTTTAACCTTTGGAGAATGCTTGAACTTCTTCAAAATGCTCAGCAAACCAATCATTAAAAGTAACGAAGGAGCAACTGTTGCAATAACAGCAACTACTGCACCCAATATCCCCGCCTGCTGAAAACCAATGTAGCCGGCCATCTTCGTTGCAATTGGTCCGGGGAGTGCATTTCCGATCGCAATGACCTCACTGAATTCATGAACGGAAAGCCAATGATAGCGATGAACAACTTCATTTTCAACAAGTGGAATTGAGGCTGGCCCGCCACCATAGCCAAGTATACCCGGAATTAAAAAGGCAAGAAAAAGCTGCAAGTAGATCATTGTTGTTTCTCCTCCCGCTTGTCCTTTTTCAATAAGGCAACTACTAGTAAAACTCCAACTAAGATTCCTGGATGCACTCCCAACACATCTAAAACCAGTATGCTGGCGACTCCAAGCAAAATGGCTCTCGTCCAACCAAGACCTTTTTTCGCATTCATGAAAAATTCCCAGGTGAGTTGAGCAAGCATAACCCCAACTACAGCTAGCACTGCTTTTGTCATCCCCTGCACCCAACCAAGATTTTTAAAAGAAGTCAATGATGTGAGCAGTACAATCATCAATAATATCGTCGGAACTGATGTTGCCAAAACAGCATTGATCATGCCAAGCCAGCCGCCAACCCGATACCCGATATAGCCGGCCATTTTTGTAGCGATTGGTCCTGGCAACGTATTCCCGAGCGCAAGAATATCCCCAAAATCGTCATCATTTAGCCATTTGTAGCGATCTACCGCTTCCTTATGCACAAGCGGAATCGATGACGGACCACCGCCATACCCCAATATGCCAACTTTGAAAAACGCGTAAAAAATATGTAATTGCTTCATTTTAAAGTCCTTTCTGAAGCTTTTTCAATGAAAAAAGAGGAAGCCCATATCAGGCTTCCTCTTAGTGTTTTCAATTATTTTTCTTGTATTCAGATGGCTATTAGCCGTATTTTTGATTTATTAGCCGTAAATCTAAATTATCAACCGTAATTCAATAATAACAGCCATAATCCAGAATTATTAGCCATAAACCCATGCTACTCCCCAAGCACTTCAATCATCGCACGAATGGACTCTGTTAGATCCGCCAACGACCAACTCGGGATGCCTGATTTCTTAAGCGCAAGTTCGTGTGAAGCAGGAATATGGATGAATCCTGCTCGCATCGGGAGTTGTTCTTGCTCAATTTTATGCAAAACGGAGTACATCACATTGTTGCAAAGATA
>Ga0068629_1000052_pt1 | contig 21251 bp, 17 predicted proteins | sample InSIn3gowninarea_FD_77432 | JGI IMG/M metagenome (GOLD analysis project Ga0068629, IMG submission 77432) | Clean room microbial communities from NASA Spacecraft Assembly Facility at Jet Propulsion Laboratory, Pasadena, California, USA -... ...
AGCGAGTAAGCAAAAGAAAAATGGTCTGGTGTCTTTCGCATGGGTGTCACCGGATAGCCTTCCGAAATAACTCGAACACTAAGGTGGCACCCCGCTCTCGAAAGCGTCACGTAAAGCGATGTTACTTTGCGACGCCTCGTGATAGTCGCCCAACGGTGGAACAGATCGTGCCGCAAGCCCACGAAAGTCATCAGACGCGTTTACCGTCTACTGGTCCGCGGACAGCAACGTTTTGGAGCTTGGGTGATTCTGACTGGATGTTGGCGGGCAAGGGAGCTAACGGGAATATTGTGGGCGTCTCGACAACGGCGCGCTGTGCCGGACAAGTGTGCATGGAATGCGCGCAGCTCGAAGGAAGGCAGTTGTATATGCTGGTTACGCACGTGCATGCGCCGTAGATTTTGGGTTGCCACAGCTCTCCGTGCCAGTAATCGGGGTCGGGTAAGCTTCGAGCAACGCTCGATTCTCTCTACAGGGATTCCACTTCAAGGGTCTAAACAAGCTCCCATGTGAAGGGTTTCTAGCGCCTGGTAGCGCGGTGTGCCTGATTTAGGCGTCGCGGGTGCGCCTTCTAAGGACAAGAAGTCGAGAGGAATTCGGGGGCCCACTGCGACATGGCAAAAGCTTCTTCACACTACGCGAGCGACATGTTGTGAGTCAGAACAATATCAGTGGTGATTGCGTAGGGAACGCACCTAATTGACGGATGCTTTCCGCGCCCAGAAGGGCTTCGTGCGAACCGCGCCGCAACTGCGGCATCACGTCAAGGGACATTACAGAGTAAACGCCGTCCGCATCTCGCGCCGGCATCTTTGCTGAGCCCAACCCTCAACGACGTCTCCATTACCTAGACACAAAGCTTAAGTTGAGGGATTCTAACGCATCCCAATAGCTGTCGACAGCCTTGCACGGTACGACTGCAATGCCATATTTGTTGTGAGCATAGCCGCTGTATCTGGCGTCGCTAGGTGTCGGGAATGTACCTAGGTAACGTATCCCCGGCTTGAGTCGGCCCCCGGCAGTCACATCCACGATACTTAGGTAGGTACCAAGCAGAGATGTCTAGTGCTTTGATACGATGAAACGACAGATCAGTTGTGGCAGGTGCTGAGCTAAAATCCTTCCTATGTCAATGTGACCATGATTATTTACATGACCAAATGTATTGATTAAGGCTACCTATTAAACCCATGGCCTCGACTCTTCAAGGTTACATACAACTTGAGAAAGCCTCTTTGACTTCTTGATAATCTACCCAATATCTACTACCTAGGTAGTGACCAATGTAGACGTCTGTGTGACTGAAGGTAAACACTCTTGATATTCCGCCAAAATGCTGTATACTAGAGAGCACAGCAGTATGCTCAACCCTCTTTCATTTCCTCTTGATATGCAGCAACACCCTTGCGAACAAGAATGTTTTCTGCTGGCTTTCTGGCGTTTTGAAGGGATTTACCTAAGTCTTCCACAAATCCTTGATGAAGGTAACGAAAGCAAGAGAAAATAAACTCGATAGATAATTCAGTCCACATGTCGGTGACGAGTCGTCTGGCAGGACTGCCTACAGGTGTGCTATTGTAGACCGCGTTGACCACATCATATGAGGGGCCTCTTGTTGAACCGTCGATTCCTATCAATCCAGCAGTGGCCAGTGCAGCTTCCATCATGGCGTTCTTTGTTGTTATGTCTTGGAGCTTCTCACTGAGCACGAAAACGCCGAAGATGATCTCGTATAGGTCGTCTACATGGTATGCAAATTTGTCCTCCGTAAGCTTCTTTAACTCCGACGTGGTCTTACTTGTAGTAGGTAGCTGGCCAGTATAAACATAGTTGATGTAGCAGGCGAACGCTTTGGCCGTATCGTCAGGGAGGTTGATGATGCGTGTTTCTGCTTCTTTCCAGTTACCATTCATGGCACGTCGGAAAAACTCCGAGCGGGCAGTGAGAAAAGATTCGTGTGCGATAAAATCCTCGGTGTTTGGGGCAGTTCCCACGCGTATAGTGACTGCCGAGATCGACTTGAAGCTACAGGTACAATATTAGTCTCGCAATCGCTTGCGGCATGTTCTGGTATCATCTTCTTACCTCATGTTACTTGACTTGTTAACTTGGGTAGTTTTCGGCTTTCCCATGACGATTTAGACAGATTTGGGCGTTATCGTGGACAAGAAACCTTGAAGTAGGAAGATCGAAGTCTCCAATCGCGAGATTGACTCACCTAAACATGGAGACGACCCATGCACAACACGAACAGTGGTGAAGGTGAGAGGAGGGATGAGGTGAAAGCGCGTCCACCGTCAGTTGTAGTACTTACTTCACCTTCATGACCTGCGGTAAGGAAGGTATACGATGCTAAGAACTGAACCAGAGCCTGTGGTACTATTGACAACCCTAGTCTTCTTATCTCTTATTGAGCTGGACACATACCTCCACTGTATCAAAGAGAAAAAACAAACTTCCCCTTTAACAGTACTCCTTCCTACTACAAAAGAGCATATTAAGAGCTATATAGATATAGATTAAAAACCTAGAAGACTACAATACTATTAATCTTTATAAGTTTTCTTCTTAGAAGATAATGTAGGCTGCAAGGTAAAGCTTGTTGTCTCTATACCTGTTCAGTTTTTCCCTCGTACACGGTGCCTCCATAGATGAGTTGTGGAATGGTTGTTATCATGGCGGAGATAGCTGAAGTGTTTCTTACGTTTGTGTACACAATCGAAATCTCATTGTTGGGTCTGCCTGATAGCGGTCAACTGACTTTCTGCGTAGACCAAGTGTTCATGGAGAGCAATGCACTGTTTGAAGTGTGGTATCAATAGTTCGTCATCTATCCAACCTCTACTCTACGTACAAGATGTTTCAACGATGGAAAGAGCTAACTGACTATGTGACCCCCGCTAGCAGTCTTAGCCCTTAGAAACGCCTCGACGTCCTTGGCACTTGTCGCGTCAATCTGACGGTCCATCTCCAGCTCCTGTGGGCTCTTCACCCTCTCAGGTTCCTCAACCTTCTCCTCCTTATGTCCGCCAACGGCACCAGTTACGGCTTCTGCAGCAGAAGTAGCAGTGGAAGTGACTACAGCGGAGGCTGATATAGCAGCTTGTTTAGCTTGGTCTAAGTAGCCCGGAGCAGCGGGTTCTTCACGATCAGGGAGTGGTACCTCTTTCGGTGCTTGACCCACAGTGTTGGGCTCCATCGTAACTGTCTTGTCTCCATGTCCATGGTCGACAACTGCTGCGTCGGGTGTTCCATCTGCGAGCTGACCCGATGCGTGTGTAAGGTTCTGTTGCTCGTATCGTGCCTCGGATGTGCCTTCGCGGATCGGTAGGGCTGTGGTATTTGGTGGTGAGCTCATGGAAGGGCGCGACTCGGTGTCTGAGGGAGGTGTATCAATATCTGGCTCGTTGGTATCGGGAGGATGCGTAGCCGTTCCCACGGTTGTGAGAGGGTCACCGATCTGTGTTGCGGGTGTAGGTGGCATTAAATCCCCCTGTTTGTATCCTACAGGCTTCGGAATGGAGAAGATGAGCTTCCTTCGTGGTGCTCCATTTTCACTGCCAACACCCCAGGCTTGCATCTCACCATCCTGCCCTTCCTCCCACTTTATTGGCCCGATAGGGAACGTCTTGCGCCCGTCCTGGGTATTTGGATTCTCCCACTTCATTTGCGCCTCAATGGCTGGCTCGAGGTTTGGCAGTTGTCCCCATTCGAAATCGAGACCGCCACCGTATTTCTTCGGAATGTTGTCGTGATCGATATATTGGGAGAGTGTGGAGTAGACGTTCTGCGGGGAGAGGATAAAGATCTTGGAGACGGTGATGGGATCAAACCAACGCTTGACCCAACCCCAGACTGTGGGAAAGAAGCCAGGCGCTCCGACGATCTGTGACACTGTTAGTCCAACTTGAGTCATTCCCAGAACACCTCATAGACATACGAATATCCTATCCAATGTCTCGGGATAGTGTGCCGTGGCTAGCACGGAAGCATCTTGCATGTGGCCTTTCAGATTCCAGAACTGCTTCAAACCGACGCCACTGATATCCACAATGTTGTTGCTCTGCGAGATGGGTGTCTCCGGGTGGTTGCGAGGGACCATGGAGCATAGTGGCGTGTAGAATCTTGTGAGCGACTCGTACAGGGCGAAGAGGCGCAGGTTCTTGGTTGCGACATTAGGTATGGTCGTCTTTGATTTGGCGAGTTGTTTCTCGTAAGCGGAGATGTTCTTCGAGTTCAACGGTGCGACCTCGAAAAGGAAGAGAGGGATGCCGCGTTTGTCGCGTCGGCCGAGCCATTGCGGGTACTACGTGAGGCTGTCAGACAGGACAACAGCGCATGTTTGCGGGACTGTCTACCAGGCGGCGCGTTTGCTCATACTCTTCGACCTCGATAGTGTTGAAGATTTCGCTTAGCTTGTTCTCTTTCCGCCAGTCCTCCGTGTCCTTGAATTGCTTAAAGGCTTCCTGGGGAACAAAACGACGCGCGCGCAAGTAGCGCCTGTAAGCAGTCAGTGCCCCGCTAAATTTACTAACTTCGCGTTTTGCGCATACAGCATGGTCTCATCGTCATGGCTGGCTTGCTTCCCCCCAGCTGCAGGTGTGTAATAGCCTGCCTGTTGGCAGATGTTTTTGAACTCAAGCAGCTGGGCCTGCTGGTTCTCGGTAAGATGAGAAAGATGCCCCGCAGGGTACTGCATCGACTCTACTCTACTGAGGTCGGCCATGGTGGTATATGATAGGAAAAGTAAGGATGCAGGTTAACCAGGCCAAAAGAAAGGGAGGAAAAGTAGTGAGCCAGACCGTTCGGTTCTAGGGCGTCATGTTTATGGTAATGAATGCGGCGGTGCGGCAGTGACATCAACTGTGGCTGCAGATCGGGGCTCGCGGAGAGCGAGTTTCGGCAACGGTTACGCGCTATCCGGACCAAATGTGGAAAAAAACATGTGAGACTTTTGCTTGTCTGACTGCCGTGCTTGAATCGTGTCTTTCGCACTGATCACAATGAGTCCATAGTTGTTTTGAGCGTGTCGCGATTCATTTCCGCTGGGAGCCGCCGGAGGTTCGCCAAGAAACTTCTGCTGACAATGATGACTTTACATGCCGGTGACTTGCTATGCAGCTGTCAGCATGGACAAGTCTAAACTACGTACGATACGGGCGTATGTTTTTTTTTTGGCGGGGTTATTAAGTCTCATTCTTCCTGCTGAAACTTTGCTACTATCAAGAGTACCGTAAGTTCTATGGTTTACTGAGATGATGAAATTTTAAGTTTGACTACATTCGTTTTCTGTATATGACTGAGACGTGTTTGACTTGCTTGAGGAATGAGACGTTGGTTTGGTTCAGTCCATGCTCGTCCAGCCGCGAGTGTATATGTTGAGCGGCGAAACGATATAGAGAACAGGCGTTGGAGGTGCGTTATCGCGATTTAGCTGCCGAGGCTAGTCCATGTTAGCGAGCAATGCGCGCATCAGCGGCCATGTTCCAATGTTGACGCCGCGGGACATCATACTACGCGCCCTCGCCACGCCTGAAGGCTATTCATCATTGCGCTCTCGCATATCTTGACGCCTCCCTCCGCGACTCGACTCCTGCTCGAAAGCCGTCGACTTGCCTCAGCCCGCAAACTTGCAACGGCTGCTAGCCCACCATCAGCATGGAACGCCCCTCCTTCACTGGCCTGCCGACCGAGATCCTCGAAGCCATATTTCTAAACCTCGACCCACGATCCCTCGCGTCCGTTTCGCAGACCAACAAGCTCATCAAGGAGCTCACTACCGATGCGCCCATCATCTGGCGACATCTATGCAAGTCGCAATTCAAGACATGGGACTCTCGCCACAACATCATCGCCAAGTTTGCAGCCCCATTGTCTGATGTCGACTGGCGCGCGCTGTACATGACCAAGCACACCATCGAGCGCCACACAAGAAAGCTGTTGAATCACATTGTGACTAGTCAACAAGAGCGCATACGGTGCATCAACGAAATCGCAGAGTTCGGATATGATGCAAAGGAGACGCTGTTGAAGGAATGCGCATGCCCCGACGACACAGAGGATGTTCTAGCGAGACGTTACTACGCCAATGCCGTACTCGAGCGCATACACCGCGAGGTCGCCATCAAAGTCTGGACGGATTTGCACAACGGCAAAGACATATCCATCGAGAGAGCTCTGGGCGCATACGACGTATTCGCAAGAGTTGGAGAGGATGTTGACGTTGACGTGGTGGCCGAGGATATCACTGCATTAGCCAATCGACTGCTAGAAACATATCCTGATTTCCGCAGTTGGAGTCCTCGAAGACAGGCTTCAACATTGGCATCCTACCTCCGCGACCAAGGCTTCCAAGGTGTCACGGACACATCCTACCGCGCCCTCAGAAATTCCTTCATTGGACTTGTCATACGCTCAGCCAATCACCAATCTCTTCCCCTCATCTCGGTTGCCATCTACTGCGCAGTGGCACAACGGATCGGCCTTGATGCACGACCTTGCGGGTTCCTCTTCCATGTCTACACACTTGTCTACGCGCCTAAAAACTATAATCTTGATGGCGAGTACAAACCGACAAGTTCGACAGAGCTCGACTACATGTACTTGGACCCATTTCGCTCTTCTTCCGAAGTGAGACAAGGCGATCTTCAGCGGGTTCTACGCGACATGGGTGTTCCCAGCAGCGAACACCGAGGCTTCCTTAGTGATACCAATACTCGAGAAATGGTGATGCGTACCGCACGCAATATCATGAATTCTGTCCAAACAATCCGCGAGACTGAAGCTGGATCGCGCAGAATCGAGGCCTCGTGGATGAACTCACAACCAGACATGGATAATGCTTTCTACGCAACAATCTGGGCCATGCTGCTACTGGGTCCTAATGACGATAATCTTAACGCAAGCCATACGGCAATCCGGCGCCGTCAATATCTGCCGTACCTGCTTGAGCATTTCCAGATGCACTACCCATGGGATGTGACGTTGCTATCACGCTACGTCATCCCTATGTTTTACAATCAGCCAGAGGGCCACCGATTACTTCAATTCGTGCAGAGCATGCACCAGGTCGATGCAATGCGTAAGCCTGTCATTCATCGTTCCGAGCGCACGCAGGACGTCGCGTTCAAAGTAGGCCAATTGTTTCAACATAAGCGTTACGGGTATGAGGGTGTCATCACAGGCTGGGATGTTGTCTGTGACGCCAATGAGGATTGGATCCAGAATATGCGTGTGGATTCTCTGTCAAATGGCCGGAACCAGGCTTTCTATCACGTACTGTAAGTCCATCTTGTCTTGCCTCTATTGTATTGTGCTAACCCCTGTAGTGTCTGCGACAAATCTGTTCGCTATGTTGCTGCTGAGAACATCCAGCCTGTTAGTACGGACACGTACCCTTCAGAAGCATTGTTGAAACTTGCTGGTCGTCACTTCAAACGCTGGGATGATGCAGACCATTGTTTTGTGAGTAATGTGCGAGACGAATACCCAGAGGACTAGAGATGTTGCTGGAAACGAGTCGAAAAGTTGAAACTTTCAGATACATTGTATTATTAATTCATTATGTTGATGATCGAGTGCCATCGTATTGTACACTACACCCTTATGCTCAGCCTAATCCTGTCAAGCTTAAATTGAAAAGCGAAAGACAAGTATGTAACACTTCTAAAACTCCAATATAATTGCCGCGAAATAATCGCCGCATCTTCACTCTCTCACTTCTTTCCTTTCCCTTGCATGAAGCGGTCTAGGTTTTCCTCCAGAAAACCATTCTCTGCCAACATTTCGAGCCACTTCTTGATGACTGGACCAGAATCGTACCGCCGTTGCGTAGCCTTCAAATTCTCTTCTGCTTCATTTTGCATCTCCATCATGATATTCACGGCTAGTTGATTAGCTTTCGCTAGCAATAAACTACGGCGAGCGAGGAGTTGAGTCAAGTCTTCGCTGTCGATGGTCGCTTTGACAGTAGGAGAAATGGGGCTATCGGCTAGATGTTCCTGGAAGCCTAGCATGTGAGGGTCAGGCGGTTGTTCATTTGTGTCAACAAGGTTTCTCCAGTCTTGCGATGCAGCAGTAGAGACGTTGTCGAGGCGTGCGTCGACGTGCGAGAGAGTGTTAATCGTCAGACTAGCGTTCTTGCGTAGTGAGAGCAGAGGAGACTGTGTTAGCGCAATAACACCGTAGTCGTCATCTCCAGCTGCCATGAGGGCAGAAATTGTGTTGGAAACTGACTCCAACCACGTCTCTCCCTGCTGGGGATCAAAAGATCCCATACACGTTGGCTGCTTATCCAGGCCATCCAGTTTCCAGACTTCATTTCCAACAGGTACGAAAGCAATATAGTGATGTGCGTTGTCTTCAACGCTCTCTGCACTATCATTGCTGACGACAGTATCGGCAGAAGCAGCGCGACGCGACTTGCTTCCTTTCTTGGTAGGCTTGGCCTTCTCAGACAGCAATTGGGCCTTGGTGCGCTGAGCGCGCTTGACTTTATAGCTGAGATGTTTGTCCCCCTCGAGGATATCCATCTTCTTCGCAAAAGAATTGTGAATCTTCTTTACAAAATCGAAGCTCGCAAAGGCCTCGCCGCGCTGATACGGCGTCAAGTCCTGTGTGAAGTCCTTGAACTGCGTTAGATGCTCTCCAATACGTATATCAACCTCGTGGCTCTGGTTCATCAGGATGTTGATCATGGCAAGTGTCGCACAGCTGTTCTGAGCAGGCAATTGGTTAGCAAACCAGACGTCCTTGGGACACTCCGTGGCCTGGCCGTCGTTGCCAAATTCGCGGTAGTGGAAAAGGAGAATGAAGCCGTAGATGGGTTGGGGAATGTTGTCGAGAAGGAAGTCTGGATCCATGCTAAACACTTCGCGTACAGTAACGTCGCGAACACCCATCTCGCGCAGGATGACAGAAAAACAGGCGGGTTCACTTTCGATGTCGCAGAATCCTTGCCAGGTCGCTTTGTCAAAAGCAGTTGCAGGCATATCGGGTGAACTGGGGAATACAGGTGCTGTTACGGCGCCGTTCTGGGTTGACAGTGGCGTTGGTGAGTCTTTTGACTTTTTACTGATGGGCTCGGAAGCTGTATCAGGTTCGGGCAGGCCTCGCTTCTTGGTGTTGGAAGGGGATACCTTGGAAATCTTGCTCGGAGATCCGGAGCCATCATACGGCTCAGCGGTAGGGTCGTCTTTGGTCTTTTCTATGATTGAAGGGGCTACTTCAGCAGCTTGGTCTACTGAGTCTTTGCTTGGCATTGCTTGTTGTTGTTGTTGCTGTGTCCCATCTTTAATCTCAGAGCCTGCCTTGAAATGGGAGGGGGAACTGTTTTTCATGCTGGGCGATTCGGGTTGAGAGGATCTTATCGTGGGTTGTAAATCAGAGTTAAGGTGATTCAGGTGTGTATGTGGACGTTGGGCGGTTGCAGGAAAGGAAAGCAGACTGGCATTGTGATGGAGGACCTGCAGACGAAGCACCAGTACTTTGATCAACTGTGTGGCTCGAGGAAACAGTAGGAAGCGAGCTGGGAATAATGTAAACTAGAGGTGAAAGCAAAGGGCAGTGTGGTGGTCGAGGTCGGGGTGCTAACACGTGACGAACTCGGCGTCATCGAGCTCTGATTGGTCGACGACGCCGCAGCCCGCATCCTTGTCGCGCTCGTCGCGTAGGCTCTAGGTAAATGTTTGTTTGATGGTTTCACGTCCACCGACAAACCCTCCAGCGCAACACACGCGATCGACGCCGGCCGGAAACGTCGTCACTCCCGTCACATCCTTCAACCCATGATCACGATATAGCCAAGTCTTGACTTCTGGGTGCGATGAACGGCACACCGCAGGTTCGGAGAGGCGTGGGAGGCTTCCCATCAACACCGCAGAACACGAACCGCTCTCCCGGCCTACAGAGCCCAAATGGCACCACCCCGCGACCCAACATCAAATCGCCGCTACCAGATCTGCCCAAGGCCCCCGCACAATCAAGCTCAGGGCCCCTGATACCCTCAGACATCCTCGATCCTGCCCAACAGCGCTTCTATGTCTTCGCCCTCTACGTCGCCTTATGGGCATACCGGACCTACGACTTCTACACCTTGGCTGTCGAGGAGGATGAGTCGCTATGGCTGTGTCTGAAATGGTGCTTCTTCGATGTGCTGTTCATGTTCGGCGTGCCGCTTCTGGAGATTCCCTGGCTGGAATGGGGCAATGGCGCTGCCTTCCTCCTGTTTGTGCTACACGCGGGCTTGGATGTCATGCTCATGTTTAGAATCGGCATACCGGTACAGGCATGGCTCATGGGCTTGGTGGGCTTCTTGTGGGATAGTGAATTGGCCATCAGCGAACGCAGCGTTAAGCCTGGCGCCATCCTCCACAACGCCTCTCTCATCCTGGGAAAGCAGATTGTCAACATCTTGCCTGAGGGATCCGCAGTATTGAACCCAGACAGGCAGTCGTTCTGTCTGAACTCGTCCGTCACCCAACTGGAGATACCCATCATGATCAACCAGACCGAGCCCCACGAAATGGAGATTTTGCGCATCGATATCGATACGAACGTCAACGAAACCATCATCGTCAAGAAAAGCGAACTAAAGACTATGCTGAAGAGGGCTAGAAAGACGCAGAAGTCAACAGACCCTGACGATCCGTTGACTTTAGCCTATACCATTAAGAAGCCAGGTGTGTATCTGCTGAAGAAGGTTACAGATCAATCGAAGCTTTTGGTGCGACCGCGATCAACCAACGTTGTAGTGGCTACCTGCCCACAAGCTCGCGTGAAGCCAACTGGCAACGATCGTTGCCGTAGCGATCTATCCAATGTGGCGCTGGAAGTCGAGGGCACACCGCCTATGAATGTCAAATACCGCCTTATAGTGAACGGAAAGCCTCGCGGCGGATCCCAGTTCCAAAACCTGCAGCCGGACGATGCTATCTCACCATTGTCCAAACACACATCGCAAGCACTGGTCAAGAGCGGGCGTGAAGACATATCATGGGCACGCTCGCACAAAGTCCTAGTACCTCTGAACGAATCGCTCACGACTAGTGGCTCATGGGAGTACGAGATTGAAGAGGTGCAGGACGGACTTGGAAACTTCGTAAGCTATGTAAACGTCGATGATGACGAGCGTCCAAGGCCCAAGGCTGCGGGCATTCGTCAACTGTTCGAGGTTCATGAGCGCCCTACAGCTTTTCTCAGGGGTTGCAGTCCACAGAACCCGCTTCGAGTACCCAAAGGTGAAGCCGCTCGCCTGCCAGTCCAGTACGGTTCCACCGGCAAAAACGCAATCGACGGTGCGCACACCGTTGAGTACTTGTTCACACCCCAAGAGAACATCATCGCGGACGGATACCATAGCCCAGATGCCGTGCTGCAGAAGCAGGTTATGCGAAAGGGCGAGCAACCTACTATCAAAGTCGCAGGTCTATACACCATCAAGTCTGTGTCGACCGACTTCTGCGACGGCGAAGTTTTCGAACCTACTTCGTGCCTGCTGCAGAACCCACCTGAGCCGGATCTGACCCTAGACAGCGAAGACATCATTGATAAATGTGCTGGTAATCCTATTGGTCTTCGCGTCGGCCTCGATTTTGTCGGTAGCCCGCCGTTCCTGGTCACCTACTCTGAGAAGAAAGACAATGGCCGAGAAATCAGGAAGCCACCGATCCAGATCGCAAGTCTCCGCAGTACAATTGATCTCACCCCCCAAGATGCCGGTCATTACGAATATACCTTCAAGACGATTAGCGACTCTGTTTACAAAGAGCGGTCCCTGAACAACATCAAACTTCAACAAGACGTCAAGCCTTCCGCACAAGCACACTTTATCGAGAGCAGCAGACCTAAGCAAGCCTGCATAGATGACGTGGTAGAGTTCGACGTTGGTTTCGTTGGTGAGGCGCCCTGGAAGCTGGAATACGAGATTGTTCACAACGGCAAGCGTACGAAGCGTGCCATCGAAACTGAGAACGCGCATTACGTTATACGAACAGACAAGCTCAGCAGCGGCGGCGAATACGTCGTAGCTTTGACGGGCGTTACCGACAAGTCCAAATGCAAAGAGGTCCTCAAGGAGGAAGCTAGAGTCAACGTACGTCACGAACGACCCAAAGCCTACTTCGGGCACATTGAAGGCAAGCAATCTGTACTGGCTCTGGAGAGCCGACAAGTCGGATTACCCCTCCGCTTTACTGGAAGCGGCCCTTGGCTGCTAGAGTACGAAAACTTGAAGACCAAGGAGATCAAGAAGGACAGTTTCCAGAATCCCAACTCATGGCTCGACGTCAAGACAGACGGTACATACCAGCTGCTCTCCGTCAAGGACTCTGTTTGTCCTGGTTTGGTCGATGAGAAGGCCGACCAATTTGATGTATCCTGGGTGGCACGTCCTTCGCTCAGTGTTCCTGAGAGTACTGCATTGTTGGAAGGCAGCAAGTACATCAAAGATGCCGTATGCGAGGGCGATGAAGATTCGTTTGATGTTTCCCTGACTGGTAAGTTATCCTAGCTCTCCCACATGTTGTCAATACTAATCATCTCGTAGGAAACGCTCCTTTTGACATTTCCTACCGACAGGAATACAAGGACAAGAAAGGAAAAACAGCTTCCGTCAGCGAGAAGGATCTACACACCGTTGGTGGTCTTGCATCGATTCGATCGGAAACCTCAAAGGCTGGTACCTACGAGTACACCTTCCTCAAACTCGCAGATGCCAGGTATGATCACTCGAAGAAGCACTTCTCGCCTGTTACGATCCAGCAGCAAGTCTACTCGCGCCCTGGTGCTCGCTTCGACAAACCTGGAAAGACATACAGCTACTGTTCTCGAGAATCAGAGGGTGAAGAAGTCATTCCCATCACTCTAGAAGGCGTTGCGCCATTCTACCTGGAAGTGGAGATCAAGCATCAAGGTACCCCTAAGCCGGAGATCAGCGTGCACAAGAACATACCTACGAACAAGTATGACCTCAAGATCGAGCACCGCAAGATGCACCTGGGTCACTCGTCCATATCCATCCGCAAAGTTCGCGACTCGCGTGGATGTACCCTCCGGCCCCCGCCTGGTGGTCCTCGTGTCCAGATCAGCGTTCATGACGCGCCCACTGCTACACCTCTCGAAGACCGACAGGACTTTTGTGTCGGCGAGCGTCTATCTTTCGCTCTCAGCGGCCAGAGTCCTTTTACAGTGTACTACACTTTTGAGAAGCAGGAGCGCAAGGCCTCCAACCCAGGCACCACGTTCCGCCGTCTCGCCGAACTTCCAGGAACGTTTACCATAACTGGTGTACGCGACTCCGCCTCAGAGTGTCTTGCAGCGCTCGACCTAACCAAAACCATACATCCAATCCCCTCCGTTCGTCTCTCCGGAGGCCAAGTCCATGAGATTGACATCCACGAGGGTGGCGGTACGGATCTAGAGTTCCAGTTCTGGGGTACGCCGCCTTTTGAGTTTACCTACACACGAAGCACGAACGCAAACAAGGGTCGCAAGAGCAAGGTGCTGGAGATCAAGACCGAAATCAGTCATGAGATGACTATGAGTATTCCTGTTCAGGAGGAGGGTACATATGAAGTTGTGTCCATCAAGGATAGGTGGTGTAGCTTTGCGAAGCCTGGCGAGGGCCACGATGGTAAAGGTGGGCAGAAGATGTTGACGTACTGAAAGTGAAGAGGAGGGAGGCAAGGAGTTGTCTTGATGTGCATGGATTGGCGTTTAGCGTTTCCTCTTTGACGTTTTCTGAGGCTTGCATGAGATTTTGGATGTTTGGAAGGTCTTTTTGGCTATGGATGGGTTTTGGTAGCGTGTGAGATAGCGATGAGCATTTATTGTCGAAAGTCTGATATATCCACTTTACCCACCGAATCACAAGGTATATACTTGACATATCTCATGAGTAGATTCCGACACGGGATCGATCCGTAGCGCAATCGCGATCTCGTACCTGCATCTAGCACTAGAGTGGACCCTTTCCCATCCTAACACCACATTGATGATATCATGAACAAAGTGACATCACAACCACGAAATTAAGCTAAGAGAAGTTTCCAAAACAAAAAGAGAGGAAATTTACATGTCCTCTGATTGAAATAAAAGTCACTCTTATTACACTTTACCTCAAATCAAACCTCACATCCTCTTTCAAATACACACAACCAAGAACCGAACAGCCAACATGCCTCACTCCAAGACACCCGGCCAGAGCAACGCTGCTTCGGACAAATTCAACAAGCAAGAGGCTGAGAGTACGTTTCCGATTGCTCATTCTTCCATGTTGCTTTCTCCATGAAATGGTATACTAACAGTTATGACAGGCAAGGGTCTCGGCGCATCCAACGCACCCGCTGCGAAAGAGGACAACGCGCCTGGCGAGGCCCCTGTAGCCTCAGACAGCGGAAACTCCAATGTCGGCGTTGACCCCAGCGCTAACAAGCCTGGTGAGAAGGGCATCGGTGGGCCAAACTACGGTACACACTAAATCGATGGAGCAACGAATGACGGTGTATGATATAAGAAGGAAGCGAGAGGCGAGCAAGAGCTCAGCTTGTTAATGAATTTATGAAGATGGTCGGACAGATTATGAATGTATATTCTCCAATAGATGCTGAAAGGAACGTGTTACAGTGTGCATGGTCTGTATTCTCAGCCGGGTATTACGCTGCCTTGGGTTTCGGGATCTTGAATGGATGGGCTTCGGTATTGAACACCCAGTCGTCCAGGCTGATGACGTTCGGCTCGCTGAACGTTAGGTAGAAATACTTTAGCGTTTCCGCCATCCAAAAGCTCTGTTTGTGTGTTAGTGTATGCCCAATTTTGTCTGACGAGATGACTTACCTCCATGCTATCCGCCCTCGGTGGGGAGTCGGCCGATACGTCTACTAACGCTGAGTTACCAATGTCAGTGTCGGTAGAGCGCTGAATAGCTGTCCACATATCCCATGCGGCGGCCTGCCATTGCTGCTCTCCTGTGATACGGTACATGACAAACACACTCTCAATAGCCTCTGGCCTGAGAATGTACCTCCTGTCATCGATACTGGTGAAGCCGCTTGGCAGGCGAAGGTTTGCGATGTTCTTGATCGGATCCTTCTCCTCTGCATTTTCAGACGTTCGGGAAGCGATACCCTCTAACCATTCTTTCTCATCCCATACGCAGGTCGTCGTGTTTGCGCATTTGAGAAGATGCGATACTTCGGGCATGATACCTGACGGGGATGCTATATACGCCCATACGCACGTGTCTGCCAACTTACGACCAATTGTAACGTGTTCGTTATTCTGGAACATCTTCCCACCTAGAGCGAACATACCACCTGTGTAGCAAGCCAGATGCTGCATTTCCGGATCCAGGTATGGATGGGCACCTTCAGCGCGGACGAATCCTGACATGAGCATATCGGAATTTTCAGGAGTGGATGGTCGGAATAAGACGTGTTTAGATGCAGTGTCCATAGCTCTCTCATACATCTTGCGGTAGATGGGATCTTGGCCACCGAGTAAGGCATATTGCTTGCCAAAATACTCATACGTTGAGTCAGCCATACTTCCTAGAGTGAACCCGCTATCACCGGTAAATTCCGCCTTTCGAGCGTTGACAACGATCGGCCACATGCCCGGTAGTTTTGTCTTGTCTTGCTGTTCTTCAAGAACCCTCGTCACCCTGTTGACCGCATCATACCATTTCGGGTCGGCGGTCAACTGCGAAAGACGCGTGAACTCCATAGTCAGACTTCCGATTTCCGCGAGTAGGACCTGCTCATCCGCGACCTGTGGTTTGCCTTCGCCCGCGGCACGGAACTGCCATCGTGTGATCGGCATGTGGTTGGGTGTATCAAATGCATGGTATAACATTTCGCCCGCCTCCTTTGCCTTGTTTAGTAGCCTCTGGTCTCCGCTTAGCTCAAAAGCTGACAGCAAGCCACCCAGATGTCGGATATTGGTCTCAAACACGTTGACTCTATCCAAGTCGGTGTACCCGAAGTCGATCCGTTCGATATCCTTGATGGCGGAAGAGAACTCCTCCTCAAAGCCCATTATGTACAGCGTATCGAGCGCGTCGATGAGCGTGGCTGCCCATCCTCCAAAGTGGTCGGCTACTTCTCCACTTATGGGTCGTATCTCGTCGTGCATCCATGCAAAGGTTCTGTAGTTCTTCCAACATTTCAGGAATTGTTTCCTGACTTCTTCCTTTCTTGTCTCGCGGATGTTCTTGGCCGTAGCATCCTCCTGACCAAAGCTGAACTGTATCGGCGGTAGGGCTTTCGGTTCGCCGGTCGGTAGCGGTGTGAGGTTCTCGATGCGATTCTTAAAGGGCACCTTTGCCCAATTAAAGGATTTGTACTTTTGATTTCTCTGTGGTTGCTGGCTCTGCTGGTGTGGGTTGCCGTTTATGGGCGCGTCGCCAGGTTGCTCGTATGGGAAGCTGAGCGACCAGAGCATGTAGATGAAGCCCACGGCGAGGACTGTGTAGAGCCCATAGCGTCGCAAAAGCGCCATGGTGTATTACAAAAATTAAGTACAAAAGGGGGTTAAAAGAAACGAAGCAGCTGGACGCGCAACATGGTGTCTCCGCCTTACACGAACTGTGGGGAGCCTGATGACGGCCGTTCCTGCCAAGTCGGCAGGGGCGGCATCCTTGTCGTACACTGGACCCTGAACCTGATTGCACGCTGCTATTCAACGTCTGAACATTCACCATTGCATCATCAAGACAAGTTGAGCAGCCAACTCTGACATAGTCGTTCCGAGATGATGAGATCATGGCACGGAGACTCCTCGAAGTAAGCCCTGTAGAAGCTCAATCATAGCCATCCACAGCTCGGTACTCGATACAGCTGGGCCCCTACCTATCAATTCGAAGGAAACATATATAGCAATGCCAGAATGTCTATAGGATACACTCTCCATGGTAAAACTAGTAACAATAGGATCAGTGTGACGGTTGTTAAGTAATTTATCTTTGGTATTTATTTCTCTTCCAGACAGAGACTGCTATGGAACATGACCATGTGTCATCACAGTGATGCTAGCGTTCTCTGCGTTCGTCATCTTCGTTGTCCTTTCCTACTTAGCATCTGCTTGTGGCAGCATGACCACGTACTCCCTCTCGCTCCCTCCAAATTTGATTATGTCTTTGTCTCTGAGCTCAAAGTAGCGACTCGCTTCGAGATCCTCGCCGTTCAGCTCCGTGCCATTACTGCTTTCCAGGTCGATAATGTACGGCTTGACCTTTCCTCGTTGGCTCTTCACGCCGAACTCGTCTTCGATCGTCTTCTGTATGTACCGGAACTGGATGGCTGCATGTTGTCCACTCGAGCTGGGGTGCTCAAGGACGTAGTCGACGACTTCATGTGATCGGCCCAGTAGCCAGCAACTCTTCTGCCATATTTCAATGGTATCTACCACATCATCGCCCTTGAATACGAAGATACGCCAGGGTTGCGAAGCGGGTGGTTTTCGCGCCTCGGGTGGCTCGTGGTACTTGAGGGAGATCTTGGTGCCTTCTACGCGGTTGGCAGCTTTAGCTAGCGCGCCAGTAGGCTTGAAGTTGGGTTTCTCCTTGTCAGGTGGTGCGCCGCCATATTTCGAGGGTGGTTGGGCGGAGTCGTCCAGCCCGCGAAAGGAGATTTCTTGCGACGGTAGCGCTTTCTTAACTCGCTTGTGTGGAGAAGATGAGCGCGAAGGCGATGGGGAGCGTGTACGTCGGCGACGTTTGGGCGGAGGGGATGTAGATGCGGAGGGCGAGCGAGTACGCGGTTTGCGGGAACGATATGGTATAGGCGAGCGTGAACGTCGGCCTTCTTTGGACCTGTCTTTTCGTCGTCGGTCTCTGGAGCGCGAGCGATCTCGCCGGCTGTGTCTGTCCTTGGAGCGATCGCGCTTCCTGTGCCTGTCTCCGCCTCTGTCCTTGTCGTGTGAGCGATCGCGCCGCCTGTCCTTCGAACGATCTTTCTTTCTGTCGCCTGATTTGTCTCGTCTTTTGTCTCGTGACCTGTCGCGTCGCCTGTCCTTGGAGCGGTCCTTTCTCCGCTCTCTCGAGCCGTCGCGTCTCCTCTCTCTGGACGAATCTCGCGGCTTCCTGTATGGTTCTGGGGATTGTTCCCGCTTGCGAAAAGCGCTGGGCTCGGTGGCCGCTTCCTTTGGTTCGTCGTCTTTGGATAGGTGCCTGGGCTTCCTCTCCCTCGATCTACTCCGCGATGGGCGACCAGATGCTATCGAAGGCTCTTTCCCGACGCGTTCTGACCCATGTTTCGAGAAGCTGCTTGGACTTCGATTCCCGCCTGAGACTGCTGGGGGCGAGGCAGTCTTTCCTTGGACTAATTGTTGCGTAAGCAGTCGTCGCGCACTGTACGGCGACAAGTCTCTCGCCATATTGGGGCCGGATGGTGAGAACCGTGGGGGCGCAGTGTCGTGGTTGGGGGCGCAATGACGATCCCAACTTTTTCCTTAGTGCAGAGTGGATTCAGTGAACGGGCTTCCTGGGGGCTGTGCCAAGTCGCCTGCACTGCGGTGATAGCCGGCTAGACCATTACACCGTAATTAGCAGTGGGCTTGCACAAAAGAGCAGAAAGGATTGCAACTAGCACGCAATAGTCGGCTAAGGATTGGAGCTGTTCGGTCGCGACTTCCCCAGACAAGAGAGAGGCCCAAGCTTCCTGCACTTTCGTCACGGCGTCGCGCTATCGCGCCTCGTCCTCATCTCGTCTATTCGCTGCACGTACAAGACGGCGCCACTATGGGACTCCAAGGCGCCTATACGACATGCAAGGAGCACTCGTTTGTCTCTTGCGCCAGTCGGGCCATTTGGCCCCTGTCAGCAGCGTCTTCACCCGGATCCAGGTAGGTACGGCGTGGTTTGCAGCCCCGAAACATGACAGCGGGCGATATGAACCCAACGTGGACGCCTTGCAAACATAGTCAAACCACCGTTGAAGTGGCTGCAAACCTTCTAGCCACCGCGTCTTTGTCTGACCTCTCTTCTCGCACCATACTGCAGCCCGAGCGCGTCGAGCTTTCATCTCATCTTCATGTCTACGTTGAATTACTACTACTGAGCGCGGGGTGCGTAAACATCGCGCGATGCCGACCAAGCGCATTCTGTCCTGGTCGAAACGCCAGTCTAGTTCAGAGCCATACTATCGCACAGGAGGGCTGCTGGCGATTCAATCAATCGAGCCCGAGCCCAATGACTATGAACCCAAGGTAGGATGATGTCCAGGAAAAGAAGACAGTGTACTGGCAAATACGACGACGTCTCATGCAAAACAAGGCAACATGTAGACCGCAATCTGCCTCTACATACAATCCGACGTCTGCGCCTGTCTTGTGGAGCTTGACCATTCACTGACCATCTCTCTTAGACCACTCTGAGAGTCGAAAAGCTGCGGCCAGCGAACCTTACCATCCTTCCATCAGACGACAAGCAAAATGTCTGCAGTCCTGTCACATCCCAGTATAACGCAGCCGTTGTTGGTGCTGCGACCATCCTACATTCTTCCTCCAACGATATGCTGCGCTCGCCAGTACCTAGCACCAGTCCATGCTCGAGGTCCACATCTTTACTGCAAAAACCCCTTCCCTGTCGGCCACGTTCTGCCTCGGTCCCTTCAATTGCAGAGTTACCTGCCGAGCTACCTGGCTCTCTTTTGTTAGAGAATCAAGGATTTCCATCATCTTCAACTCCTGTATCTGCACGACCGACAACCCAGATCTTTAGGAGGGAGAGTCACCCGCCCGATAAGCATTTGAGTCACGAGAGTGTCTCTTTGGACGCGTTGGACTTGGTTCCTGCACAATTGAACCATACCCGGTCCGTTCCAGAACTAAGCTCGCGATACAGCATAATGAAGACCATCCCCAGCGGTGATGAACTTCAGTCCGCCAAAGCCACCCAAGTTGATCTATTAACGGAGGCCGATAGCAGAACCTCGAGTAAGGCCAGAAAGCGGGGACGTTCGAGACCGGATTTGATTACTTCTCTTTCATCCACGCACGGAAAAGCCTCGATGAACAAAGGTGGCATGCAAAGTCCCAGTCAGAGGTGGCTTGGTCAGGGGAAGAGAGTGGGTGACCGGGATGTTGGAAACCGCCGACACCGTCAAAATGAAGTGAGTGCTGTTTGTTTCTCGATAGACGTGTGTTTACTGGACAAACAACACCGCATAACGAAACAGTTTCAGAAGTTCTTTGTATCCCATCTCCAACCCTAATGCGACGACATATGCCTGAGTTAGATATACTGCTTTGCCATGCAGCCATGGCATCAGACCTTTCGCTGGCAATGTCTTGTTGTATCCCCGGATTGGAAGCCTGTAAGACGAATAGCGGCGGTGACATGTTTCACATTCCCAATGTCGCGCGGGCGGCAGTTGCACAAATCCTGATCATTACGTCCACCATGCAGTTTGTTCTGCCTTGCAATAGTCGATATCGGGCCTTTTCAAGCGCCCAGTGTATATCATACCCAAATGCTGACTATACATAGGCATCTTCTGCGTCCAACCCCTCAGTAACACAGAGCAGGCATATCGAAGAACTCAAGGCGACCATTGCTACACAAGGTCAAACAATCTCGATCTTCCAGTCCCAGTCTACCAGTTTGAGATTGTCGTGCGAGTCACGCGTTGCAAGCCTTGTAGAATCACACTCGGCAGAAGTTGCGTCTTTGAAGAATTACATTCGAACGCTCGAAGAGCAGGTTAGCAAGCACGGCCTGCATCACGGTAAGCACCAACTCTCGTCAAGTCTACCATTGCGATCTCCCGCCTTTTAAAGACGCTACTTCCAACTGCGTTGGATCGATCAACAGGGGTTATTTGTGCTGTGTGCTTGTGGCATCAACCACCACTTTAGTTTGCTAAGTGTACCCAGCGTTAAGTAATAATGCCCTGACTGTCCTGGACACCATAGGAACACCGCACACGCCAATTCGAGAAACCGCACAAGTTATAGTGGATACCATATCTGCCAGTCCGATCGAACCTGAGAACAAAGAGCAATCGCCCCAACGCTTGGAAACCAGCCTTGAGATGGTAGGGATATACGCATGTTGCATGTGAGACGTATGACTGATTTAGAATACTAGGAGAATCTAAAGCGGAAGCTAAGCAGCACCCGCAGACCCGAAACGACAACCCGAAATCTACTTCCCGAGCTCAACCATATCGTTCCCGCAAACCGCGTACTCGCTCGCCCTCCGCATCTACATCCCCTCCGCCCAAACGTCGCCGACGTACACGCTCCCCATCGCCTTC
>Ga0068629_1000054_pt1 | contig 21012 bp, 19 predicted proteins | sample InSIn3gowninarea_FD_77432 | JGI IMG/M metagenome (GOLD analysis project Ga0068629, IMG submission 77432) | Clean room microbial communities from NASA Spacecraft Assembly Facility at Jet Propulsion Laboratory, Pasadena, California, USA -... ...
CCTCCATGACCTCCCCCTTTCGCTAGTGCCTCCCATTTGTTCCCACCAAGAAGCATACCGCTACATCTCAACCATCCCAGAGATGTTTATCGGGACATTACCCTACTAGATAGATAACTTTATTTTTTCCTCCTCTTTGAATATTTTATGTTCCTTTCATATCTTCATTGAATCTCCCTAATATGACTTTGGTGGTCCCTGTATGGTACATTCATCCCCCAGGGAGCACTCCTCCTAGTCACCTTATACCCTATCATGATTTGACCCTGATTCAACTGGTGCCTACAACTCTTGTCGTTGCTTCAGTTCCACTGCAACATAAAGAAGAACCCACTCCTGTTGCGAAAGCATCTAGACATGGGAGCAAATCCAATAGGAAAGAACCTACAGATCAGACTCCCCAAGCCCCTTCAACTCCTAAGCCTCCAAATTTGTCATCTGCATGTTCTTTGTGTGAGGTTATTAGGCATGCCAACAGTAATTGGCCTGAGCTTCATCATATCAAACCTTTGGTTCACGAAACATTCCCTAATTCAAATATCCCCAAGGTCTAAGTTACCATACCTGGACCAGCCAAGAAACTAAAAACGTTGTGCGCAAATCACCCTTGTGCCTTGTGCTATCATTATGGTCACTATTCCCATTTTTACCCTCGTCTCTATGAATTTTGTGATTTCCTTCAAGCCCTTTTCCAGTACGAGGCCACTCATCGTGGATCACCTACTCCTCTACCTATGGATTTTCATACCACTAGTACACCAGAATAGGGGGAATCTGGTCCCACCATCATGATCCCTCCTCGCGATGTCAAGATGACAGACTCCACTATCCATATCCTTTATCTATCATCATCCTTGAGTTCCCCACAGGAAAACCTCTCTGACATTTATGCTGTTAGGTTCCTACACCAATATGAGTCATAATGTTTGAATGCATGAGATTAAACCTGTAATATGTACATATATTTTCTTTCTGCAAATGTTTTCCATATTCAAGAAATTTAAAAATGTAAAGAGGGTATGTCCTAAAAGAATAATAAAAGGAATAAAAGAACAAAAAGTTCAAAAAAATGAAAAATATGAACCCCAAGAAAAGAAAAGACCATGAAAGTGTGCAAGTCAAAATGCCACTACTATTTACATTTTTTGCATAATAAATGATTGTGTGCAGTTTGTAATCTTTACCACAATCCATGATATTTAAAATGTTTAAACTTGGCTATTTCATGTTTCAATTTCATGTCTATAGATAGAGAATAAATATCTGACCAAACTGTTTAATCTTGGTAGATAATTAGATAGGTAGAGTAAATAAAAGGATCTCAACTGTTTAATATGAGCCCTTGGATGTAATAAGGTTAGATTTAGTTAGTTTACTGTTGTAAAGAAAAAGAAAAATGTTTGATAAGGGTTTGCTAGCTCAAATGCACCCTAATAAAGAGAAGTGAAAATGGTGCGATGAGTAGGTGGGTAAGTAGAAGAGAGGTTGCAGAATTATGATGATTGTTTAGACAAAAACATATTGATTAATCTCAAAATAAAGTTCCAAATGTTAATGGGAAATTAAACATGCAATGTATATCAAAGTCAATTAATTAACCTCCCTCATTAATTTCACCTTTCACTTAACTAATTTTCCACAATAAAGATCAAAGTACTTAAAAACCATAAGTCAAGGAGGCTCAGAGCATTTCTCTGACTTTTCGAGGCACCAGACCCTTGGCTCAATGACCTATAGGCAATAAGTGCTAAAACCCCCTCATAAACATTCATTTTTCCCTTTCAGCTCATTCATTTTCCCTAAAAATACCCTTTTCCTAAGGTCAAAATTACTTTTACCTAGGACAGGTGTTCATTCCCCCACATAACTCATTTTCATATCAAAAACCCATAAAAACACTATATCCTAAGTTTTTTTGTTATCATTGGAAAAAAATTAAAACATGAAATATAAAATACTTAGGGTATTGTGTTACGAAACCAACCCAAGAAAAAATAGAAAAGATAGATCAACGCCTTAGAATTCAGGCTCTTCGATGGGGAAACCTCCTTTACATTACATAAATGAACAATTCTTGGATGATGCAAATGAAAATACCTCCTTTCTGTATATAGGAGTCTAAGGGGGCATAACATAATCAGAGCCGACATAACAATAATAATGTAAGGGCATAATAATAACAATAGTGGGCTTCTATGGGGCACAAGAGTAACAATATGGGCACTACATGGGTACATCAATATAATAAGGGGGTTGTGCTAATAACAATAAGGGGTTACAGTAGTAGTATAAGGGCCTAACATGCCCCTCTCCTTCAAAAAGCGTTGTCCTCAATGCTTGAGTAGTTCTTGATGCTTCCGTATAAAATTCTTGTCCTCCCATGTGGAATCTTCAGCAGGTACATTCTTCCACTTGATGAGATACTCTGAAATTGATCGATTTCATAGCTGTCGGGTTCTTGTTTCTGTGACTACTCCAGGTTCCAATATGATTTTTCCTTCCTCTTCAATTTCTGGCAATATTGTTTACATCAGAATCTTTTGCAACTTTTGAATAAGTGGCCATACTTCTTTGTCCTTCTTCCATTCATACCTTTCTTCGTTTATCCAATCTGATTGGATAATATAAATAGCACAAAGCAATGCTTCCACATCCTCATCCTTGAAGAGTCTTCCCATTCAGTAAGGTCGCCATTTGTTAAGTGCATGTAGTATTTCCAACATTTCCTTCTCATAAATAGTTTTTTTTATATGTAGCAGTAAAAATACCCAATCACCTACATCAAAACATTTTTCAATATGATTTTGATCTACCTATTGTTTGATTTGATTTTGTACCAAAGTGGCATTATCCTTTAAAAGTTGGAGAACTTGTTGTTGATGCTTGATGTGATCTTCCACTGCCTAAACCTTTTTCTTCTTGATATGTCCTTCTATCTTTAGAGTTTGAGGAGTGGTAATTTCTTTGAATCCTTTACAAGATATGGTCGGATTCATTTCTTGAAGCTCGATGTGATCTTTCACTTCTTGAACATTTTTCTTCGTGATATATCCTTCTAGATTGATAGTTTGAGGAGTGGTAATTCCAACCAATGAATTACAAGATATGGTTGGATCCATTTCTTCTTTCTTGACATGATCTTTCACTTCTTTCACCTTTTTCTTCTTGATATGTCCTTCTATCTTGAGAGTTTGAGGAGTGGTAATTCTTGCTAATAGTTTACAAGATATGGTCTGATTCTTTTCTTCTTTTTCTAGGGTTGAGTCCTGGCATATATCCTCTTCTTTTGATGATTCTTGATCCTTTTCTTCCTCCTCTTCATACTCTATGTAAATTAATTTTGGCACACTTATGACCTTTAGTGCATTTGCTATCACAATTGTAACAAAGCCCTTTTTCCCTTTTTTCTTCCAATTGTTGTGGTGTAAACCTTGTAGGTTATGGAAGGCTAGGAGAAACAACACTTCCATCTTTATAGTTGTGATGGGTAGACTTCCTTGTTGCCATAATTTTACTTTCCAATATGTCACAAAGCCGTTTTACTCTTTCCAATTGTTGCAGTGTTGCTCTAAAGATGGTGTTTCTCTTTGTATCCTGATAATGTCTTAACATGTCCTCCGTGAGAATTGACTATATAACAAGTTTTTTACGAGAAAAAAGCCCATTATATCATAAAAATTGATCCGATTCTAAATATGAAGATGTAATAAATACCTTTTTTAACAGTGGTACACCATGTAGATCAAAATATTGCTCCATCTAATGTATCCAATTTACCGGATCCTTGCCATCAAACTTCCTCATCTTGTTTTTTCTTGATTTTAGGACCTCGATCTTGAAATGACTTTAACTCTATAGTTTTGGATATTTAAGTTCTAAAATTTATACCTATAGTAGCCCTCTATGTCCTCTTTACAATGCCATAGGTCTGACCCAAATTGGATTCTCCAAGGAAGAGTTATGTGAAACCTCCCACAGTGACTTGCTTATAGACTAGTTCAGTAGAGTGAACTTGTATGACGTACTATGAGTCACTGTTTCAACCTTTGGATCTAAAACATGCATAAAAGAAACTGTAGTCCGTCCTCTTTCTATACTTTGTTACGGAATTTCAATCCAATCCCCAAAGAGAAAGTTATGATGATTTTCCGTAGGTCACCTGTTTTGAATGTAATTCAAGGGTCTGCAAAAAGACCAACTTCCTCAGATAATATCTCCGCACATATCACGCGAAAAGGTCTGAAATTTAGACCCAAGGTTCAGTGTGATTTCTTCTCAAATGGGTTTTCTTTGCGACTTTTGAAACATCACAAAAAAAAAATTATAGCGAAAATTCCACAATGACCTGTTTGGAGCAGCGAAACCCTAGAATCCAAAACTCTGATACCAAATGTTACAAAACTAGCCCAAGAAAAGATAGAAAAGATAGATCAACCTCTTAGAATTCATCCTCTTTGAGGGGGAAATATCCTTTACATTACATAAATGAAAATTTCTTGGATGATACAAATGAAAATACCTCCTTTCTATATATAGGAGTCTAAGGGGGCATAACATAATCAGAGCCGACATAACAATAATAATCTAAGCGCATAATAATAACAATATTGGGCTTATATGGGGCACAAGAGTAACAATATGGGCACTACATGGGTACATCAATATAATAATGGGGTTGAACTAATAACAATAAGGGGTTACACTAGTAGTATAAGGGCCTAACATATTGTGCCGCTTTCTGCTCATTTGACTAATTACTAATTTATTTATTAAATCTCAATTAAGAACCCCTTTTCCCCGTATATATTTAACTCCCTCAATATTAAATTAACCCTACCCTAGTTTAATTATATAAATTATAATATTACCCAAAAACCCCGAAAATCCACTAACTAATTGACCTGCAATTAACTTAGTCGAGAAACCAAATTAAGTGCTGCCGCTAATCACCCCCATACCTTAGCCCAACCTTAAACCCTCATTAAACAAAAAACCACCACGCTTAATTACTCGTCTGGCCCCCCGAATATCCCTCGCGCAACTCCACTACCCAATCACCACACAATCTCTCCCCTCTAAATCTGACAGTCCTCATCTATTTCGAAATGGCCCGATGTTCAAACGTTACCCGCCAAAAAGGGTTGTTTTCCATTTAGGGCCCTGAGGCTACGTGTCACTCGATGAGTGGAATCAAGTGCCCTCCCCCTAGTACCGCAAAGCACCCAAAAGTTGTGTGAAGGAACTGCTTATTTCCCACTCGCTATGCATCAAAAGGTCGTTGTTCACTTGACTACATGACAAATGACCATTGTTCACCTGTACCTGGCAATTTTTACTTTCTCGCATAAAGCCAAAAGGCCCCAAATCATTCATTTTTATCATTTTTCTTGCAATTGAAAACCTCCATGCACACACCTACAAACATCAAAGTTGTCAACCCATGTATAATTTCACCCTGAGGATGCCAAGCGCTCCCATATTTCCTTCTAGCCTACTTGAAGCTTTTTCAACCATTCATAATTTCCAGTCACTTGGCTCAGACCCAGTTTCCTTCAATTCCAAGTATTTAAGCCATAATACACTCAAACCCCTATCAATGTTAGAACGAGTCATTGAGTTTTCTTAATTAAAATAAAAAAGAAGCATTGGTAACTCAAACCCACCTAGAATTGAACCACCATTGCCCTAAAAAACTAAAAATCACCTCCCCCATTCTCAAATCCACAAGAACTGATAATGGCTACCCCAATTTCCATGGATGTGACACCAATTTCCTCTCCTCACCTAGGCTTAGACCACCTCCCCCTAGCTGATAAAGATTTCCAAATCAACGAAATCTCTGTCCATGACTCCCCTCTCAAATTATATTCTGGGTACAGAGACCAATACTTGAACCATGACAATAAATTGGTCTTTGGGAGTAAAATTCACCTAAGTACCAAATTTCCTGAAGTTCACATTTTCCCAAAAATTGTCCATTACTACCATGCAAACTATATCCCAAGCCAAAGAGTAGTGATGTCCCCTAACTAGACTATACTTTTCACCATCACTGTTGAATCAATTAATGAAATGTTGCAAATTCAATGAGAGAAAAAACTAACTCCTATTTCAATTGGAGACCTATTAGACTGATTCCCCAAGCTTACCAACGCAAAACTTCCTGAGATGTTCCAAACTTTCAATGTGGAAGAAAATCATATTCCAAGAGATCCTCCTCCATATGTGTATACCATATTTTCCAAATTTGGCTAGGACATTGTAGCAACAATATCCAGTATCCTAGGTTACACCACCAGTGAGTATATATATGAAATTATCTTGATTTTCATGTCCATCTTCACTCTCGCACAACCTCTTTCTATTATTTATGATTATGCCAACTTTATAGCTAACAAGATGCATGACCAATTCCTTAGGATGAGTAATGAGAGAGTCTTTAAGTATTCTTCTGTCTTGTACCATCTTTTTATATACTACCAAGCAGATAAGTTCCCCTTTACTCTCCAGGAGCTTGACACAAGGGGTCACGCTAGGCCAGTGATTTTCTAGACTCCATTAATCCACAAATATGACTCCCCATATTCATATACAAACTTCATAGACTTATTTGTACATCCCATTGTGATAATGCTACTAGGAACCCTCCTGAGAGAACTAGTTCAAACATAAGCAGGATCCTACAACTCTCAAAGAAATCCAAACTAGGGGATTGGTACTTTTACCAAACCACACTGAGATTAGAATTTATGGCTGTGAGTTGGCCCCATAAAAACTACCCAAATACCTCCCAATGAGGTTCTTTGCTCTTGAGTAGTAGAGGCACATAATCAATTTAGATGAGGTAAATTTTTTCAAAGCCAAAAAGAAGGCCCGGCTCAAGATAAAAGACCAATTGGGTCCCTTCATTTTTAATATTCGAGAAGCTAGAAGGGAGGCAAACCAAATGATTCAAAGGTTAAATATAAAAAAGAACTTCATATGGAGGTATGATCCCTTGGATTTCATATGCAACAGAAGACAAAAAAACAAGATGAATCCCTACTTTCGTCACCATATCCCTAAAATAGAAAAGTATGCCAACCAAGTGGAATGGGTGGAAAACACTTTAGTAGACAGGGATAGCACTGAAGTTGCTATGGAATATACTTTAATTGATCTAGAGAAATAGCTTGATAAGGACTCTTTCCTGCATGTGCCAGGAGAATCACAGGCACAAGGAGAATTAGAAGTATAAGAAGAATTAGAAGAACCAGACCTATTAGAGGAGCCAAATCAAACAGGTAGACTAGAAACCACCATCAGTACCCCCACAGTCTTCCAAACTCGTCTAAATGAGGAGAAAGGACTCAAAATAAATAGAGAAGGGGCCACTACTTCAGGAAGAGCAACATCGCAGACCTATGTAGAGACTAGCTAAGCTAAAAGACAAAGGGTAAATCTTGTATCTGAATAGGAATATACAGAGGAGATAGTTGATGTCACCAGCACTGAAAGAGATGTAAGTAGGATTTCCACTCCATCTTGGAGCATCCCAGAAGCATCCACATCACATACCCATATATTGGAAAGACAACAGAGTGTGGAGGTATTCTCATTGAGAATGCCAGTAGGTAAGGACCAGGATATCAAAGAAAGGTACAAAGAGATAAAGGCCAGAAATGAGAGGCTGAAGGCCCAGGCCTAAGCACAGTACGTAAAAATTACCCCTACCAATCAAACAACACTCATGTCAGCCTATGATGTTAAAGAGTGGAAAATGAAAATGACATTCATGAAGCCCACTACTCCGCAACTGAGAACAGTAGCAGTCATCAAAAAGATATACTTCGAAGTATTGGTAAAGGAAATCCATCCTATTGACTAGATTGAGATGCAAAAGCAAACAGGGGAGATGATTTATTCCACCTTGACAGGGGAAGTCATTATTTGTCACTAATTTCAAAACTCCTTGAATAATATATCAGCACAGTTCCAGCTAGAGAAGGCCTCTTCACAAACCAAAGATACCAGAATCAAGTCCTTAGAGGACTTAGTCACTGAGTTGGGACATGATCCCAAAGACATAAAGGCAACATAAAAATTAATAAATAAGAAGAATGATGATATAGCTACTCTAAAGAAGCATCTCGTGATTCCACAGTTACATCACCCACAAACAGTAGAAGTCTTGGAGGCACAACAATGACATAAAGAGCTCATGGACTTGGTCCTAAAGCTAAATGACCAACTAAAAGAGACAGAGAAATAATTAGACACCTTGATTCAATCCAAACAAAGTGACCCAACCACCATTCCCACTATTTATACTGCCATTCCTTCTACATTGGCAGCATCATTAGCACCTACAGCTCCATTTGCCATAGCACTGCCAATTGCAACTAAATCTACAACAATAAGAAAAAACAAACAGAGGAAATAGTAGAGCTATTAAAAGCCATGGAGTAGATGTCAATCCAAGAAACAAAGCTCAAAAGGCTAAAAGAGAAAGTGGCAAGCTTAGAAATTGACTGTAAGCTTGCCCAAATTCAGCAAAGAGAAGAAGCACAAAAATCCCTAAGGATGGGTGAGAAGATCAAAGTTCTAGAAAAAGATTTAACACTGTAGAAGCCACTAAGAAAGACAGAAGAGATTCTCTAGGAAAATATCATTTACTCTTTCAATGATATTTCACCATTAATTCAAGTTATATTTGAGCAAACTAAATTAGAGAACGTGGCCACTAAAGCAATCCAAAAGATAAGGGAAGAATTAGGAGACCAACCTAAGGATGCAAATCGACTCATCCACCTCCTAAACAGCAAGAACAGACATGAACTCCATGAGCTTGGTGTAGAGGATAGGACTGAAGAGATCCTAAAGATCAAAAAGGTTCTTTCAAAAAGAAACCTTATGCTCAACTTGGAAGAAAAGTGCCATAAGATGCAGGTGGGCATTGACATGTTCATGACCAAATTTCAAATTTTGAGGGACAAAGCCCTTCCCAATCCTGTTGTCATCCATGACAAACTTACGACCCAATTGGACTACACTGATAGACTCATGAAGTTGGCCAAAGAAAAATCCATCTCTTCAGGTATCAAATCCTTGCCAATAGGGAAAGTACTATATGACACTTTTGAACTGTTGTTCCTTTTAGATCATGAGGTGAAATATTTGTTTTTCACCAAGACCAATTCTTCTAAGTACGCATAAGCAGACGAAATTTACAGGAGAATGTCGAAAGTAAATTTACCTGAAGATGAATGGTGGGAAAAAATGACAGATTTATTATAAGCGTTTTACACCAAAAAGTTACCAGGGTAAATCTGAAGGTAACCAGATAAAACAGGTAGAAAACAGATCACCAAGGTCAAAGAGTATCAATGAAATATCAAAATGAAGAAGATTCCGGTGTACAAATATCAACGAGCTTAAAGGGTCACAATTCAAATGCAACAACCAGCACTACCACGGTGAAAGGCACAGCATGATGTAGTTTTCCATCTGTCTCTATCTTCATGCTTGAAGATATTTTTATTTCCTAAATTAAATCTAAAACTATTATGAGATATTTTGTAATTATTTTTTGTATAAATACTTCATATTTCGAAGTATTTAGGGTGGATTTTATGACATTTCTATAGACTTTTATCTCAAATCAAATTCTAATGTATCAATGACTCGATTGGCTTGCTAGATCAAGGAATAAAGATTAAATATTTTACAAGATTCTTGTGTAAAGAAAAAAAAAATAAGTATTCTCTCATGTTTGTTGTTTTCTTTTCTCATGTCTTTCATAATCATTTTTGTTTTTTCTAAAAATCTGAATGTATAACTAGGAATGGTATTTCAGAAATTTCTTAAATGCACTTTGTTTTGACTATTTACATTCTAAATATTTTCTACTAAACTATCTTATCTAGGGAATTCTTAATTACTCCTTAGCTTCTATAGTTTCCCCTGTGGTCCATAGTAAAGGATTCTTAGTTTCCCTTTGCTCAGATCACCCTCTTTTCTTCATTCTGATCTTGGTCCAAGGATTCTTAAGTGCCCTTTCACCCTGGTTAGAATTATTTCACCCATTCGACCTGAAGATTTTCTTTTTTCTTTGCTAGCCTTCCATATGAAAATTCCCTTTAATGATCTAATCCATTTATGTTATCCTTTTGTTGACTCCATAGCCCAATGGCTTGAAGATTTAGCTCTATCCATCTACTCCTTGAATTCCACCACTCAATCTAAAATAAAAACCCCATGAACACTAGGAACTAGCCTAAAATATCATCAATACAAAGCTAGATTATAAAGAGATAACCCTCTTTGTACTTAGGTTGGCGAAAACCTAAGTCTGAAGATTGGTTTGTGGTTACCTCAAATTATTCCTTCTTTTGGTAACTTCTAGGGAAAACTTATGTGTGATAACATAGTGGCGACCATTCTGGGGATTGAAATCCTCAGTCTTAATAAACCTTTGAGAAAATTTCAAATCTTTATTTCAAGCATCTTGAAGGGTTTATTATAAGTTATTTACAAAATTTTACATAAAGAAAGTAACTAGAAAAGTTCGAATCTCTTGCTTCAAGGAGAACTCACTATACTAGGGTGAATCCAAATCCAAACCCTGCCCAAGTAGTGGATAATCCCATCCTAATTTCAAGAAGATCCAAAAGACAAGAAAGTTTAGTAAGTCCAACACCTTCAATCAAAGCAAATTCACACCCTGATGAGTGCTTGTTTTTAGAAGACCTCCCCTTTGGTGAGTTGTTTGACCTTTCCATATTCAAAACCAGGTCTGAAAGTGCACTTGATGACATAGTTCTAGATCCAAAGTTTGTTGTAGATCTTGAAGTCCAAAAGGAAAACCAGTCAATTGATGAGTATATTCTAAATTCCCCTCTATCATCCCTTACTATTGCTAAGATTCCTGAGCCTTTTGAACTAGTGTCAACAACCCTTAGTTCACCATTATTCCCTTCCACCTCTGAAATTCATTCATCACCTCCATTTATACGTTCACTTCCCTACCAACCTATCAATACACATAAATCACCTATTACTCCTAGTTTTCCATCAACTATTGTATCATCCCCTAGTACCCCAACCCCACTTCTTAGCCTTGCCCAACTTAGAGCCATGGAAAATAGATATGCTCCTCTTGCATTACCTGCTCCACTTGGTGCCATGCCATAAGATTACCAGAAAAAAATTGTCCAATTTGATGGCATAGGAACTTATATAGCACAACATCATGTAAACAAAATGATAGATTACTTTGAATTACATGAAATTGGTATTGGAGATGTTCAAATGAGATTTTTTCTCAAAATCTAGTTGGTGATGTAATAAAATGGTTTAGAGCTTTACCTGCTAATAGCATAGATAGTTTAGAAGTATTTTATCGAAATTTTTTAAATAAATGGGAAGAGAAAAAGAACCCTCTGTAGATTCTTTTAGAATATGAAAGCATCAGAAGAGGACCAAATGAAGCTTCTAAGACTATTGTACCAGATTTAACAATATATACAATGCAATACCATCCAATCTTAGACCCCCACATAACTTAGCTCTGATAAAGTTTCCTGATGGGTTTGATACTGATATTTCATTCCAACTTAGAGAGAGAAATCCCCCAAATTTAGAAGACATGCCAAGTGTAGCAGTTAGTGTAGAAGCTAATGTGCTAGTAAAAAGAGCCAGGTTAGGAATGAAAAGAGAGGACACATGAAAGATGAAGCCTCACCCTCTAACCTTAAAATAGATGTCCTAACCAAAGGAGTGAAAAATTTTATGGATATGATAGAGAGCATTGAGAGGAAGCCTCAATGTGATAATCAAAAGGCACCTTTAGTGAGAAATCCAAACTTTAGAATGAATCAAAATCAAAATACTAGAAAGAATGGACTTGATCAGAATATTAGGCCTCCTCTTCAAGAAATTTATGCTGAAACATCCCATTTAGAAGACCCTAAACAAGACACATAAAATAATTTAATGGGATTAGATGAAACGAAACTGTCTTCTTGACCCAAGATGACCAGGAATTACATATGCTTCAACATATGAAGACCCAATCCGGAGAATCATTTGATTATAAACAAGGGTATGATTCTGCTATTTTTTAAGTACACAAACAATACAGTTTACTCCTGACCAAACCAAGAAAATAGTACCAAACCAACCTAAGAAAATCAAAGTAGCTCCAGTTACCAAGACTATCCAAATTCTCCCTAGACCAAATGAGAACCCTTCTGGTCCCACCATTGTAGATATAACCCATGACCAACCCCCTAATGATCAACCATCCACATCAATCCCCTCCAAGCAGACAGTGGAGAAATCTTCAAACTCCATATTAGAAAATCCACAGAAAGAGACTTCAAATGCAAAAAAAGAAAAGAAACCTACAAATCCTATTATGAAAATTCCAAACAGTCAAACAAAAGAGTCCCTTCGCCTTTCAATTTGGGAGCAGAGGTAGCTAAAATGAAAATTTTGGTTCCCTTAACAGAGCTGATAAAAAATGAAACCTATAAGTCCGAAATGAGGAAAACCTTAAACTTCGTTGAGAATGAAGATTCTGTCAACTTGTTTGATGATCAACCTGAGCTGATATTTGATCTTGATGTTAATGGAAAACCACTGGAAAGAGGAATATCATCCTTTCATATTAGCTTTAGCATCCATGATAAAATATTACAGAATGCAATGTTAGATTCAATGGCTTCACACAATTTAATGCCTAAATTAGTTATGGAAAAGTTAAACTTGGACATCACTAGACCTTACAAGGACTTGTTTTTATTTGGTTCAAGTCAAGTCAAGTGTCTAGGATTAATCAAATACCCATGTGTTTCCTTAGTACAATACCCTACTAAAACCGTTCTCATGGATATAGTAGTGGTTGATATCCGACCTAAATATGGCATTCTATTGTCTAGATCATGGGGAGCTAAACTCCAAGGATCTTTGCAACTTGACATGTCATATGCCACAATATCAGTCTTTGGACAACCTAACAAGTTGTACAGAGAAACCCTAATGAAATATGTGGTGAGTAGCTGGGATAGACCTCAAAACTTTCCTATCTACTCCATGCATTCTAACATTGATTCTTGCATTTTGTATAATGCTAAACAAACACAACAAACCACTTCAAATAGCATTATTTCATAACCAAAGGGAATTTCAGTTGCAACTAAAAATGAAATTGTCCAAACTCAAGAGATTTCCAATAAACAAGATGATTAAAACACCTCGAACAAGGATCTTCCCTATGACAATGAAAATTATGAACATGAGATATTATGGAACGTTGAGTTTGATGGATTAGTGAATAAGTTAGGAGCAGGAGCAAGAGTGTGGATATATAATTTGGAGAATTATCACTCAGAGGGCCATGCTTACAGACTGAATTTCAAATGCACTAACAAAATGGTTGATTATGAAGCACTTCTTTTATGTTTTAAATTAGTTATAAAGTTAGGAGTTATAAGATTTTCTATTATGGGAGACTCTGAATTAGTGATAAATCAGATTAAAGTTGTATATATGACCAAAGACCCTAGATTAGGTTATTATAGAGGAACTATTATAAAAATACTAAATACTTTCCTAGAAACTAAAGTTTTTGTAATTCCTAGGAAGCATAATATGCAGGCTCATAGTTTAGAAATGTTTACCAGCACTTGTAAGTTATCATTCCAACCTAACCATCTATACCCTGCTGAGTGTTATCACTCAGGTTGTCCCTTGAGTCCTTAAGGGATATGGCTGAGGTAACCATAGACCAATCTTTGGACTGTAGGTTCTAGCCCACCTGTAATCAGAGAGGGCTCTCTCTTTTTTATTTAGCTTTGTCGATGATGATTTTAGGCTAGTTATAGGGTTCACGGGGTTTTGTTTTTGTTTTGGTCGGAAGATGGGAAGGAGGATTCTTTCAAGTAGACAGGCAATGCATAGTGTGGTAAGCTTCAACCCATTGGGCATGGAGTCATGGAGTAGGATTGCTGGTGCATTTTCTTGATCACAAGAGGAAACGAGGAGCAAGATAGCTCCTTATGAAAAAATATTCAGGCTAAATGGAGATGAATTGAGAGGCAACAGAGAATTTCTCAATCAAGTTAGTAGAGGGAAGATGAAACGAGCCCTATTTAGGAGTAGCTAAGAATTCCTAAATAACAGTCGTTCATATGTGAATTAGAGCAAATATGAGCCATAAGGAATCCATATTTATGCCTAAATCAAGAGGAAAACATTAAGAAGCCACAGAAACTGAGCATAAAGTTCAGCTAGGAAAATTCTAAACCAATCTTTCATTCTGTGACTTGAGCATATATGAAATTTGAAATAACAGAGGTAAGAAACACTTATTGATTCATATAGTAGCACAAGAATTCCATCATTCACTCTTCAGAACCATTGAAACGCATCAACAATCCATTCTCCAAGCTTTCAACAATCTTTGATTAAGTGAAACATATCAGTTATAGAGCGAGTCTCTTCTCAAGTAAGTTCATTCACCAACCAACCACCGACCCCTTAAACAATGAATTGGGGTAGTTTATATAGAGAAAGATATGAAAAATATCTATTACAGATGACCTAAACAGGTCCGCGGGAAATAAATTTTTAACCTAAACTTGTGCTGAAATTAAATGCAAGACGGTAACTTAAGCTGCGCCGGAGGCAGCCACGCAAAAGATGAATTAATTTGGCACTTTCAGTGGCTCGATGCAATGCTTCTGCAATAATTTTTCTTTGGGCTTTGATACCCTGATCTCATGTGGCTTTGATGTGCGTTAACTGCGATTTGAGAGCCTTTAATAGCTTAGAGATGCTTTGTGGACTTTTCTGGGGGGCCCTTTAATGTTCATCTACTTCGAGCCACCGAAAAAAAACTTCACTGATACTCTTTGCTGCATCCTGATACTCTTTGACATGACATTTGGCTTTATTTGTCCTCTGGTACTCAAAACTATTAAATCGCTCCTTTTTGGCTCTTTTCAGGCAAAATAGTTGTTGCAAACCTGTGCTGGGTAGAGGCTTTCCATTTTAGCCCTTTTTTCTTAGCGATGCGCGATTAGCGCTAGGCGCTAATTGCGCATCAAAAACTGCCTCAGATTTTGATTCTAGGCATCCTTTGCTGCGATTTCGCCTTCTGCACCCTTTTAATGATGAAAAAATGGCCTGAAATGCATGAATTCCCTTATCGGGAGTGGGCCTTGGAAGAAACTTTGTAATAATGGCCATTTTCTTTAAAATAGACAAAAAGCCCATTTACATGCAAAAATCATAAAAATCTGGGGCGGTAGCGAACACTGTTCGTTGGATTAAATCTAGGCCGTTGGATAAGCAGTCCCGAATGGGCAGCTATGATTTGTTCAACATTTTGGCAATCGGCGGGGACACGAGCATACAAATATTTGTGATCTCCAAAATGGATGATCGTCGAAACTATCTGGACCATTGATCTGGATGGAACGATGAATGGCCATGGTTGCATCAGCGTTTGATATATGCGGTGAAACAGGAAATTGCGATGCGGAGGTCTCCCGATAGCGATATGGCATCGGTGGAGAGGTCGGGGCTTAAATACATGGCACAAAACTTTGCGATACACCGATGCGAAGTCGCGATCGGAGATAAACTATCAGGGAAACATATGTAGGGGCCAACATTGATCGCTACCCCCTCCTAACTGCGATATTGAATAGGAGGGGATCCCAAAGGAAACTTTTTTGAAATGAAGCAAGGATTTTTTACTAAAGGTAAGCTTGGTAAGTCGGAGGGGGCTTTCTTCATGCAAAGGACGGATTTTATGTTTCAACAAAGGGTCTTTATGGCCTTAGAATGATTTTTGGGTGTTTTAACGCATCAGAAGGGGTCTAAAAGCCTGGAAAGATGGGTTTTATGCCTTGGAAGGAGTCCAAAAAACATGAGAAGACGGTTTTAGGGTGGCAATGAGGGTTCTTGTCAAGTTTCAGATAAACTTAGCAATTCCCCAGTGTTCTTATGGTTATTTTCAACCAAGGGGAGGGGATAAGTATTTAGGGGAGCTATTAACATAGTTTTAGTAGGGGGGAATAGATCGGGAGCTACATAATAGAGTTAGTGGTTAATATGACAAATGACAGGAAAGCGCTAAGTATGAGATCTTAGGCTATTAAGGAGAAATGTGACTTCTAGAGGAAGTATGAACATTCCTTGAGTAAAGCAGATCTTTACTAAGGCAACTGATATGGAGAATGATCAGACTAAGAAATGTCAAGCAGATCTTGGCCTCTTTAGGGGAAGTTAGTGAGTGATTTAGGGAAGAGGAGAAAGGGAAAGTTAGACATGCTTCACTTGAAGTCCTTCAAATGGAAAATTTCCTCAGACTTGTGATCTAGATAGATATGATAGTTGAAAAGATGAAATTGGTCACATAACTTGATTCTGCAACCGCAAAACTACTTACCCAACCTATTTACCTAGCATTTTTTCTTCTTTTTGGTTTTAGTGCACTTTAACTAGAAAACCTGGCTTTTCATTCTTTTCTTCTTGTTTTCCTCCTATCTACATCTACACTTATTTCATCCAAGGGATCATATTAAGTTGTTGAGCACCCTTACTTCTGTACCTATCTATAAATCTGCCAAGATTAAGTTGTTTGGGCAGATAATGATTCTCAATATTCTACAACAGGAAATTGAAACCTAGGGAGGCCAAGATTAAGCTGTTTGGCCTTCCCTTAACTAAAAACTTCGTCAATAATGGATTAGCTCATCAAAATGGAACAAAGAAGTGGCATTTAGACTGACGCACTCTTGTAAACTCTTCTAGGGAAAATGGAACAAATATGGAGCATTGCAGTATGCAAAGAACAACGTATTTGGCATGTAAAAATGTCGATCATGAAATATGAATACCTACCGTAGCAGGAGGCTAACAGTGGCTCCACTTGGGGATGGCTTCTCCTTGTGAAAAGCCAAGAACAGCAGGTCAGACTGCCTTGATCTTCTATTGTTGTTGTGGACTAGGAACACTTCTTTGTGCTAACTGTTAAATGATTGAAACTTTGGAAAAAGAACAACACTTTCCCCCAACTAAATTACTGTGAACTATATAGCATTGCCTACTTTCTTCTCCATGCTTAATGTTGTGTACAATGTTACCTGAGCACTGCCCTTTGAAAAAGTCTCAATACATGGATCAAAATTGAGGCATTTTCCTTAAACTCTGTCTTTGAAAAGGTTACGGTTGTAAAACCAAAATTGTTCCTCCCTTTTGATGTTGTTGACCAAAGTTGTGGAAGCTGGATTGTAGCATTTTTAATCGATTTCACTGTGATATACAGTAGTGCTCTTATCTTTTTCTGATTGCTCTAAATATCCAATACTTCCCTGAGTATCGATCTCTAATGTGATTCAAAACAAAGAACCATAACGAACATTCCCTTTTGTTGGTTGTCAGATGAATGAAGTTTTTAGAACTAAATGCAACCTCCTTTTAACCTGAACCGCTGTAAAATACGGTGCTATCCCTTGATCCACTGAGTGCTTTCAAATATACCTCAATTGGTCATGAGCATCCTTCTGTATTTATTCAGAGACATGGATCGAATATGGAAAATTCTTTTTGGCATCAATTTCACAAGAACAGAGAGCTGGGTGCTGCGTTTTATTGCTCCTTTCACTCAAAATTTTGTTGCACACTTATGCTAAAATCAATGCAAAGATAGAGCCTTTTGAAATGGATGATTTGCACGGACTGTGCCTTATAAACTTTACTACGCTGTTCTAAGCAATCAAATTGCTTATACAAACATAAAAAGGAAAGTGCTGACATATATACAAACATCAATATACAAATATATACACAGGATCATTGTATCCCTTAAAAGGGATCTTGATAATGTTTCAACATTTGGCCATTTACAAGGCCATCTTCCGCTGTGCTGTCATCCATAGATTTGAGAAAATACGTGTTATTTCCTTGCACAACACTGATAATAAATGGGCCTCTCCATAGAAAATTGAACTTGGCATTCTTTCTCTTGTCTTCTCTTCGTGAGTCCCATCTTAGAACTTTGTCACCAATGTAGAAATCCTCAGCCTTGGTTCTTTTGTCAAATGCCTTCTTTAGCCTTTCTTGCACAATTTGAGCTCTATCATACACTTTCTCTCTGGTTTGTTGAAGATGAATGGTCTGATTAATCCTTTGTTGAATATCATTTGGTTCAACCTGAATCTCCTGTAACAGTTTGATAGTAGGGATGCCCAAGGATGAAGGAAATGTGGCTTCCATGCCATATACTAGCTCATAAGGGCTCATCTCAATGGATCTCTTGGTTGAAAGTTTGTCTGCCCATAGGGCATTTGTGAGTTTTCTATGCTAGTTCTTTTTATTTTCTTCTAGTACTTTCTTGATAATATTGATCAGACTTTTGTTGGATGATTCGGCCAAGCCATTACCTTGAGGGTAATAGGTTGTAGAATGGCCCAAGGTAATATGAAATTGATGGCAAAAATTGATCTTTTTTGGGATTTGAAGGCAACAACGTTGTCAGTGATGATTTTCTCAGGGCAGCCAAATCTAGAAAGGAAATTACACTCAAGGAATTGGATAATGGTGGAGTCATTGGCTTGCCTACATGGGATGGCTTCAATCCACTTGGTGAAATAAAAGGTGGCTGTTAAAATCCACTTGTGCTGGCCTGAGGACGAGGGATGGATTTCTCCAATGAAGTCAAGACCCCATTGTTGAAAATGATTTTTAGTTGAGATGGGCTTAAGGGGCAAAGGCAATAGCTTTCTTTTTCCTTCAAAGATTTGGCATTTGTGACATGAAACAACAAATTTCTTGACATCTGCAAATAGAGAGGGCCAATAGTAACCAGTCCTTAAAATCTTGTCAGTAGTGGACTTCCATTATAAATGTCCTCCACAGTCTCCTAAATGAAAATCTTTCATGATATTGTTAGTTTCATTCATAGTCAAGCAATTAAGTAATACGCCTTCATGATTTTTCCAAAATAAGGCACCATCTAAGACGCAAAACTTTAAAGCTTTCCTTTTCAAAAATCTTTTCATAGTTCTGGACAATCCTAGGGGAGCACACAGGTTTAAAAATACAAAGCAAATATCATCAAACCATGGGGATTGCAAAAATGTTTCAATGATCTGTGGAGTCGCCAGCTCCTTTTTATTGTCCAATTGGTTAATGTCTAAGGCCTGAATTTTTTTTTCGGACATGAGTTTGCCTAAACCTTGTCCCTTTATCAGCTTGGTGGGTTTTATTTCTATGTCATATTCAAGAATGTTGGTGATCCACTTGCATATTTTTCCTTCAAGTCCCTCTTGAGTTACTATGTCTTTTACAACAGAGTTTGGGACATACGCAATCACATGGGAGTATAGAATGTAAACTCTGAAGTCTTTAATGGCCTTAAGAAGGGCATAGGCCTGGTTTTCCATGATTTGGTACTTTAAAGGGGCATCTCTTAAGGCTCGGCTGAAAAATGAAATTGGATTTTCATTTCCTTGATCATCCTTTTTCAAAATGATAGACACTATGGTGTGTTCAAATGCAAAAGAAAAAATGATAAAATCTTTGTCAAATTGTGGACTTGTGAGAACTAGGGCTTGCGTTAAGGTAGCTTTGATAGTCTCAAAAGCTTGCTTGGTTTCAAGAGACCATTTTACCTTGGCGTTCTTCTTTAACGTGCTGCTTAATAGTCTTATCAGCTCGGCCAAATTTGGAATAAATATCCTTAGAAATTTGATCTTTCCTAGGAATGCTTGTAACTCTTTTATGTTTCTTGGATATGGGATTTGAAAAATGGCTTGGATCCTTTCCGGATCTATTCTAATACCAACATTGAAGATGATATGTCCAAGTAATTTGCCTTATTCAAGGCCAAAGAGAGACTTCTTGGGATTCAAGGAAATGCCATATTTCCTACATGTCATGAATATTTGCCTTAGGTGTTTGAGGTGCTCTTGATCAGATTTGGAGAAAGCGGTTAAGTCATCACGGTAGACAACTAGGAAATCATGGATTTCCTTGGCAAATGAAATTTCCATTGCCCTTTGAAAGGTGGCACCAATGTTATTTAGTCCGAAAGGAATTTTAACATACTTAAATGTTCCCCACGGAATGGTAAAGGCTGTATTTTCTTGGTCATTCGGGTGAATGAGTATTTGATTGAAACCTGAAAATCCATCTAGAAAAGAAATTCTAGATGATCCCACTACTCATTGTAAGACGTGATCGATTTTTGGCAAAGGATAGTGGTCTTCTAGAGAGACTTGGTTTAAGTTTCTTAGGTCTACACACAATCTAATCTCACCTAATTTTTTTCTCGTGGGAACCAGATTGGATACCCATTCATAAAATCTGATGGGTGTTATGATACATGCTTCAAACATTTTCTTTACTTCCTTCACAATCAGGGGAAGAAGCATAGGGTTAATTCTTCTAAGTTTCTACTTGAATGGTTTTTTATTTGGTTTTAAGGGAATGGTATGTTGAATTACTGAAGTTTCATAGGACTTCAGGTCCTCATAACTCCATGAAAAAACGTCTTGAAACTATTTGAACAGATCAACATACTTTGGTTTTTGGTCAGGAGGCAGGTTTTTGGAAAATTTAATCATTTTGGGCTTCTTTGTTGTCCCTATGTTGTGTTCTTCTATATCATCATTTAAAGGCTCAATTTTAGGACTTTTAGGGACATCATTGGCATCAAACATATCCTCTAATGGAGTTAGGCCAGTAGGGAGAAAGTTATCCTTCAGATCAATGATCTCGGCCTCTGTTTTGGCTGTTTCCTCCAAATGTGTCTATTTCGGCTCTTCTATGTTTGCATTGTCAAAAATAGTTGGGTTTAGCATTTTTTTGGCTATTACAGTTGTTACGGCCTGCTTATTTTCATTTATTTTGTTCAATAATGATAGATGCCCTTTAACTAATGCCAAACATTTGGCTTTAGAGCAGCAAGCATGCATAAATGAGGAATCGTTTTTCCATACCCATGAAACTGTCAAAACA
>Ga0068629_1000056_pt1 | contig 20926 bp, 19 predicted proteins | sample InSIn3gowninarea_FD_77432 | JGI IMG/M metagenome (GOLD analysis project Ga0068629, IMG submission 77432) | Clean room microbial communities from NASA Spacecraft Assembly Facility at Jet Propulsion Laboratory, Pasadena, California, USA -... ...
CAGTGTGTATTTAGTCTGAATCTCGCCTTTATGCTCGTACAGTTTTTCTACGGGTTTGCTAGCGGATCCCTGGGTCTGTTGACAGACAGCATACACATGCTCTTCGATTGCGCGGGTCTAGCTGTCGGCCTTGCTGCGGCTGTCATGAGCAAATGGCCGTCGAACACCCGCTACCCCTACGGCTATGGAAAGATCGACACCCTCTCTGGGTTTGCCAACGGTATCTTCCTCATGTGAGCAAGCCTGGTCACCTGATTAGATGACTTACTAACCGATTGAGTAGGCTCGTGAGCGTAGAGATCGTCTTTGATGCCTTCGAGAGGCTCAGCCACGGTCACGAGCTCAAGAGACTAAACGAGCTTCTGATCGTCAGCATCCTCGGCTTCCTTGTCAACATCGTAGGTCTCACAGCCTTCGGTCACGCCCACCACGGCCATGGCCACGACCACGGTCACTCTCACGGCCATTCGCACGATAGTCCCAGTCACAGTCACAGCCATTCTCACAGCCATTCCCACGACCACTCGCACACCCACACCCACAACCACAGCCCCTCCGCGCACTCTCCGGCACCCTTCACCTCCGCCGCCACCCCCACCGCGCCCTCCCCGCCAGCTCACTCCCACCACCACCACGACAACGAAAACATGCAAGGCATATTCCTGCACATCCTCGCCGACGCCCTGGGCTCCGTCGCCGTAATCATCAGCACGCTCCTCACGAAGTTCTACGGCTGGTCCGGCTGGGACCCGCTCGCGTCGTGCATCATCGCGATTCTTATCTTCTTCTCCGCGTGGCCGCTGGTCAAGAGCTCGGGTGCGAAGTTGATGCTCAGCTTGCCCGCGGATGTGGAGTTCAGCGTCAAGGAGACGCTGCAGGAGATTAGCGGGTTGAGGGGCGTGGTGGGGTATAGCGTCCCGAGGTTTTGGCTGCAGGATCCGGGGATGGCACATGCGGACGCGCATGCGCATGAGCATAAGCATCAACATGGTCATGGCCATGACCACGGACATGGGCAAGGGTGCGAGAGCGAGGGCCATGATGGGCAGCAGAAGGTGTTGGGCGTTATACATATCAGTGCTGCACGCACGGCGGATCTGGAAGATGTTCGGGAACGGGCTGCGCAGTTTTTGAAGGGGAGGGGTATGGATGTTGTGGTGCATGTTGAAAGAGAGGGAGATAGGAGATGTTGGTGTGGCAGCGGTGTCAAGAGTAGCTGACACTGCGGGGCCTCTGATGCTCGGTTGATGGCAACTTCACTATGTGAGCAGTAGGCTGGAAAATACCTACGCATCTTCCGTCACACTTATGATATCTAGAGTAGAAATATGGATGATTACCATATCTGCTAGAGGCTCTGACCGGATCTCATGAATCACTATTGCCCTAGCTGACATCTCGTCCGACCTCATCCGAATGCCCTACGTAGACAGAAACACAGTAGTGTTCAATCATAGCCGTGTGCTTAGAGTTTTCAGGTAAGAGAGCTGAACGTTGGACCTGCATGAACCCATCGGCGGTTGTGGCGCGTCGGATTGCGCGCAACAGCGATCCTCTGACGCCATCGCGGCTATTTTTTCTTGAGCTCTCAATATCACAAAACTGCAATTGCAGTTCACAAATAGCATTTGCAAACTCCAGAATCCTATCATGGCCTCATTCCTCCCACGAGTCGCCCCTAAAGTTCTAAACACCCCCCTCCGCGTCATTGCTCGTCCCAATATCCGCCTGCAGCGACCATCTGCGCCCCTCCTCCGCCGCTTCCTAGCTACGCCTTCAGATCTTGGAGAGCAGCCACGGTTACGGATCGGATCCACTGGTACGCATAATATACCAGATGCCTCCATGTACAGAATCGCTGATGGTATATCCATGTAGCTCCGAATTTCAAGGCGACAACAACGGCGGGAGACATCGACTTCCACGAATTCATCGGCGACAGCTGGGCGATCCTCTTCTCGCACCCTGCGGACTACACGCCAGTATGCACGACAGAGCTGGGCGCCTTTTCGAAGATGAAGGGGGAGTTTGACAGGCGGGGTGTGAAGATGATTGGGCTTGTAAGACTCTTCACTTTCTTCGAACCCGCATCCCAGTATAGCCAGCACCAACCCGTCCCAACCCAATCTCCAAAATGCCACGAGCCCGCTAACGGTACACCCACCTCCAGAGCGCCGACCCCCTCGACTCGCACAAAGCCTGGATAAACGACATCAACGAAGTCTGCAGCACGCGCGTCTCCTTCCCCCTGATCGCGGACCCCGACCGGCGCATCTCCTACCTCTACGACATGATTTCGCAATCCGACATCGAGCGGACCGCCAAAGACGGCTCGCTACCCTTCACGATCCGCAGCGTCTTCATCATTGACCCGGCCAAGAAGATCCGGCTGACGATGCTGTATCCCGCGGCCGTAGGGCGCAATACGAGCGAGGTGCTAAGGGTGGTGGACGCGCTTCAGACGGGGGATAAGAAGGGCGTGGTTACACCGATTGATTGGCAGAGGGGGGATGATGTTATTGTGCCGCCGAGCGTGAGCACGGAGGATGCGAGGAAGAAGTTTGGGGAGGTGAGGGAGGTGAAGAGGTATTTGAGGTTTACTAATGTTGGGGAGTGAGGGGGGTAACGAGAGGGAACGATTGGGGAGCTGTTGAAGGGAGAAAGCTCCGGTGGCGTTGAGGATAACGGTAGGATTGAGATTTAGACATGTAAAACGCGCAGAACCATAGAGATGTACAATGAAACAACTGCTAAATATGGTAGCGGCTTTCGCGAGCAGCAGCGATGGCGAACTTCATCTCGTCGAAAAGCTCAGAGAAGCAAAATCATGTATTTTTTTTCACATGCGATGTTCTACGGTTCTCCGCCCTTTTCCGAATTAGGCCTTCTAAGTCCCCGCCTTGTAAAGGGTGTAATCAAGTCTCCTTCCAGGTTGCCGGTCAACCAGGTTGGCGCTGCGCCTCTCATCGCAATCAAGCCTAATTTCTTTCCTCGTACAGTGTGGGAGCATGTACAAAGCTGGCTTGTTCGGAAATCCTCTCTTTTCCGCATACTACGCCGAGTTCAGCATCGCTAGTCTCCGTCCTGCTGCTTTTCGTTCCTTCGTCAGCCTAACTCGTACATCAGAAACGGGGCTGGACATCTTTCAAGCAATGACTTCGACGGCCTTCGGGTTGACTCCCAACGAATACAGACCAGGTTCGAGATGTAATCTGCAGAGTCTCCATCCTGAGTGTGATGAAGCATTCTGGACTACCCTCATCCATTTCCTCCGGGTGATTTATTCTCACTGACAACGATGGTGCGGGTGTAGTGCTTTCGTGGTAATCCTGCAATCTCACCAGCAAACGGGAATCTGGAAGCTGGGTTCCCGGTAACGACTGATGGTCTTACTGGTTAAGCGTCTTTCTACATCATGTGTGGCGATGTACACGAGGAAACGCACTCAGCATGAGAATTTACGAAGAACAGCTGGACAATACCAACTGAGTTCGTATACGAACCAGCGCTACAGCAGGAAGTGTGATATAGATTCCCATGTCCTCACCACATGCTTAGCTGATATCGACGGTTAGAAGCGCTGCCCCCGCTGCCAAGCGTCCCAGGTATCTCATGCGGCTTCTGACAGATCCCCACCATCATCTCACCTCCCACCTGCAGCTCGGGGAGGCGGGTCAAAGCGGCCTCGCAGGAAGTCGTTTTCCTGGTTTCTCCATACCGTGCTACAAGCCATACGAATAAAGAGCGGCCTAGCCTGACGCCTATTCTTACTCATTTTCTTAGTTATTCTGAAGCCGACGAATCAAAAAGGTGATCTGCACATGGTATATCAGCGAATCGGACCCCAGGGTTCGGTTCTACCGACCCCCTCTTGACGATCTTCGAGGCGTGAAGTCTGAGGTTTTTCGGGTAATGCTATCGACACCTTCCTATTCGTGGATATACCTTGTGTGAATCGCTCTTTTCATTCGTCGGCTTCCGAATAACTAAGGAAACGAGTAGCGAGATACACCACGTACCTGCGCATCCCGGCGAATGCCGGCCCGTAGAGAATGCCATGCTGCACGTGCCCATCATTTCGAAGGCGGACATGGAGATTCACTCCGCCAGATCGCCCAAGCGATGCCAGTCGAGCAATCAGTCTCTGAGGAGTCGGGAGCCGTCTCCGACAGTCGTTCTACGATGAAAGCCAGATTACTCAAAGGAGACAGAGCGGATGCTTGAGCCGCTGTGCTGGAACGAGGGGAATACTCTCTGCATCCTCGATGGAGCCGGGACCGCGAGCTTCTCCCCGCTGGATGGCCTTTGACGACAACGTGGACCGTGACGGAGGAGGGAAGGGGCGCCGAAGGGGAACCGACTACGACTGCGCGCAGCTTCTAGAAACAGTTCAACGCCTCCTTGGGGCCTGGATGATGACTCCTGCTGCCTACGAGAACGCGTCCAGCGGTTTAACAAGACAGGTAAGAGAAAACCGGGATAAGCTCAAGAGATACTGTATGGACGATTTGGTTAGACTGTAAATTTGACGTATCCGAAAGTCACTGCGGGGCTTTCTGTAGTCTGAAGAGTGCATACAGCGCCATTTCCTTATAGTGAACTTCTGCTCAGCGCCCCTTCGTGTGCTCTTAGTTAAGTGGATGCCTCTCCGGCCGTTGTAGGCGACTTAAGCATGTGATAGTTATCTAACTGTAGCCCAGCCAATAGTTCACGTGACTGCGCGCGCGCGACAGAAGCGCCCACCACTACTCGATCATCAAATCATCATCGAACAACCGCCGTACTTCCTACCAAGCATCCAGCCTGGCAACTCTCCTAAGCTCTATCGGGAGCGGCGTACTCAAGCGTTTATAACAGGTGACCAGTCCTCGCTCCTGATGTACTCCTCCATCGAAGTGACTGGAATCTTAAAGTCGAGCTACACAATATTAGCCTCGCCACTCATCACAACTTTAACACGGCACATCTTACTTGACTCGGCTCTAGCACATTGGGATCTCCGCCAGTGAAGCTAAACTCATACATAAAGTCAAAGCTGTCCCTAATCTCCTCCATAAAGCCTAACGGAACACCCTCGAACAGCTCCTCATTGGAGATTTGCTTGTAAGTAGTCTTGACACCGTGTACACGGCCCCAGACCTCAGCGAACTCGGGGAACGTCATGTACTCCGACACGGCCAGCAGGTCTCTACCCGGCGGCATATCGACCAACGCCTTGACGAACGCCCCCATGTCCCTGTCCACAACGACGAACGGCATCTTGAAATCGGGCGGCGCCGTCCTCGACATGAAAAAGCTGCCATCCGCCTGCTTCTGAGGAGCAAGCTTCAGGAACTTCCTCCAGTTAGTAGTATAGTGTCCCGGCTGCACAGTGCTCATCCTCGCTGCGACACTGGGACAGCGCTCCCGCATCAGCCGGACCATCTCGGCCTTGGAATCGTAGTGATAGACAGTCTTGTACTTTCCGCCGCTCAACTTCCCAGCATCGCTGAGGGAGGAGAAGACGAAGCGCTCCAGCGTCTTGAGGACGGACGAGTCCTCAGCGGCGTCGGAGATGTTTAAGCCCTGCTCGACTTCGCGCTCGAATGCGTACTTGTTGGGGGTCTTGCCAGCGGGGAGGTTGGCATCGGGGCTCATGGCGTGGAAGATGTGCGTGAAAAAGTCGGTGTTAGAGAAGATAACGGTGGCGCCTTGGAAGGCGCTGATCAGAGATTTCTTGTCGTCGAGATCCCCCTGGACGATTTCGACACCATCGGAAGCGAGGGTTTTGGCGGCTGCCCCTGAGGGGTTGCGCGTAATGCCGCGGACTCGCCAGCCTGGAAGTTGTAGGAACGTCCGGGCGACAGATCCTCCCTGTGATTGTTAGTCAAGTAGCGATGCACTCGCTGGCTGGCATTAGGTACCTGAGCGCCCGTGACTCCGGTGATAACAATAGTCTTTGACATGTTACTGCCGAGTGTTGCTATTAGACTGATTGATTTGCGATGTACTTTCTGTAGTGTACTGATAGGTATTGAAGAAGATGTTCATCGCAATTATCAAGCGGCCTATCGAGCGCTTTTATACACAATTGTAGCTTATTGTTACTACTGTCGAGTAGACTCACCTTACTAGGTTCCATATTAGTTTCGGACTTCTGAAAAAGTCCGATGTCCGTGGACGCTGATGTGAGATTTTGGGCTCTTGACTGTGGCATGAAAGATAAAGATTATAAATCAAATAGTGATTAGTCATCTTACGAATCAACCATTGAATCAAGTGTCCGAATTTGGCATAATGTAAATAGAAACATAGAATTTATCAGGCTGCTGGATAATATCCCGAGGCCTTCGACACGTTCACAAATACGCTGTGAGCCGATGTGCGGCAATAGTTACAAGTCGGCGGGGAGTATATAACGATCCCTATTAAAGATATCACTACCGAAAGGCTCCGCTGCAACTTGAATGCCGGCTTCGAGGCCAACCTCTGTAAGTAATGCCAGCGCGCGACTCGTGTGGGCCTGACGCCATACTAACGACGCGCGCCGTAGTCGCCTATCGGGATACGATCGAGTACCTGCTCGAGCAGAACAACTCTGCGAGCACGTGGACTATCTGCACGGGGTCGCAAGGCGATATCGCGACGTACGTAGTGCCGGCCATGACGCAGGGCGCGCTCTTTTCTGTGTGCAGGGCCACCTGTAGCGAGAATGCGGTAACTAACGTCCGCTTCAACGAAGTCTACCTCGGGGTCCGCGTCGAGGTAGATAAGGACGCCGCCCAGCACAGTGTGACGAGCGCCTCATCCAAAGCTCGGGCGTTCGGGTCGACTTGGTGGATGATCTTAAAGACCTAAACTACGAGAGGAGGGCGTAGGAGCCGCTTATAGTGTCGCCGTCTAAATAGCCCAGAAGTTAATAATAACATCGTATCATTTATGTTTCTTAATTGCACGGTTGCAATGCTAGCAGAACGGGTACGCGGACTTGTAGTAGGCACCCTAGAAGTCTATGAGCTGAGATAGCTATTTCTCGTTAACAACAGCCTTGAAAGGCTCTCAGCGGGTGATGCTACGCGTTGCTGTAAGGCTGCGAGTCACTCCGCGAGCTGTCGGCATCCTGCCTTGGCCTTAGTCTCACTGTCACAGAACGTGTGAACTTCCTCGAGTGCAGTCTATCTCTTGAGGTGCATACGACTGGAATCTGCCTGTGCCTTTGTGATGGCATCCGTCTTGGCTTTGAGGGCTTGGAAGAAACTGTCGACGGTCTTGACCTTGTTGACCTTGTCAGTCAGAGATGCGACTGCGTCGTCGTGGGCCTTTGCAGCTCGCAGGCAGTAGTCTTTAAGGTACTTCTTTAGGACGAGTAGTTCTTCTTAAGATATCCTATAGAGGGGACTAGTAGGTAGCGCCGTTTCTAGTCATTGTAAAGATCCACGTGCGCATGGGTTTCACACTTACGCTATCGGGCTCAAAAGGCATAATGTTCAATCGATAGATCGAATCCCCATGCTACTATATAAGGTGAACCGTGATATTTAGTATAATTCAGTAAGAGAGAGCCAATCCTAGGGTTCTGCACGTGATTTCGTAACTTTCCGGCGACACGAGTACGCGGTAGCAGACGGAGCACATCCCCGACACTCAATACAAAACAAGAACAGGGTTGTGCAACCAACTTCCCCCTGTCTTCCAGGTTCCATTGTCCAGCATCAGCCACTTCTGCCCCGCCATGCAGTCACCTCACGCTCCCAGTATCAGCAAAAGTACATATCCACCACATTCACCAACAATCACTACCACGAAAACCGCCTTCAATCCCACTCGAGCAGCCTCCCCCACTCGCGACGTCTTCGACGCCTGGAACTCCTCCTCGACCGGGCACCAGCGCGCCGAGAACCGACTATCGGGCAGCACGTCCTGGCGCGTGTCGCGGAACCTCAAGCTCAGCGCACAGTACGCCGGAGGTGTGAGCGGCGGCACTAGAGTCGCTGATACTGTTGGTGCGGGTAGCGAGGGGTTTGGCGTGGACGGACGGGAAGAGAGTGGGGGATGGGGGAGGGGCGCGAGTGGGCTAAGGGAACCGGGGCAGAGGAGCTTGCTCCATTGTTTTGCGGTCACGAAGGGTGTTAAGAGCACCGCTGTAGCAGGAACGAAGGATGGCACAGGAGGAACTCCCGCAAAGGCCTTGATACTTCCCAAGGACTCTACGGACAACCGGCTATTAGCAGCACATGCATCAGCAGACCCACAATGCGAAGCCGCGACACAAGCTCCGCCTCAGCCCCAGATCTTCCGCAACCTAACCGTCTTCATCAACGGCTCCACCGCGCCCACAATCTCGGACCACAAACTCAAGCACCTCCTCGCCTCGCACGGCGCCCGCCTCTCCATCGCGCTGGGCCGACGAAGCGTCACCCATGTCATTCTCGGCACGACAGCCAGCGGCGGCGGCGCTGGCGGCGGGCTCGCGGGGAGTAAGATTCAGAGAGAGGTTGCGAGGGTGGGAGGCAAGGGCGTCAAGTTCGTGGGCGTCGAGTGGGTCATCGAGAGCATCAAGGCCGGGAAGAGGTTGCCGGAAGCAAGGTTCGCGAACTTGAAGTTGGCAGCGAAGGGGCAGGAGAGTGTTTTTGGGGCGCTTAGGCGAGATGGCGGAGCGGAAAAGGCGCACGAGGGGATCCGGCGTGATGGAAACGGATGAGGGCAGTGTTGAATGATTCGCCAAACTCAGGATGGAGAGTCAGTAATGGATGTCACGAACCTGGTCCCCCGAGCTGTGAGAGTTTGGCTGACGGCTGTCGAAGTCGTTGCTCGAAAGACGTCGGAGTCTGGTTCCTGAGATGTATCCGGTATCAGATTTGAGAAGGAAGGAACCGGAAGCCAGCGCGAGGGCTTACGCAACAAGTGATTCGTGATTCGTGGCATGGAAGAGAAAGGGGTCGGCCAACAAACTGGGTACGAAGGACAAGGTTTGTATTGAGGCAGCGGACGCTTGGCGGCGTGCGATCACGAGTGTTTAAATCACAGTATTTTGGCGCTTATAGGAAGAGAATCGAGCCTTTAGAGGCCTCTGTGGTCAACATAAGCTCTGAATATTCACCAAATTCCTCACTTGATGGTTCTTTGCTAACAACAAGCAGGGTGGCCTAGCGTCCGCTTCCTCAATACAAACCCCGTCCTTCGTATGTCGCGAATGCTCCCATGAACCAGGGGGAAGATGAGATGCGGCCCAGGTCGCGTGAGGTACTTTCTAGCGTTATGTGCCGGGCGCCCCTGACTGCCGTGACGGCGGTGTTGGCCGCGGCGGAGCGTCCTCAGCTGGGTATTTAAGCTGAACGTGTCTGGTTCAAGTCGGTTGCCGATGGTCTTCGGGCTCTCGTCGCCTGGCAGATGAAGGTAACGTGGTCACACATACCTTGGTGGCTTCGGTTCGGTCGGCGCTGGGAGTCATGATGGCCGTCGTGGAGTCGTCCAGGTACGGAGCCGCCAACATGCTTCAGGTCAAATGATACCGTCAGAGCACCTGTCGCTGACGAATGTTGGGTGAAGCCGGCTATGATCCTCGGAATACAATGCCGAGACCCATGTGCGAGGGAAGACAGATGTCTCCATCCTGGCTCTTGCCGAGAATCATGAATGCGCGATAATCATTAGATGGGTTCGAAGCTGAAGCAGATTGTCGTAATCATGAATCTAGCGATAGGGAAGAATTATTGGAACGTGTTTCTTAACTAGAGATTCGTTGGAATATAGACAGGAAAAGTAGATTACTACGTTAATTGAGGCTCGTGACGATTCTCATCTATCAAGAAGGACGTTTTGGTAGCTATTCCGCGTTAACTACTCCCGTGACGATACGTCTGGGACGCCAAATCGGCAGCCATGTAATCGTATGCTGGCCATCCAAAGCCCATAGCTGTTCGTTCCCACCGCAGCCGCGTGTTACCCTGTTACAGCCTGGGTCGTAGGGCCGTCCAGTACATTTCATCTCCTTTGCACCTTGTCCCTGACCGTGCATCGGCTCACAGTAACGCACAGGGTCCGCCTCACCGGCCTTGCGTCAACCAGCAGTAGATATGTTGGCGTCTGCCTCTAACCCACGTAATGTGCGAGACATCGTCGCTTTCAAGGACACAGAGGGTCAGCTCTTCGAAAGCCTCGTTGACAAGATAGGTGATGATCAAGCCATCAGAATGTAGTCCACATCAAGGCGTGCCCTCCTTGTTGGCTTTCTTCTCGCCCTCTTCATCAAATCCTAGGCTGTCCAACTGGCGTATCAACTCGTTAATGCGGATGACCTTCTCGAATTGCTCAGGTAACAGGTCGTTCCCCTTATCCTTCTTCTCCTTCAACTCTCGCGCCTGCCGCAGCTTCTTGCTGAGCTTCTTCGCCTCCTTGACCTTCTCAGCCTCCGGATCAACCTGCTCCTCCATTCTCTCAGCGCCCTTCGAACTTGCCGGCTTGTCGGCCTTCACCGCCCCATTCTGCGCCTGACCTTCCACGGGCACAGCCGCAGCAGCCTTCTTCCTCGCCTCCCTTCGCTTCGCGTTCTTGTTCGCAGCAGCGCTAGCGTCGCTCTTAAGGTCTAGTGTCTCCGCACCCGGCACACCGCCGCTGCCCCGGTTCTTCCACGCTTCGGCGGTGCGGTTCTTGTAGACTTCGACATCTTCGGGCGGCCGATATCCCGGTCGGACGCGAATCTCTTTGCGGAGGGAGCCGTCGGGGCGGACGCTGGAGGGGATATGACGCTCGCCGGTGGTTGTATTGGTGGCTATGCCTGCTTTTGATGTGGTGGGGGTGGAGGGTACGGTAGGCATGGTGTGGCCAGCGGTTCGAGGATTTCTTGACACGATTCTACCTTGGCTGAGAGGTCTATGTCTCCTGGCCTGATATTGATTGCGCCTCAAAGCCCACGAAGACTAGCTTGGGAAATGCTAGGGAAGTTGTCGGAGCCGTCGCAGCCGGGGCGCTCGAGGAGTTAATGGTTGGAAATGCGAGATCTTCTGTAGAAGTCTGCCTTTGGAAGCGGTAGATTCACAATACCGAGCAATCTCAGAACCCGGGGAATGTCACTCATACGTCGGAAGGAGCTGTCCAGGTGTGTTGGGAAGGTTTGAGTGCTGTTGCTGCGTGAGGTGCTTTGACGAAGGTCCGGCCAATTGCATGACAGCCCAGTTTCTCCGAAGCTTCAAAGCGGCTCTTTCCACCCTCCTCCGACCTCACCACTGACGACGTCAATCAAGCCCCCAACACCAGAGCAATTGCGAAAGCCGATACGATATTGAGGTTGCCGAATCCTCTGCAGACGCAATGGCCGGCGTAGGTCAAAGAAGAGCCCACAAGATCACGCCCAAACTGACCACGCGCATCGCAGATATCATCAGGGATCTACAAGCACGCCTACCTCCTCGAAGCGCAACGAAGCTCGATCCAGCTAACGGCTTTCTCAGCACCCTTATTCGGAAGAACACGGTCTTCCTAGGCACTATCTTTCTGGGGGCATTCGCAATACAGATGTATGCGTCACTCTGGACCGCTTCGAGGACGAGGTGTTGACGTGCAATTCCTACAGGGGCTTCGACACTGCTGCGGATCGGATATGGGATAGTATCAACAGGGGTGTAGGTGACTGAGTGTCGGATTTAGTCTGGCTGGTCACTAACGGATACGCAGCGGCAATGGAAGGACATCAAGAAGAGATATATCGAACACGACGACGACGAGTAGTGCCGTTGCAACCTCGAAAGTGAAGGACGAGCTGGTCAATCTCTGCGATGGCATGGGTGGGGAGCGTGTTCATGCGCAAGCTACTGTGGCGTGGAGAGGGGGCAGGTTGTTCGAAGATGGGTCAAACGATGCTCTACGCCGTACCAGTAAAACCACTGCCTAAGCCCTAAGAGCTCCATCTCCCAACTTGCTTCTAAATTAGGACAACTGCGCGTGGATTCACGTACGTGACTGTTAAACAACGTGAGAACAGCGAATGTCAAGTTGTTCCGCTGCCCTATCGTCACTGCCTTGATCGTGAAAGCTCGCTCGCCACAGCCGTATGATGCCGAAGTGCCATACCCTCCTGCATCTTGTTAATCAACTTTGCCAATAAGGCAGTCACCTAAGGCTCACAGGAACAGTGGCTGGTCCACTTCACCTCTCCTAATCATAACTCAAACAGCAGAGTTCCGCCACACTCGCTGACAACATCCTGATCGTTCAGGACGCCCTTCCGTAACCACATCGACTTACCTGCCCACTCGACAGCTATACAATTCCCGAATAGCTTTGCTACAAGCCCTAGCAACACCCGACCGCAGTCCGCGGCTTCTGCTCACAGCATGCTGATATCACCTAACGAGCAGAATCTCTGCAAGCTCCTAAGAGATCACCCCGCAAACTTCAACCACCGATACGACAGTAATGCCAGGCGCGCGCTGGTTCAAATCCTTTTTCGGTCCTTAGCTGGCGGTCGCGACGACTATCTAAGCTATTTCTTCCCCCAAGGCCCACCGCCTGCGTCTCAGCCATGGAGCCTGCGGACCGCGCAAGGTGCTGTCGAAGGTGCGGAATACACAGAGGCGGCAAGAGGGCACCCATGTGGTCACATATTCAAGAGCGGGGAGGCAACATACAGATGCAAGACGTGCACGGTAGACGACACCTGCGTGCTGTGTGCAAGGTGCTTCGATGCGTCAGATCACGAAGGGCACACCGTGTTCGTCAGCATCTCTCCAGGGAACTCAGGTTGCTGTGACTGTGGCGACGACGAGGCCTGGCTTCGACCTGTTCACTGCAACATACATTCGAAGCGCGCAGAGGCGGATTCGAAAGCTGCCGGGAAGGCAAGGCAGGGCTCTCTGTTGCCAGAAGACCTTGTTGAAAGCATAAGGATTACAATCGCGCGGACTTTGGACTATTATTGCGATGTCTTCTCCTGCTCACCCGAGCAACTGCGACTTCCCAAAACGGAGCAAACCATTCTGAAGGATGAGCGGCTGTCTCGTCTGACGTCCAAGTGGTATGGGGGAGCGGATGAGGAACCGTTGAACCATGAGTTTGCCCTGGTCCTGTGGAACGACGAGAAGCACACCGTGAACGATGTTCGAGATCAAGTCTCGCGTGCCTGCAAGCAGAGGAAGAAATTCGGCCTCGAGAAGGCGTTGGAGGTGGATGAAGTGGGGCGGAGTGTCGTTACCTATTCCACCGACGTCGAAGAGCTTCTCAGAATAGCTGAGATCATCGAGCAAATCAAGCTCACAGTCACGATCCGCTCGGCGAGAGACACCTTTCGGGAGCAGATGTGCGGTACGATCATGGAATGGATTACGGATATCGCAGGATGCAGTGCTGGACCGGACCACAACGTACTGCGCAATGTGATCTGCGAGGAGATGCTAAAACCATGGCGGATGGGCAGCGAGGCGCATCACGCTCAGGTGGGCAAGGATGGCATCGACGACCACGAAGTTGAGGACGACGAGGAACTGCCCTTCTATGGTCGCTTCGTGGGTAGGCCGGAGCGACGAGCTCGTCGTGGAGCCCAGGCTGGAGTCGAACAGGTGGGCGATTCGAGTGATGATGATTCGTATAGTGAGGCTGAAGACGGCAACGAGATGGACGTTGACCAAGCTAACGGAGCGGACCAAGATGGTGATTATGAAATGCGGCTCCGAGACGACTCAGAGGACTACACGGAAGCACAGGAAGCAACACTCGCAGGCTATCCTCCTCCACCGCCACCGCCCCCAGCACCTAGGCGACGGGGACGCGGCCACACACCGCCTGATTCAGATGATGGAGACCATCCAGCCTTGCAGGTTGCGCTTCCCGAACCCATGAAGGTCCCCAGGACTCCCAAAAGAAGGGTCAAAGTTACGCGACCCCCCAAAGCGCCGAAGTACTGGCTTGAAACGCCTGAAGCCTTCAGCATGAAAGAGGCCGCACCTGTTCATGAGGACCTGTGGCAGCGTGTACGACTTGACTACATGATTCTATACGACCTGCGCATGTGGAAGAAGGCTCGGATCGACATGCGCGACGTTTTCATCACTACTGTGGTAACAATACCCTCTTTCAAGCGAGTCCTCGGATTGAGATTTGCAGGAGTCTATACAACTCTAGCACAACTGTATCTCATCGCCGACCGTGAGCCGGATCACTCCATCATCAATCTATCACTACAGATGCTGACGACGCCGTCGATCACTGCGGAGGTCATTGAGCGGGGCAACTTCTTCACGAATCTGATGGCAATTCTCTATACCTTCCTAACGACCCGCCAAGTCGGATATCCGTCCGATGTCAATCCTTTAGCTACACTGGCTTTCGATGCGGGCGCGGTCACGAATCGCCGAATGTATCATTTCTTTCTCGACATGAAGTACCTCCTCAGCTCGGACCAGGTTCAGGAACAACTGTGCAACGAAGAACGGTACCTCCTGCAATTTCTCGATCTCGTCAAGCTCCATCAAGGCATCTGTCCAAATGTACGCGCAGTTGGCGAGCATCTTGAGTATGAAACCGATGCTTGGATCAGCGCACAGATCATCACCAGGGAGATCAACAAGCTCTGCCGGCAGTTCTCTGAAGCGTATTCGTCCACCAGTGACCCGGACTTCGCACGACTGTGTAAGGCTATTCGACGTACGGCTAAGGTCGTAATAATTAATTCCCTGGGCGCTGAGCGGAGGCGTTTCAGCCAGGCGGAGATCAAGCAAGAGACGAGGTTCAAGAAGCTAGACCCATTTGTGTTCGAGATTGACCTTCGAAATTTTTCGAAACCTCAGCACATCATAGTCGATTTCATCATAGAGAAAGAGCCCATGAGCTTCCACCATGCGCTTCACTACACACTTTCATGGCTCATTGATCGTGGAAAGGGGATGGCTCGCGATCAAATGCTTGCGCTGCTACTATTCTCCGTTCAAGAGCTTAGAGAAGCGCCCGCGCCCTTGAGGGCACTCACACCGGACCTTAACCCAGACCAGTACCTCCTTGCAGCTTTTGACTTTCCGCTTCGCGTCTGTGCGTGGTTATCGCAGATGCGAGCCGGGATGTGGGTGCGGAATGGCATAACGTTGCGACATCAGATGTCGACTTACCGCGGTGTCATACAGAGGGATGTAGCGTACCAACGAGACATCTTTCTCCTGCAGGCTGCTATGGTCTTGTGTTCTCCGGCCGCTTTCCTGGCATCTGTGGTCGATAGGTTCGGCTTGTTAGAGTGGGTAACAGGTTCGTTCACAGTGCGTCCAGGTTGGGAAGACACTCAGACCATCGATGTGGCCGAAGACTTCATCCATCTCCTAATCGTTCTCTTGAGCGATCGCGCGTCACTGGTACCGTCCGAAAATGATGGCAAGCCTCAAATCAACGCTATCAGGCGAGACATTGCTCACATCCTCTGTTTCAAGCCGCTGTCACACTCGGAGCTTACGCAGCGCCTGTCGGAGAAGATCCAGGAAGCCGACGAGTTTGCAGATATCCTCAGCGAAATGACCAAGTTTCGGCCACCAGAGGGTCTTTCAGACTCCGGCACCTTCGAGTTGAAAGAACAATTTGTGGAAGAGATCGACCCATACAACGCCCAATACACACGTAATCAGCGCGAGGAAGCAGAGAGTATCTACAAGAAGTACATGGCGAAGAAGACGGGCCGACCGCCTGCAGAAATTGTATTCGAGCCAAGGCTACATCCAATCTCGTCAGGCGTCTTCCAGAGCCTGGCTGACTTTACGAAAATCCCTCTCTTCGCACAGGTAATCTACTACTTCCTGAAATATGTGGGCCATGCCCCTGAGATTGCTCCGAATGTACCAACTTCTCGGATAGAGGGATTTCTGCAGTTTGTTCTGCAACTTGTTCTCTTAGCTGTCAATGAAGATGACAGCGACGAGGACCATCTCCCCGAAGGGCCAACACAGTCGTTTGTCAGCTTCGTTCTGCTCAAGCGTCTGCCGAACGTACACATAGGCCAGGCCACGATCTTATCCTTGCTGCAAAATATACTGCGCGCGCAAATTTACAGCGGTTGTGAGCCAAAGATTCGGCTGATCCTCCACCGACTTCAGCAGAAGCAACCAAGTACATACGCGGCAGCAACCTCAACGTTGGACTTACCAGGCGACAGGATGGACACGGCATCGCCAGCGCCTCCTGACGCACAGGAGAAGGAACTCAAAAAGAGGCAAGCATTAGAACGACAAGCTAGGGTCATGGCCGCGATGAAGGAGCAGCAGAGCAACTTCATGGCTAATCAAGCAGTTGATTGGGGTGATGAAGACTATAGCGATGCCGATGAAGATACAGCTGTGTCTCCAACAGACCAACACCAGACCTGGAAGTTCCCCTCCGGGACCTGCATTCTGTGCCAGGAAGAAACGGACGACCAGCGTTTGTACGGGACGTTCGCCTTCATCACAGAGAGCAGCATCCTCCGACAGACGAACATACAAGACGGGGATTGGGTTGCGGAAGTCGTGAGCACACCGATGAGTCTTGATCGTTCAGCAGAATCTATTCGGCCGTTTGGTGTGGCTGGCCAGAACCGGCGAAGAGTTGAGAAGGTCGCCTCGGACGGGACGAAGATCATCACCGAACGGCAGGATCTAGGTAAAGGCTTCCCTCACGGCCATATAAGACGTGGGCCGATTACTACAGGTTGTGGACACATCATGCACTATGCATGCTTCGAGAACTACAACCAAGCGACTCAGCGGAGACATATCAATCAAATAGCGCGGAACCATCCCGAGCGACCTGATGCTAAGGAGTTTCTCTGTCCGTTGTGTAAAGCCCTTGGTAACGTCTTCTTGCCGATTATCTGGAAAGACAAGACACTCGGCTACCCCGACGCGGTCGCTCCTGAAGTCCCGTTTGAACAATGGATCGTCGGTCAGCTGCCTGTCCACGTGTCGAAGCTTTACAAGGGCCCTGAAAAGCTGGAGAGCCATGAGACGCCGGCGGCGGTTGCTCGAAGCCAGAAGTTCTTCCTGGATTACGCGTCTCAAGAGGTTGTCACGTCACTGGCATCAGGATTCCCCGACCTGACGGGAATTGTCCCCCTGATCATGCCGCCTCCGCAACCTCCGCGTAGTAATGTTCAACTATTGCCTGCAGTTTTGCCGCTTGCCTATGACGATCCGCGAGATCCGTTGTTCTTCCCGGAACAGTCCCTTCCTAGCGTGAGTCTACCAATGCTGGAGCTTACGAGGATCTACCAACGGCTTCGAGATACTATGAGGGTGAACTCGCTATATACACGATATAGCTACCCGCACACGCCATCCGCAATTGTGGAAGACCTTACACATACAGACGCATTGGCTAGAACACTTGGATTCTCCATTGCATCGACCGAGATAGCCCAGAGGGGAGTAGAATGCGACGTTGGGACGACCCTCCTGGACAAGATTCCCAGTTCAACCCTGACGCACCTCCGAATCCTGTCCGAGACTATTCTATCATACAATGCAGTTGGCTGTTTGCGTAACGATGGGTCAAACAAGACCAACCAAGAGTTTCTGGAGACCCAGATCAGACAGTTGCGCCAGCTGTTCATTGGGCACCCCTATCTCTACGAACGGGATGCACTCGAACTCGAACTCAGAGGCCTGCCACCGCTTCTAGAGCAAGACCCCTTCGTCTTCCTGACCGAGTGCGCAGTCTGCATCGTTCCTGTCATGCATCTGGACATCCACCATATTCTACGACTCTGTTACCTAGCGGAAATTATACGAGTGATAATTACCTTCGTCGCCCAACCGAAGAGTGTCTGGCCATTCGGCTCGTCTGGCGCAAACGCTCAGGGCAACTCAAAGCTTACGTACGAGCAGAAGTCCCAGTGTGCGCCAGAACAAGCACTGGCATTCCGGGCTTTTCTCGATCGTATCGTAAATACGTATCTTCGAGAGGGACCATTCACCAGCGCCGAAGACGGTACTGGCGTCGCGCTCGAACTGGCAGACTCTCTCTCCTCTGAGTCCTGGCCTCCTTCCCCGTTAAAGCCGACCTACGCAACCTCACTCAATCCCGTTCATATCCGTAGGCGCCTCGAGCAGCCAGAGTGCTGGCGCTTCCTCCGTACGCTACTCACCAGCTACGCCCTCCCCTTTTTGCGTAAGGCCGTCATCCTGATGCACGTCCGTTTCGGCGTGGACTTCCCCTTCGCCGGTCCCGGATCTGCCAACGACTCCGAACTGGACAGACTCTCAAGAGCCTTACAACTTCCCTTGCTGGACCAGATCTTCGAGAGTCACATGTCCGACGAGGCCCACGGTTCTACTACCCACTCTCTCGTGACGGGCTGGATAAGGCACTGGACTTGGTCACGTGATGTTAAGCAGCGACCGCCGCGTCCAAGCATAACACTCAGTCACCCGGCTATCTTTGAGCTGGTGGGTCTGCCGAAGAACTACGACACGCTCACGGACGAGGCCATAAAGCGGAAGTGCCCGACGACCGGCAAGGACATCACAGACCCGGCTGTGTGTCTTTTCTGCGGCGACATCTTCTGTAGCCAGGCTGTGTGCTGCAGTACTCTTAGGGGTACCTTGACTATGGGGAAGGGTGGCTGTAATCGGCATATGGCAAAGTGAGTCGTCTCCTATCCCTTTTGACGTGTTTCCTACGTCTCCCCGGTGCAATCCCCCGCATCTTCACACGCATCCTGGAACAACCAAACACACATGCTGACGCTTGACTGCGCAGATGCGGCGTAAACGTCGGTCTCTTCATCAACATCCGCAAATGCATGGTTCTCTATCTGCACAACGGACACGGCAGCTGGTCTGTTGCGCCTTATCTCGATAAGCACGGCGAGTCGGACCCGACGCTCCGCAGACATCATCAGCTGTTCTTGAACCAGAAGCGCTACGACCAGCTGCTGCGGAATGTTTGGCTGAATCACGGGATCCCGAGCACGATTGCTCGAAGGCTTGAAGGGGATGTGAATAATGGGGGCTGGGAGACGCTGTAGAGGTGGTGTCTGAGGGCATGGAGTGGAACGGAGTCTCGGGCGTGGTTTGATATTGGCGTCGAGGATCGGTCGTTGCATTTGTGCCTATAGGAGAGGCAGGGGGTTATGGAGTATGACCGAAGGACACTTATGACTACTATTCTTTTTTGGGCTTCTGGCGGTAGCACGATTCCCGTGCTTCAGATGGACCTGAGGAATGGAGATTTGGCAGAGATGTTGGCCTAAAAGTCCCGAGGCCAACAAGAGTGTTGATAACAAGTATTCAATACAAGGCCGTTACCGTGTACATGCCCGAAACCCTTCATGGGTTGAGGAAAGTTCTGGCCCAGGAGCCCCTTGCAATCGACATGCCCTGGACCGCATCCTAGATCCAAGCCGTCCAACAACAACACGAACCGGACCTGCCGGCAGGTGGATTGAAATTGCAAGATCACAACCACCGACTAGTTAGCGATCAGACCTGGTGACAGTCTCAGGAACAGCGCATCGTCAAAACGCTGGAACTTGGAACCCTCAACCGGCGCCTGACTCTTGGAAGTCCAAGCCAAGCAGCGCTACCGAGCTGGACCTCAGTGCAGACGCAACCAAGATTACCAATGTCATTGAGCGTGTTAATACCAGCTGCACTTGCGCCTTTGTCTGCTGTGCACCTGAGCGCTCAACACTTCACGAACGACTTCACCTTTGTACGGTCCTCGCAAATACTATTACTACCGTTGTCCGGATACTAGGGCACGAGCAGCGGGATCTGTCACCCGCCGCTCTCCCTCAGCTGCTGGACAACTCACATGGACAGCCGGACCTCCGAACATCGTCGGCGCAGCAGCTCGATCGCCAGCACGGCCGCCAATCCAACAAATCCCTCGCGCAAGCACCGGCGGTTACGGTCGAAAAACCTGCACGAGGTACAGGAGGACAAGGCATCCGCGAATGAAGGAGACGACTCTGGGGAAACAGGCAGTTCAGATCTGGAGCTCGACGAGATGCATTCGGACGACGCCCTAGAGGACGACGAGGAGACTGGCTTGACTGGTGTCGATCGGAAGGCGCGCAGTAAGCGGAAGAGGAGGAACACTAGGTTGGATGAGCGGGTAGCAGTGGAGGGCATAACAAAGGAAGAGAAGGATATCGCGAGACAGAGTCTGATCAGGACGTCGCTTATCAACGCGTTGTTGATAGGCTTGTGGTAGGTTGCCGCATCTTGGGGTATGTTTTCATCGTTGACAATGGGTTCAGGTATCTATTCTCAATATCGATTTCGATAGTAAGTATGGCTTGAATGTGGCATAGCGAAAGAGCTTCGCTGACGCAACGCCAGTACAACAAATGGATGTTTACCCCTAAAGACGCCACCGATGCAAAGAGCAAATCCATCTTCCCCTTCCCGCTGTTTACAACCTCCCTCCACATGATTGTACAATTCAGCTTGGCAGCGCTCGTTCTATATCTCTTTCCCTCCTTCCGCCCACGACACGATGCACTTGATCCGCATGCACCTGGCTCCCAACAGCTCCGTCAGGAACCGATCGACCCTAAGAAACCACTGATGACCAGGTGGTTTTACCTAACTCGCATCGGACCCTGCGGAGCAGCGACCGGGTTAGACATCGGTCTGGGCAACATGAGCCTGAAGTTTATCTCCTTGACATTCTTCAGTGAGTATACCTCTCTAAGAACCCAATTCATGCTGACCGCTTCCACTAGCCATGTGCAAGTCTTCAGTGCTAGGTTTCGTGCTGTTGTTCGCCTTCCTCTTCCGCCTCGAGAAGCCATCCTGGAGACTTGGAGGTATTATTGCTACCATGACGGTCGGCGTTGTTATGATGGTCGCTGGCGAGACAGCTTTCAACGCCGTCGGGTTCATCCTGATCATGTCCTCAGCGCTCTCGTCAGGCTTCCGGTGGTCCCTGACGCAGATCCTCCTACTCCGAAACCCGGCTACCTCAAACCCATTCTCCTCCATCTTTTTCCGCGCAG
>Ga0068629_1000059_pt1 | contig 20550 bp, 18 predicted proteins | sample InSIn3gowninarea_FD_77432 | JGI IMG/M metagenome (GOLD analysis project Ga0068629, IMG submission 77432) | Clean room microbial communities from NASA Spacecraft Assembly Facility at Jet Propulsion Laboratory, Pasadena, California, USA -... ...
ATCACGATGGGTCAGCTATGTTTAATTTCAGTTGCTTGATCAAAAGTCATTTGTGGAATCACTATTTAGGCGGGTGTTCATTGCACTTACACAATTTTTTTTTTGTTTGAAGTGTAAACCCTCAAATTTTTTGTGTTCCAAATGTAAAATAATAGTTTGTAATTTGTATTAAACCTATAATTGATAATGTCTTATTATACCTGACTTGCATTATAAATTTTTAACAGCCCGCACATTAACTTATAATTTCGTCTCAGTTCGTATAATGTTATCGCATGTGTTTTATTTTACCAGACCAAATCATTAATAAAAAGTATCCTCAATTACCATCTATCACTTTTTATATATGTTTTTTCTGTTGGGTTTGAAAAGAAACACCATATATTTTTGTAAATATTTTTAATAATATTTGTCATGCTTAGTTTTTTTGAACTAGATGTTTGAGAATAATGCGACGGGATGTTTTAGTTCACTGTTCTCTCAGCCAACATAAAAATGATGCATACTATTATATAATTTTGAGGTGCCTTATTTCTTTTTATGGATTTATTTCATGAAACATGACTTTATTGATACAAGTGATATAGATTGTTTAAACCAACTTTTAGGTAGAATATGTAGTGTTACAAAAACATGTAACTAGAATGTGAAGTGTTACAAAAGTGTCAAATGAATAATACCATATATGAGAGTGTGAGTGTTCTATAATCACAAATACTTAGGAGGAAGCTAAAAGTGCTATAACGATAAATACTCGGATGCAAATTTATCACCGTGTCATCGATACAGATACATTCTAGTCTATATAATAAAGGAAGAGGGTCTTTTCACTATTTATGCCATATCATATAAAAAAGGAGGAGAGATTTTTCACTATTTATGTCATGTCATACAAAACTTATGAGATGGAAAAATTGAAAGAAGATTTAATCATGCTTTGTGCACATGCTCCGCCTCACAATTTAATCCATCCCCATATTCTGTCATTTCCATGTCTAATCCCTGCCATTTACACCCTTAACAACATGTGTACAGTGTGAGAGAAAGAAATTTTGATCACCCAGTTCGTGTACTGCGAGAGAGAGAAAAGAACGTAATTTTGTAACCCTTTGTTTCCGATGTTACCGCACAATCCAGGACTTCTCATTGGGACTCACAACTAATAGAGTGACTGGATTACAACCTAAGGTATGTACTTTCTACATATCGTCACACAATCCCCTCCACACCTTACATTTCCTATTTGTCTGAGGAAAATAACATCGTCTTACTATCAGCTCCACACCTTCCATTCACTAAATCTGCTCCACACCTTCCATTCACTGAAGTTGGTCCATATCTTCATGGTCAGTTAGTCATCCTTCACTAAACATATGCTTTGTGTAACTCTGTATCAATTCCCTTAAGTGTGTAGTTGGGTTTCTTTGTATTTTTGTATGTGTTGTATGGTTAACTGTGTAACTGGGTTCATTGTATAACTGTGTAAACCTCCAAAGATAATTGTGTAATTGTATAACTGTGTAGACATCCAAAAGCATTAATTTTTAAAACATACTTCTTTAATATGGCAGATATGGGTGACCCCTTACAACCGGAGTGAACAATGGGTTGGTGGGCTTTTGGTATACCAGAGCAAGGGAGAAAACACACTTGTTGTGTGGTCTACCAGGTAAGGAACTTACAACACCCAAATTTTACTTTATTTACACCTAAAAATGGGAACATAATTAAATAGTACACACTTGACACACTCAATTTCTTACATGTATATTTTGGTGGTGGGACACTAGACAGGAACCGATAGATAGAGAACAAGAATATACTGTTATGGTACACATTGGGATTTCATCACATACCATGCCAAGAAGATTTCCAGTAATGCCCACAGTTTCGACAAGTTTCGATTTAAAATAAATCCCATCCTACGGGCCATGCCTTTCTTTGATGTTTGTCAACTAATGTTCAGATTAAATATGAGGGTTATTTTGTCAAAGTAACTCACGGCTGAGATTAAATGTTAACTTTGTCAAATGTGCAAATGCACCCACGCATGGGTCCCACCCATGTTGTCTTGAGATGTGATACTAAGAGCTCGTTTGGGAGTTTTGGAGAGAAAAGAAAGGAAATAAAAATTTTATTAGGAGAGAAAAGAAAAGAAGGGAAAGTTAATAAGAGAGAAAAGAAAAGAAGAGAAGAGAAAGGAGTTTGGGAGAGAAAAGAAAACAATTTTCTTTCTTGCGTCTGGGAGTTTGGGAGGAAAATAATTTTATTAAGAGGAAGAAGGAACAATTCATTATAAAACTTTCCTTTCTCTCCATTTCTTTCCGATATGGAAAGAAAGTTTTGGAGAGAAAGGAAGAGAAAGTTTTTAAAAAAAATTCTTTTCTTTTCTCTCATTTTAAACTACCAAACGAGAGAAAGTCACTTTCTTTCCTACTTAAACACCCAAACGAAGGAAAGAAAACACACTTTTTCTTCCTTTCCTTTCTTTTCTCTCCAAAAATAGAACTCGCAAATGAGACCTAAAGAAAACCCAAATGTTTTCTTCATTTCGATCAGCTTGGTAGAAGATATATTTTCGACCGGAGATACATCATCTACCACTGAAGAAGCTCCACAGAAGAGTTGGGCAGCATTGACCGGAGATACATCATCTACCGATAATTGGCCGGAGTTTGTGGCAAATCGACCGGTAAATATATCCCTCTGTGTGTGGAAATAACCCCTCTTCAAAATAAAGTTGTAAGAATTGGTTTTGATTTTAATGGTGTTGAAATTTCAGATATGTAACTTGGGTTTCTCATGGTGTTCGATTCTTATATTTGAGTTTCTCAACATCATGTTCTTTATCCTCTTCGCTAACCACACCATTTCTTCTCTTCACATTCAAACGGCATTTCTCCCAAAAATTTACTAGTTTCTCTTTTCAAAGGAACAACCAAAGGCTTTATTGATCGCAAAATTGGGTTTCTGAGACCTCAACTCCAAACACGAACTTTTCACCTCAACCCATCATTTCACTCCCATAGCCATCGCTGGTAATCTATTTATAGAGAAACGATCCTGTGCGGGACGATAATTGCGGGAGCGTGCGGGATTTTAAAATGCCCTCCAAAACGCTGGGTTTTGGAGGCAGCCCCTATAACCCTCAAAAAAATAAGAAACTAACTTTTCTTTTGGTCAACTAATCAAACATGGCCCACTAAAAAAAAGACCCACTTGTTTATTTGTTAAAAACAAGCATACGGATAGGTGTTCCAAATAAAAAAAGACCCACATATCCTCTTCCCCAAGTCATTTACTCCTACCATTCCAAAAAAGTTGTTCAAAAGGCAAAGTGGGTCAGGTTAGACATTGTTAATTTATATTCCTTTTTTATTGTTAATTTATATGTCTCTTTATATGATTTATTGATATTAGGTTATTTATAAATACAATTTTTTTCCATAAAAATGGATAATCATGATTTCGGATTTAACAAGGAGATTTGGGTTAGTGATTATATGGATTAGAAATTGAGATTGAGAAAAATATAAATTTAGAACAACAATATGTGGGTTCAAATTCTAATGAAAATGATTGTGATTTTAACCCTCAAGTCTCCCCCGAAATGAAGCCAAAAATAGGACAAGAGTTTCGAACACTTGATGATGTCTGGACTTTTTACAATGCATATGCTAAAGAATCTGGGTTTAGCGTTCGTAATTATTCTGTCAAAAAGGATGTGGAAACAAAAGAGATCACAAGGAAAAAGTATATTTGTTACAAACAAGGAAAGGGTGTTGTCATAGCAAGTGCCGATACATCTGGACGTCGGGGTTCCGTTAGGGATGATTGCAATGTTAATCTTGTGGTGGTGAGGTCTTTGAGTGGTACATATGTGGTTAGAATTTTTGTGGAGAGTCATAGCCATCCGTTGGCCACCCCGCTCAAAACATATTTTTTGCGATCTCATCGAAGTGTTTCGAGCGCCCGAAAATGCTTAACTCAACAACTTGGTATGATACATATACCACCGCACCAACAATTCAATTTCCTTGGAGTGCAAGCAGGAGGGTTTGAAAATATAGAGTTCACACAAAAAGATTTATACAACCTGGAAAGGGATAAACGTAATGAATTGAAAGGGCATGATGGGGATATCTTACACTAGTTTTTGAAACTAGAACAAGGAAAGAATCCGTCTTTCACATTTCAAATTTCAACGGATGATGAGCAGAGGATTAAGCACTGTTTTGGGCCGACGCAACTAGTAAACGGGCTTACAAGTGTTATGGTGATGTGGTTATATTTGATACCACGTACAATAATAGTCGGTATGGTATGATTTTTGCACCACTAATGGGAGTGAATAATCATGGTCAAACAATCTTATTTAGTTGTGCATTTCTTAGTGATGAGACTATTGATTCATTTGTTTGGCTCTTCAATCGATTTTTGGAAGCCATGCCGAGCGATGCACCGAAGATGATTATCACCGACCAAGATCCGGCTATGACAAGAGCAATATCGGAAGTTCTCCCATATACCTACCATAGGTATTGCAGTTGGCACATTTTGATGAAATTTTCCGATAAGCTAGATTCGATAAAATTTAGTGCTTACTACAAGGAGTTCTCAGATTGCATATGGAATTCAGAGATGAGGAAGGAGTTTGACTCCAAGTGGATTGATCTTGTTGACAGGAGTGGTTTAAGTGACAATAAGTGGCTCCGTTCTATGTATGAAATTCGTTCAAGTTGGGTCCCTGCATATGTGAATCATGTTTTTTCCGCTGGAATGTCAAGTGGCCAACGCACCGAAAGTGCCCATGCATTCTTTAAGAGATATGTTTCAAAGAAGAGTTCGCTCGTAGATTTTATGATCCGGTTTGGTGAGAGGCTAGTACGTCAACGTCATGAAGAGTTGCTTGCCGATCACAAAGACTTGACCGAGAAACCGAAAGCACAAATATTTCACTATGTTTTAGTGCAAATGGTTGATATTTATACACGTGAAATATTTTATAAATTTCAAGATGAGTTATTGGAGATGATGACTTATAAGTTTGAGTTTGTGAGGGAGGATGAATATCAAACCGTGTATGAAATTCGAAGGAAACAAGATACGCGAAAGGTAAAAGAAATTGTTTACGACAAAAAATTAGATTATGTCTCGTGCACTTGTAAGATGTTTGAGAGCGTCGGGATCCCATGCGCACATGTGTTAACTATTTTGGAAAAGATTCATGATTTTGAAAAATTACCAAGCCAATACATTTTGAAGAGATGGACGAAATCTGCTAAATCAATGTCGTTCACTGATGCGAGTGGTGTTGAGATAACTGATGACAAGTCTTACTTTCTTACAAGAAGCCAGTTAATTCAAAAGTCTTTGGATGTGGTTGATAAATCGCTCACAAGTTCGGAAGCAATTAAAATTTATAAAGATGGTTTGGATATTATACTTGAGAAAATTAATCAATTGATGGTTGGTTCGAGTGAACGTGTTAATGCGGGACCGAGTGGAGGATTTTCAGTGAATTTCGAGCGTGTTTACAACGAAGCAAGGCAAGTGAGGGCAAAAGGATGCGGTACAAGGCTTAAAGGGGGGAAAGAAAGGGCAATGGGAAGATCAAAGAAAAATATAAAAAGGCGTTGTAATGGGTGTAATTTGCTTGGACATGACAAAAGAAATTATCCGGGTCCAATTAATCGGTGAGTTGTTACACATTACCAATTTTTTTATCTTTTAAATGGTTTCAAAATTTAATAATGTTTATTCTTTTTTATAGGCTCGATGATGCAATAACACATGGTACAAGCTTGGATGGTGATAATTATTTGTCGACGTGAATGCAGTGAACTTTTTGGTTTTTTTGGTTGTGTATGCAGTAAACTTTTTTGGTTGTGTATGCAGTGAACTTTTTTCTATTGGATGGTGACAGTAGTTTGTTGACGTGTATGCAATGAACTTTTTTGAATTTGAAATTTGGTTGTGTATGCAGTGAACTTTTAGTTTTTATTTGGCATGTAGTTTTTTTTTTATTAAACAATCAAAGGACAATTTTTTATTTGACATGCTGTGTATGCAGTGGATTTTTAGACACAGAACTGTTGGTTTGTTTTTAACAAAAGATATGAGAGTGTATTTGACATTTTTTTTTAATTAAACAAGCAAAGGGCAATTCTTTATTTGACATGCTGTGTATGCAGGGGATTTTTAGACACAGACCTGTTGGTTTGTTTTTAACAAAAGATATGTGTATTTGGGAGTGGGTTTTGTATGCAGTGAGGCTATGAGTGTATGGGTCATGTTTTCTTTTAACAACAGATAGGTGGTCCTCTTTATTTGTTTTTAACTCATGTTTTTAACTCATAACAACAGATAGTTGGGTCCTCTGTGTATGATTATATACACAAGTGGGTCTTTTTTATTTGGAAAAGGGATCCGTATGTATGTTTTTAACAAATAAACAAGTGGGTCTTTTTTTTAGTGGGCCATGTTTGATTAGTTGACCAAAAGAAAAGTTAGTTTCTTATTTTTTGAGGGTTGTAGGGGCTGCCTCTAAAACGCAGCGTTTTGGAGGGCTTTTTAAAATCCCGCACGCTCCCACAATTACCGTCCCGCACAGGAGCGGTTCTCTCTATTTATATACTTGGTTTCCCAAAAAATATAGAAAAAAGTTCATTTTTTATTTATTTATTTATTCCTTTGTTCATTATTTATTTATTTATTTCCTTTGTTCTTCCCAGCGTCCACAAAAGTTCAGATCAACATGTTATTCCACACCATTTTCTCTACGTTTTCATTTTTGTTTTTGTTTTCGTATTCTTTTGGATCAGAGGTGATGAAAATGGTGGTTTCGAGTCATGGCCGGAAAACGGTGACCACTGTGGCACCACCTATCCTCAACCATAGATACGTATGGGAAAGGTAAAAATCCATTCAGTTTTTCTTCAATATTTATGTTTTGTCTTCATTATTTGCTATTTACTAATTAAGTTTTCGACTCAAGGTCAGCCGTGTGTTTTGACTGGGAATTCTGGCTTTGTTGGATTTGCAAGTGGTTAACAGGTGGTTAGTTCTAGATGTAAAAAAAGTATATCACACGAAGGTCCCATATAGACCGCTATAATGGTCTGGTAGCACACGAAGGAAGTCTTGAATTCTTACGAAACCGGTGTCGCAGCCAAGCTCCCTGTTAGTTAATTTTGGAAAAAGTTTGATTTCTAGGTATGATGCAAAAATTTGGAGAGGTATCGCTCTATTTAGGATAGCAGATATTCACTTTAATTTTGTTACTTTGAGTTATCTAACAGGTAGATGGAGATTACTGAGAAAAATAAGGGAGGGATGGAGTTGTTGGGTTCATCTGTAGTTGTTGGGTTAACCATGTACTTGTTCGGTTCTCCTTAATAGATTTAGTTTTCTTTCTAGTAAACAATTTTTTGAAGTTGATTATACACTTTTTTGTTACTTTATGTGCTATTCATTTGTAGTTTTCTACAAATCTATGTTGGTTTGTACGATTTGAAATTAATGTTTAAATTTTTGTTGGCTTGAATTTATATTCATATCATAGGCCATTGTATACCTTTGGAAAAACAAGTGTTGTATGTATTTAAATATAATACATTCATTAGTAACATTTTAATGGAAATTTACTATTTTTTTAGTCTTTGGCAGTCGCGTTAGTAGTATATTGATAACAATTATTATTTTAAATATTTTTTAGGTTATTTAAATTGATATATTTTGTGTTCAGAATGAATGAAGTATGGATTGATAGTTGTGAAGTTATATTTTGACTCCGTTTTCTAGTTGCATATTGTATAAAAGTATGGAATATTTTGAAGAAATGGACATGTCATCTCTCTTAACTCAATATAATAGCACTTTCAAGAAGTTATGAAAGATTTTTATGACTGACAAAGTATTAACACCAATTGGCTGAAAGGAAGCATAAGGGTTCAAAAAGGACTGCTGCCATCCTTAAAAGCATAAAAGCCTATAGACTCAAATTTAGGCTTCAGTAGCCTTTGTTTGAATAAAAGGAAGTCTGTCATCCTTTGGCTTTATTAAAAAAGAAAAATGATAACATGTGCGCCTAGGGCACATATTTTGAACCTCAAAATAATAAGTATTAGAGCTTCACATGAGTATTTGTTTTCTATTAAATGTATGTCGGAACTATGTCTCTATTATTTTTAGGTTCTTAATGTGTGATCTTAGAGCACATGTTATCAGGACCTATTAAAAAACTGATAATTTGAAATGACAAGGCAGTGGTTCTTCCAAGAAACAATTGTTCCAGGAAAAAGAAAAAGATCATACGTAAAACAAGAGCCTTTGTACTACGATGTATTGAATTTGTCAGTATTTTGTTGGTGTCATTAGCATGATAGTTTATTTAACAATAGTTAATGTTTCTTTGGTAGGTGTTTATTTGCCACTGCATTTTTTGAAGAGTAATTATTTTTAAATTCTGTAAATATACAAGCCACTTTTTTTAAAATTTTAATTCTGGATCTATTTTTTTATATGTATTTTTTTATACCGACAACAAATCGTTAACATTAATAAACACAAGACATAAAACATAGACACATTCACTGAAACATTATGAATTATGTAAATGTTATTTTAATAATACAAATTATTTTGACATAATGATATAATTAAAATTGTTTTCATTATTAAAGGGATATATGAATTTATTGAAAACAGATTTAATACAAATAATTTCAATCACTATTTTTTACTTTAAAATGAATTTCATCCAAATTATTATTTTAGCTTACTACGGCATCTTTTGACAGCTTATTGTCTATGAATACCAACCAAATTAAAAATGTCACGACTCAATACAACATGAAATATTATTTTTTTATCAATCACGAATACTTTCCAAATATATGTGGCACAATACAAAATATTTTTTTAAACAAAAAAGAGCCCCAGCAAAATAAAAATGACAAGATGCGACATGAAATATTTGTTTTTACTTATCACGAATATTACGTTTACCTTTAACATGGAAAAATAAAAAAAAATAATAGCGTGTGAAAATGTAAATGTTATTTGTTATTTTTAAGCTTATGGGTGACTTGAACTATTTTAAGAATAATCATGAACGTGTGAAAGTGTAAATATTCTAAAAATAGAGAATTGTTTAATTTATTAAAGTATCGTATTTGTATCTATTGCCTTCTAGGATTTTCGGCCTTTCCTATCCAACGGTTGAAATTGAATATGGAGAATTTATATCTTCGTGTAATTCGCATCATGTTATTGCATCTGTCTTATTTTTCGAGACATAATCACAATTACGAAATATTCTGAACGTTTTTACAACCGTGCCATCGGCACGGGTACCCTAGTGTGTGTGTGTGTATATATATATATATATATATATATATATATATATATGCAGGCTCTCAAACCAAGTATATATACTTGCTGGCACAAACTTATTTTTTTATATATTAAAAAAATTATTTTTAAGTTGAATTTTTTATATGATATTTAAACATTTCAAGGGAACCATATAAAAAAATCAACTCAAAATGACTTTTTGCTATTTTAAAAAAATCGATCAAACTTTCACAGCTTTTAAAGTACTTTAAAAGTGTGAAACTTTGACCTATTTTTTTAAAATACTAAAAAAACTTATTTTGAGCTATTTTTTTTTATTTTGGTTCTGTGAAATGTTTAAATAAATACCACTATAAAAAAGTCAACTAAAGAATAAACTGTTTATTATGTTAAAAAATCGGTATGTAAACTTGGTATGTACAAGAGCTTGGCTCTATATATGTGTCAACTTAACCTTGGGACGACATTTGTCACAATTAGAAGCTGCCATGTGTACATTCCATTAAGCCATTTATTAATTTTTTACTATCTAGATTAATTTAGACACATGTATTTAGTCAATACATGCATTTAGTTGATTCATGTATTAGGAGGTTCATGTATAGAAGTTTAAATGGAGTATATTTACATTAAATGTAATAAATATATGTATTTGGGTAGATACATTTTAGAGATTCTATAAATGCCCATGTAATGTTGACATTTGAAGTGAAGTCATAAAAAGTCAAAAAAAATATTGCATGAGTAGTAAAAAAAATTATCTCCTCATATTGAGTGTTATCTCTCAAATATTTAGTGTGTTAATATATTTTATTATCTCTCAAATATTTTTTTATTTTTGGCAATCATGTATTTGGATAAAGGGGTTTACTGAGGTATTCTCAAGTTGAATGAATACTTTAGCTATTTGAATGAAGTTTTCATGTCTAAATTTTTTGGGGTGTGATGGTTTAAATCTTTAGTAGGTTTCTTAATTTGTATATTTGCTTCACGCATTAGTAGTACACTATATTTACATTTATAATTTCTTAGCTATAGATACTAATGTGTTGTGCTTATTAGGTTTGTTAAAAGTATGTTTTGTATAAATTTATAACGTGACATATATTGTATAAAATATTTATTGTTACATATTAAGATTTTGCATTCTATTTGATGAGTTCATCTTAAATGATTTAGTGTTATTTTACGTTGTTTTCAATGTACTTTTAAACATAACAATCTCTTTCATAACAGTTTTTATATATTGGGTTAATATTAATTTTCATTTATTTAAAATAATATTAAGAAATTCAAGCACATTATCCACCATCAAAATATCGTTTTACAATGTCAAATATGTTTTCAACATGCCTTAACCATATTCTCTTTCACAATGTAAGTCTTCAAATAGTATTGTGAGTGCAAAATTATCACAACGAGTATTTTCCATAAAGCAAGCAAATAGAGAAGGAATATAGAACAATCACACGCATAACACAAAATATACGTGGTTCGGTAACTTGCATACGTCCATGGAGAGGTCACTGTTTCTATTAAGTTTCTCTCAAATTTTTAGAGTTGCATCCCCTTGACCCGGGGCGAGGGGTTTACATTGATAATAGTGCTCAAGAGGTTGAGTTATATATAAAACTCTCCCTGCTTGAGTGTAGCTCGTAAGGTGTCCCTGAATATCTCTCTAAGATTATTGGTAACCTGATTAAAGCTTATCATAATGTATTTAAATGCATGTCAATTACACGAATGTAATTATCTATTAGAGTTGGGCCTAACAGTCATGTAATATAGTGGGTTGGTCATCCATCTTCGAAAATGGAACTAATGAATAATTTAGTCCCCACATTGCCCCTAAATCTCTGGGCTGAGACTAATTGGGCCAATAGATTTTGAGCTTGATGCAAGTCTAGAATCCATTGTTGTCAAGGTTGGCATGGCACATTTGTAATATCCTTGAACTGCTGCGGGTACGCAGGTCCGAGCCAAGTTGTTGGCTATCAGCACGGCAAACTTGTATTAACTCTGAAGTTGTGGGGGTACGCTGGTCCAAGGTGCGATATGAAGTGCCAAAAATCTTCTTTCAAGAATCGTTCCCCATTATTTTGCACAGGGTTTCAAATGAGGTCCAGCTACTCCAAACCGTCACTTTGCATTCTGAGATTTCTTCTTCGCGAGTTTACTGAGAGTTTTTCTTCCTGTTCTTCATATCTTCAAATCTTTTTCGCACTGTTGATGCAAAAAACTAGACCAACCTAATTAATTGATCACAGATAAAAATGAGTAAATGAGACAAAGGATTTTTAAAGTGGTTCGGCTTAAAGAAAGGCCTACATCCACTGTGATGTATTGATTTATTCAAGTGCCTCTTGTCTCGTTGTTCATGTCCTTTGGATGTAGGGTTTACAATGTATTTATAGCCCTTTGAGGGTGTACAAGAGTTGAAATATTAAAGGATGGAATGCCTTTATAACGCAGGCATTTACATCTATACAATGTTAATGTATACAACTCTCGACGATTTACTGTCAATGTTGGTCGGTCTTCCTGGTGTTGGTCGGTGACTCACCCTTGCTGACTTGGATTAATGCCCAGCTGGATGACACTTGTTCATACATGATCGGTCCACGTATCAGGATAATTTTTGGTATTAACAGAAGCCCCCAATGTTTCATGCTTGAGGTTTTTACAAGAGTATGGAATATTTAGCTCTTAAAGTTGCTCGGGCAACGATTTTGAGGCTTGGTCGGTTACCCACTTCCCATACTTGTAAATTTAATGACTTTAACTATCAGCGCATAATGTGGATGGTATTTTTGTATTATCTTCCACTTTAGCGAATCGTTTTCGGGTAAATATATCTTTTCTGTCCTTAGTCGCCAACAGTTCAATCGACGTCTTCTTTTAATCATTGCCTTTCTAATTTTTGAGGCAACCTATAAAGGCGGGAAAAGCCACGATCGTCTCTTACCTCAAACTTTCTGAGTTTTTTTGCTGCCATTATGTCTTCAAGATTTTTCTCTCTCTTGTGCGATCGATCTCTGTTCTTCAGTTCTTGATGAATCCTTAAGTTCTGTAAGAATATTTTTCTTTTCTTTTTTTCTTCTTCATCAATCATGGTTTATCCTGTTACTTCTCTTGATGAATTCAGAAATGAATGGAATATTTCTTCATCGGTAGAATTAGAACATCCCACTTTCCCCACTGATCTTTTTTCATTAGCTGGGGGTCACTGGTTTCCCTCCATTTTTATTGTTGAATGTGGGTTTACCTTTCCCCCAAACCCATTTTTGTCTTGAATTTTGCCAGTATTTAGATATCGTCCCAGCTAGAATAGCCCCCAATACCTGGAGGGTAGTTAATGGAGTATATAGATTAAACCAACTCCATGGGACTCATTTAGGGATTCTAGAAATTATGTTATGTTATAAGTGGGTAACCAGTGATACCACTTTCTATTTGAAAACTAGGGCTGTGAACAAAGCATTAGTAGTTAACCTTCCTGACTCCAATAGAGATTACTTTGAACATGGAGTAGTTGTTAAAAATTGGCAACATGCTCCTTTGACTGGGAATGTTGAGTACCAGGGGCCTAAGTTCCCACCAAGTGGAAATGGGATAGGTCGCATTTGTTTTCTTGTATTTATTTGCATAATATGCTAACTTTTAATACTGATGTATATTTTGTTGACTTTTACTTGCAGTTGACCAAAAGAGAAAGTGTCCCAAGGAGAATGACATCAACCTTAGGGAGTTGAAGTTCATCTGGGGCATTCATCAGAAAGTTGGGGAAGAGCATACTAGATCAGCCTCATGCTTGTTGAAGTATAGGAACACCATCACCTCCTTTGTTTCTCGCCCAATTTTAGATGAACCCTTTCTTTTAATCAACCTTGACCAAAACCCCAACTCCATATCCTCTACCACTGCACCTGGCAGTGGTGAACCTGCTGTTGTTTCCTCTTCTTTAGATTCAAACCTACCTCTTGCTGCTGCCATGGGGAAGAGGAAGTTTCCCAACATTTTGGGTGACATAGTTGCTACTGGTGCCTCCAAACAATCTCCTGATGGAGCCGAAAATAAAGAGGAAGAAACCCTCATCCAATAAGGAGGATCTTGGGAAGAAAAACCCCCTCCTATAAGGGGACGTTGGGAAGAAGCCCCTGACTGAGAAAACTGATGAAGGCCTCCTCAAGAGGATGAAAAGAGGGCTCCCTTCTAAGCTGGTAGAAGGGTCTTCAGCTAACATCGACCAACGAGAGTTGGTTGGTTTAAATGTTTATGGTTCACCATTGGCTCTTGGCCTTGGTTTGGCCAGACAATTAATAAAGTCTGGTACTTTTCCAGACCATAGGGGTGTTGCAGTTGCACTACCCCGATCAAAAAGTTCTGAAATGGCTGCTCAAAGCCTAGCTTTGGTAATTTCTTTTGCCTTGTTTATTTCTTTGTTTGATATTTCTGACATTAACTTGCTTTGTTTTCTTTTTGCAGTTTCTTGTTGACTTCAACAACATGTTGGAAAAGGATGACGCTTTGTGTTCTTCTTCACAGGAGGTTGAAGAAGCATTTGATGAGCTTAAGAAGTCAGTGCTTAACTCCCAACAGGCACTGGCCAATGAGCAGAAGAAATAGGAGGAAAAAATGAAAGTTGCAGAAGATGATGTTGTGGCTGCTCGGGGCCAAGTTGTTGGTCTGTAAAAAGACTTGGATACTGAGAGAGCTATGATCACCAAGCTGCAGCAGGACTTGGATGCTGAGAAGGTCCTGTTTGTTGCTGAGAAGGCCAAAAGAGCTAAGGCCAGGGAGATTGGCTTCTACAAGGGATAAGACAAAGCCATTAGGGCTGCTTCTTTGCAAATTAAATTTGCAAAGAAAAAATGCTTCAAGGATGGTTGGTATGCTACCTTGGTGGAGGCGGCACCCCTTAAGATTCTGAACTCTTCCTCATAAATGATCCAAGAGATCCTCTAAACATGGATGAGGAGATTGAAGATGATGGGGGTTCAAGTAAATCCCTATTGATGTTGGATTCTGTCGATCAACACCAAGTTGTTGACTCTTCTGCTCCTCCATCTGATATCCAACCATCTTTGCTTGCTCCTACTTCTACTTCTGCTAGGCCTATGCCAGAAGTGAATAAGGTGTAGATCTATCTGAGCAGCTTTTGTTTTTATTTTCTTCTACACTTGTAATTTTTCCTTTATTTTTGCTGATGTATTTGTACTTGACAACTTATCAATGAAAAGAAACTGTCTTCCTCTTTTGCTTGTCTTTTTTCCATACTTTATACTCTGTTGTTGATTAGATATTCTTCTTGCTTTTAATAGTTCATGGATAAACGGAACACTTCTTCTCTACTGACTCCGAGATACTCCAGAGATGCAACGAACCTTTTAAAGTTGTTCATTTATCTCTGACTAAGGAAGATCTACTGAAGTTGCTCGGGGAAGTTGTGTCTGAGCAAGCCAAGGAAGCCTATCGTCATCTGAAATTCATTCTTGATTGGGCAGTGGCCAACAATGTTGCCTACTACGAAATGATTGAAGAACTACAAGAGGACCATAAAGAGTTCAAGGCTCTTTTGCATGCTAACTATAAGAAGAAGTACGAGGCTTTGAGTGAAGGCTGGGGCTTTGAACAGAAGTTGGAGAAATTTGCTTCTCATTTTCAAAGACAAGAATTTCTCCTCAACCGGGACGTAGAGGAAGAAAGAGCCATTGCCAAGTTGTTGGAGGAGGAGAATAACAATTTAAGAGATAAGCTAAATGCTTTGAAGTCTTCTTCTAATGCTGTTGCTACTTTCGACGAAGGTCATTTTTTCTTGGAGGCTGAAAATGCCAGGTTAATGGAAGAATTGGAGGCACTCAAAATAACCAAGTCTACCTCTTCTTCCCGAGCAAGAAATAGACCTGGCCGAGGAACTACAGATGAGGCTAGGACTCAACAAACTCTTTCCAACCAAGCTGTCTAGCTGAAGGCCAAAAACCAAGCCCTTGCTGAGATGTCCCAAAAGCTTCAAACGTAATCCGAGAAACTCGCCACTTAGTCTTCTCAACTGCAAGTTAAGGATAGAGTGTTGAAGAAATTGCATCATCAAGTTGAGAGGCTAACCTTCTAGTTTCACAAGCAACCTAGAGAGATCTGGATGGAAGGGTATAATAAAGCTTTGGGGCATTTTGATGCTAGGTTTAAGCAGGACCAGAATGAAGGCTACAAATATGGTTGGACTAACTGTCTGACAGTACTAAAGGTAGAACAGAATAATCCTCTCTGGAAATGGTATGATCCTGGGTTGTTAGACCTTGAAGATCCTCCCTTCAGATTGGATGTTAACTGGATTCCGGCCAACACCATTCCCCAGGCCCTGATTTCTAAATGTTTGGGAGACTATGGGCTGTACGACGAGCTGGAAATCGTCTGACCTCCTCATCTGCAAGATCGACTAAGCACCATCAATAGGAGAATGCTTTAGGACTTTAATTTTATTAATTCTCCTTATTCTTTAGATGATCGTTCAGCTGGCATGGATCCAGTTTCCAAAGCTGAAAGGAAACGCCTTTTAGAATAATGTCCTGTATTTCTTTGGTAAACACAATTATGTAATCATTATTTAAATGAATGAAAAAGCATTTGATTAACTTATCTTGTTGATCTCTGAATGTGACTGTTTTCTGGATGTGAATGATTTATTCTTTTTCATTAGTTCTATTGACACACTTAGATTAAAATTTAAATTTAATATCAATTACCAATGAATACATAGGTTCTACTAGCATACTTAGATTAAAATCTAAATTTGGAGCTAGTTACCCATGAGTCTCCAAAGATTTTACCAACACACTTAAGTACTTAGGTTTTCTAGTATTAGTTACCAATGGTGTGACCAGGCGTATGTGGAATATATGCCTACATTCCTCTTGAGGAATCTTCGCAGCGTTCTTCCTGCACTTTGCCCAGTAGGATAAAGATCTTGTTTTATCGTTATACTTGTTGACCGTCTTAAGGTCGTAATAACCTATTTGGTGAGCAACTTATTGCTTATGCCGATCAAGTTTTGCTTATTCCGAGCAACTTATTGCTTATGCCGAGAAACATTTTGAAGTTTTCCTGGCAACTTTTAAGCTTATTCAAGATCAAATATATAGTATATAGGTAGTGCACAACACTAGTACTCCCGAAAAAATTTGGAACAAAAGAAATTGGAGGAAAGATCATTTTTATTGATACTGGAATTTTATATTGAACCGAGTACATTTGATTACATTACTAGTAATATTTTCTAAGATGCTCAGCGTGCCATGGATTCTTGAATTCTTCCCCCTCCAAAGTCTCAGTCCTGTAAGTTCCAGATCGGATGACTGCAGAAATACGATAGGGCCCATGCCAGTTTGCTTCAAGCTTATTGTTTTTCTGGAGCACCTTCTTTAGCACATAATATCCCTCCTTAAAGTTGGACGGCTTCATCCTTTTATTGTAAAATCGAGTTATTCGTTGCTCGTAAGCTGCATTTCTCAGAGTAGCGTCTTCTCGCACCTCTTCTAGCATATCCAAGTCTAACCTTCGCATTAGATCACTCACAGGAGAGTTAAAATTTAAAACTCTATCGGATGGAAGACCCAGCTCAGCAGGTATGACTGCTTCAGTCCCAAATGCTAGCATGTATGGGGACTCTCCAGTTTCAGTCCTTGGGGTTATTCAGTATGCCCATAAAATAGAGTGTAGCGCGTTGATCCAGTTTCCTTTTGCATCATCAAGCCTTTTCTTTATCCCATTCAGTAGAGTTCTATTTGTAACTTCAGTTTGTCCATTGCTTTGAGGGTGACCTGGAGCAGAGTGTAATTTTTGGATGTTGGACTGAGCACAATAGACTGCGAATTCTTCATTGTCAAACTGTGTTCCATGGTCTGTGATGAAGGCATAAGGTAACCCATACCTGCAAATGATGTTCTTCCAAATGAATTGGTAAACCTTCTCATAAGGCATGTCTAACAATGGCTCTGCCTCAACCTACTATGTAAGGTAGTCCACTGCAATAACCAAGTACTTGAATCTTCCTCGGGCGATTGGCAATGGCCCGACCAAGTCTATTCCCCACATGGCCAAGGTGAAGTGATTAGGGTGAGAGCATCCTGTGGAGTCTTACGAATGCTGGAATACCTTTGGCACTTGTCACACTTTTTAGCAAAAGCTGCACCATTCGCTCGCATAGTTGGCCAGTAGTATCCTTGCGCACTTGTTCGCTGTAGAAGTGTTCTTCCTGCTATGTGAGCTCCACAAGATCCTTCATGTACTTCTTGAATTAGGTCTGGAACCTCTGCTGGATGAACGCAATGCTGCAAATTAATTGTCAATCCTTTCCTGTACAAAACTCCTTTGTCTAGCACATATCTGGAAGCTTTATATTTCAACTTTTAGCCTCAACTATATCTACCGACAAAGTTCCTTTTTCAATGTATGCTCTGATGGGATCCATCTAAGATGGCCCCATATCTAGAGCGATAAAATTGATCATCAAGTCTTCATTTATACTCCTGTTAGCCAAAATCTCAATAGGAATAGTTCGTCGGAGTTCAACTCTGGTTGCTGAAGCTAGCCAAGCAAGAGCATCTGCTCGGGCATTTTCCACTCTTGGAATTCTATTTATCTGAACAGCTGGTAATTTTGCTATGACCTCCATTGCTTTGAACAAGTTTCTGGTTGTCAATTCTCCTTTAGCTCCATACAAGCTCAAGATTTGATTTACTACCAACTGGGAATCACTATGTGCCACAACTTGCTCGGCATTCAGTGATTGGGCAAAACTTGAGCCCACAATGAGAGCTTCGTATTCTGCTTCGGTATTTGAAGCTTGGAATTAAAATAGCAGAGCATATTCAATATCATTATTATCAGGAGTGTTAAGTATTATACTTGCCCCACTTCCTGATGCACAAGATGACCCATCAACGTACAAGTTTCATATTGGGATATCGTCGTCAAATGCTTGGTCTGTCAAAATCCCATAATGGAATGTTTTTCTCCCGCTTCCTCACACTTCCTTAACATTTCCTTTGTTCGGGAAGAGGAATTTGGTAGATCGACAACGGCCTCTTCTAGTAAAGGTACCTCGAGAGCTTCACTCTCTATAACCTCTTTCACTTTATTTTCTCCTGATCCTTGCTTGGACTGCTGGTTTTGTTGGTCAGGTACCTCGGGGTAATTGAATTCAGCTATGAAATCCGCTACTGCTTGGCCTTTTAAAGAAGACCATGGTTCATAAATAATGTCATACTCCCCCAATTCTACTGCCCAATACATTAATCTGCTAGATTTCTCTGGCTTGTGTAAAGCCTGCCTTAGTGGCATATCAGTGTATACCACTATTATATGGGCTTGAAAATAGGGCTTCATGCGTCTAGATGCTTCAATCAACGTCGGTGCCAACTTTTTTAGGCGAGGCTACCTGATTTTTGCTCCTCGAAAAGCTTTACTGGTGTTGTAAACAGGCTTTTAAACTCATTCTCCTCTTTGATCAAAGCAGAGCTCACGACTGATTTAGAAACATCTAAATACAGGTACAATTGTTCCCCCATAATTGGTCGAGAAAGCAGTGGTGGTGACCCCAAATACTTCTTTAATTCCAGAAAAGCTTTCTCACATTCTTCTTTCCACTCAAAACTCTTTTTAATATTTTGAAAAATGTTAGGCACCTATATGTAGCTCGGGACACAAACCTGTTCAGAGTTGTTACTCGCCCAGTTAGCCTTTGCACATCCTTCTTGCAAGATGGGGACTGCATCTCAAGTAATGCCTTGATCTTGCCTGGGTTTGCTTCAATTCCCCTCTGATTTACTATATACCCAAGGAACATTCCTTCATGTACTCCAAAGACGCACTCAGTCGGGTTTAATCTCATCTGGTGCTTCTCAAGTTGATCAAAAGTCTGGCTGAGGTCGACAATATGGTTAGATGCTTTTTTGCTCTTTGTAACCATATCATCCACGTATACTTTCATGTTTTTGCCTATTTTCTCCTCAAAGATCTTGTTCACCATCCTTTGATATGTAGCACCTGTATTTTTTAAACTAAAAGGCATAATATTATAACAGTAAGTTCCTCGGTGAGTAATGAAAGAAGTGTTCTCCCTATCTTTAGGCTTCATTTTGATAAGATTATAACTAGAATAAGCATCCATAAAACTAACTCATGTCCTGAGGTAGCATCCACAAGCTGATCTATTCTGGACAAAGGAAAGTGATCCTTTGGGCATGCTTTGTTAAGATCTGTAAAGTCTATGCACATCCTCCACTTGTTATTTTTCTTCTTGACCATAACTACATTGGCCAACCAATCTGGATATTTCACCTCGTTAATGAAGGCTGCTTTTTGAAGCTTTTTAACTTCCTCCTGTGTAGCTTGGTTCTTCTCGGGGTTGAACACTCTTCGCCTTTGCTTCACTGGCTTGATTTCTTTATTAACATTGAGCTCATGGCAAAGGAAGTTAGGATTAGTCCCTGGCATATCTTCATGACTCCAGGCGAACACGTGTTTTCTCTGTCTAAGGAAGCTCACTAGTTCCTGTTTAAGAACAGGATCCAGCTTTGTTCCAACATGAGTAGTGCGCTCTGGTTTATCGTCATCTAACATAATGCTTTTTGTTGTCTCTACAATCTGAACCTTTACCATCTCGGTCTCCTCCTTTGGATCTAAGGTTTTAACCTCAGATTCTTCATCAGGTTCAAAGGTATCCACTTGGTAAGTAGTGGCTTTCCTCTTTATTTCTTTTAGATCTTCCTGCTTGGCAGATGAGTGGTAGCATTCCCGAGCTACTTTCTGATCGCCCTTCATAATTCCTACGCTAAAGTTGGTTGGTAATTTCAAGCATTGATGAACAGTATAGGGCACTGCCTCAAACTTCTTCAGTCCAACTCTTCTCATAATTATATTGTACGCTGAATGGACTTTTTTGTCCATTACAAAGAAACGGATTTTCTCTATTCAGCTGGCTGTCCATGTACTAATCATCACTTCCATCTTGATGGTTCCCAAAGGGAAAACTTTCTCACCTGCAAAATCTATTAGTGGTCGATGATAGGGCTCTAACTGGCTGAGCTTAAAGTTCAAGCTATTGAAATAAGGATAGAACATGATATCTGTCGAGCTGCCCTTATCTACTAATACTCTTGAGACAACGATATCTTCCTTTCTGATTTTAATGAC